>Ga0208717_1000517_pt1 | contig 12862 bp, 9 predicted proteins | sample NGESurF53shallow_FD_184489 | JGI IMG/M metagenome (GOLD analysis project Ga0208717, IMG submission 184489) | Arctic peat soil microbial communities from Barrow, Alaska - NGEE Surface sample F53-3 shallow (SPAdes) | ecosystem: Environmental > Terrestrial > Soil > Wetlands > Peat ... | reverse complement strand
ATCGACGAGCGGGGACGCATGATCAACGGCAAGCGCTACGGCACCCTCCACACGATCGTTCCCGACTACGATCCCGACGCCGGCGAGCTGACGCTGCGGTTCCCCACCGGCGTGACGGCCGGCGGAAGGGTGCGTCACGGCGAAACGCTGGCGACCCGGTTTCACGGCCACACCTACCACTCGCGAGAGGTCGTTGGACCGTGGGCGGAGGCGCTCTCGGAGTTCCTCGGCGAGCCGTTGCGGCTCGTCGCCGCCGAGATCGGCGTGGACCGCGGGCGCGAGGCGGCGGCGTCGGTCATCTCGTCGGCGTCGCTGCGCCACCTGGCGGAGCTGGGCGGTGCCGAGTCGGTCGACCCGCGTCGCTTCCGGATGCTGATCGAGGTCGACGGCATCACGGCCCACGAGGAGGACGACTGGATCGGACGACGCGTTCGGGTCGGTTCGGCGCTTCTCGCGATGCACGGCCACGTCGGGCGCTGCATGGTCACCACGCGCAACCCCGAAACCGGCACGGTCGACTTCCCCACGCTCAAGCTGCTCGCCGAGTTCCGGCTCGATCATCCCAGCGCCGAGCCGCTGCCGTTCGGCGTCTACGGCGAGGTGCTGGAGGGGGCCACCGTCCGAGTGGGCGACGCGGTGTCGCTCGACGGTAGGGTCTAACGCCAGATGAGCTCCGAGCAACGAGTCAACGTCGTGGTTGTCGACCACGTCGCCGTGGTCACGCTCACCCGCGCCGATAAGCACAACGCGCTCGACGTGCCGATGTTCGAGCAGATCAACGCCGCGTCGCAGCGACTCGCCGGCGAGCCCGGCGTCCGGGCGGTCGTCCTGCACGGCGAGGGACCGAGCTTCTGCTCGGGCCTGGACGTGGTCAGCATCATGGCCGACGGCGGCGGCGCCGCCGGGCTCACCGACCGGGTCCACGGCGAGGTGCCGAACTGGTTTCAGCGGGCCGCCCACGGCTGGCTCGACCTTCCGGTGCCGGTCATCGCGGCGCTGCACGGCAACTGCCTCGGCGGCGGACTGCAGATCGCGCTCGGCGCCGACATCCGGATCGCCGCGCCCGACACGCGCCTGTCGGTGATGGAGGTCAAATGGGGGCTGGTGCCCGACATGTCGATCACCCGGACCCTGCCACGGCTGGTGGCGATCGACGTCGCCAAGGAGCTCACCTACACCGGCCGTGTCTTCGATGGCACCGAGGGCGCGCGGCTCGGCGTCGTCACCCGCGTCGCCGACGACCCGCTGGCGGCGGCTCGCGAGCTCGCGGCCGAGATCGCCGGCCGCTCTCCGGATGCGGTGCGGGCGGCCAAGCGGCTGTTCGACGAGTCCTGGACCGGCCCCGCGCATGACACGCTGGCGCTCGAGGCCGAACTCCAGCTCGGGCTGATCGGCTCCCCGAACCAGCTCGCCGCCGTTACGGCCGGCTTCACCAAGCAGCCGGCCGAGTTCGTCGACCCGTAGGATCGGCGCCACGCCACTGCGCCGTCGGTCAACGCGGGCCGCGCGGATTGGCTGGCGAGCTCGCCGCCGCGTGATCACAATCCCGAACACCAACTAGTTCACACCGCCCCGTCGGAGAGGAAACCGCCAATGCCCACCGGAATCGGACAGAGGATTCGCCGCCGCGAGGACCCACGCTTCCTCCTCGGGCAAGGGCGGTACGTCGACGACATCCGCACCGAGAACGCGCTGCACGTGACGTTCGTGCGCTCCTACCTCGGCCACGCCCGAATCGAGTCGATCGACGCGCAGGCAGCCCGCGAGCTGCCGGGCGTCCAGGTGTTCACCGCCGCCGAGATCGGTCTGGCGCCGAGCCCGCCCCCGCCGATGCTCCAGGTCCACGAGAGCATGTTCCGCCCGCCCGTCGCCACCGACACGGTGCGATATGCCGGGGAGATCGTCGCCATCGTCGTCGCCGGGTCGCCGGCCGCCTCCGTCGACGCCGCCGAGCTCGTGTCCATCGAGTACGAGTCCCTGCCGGTCGTCACCGACATCCGCGACGCGGTGAAGGACGAGGTCCTGCTATTCGAGTCCGCCGGCTCGAACACGTGCCTGCGGATCCCGGCGCAGAACCCCGACGAGAACCTGTTCGCCGATTGCGACATCGTCATCTCGGGCGCCAACGAGAGCCCCCGCCTGCTCGCCCTGCCGATCGAACCCCGCTCGACGGTGGCCGAGTTCGCGGAGGGCAAGCTGACGATCCATCTGTCGACCCAGACGCCGCACGCGGACAAGCAGGCGATCGCCGGCGCGCTCGGCCTCGAGCCCGACCAGGTCCGCGTGATCGCGCCCGACGTCGGCGGTGGGTTCGGCGGCAAGGGCGCCGACGTCGAGGACATCCTGATGGGCTGGCTGGCCCGCGAGACCGACCGGACGGTGCGGTGGACCGAGACGCGCTCGGAGCACATGGTCGCCATGCACCACGGCCGCGCGCAGTGGGCCGACTTCGAGCTGGGCGGCACCAAGGACGGCGAGCTGAAGGCGCTGCGGGTCAAGCTGCTCCAGGACGCCGGCGCCTATCCCGGCATCGGAGCATTCCTCGCGGTGCTCACCCAGATGATGTCGAGCGGCGTGTACGACATCCCCAAGATCGAGGTCGACATCACCGCGGTCGTCTCCAACTCAACGCCGACGGGGCCGGTGCGCGGCGCCGGACGCCCGGAGGCCAGCCAGATGATCGAGCGGGCGGTTGACATGTTCGCCGTCGAGGCGGGGCTCGATCCTGCCGAGATCCGTCGGCGCAACTTCATCGCCAACGACCGGTTCCCGGTCACCACCGCCGCCGGGGCCACCTATGACATCGGCGACTACGCCGGGGCGCTGGACCGCGCGCTGGAGCAGGCCGGCTACGAGGAGTTGCGCCGCGAGCAGCAGCGCCGCCGGGCCGAGGGCTCGGACCGGCTGCTGGGCATCGGCCTCAGCGTCTACGTGGAGATCACCAACGGCATCAACGAGGGGGAGTTCGGCGCCGTCGAGATCACGCCGGACGGCGGCGCGATCGTTCGCACCGGCTCCTTCTCCCACGGTCAGGGCCACGAGACGACGTTCGCCCAGATCGTGTCCGAGCGGACCGGCATCGACGTGCAGGACATCCAGGTGATCGCCGGCGACACCGATCGGGTGCCCCGCGGCACCGGGACGTACGGCTCAAAGTCGACCCAGATCGGTGGGGCGGCCGCCGGCCAGGCGTCGGAGATCGTGGTGCAGCGCGCCAAGGAGATCGCCGCCGACGCCCTGGAGGCCAACGTCGACGACATGGTGCTCGACCTCGAGATCGGGAGCTTCCACGTGACCGGGTCGGCCGAGCCGTCGCTGGCCTGGGCGAAGCTGGCCGATGGCCTCGTGCAGGACGGCCGCCTGGCCGAGCTGAGCGCGGAGACCGACTTCAAGCCCGCCCAGCCGACGTTCCCGTTCGGGGCTCACGTCGCCGTCGTCGAGGTCGACGCTGAGACCGGCTCGGTTCGCCTGGACCGCATGATCGCCTGCGACGACGCCGGGCGGATCATCAATCCGCTCGTCGCCGACGGTCAGGTGCACGGCGGTCTGGCCGCGGGCATCGCCCAGGCGCTGTACGAGGAGGTCCGCTACGACTCCGAGGGCAACTCCCAGCACGGGAATCTCGTGACCTACTGCATCCCGTCCGCGGCCGAGCTGCCGTCGTTTGAGCGCGTTCAGATGGAGACCCCCACCCCGGTCAATCCCCTCGGGGCCAAGGGGATCGGCGAGTCGGGCACGATCGGCGCGACGCCGGCGGTCCACAACGCCGTGATCGACGCGCTCGCCCACCTCGGGGTGCGCCACCTCGCCATGCCGGCCAACGGCGAGAAGGTGTGGCGCGCGATCCAGGACGCCCGGGGCAGCCGGGCCTAGCGGACCGGCGGGGGTTGGACTTGGGCTCTGAACTAGGCCGACACGCGCTCCAGGGAGAGCCCGCTGGCCACGGGTCCCGCGAGCGCGATCAGTCCGGCGATCAGTCCGGTCACGCCGATCAGCGCGAAGCCGGCGAAGAACGACAGACTGGCGATGACGTTGGGCAGGTATAGGGCGCCGATGGCGCCGCCGCCGTGCCCGATGCCGTCACAGAGCGCGAACCCGCTGGCCCGCGCCCGCGTGGGGAAGCTTTCGGCGGTGTACGTATAGCCGGCCTGGAGGAACATGCCCAGCGCGGTCGAGGCCAGGAACGCTCCGATAATCACGATCGCCTCGCTCGCCGCCGAGCCGATCAGAAGCATGGCCACCAGCCAGACCGCGCTCGAGACGAGCAGCAGCCACCGTCGCGGGTAGCGGTCGATCCCGAACAGCATGATCACCGCCCCCACCGGATACCCAATCGCGCCGATCGCCAGGTACGCCGTGCCGGCACTCAGGCCCTGGGTCTTGAACAGGTCCGCGGCGTCGCCCAGGAAGCCGTAGTTGCCGATGTACCAGAAGAACCACAGAGCCAGGAATACCACGACGCGGCGCAGGTACGGCGTCCGCAGCAGGTCGGCATAGGGGAAGCCGCTGCGGGTATCGACCTCGGAGGCATCCGGCTCGGCGAGCGGGTCGCCGCGTTCGCCGGCCCGGCGCTCCATCTCGGATACGAGCGCGTCGGCTTCGTCGAGCCGACCGTGAAGGGCGAGCCAGCGCGGCGACTCCGGCAGCTCGAACCGCGCCACGAGCGCGATCACGGCGATGATGCCTCCGATGATGAACAGCCAGCGCCAGCCGTCGTGCAGGCTGGGGATCAGCGCCAGTGCGATCAGCGGGGTCACCGCCTGGCCGATGATCCCCACCAGGAACGTGCCCACCGAGATCCGGCCGCGCAGCCGGGCCGGGGCCAGCTCTGCGATGTAGGTGGACACGAGGTTGAGGTCAGCGCCGACGCCCATCCCGGTGATAAAGCGGAAGATGACCAGCGCGGCGACGCTGCCCGACGCGGCATCGCCGAACGAGCCGATCGCCGTCAGGACGATCGTCACAATGAGCATGCGGAAGCGGCCGACTCGGTCGGCCAGCGTGCCGATGACCAGCGAGCCGAGGGCATATCCGATCAGGCCAATCGCCAGCGCCAGAAACGTGCTCTCGTTGCCGCTCAGGTGAAATTGCGGCTGGATCTGCGGGATCGCAAAGCCGATGTCGGTGATGTCGTAGAACGTGAAGAAATAGCCGGTGCCGATGATCGCCAGGTAGCGCCACGGCAGCGCCCAGACCTCGATCCGGTCCTGCCGGGCGAGGATCCGCGCCACCTGCTGCCGGCTCGCGCCTTGAGCTGCGGTCATCCTTCGCCTACCTACCCGGATCGCCGCGAGGCAACCGGCGGTCTCGACAGAGCTGGCCCAACTGCCCCCCGAAACGACGGACCGCCTACCGGGAAGGCACGTTACGGCGGCGGTTACAGGAGGTCGAGCAGGTCCGCGACGCCGTCGATGGCGGCGTCGGGGCGGCGCTTGAGCGGGACGCTGTCGAGGTCGATCGCGCCGCTGATCCCGCTGCGCACGAGCACGGTGCGCGAGCCGCCGAGCTTCCCCAGAGCCACGTCCATGCCGAGATCGTCGCCGATCACGGCGATCTCGCGAGTCGGGACCTCCAGCCGTTCGCGCAGCGCCGTCACCGCGGCCCGCGACGGCTTGCCCAGGACCCGTGGCCGGGCGCCCGAGACCTTGGCGATCGCCGCCGTGATCATCGCCCCGCGACTGAAGATGATCCCCTCGGCGCCGGCGTAGCCCGCCACGTAGCTGCCGGTGAACAACGGCGCGCCGTTGTTGGTGACGGCGCGGGCGGCCCGTTCCACCTCCGCCAGCGCGACGTCCTGGAGATGCGCCACGAACACCGCGCGCGCGTCCTCGCCGTCGGTGAGCGGGATGCCCGCCGCGGTCATGTGACCCCGGACCGCGTAGGAGGCGAAGACGTGGACGGGATGCTGCTCGGGATGGGCGCCCAGCCATGCCGTGGCGCTGTCCACCGGGGTGAGCAGCTCGTCGTCGGTCACCTGCAGACCGTCCTCGCGCAGGCCGTGGGCGATCCGCGCCGACGGGACGTGGCTGCCGTTGGTGAACAGGACGAGCCGGCGCCCCGAGGCCCGGATCCGTGCCAGCACCTCGAGCGCGCCCGGCTGGGGCCGCCCCCGCCCGTCGGGTCCGCGGTGCAGCAGGGTGCCGTCGATGTCGAACATGAACGCCCGGACCTCATCGAGGCGCAGCTGGTCGAGCTCAGGCCGCCGGTCAGCCACGACGCCACACCACCCGCTCGGCGTCGGTGACGACCTCGACGCGGCGCAGCGACGGCCGGCGTCCGAGCTCGGCGAGCAACGTCACCAGCGCGGCGCGCCCCGGCCGGGCCGCCGCCAGCGGCCGGCCGCCGTTGGCGGCGTGGCGGTCGCGCGCCGCGACCATCGCGTCGACCTGGTCGGCCGGCATCGTCAGCCGCAGCAGCAGCTCCTCCTCGGAGATCCCGCGGCCGAAGCGCCCGCGCGCGCCCTCCAGGGTGATCGGCGCCAGCGCGGCCAGCGCCCGCGCCTGCGGCCGGGCGAGGACCCGGTCGGCGATCCCCTGGTCCACGGGAGCGGGCGGCGCGCCGTAATGCCCCAGGAAGAAGCGAACGGTCTCGTCGGACACGTTGGCCCACCGCTCCCCGTCGATCACATTGCGGGCCGCCTGGCTGGCGATGAACTGCGACACCGGCGTGACGATGATCGGGGACCCCATCTCCGCCCGCACGCGGGTCACCTCCTCCAGCACCTCGTCGAACAGCTCCGGGCGGCGCAGCTCGGCGAGCATCCGCCGGGTGGTGGTGACCATGCCGCCGGGGAGCTGGTGGCGGTAGTAGGCGGCGTCGAACTCGCGGGGGGCGCCGGCCGGCAGGCCCTTGGCCCGCGCCACCCCATCAAAGTGCGCGGCCACGATCGCCTGCTGCTCGAGGTCGAGCCGGTGGGTGTAGCCGGATGCCTCCAGGTTGCGCGCGGTGGCCAGCGCCTCGGGCTGAGACGTGCCGCGGGCCAGCGGCCCCGCGGCGGTGTGGACGGTGTCAAAACCGGCCCGAACCCCCTCGAGGTACACCTGCGGCGCGAGCCCGATCGTGCAGTGGCTGTGGAGCTCGAGCGGCTTCCCGCGCGCCGCGGTCAGCAGCGGCGGGGCCAGCTCCCGCACCGCGTCGACGGTGAGCAGACCGCCGGGATCCTTGAGATAGAGCCGGTCCATGTGCGGGCAATCGGCGAGCGCGGCGGCGATCCGCGCGTAGTAGGGGTGGGTGTGGACCTGGCTGATCGAATAGGTGAGGCCGATCACCACCTCCTCGACCCCCTCCGCCTTGGCCATCGCCGCGATCCGCTTGATCCGTGCCGGATCGTTGGACGGGTCGGCGATCTGCACCCGGCGCAGCCCGTTGCGGACCGCCAGGCGGTAGGAGAGCGCCATCACCTCCTCGTCGGCCGGCACCCAGCTGATGAAGCGCATCCCGGTGGTGATCATCCCCAGCGGCGTGTCGGGCATCGCCGCCGAGACGAGCCGGAGCCGCTCCCACGGGTCCTCGTGGTGAAAGCGCACCGAGACCGCCATGTGCGTGCTCGAGGTGAAGTCGAGCGCGTGGTATCCGACGCGGTCCAGCACGGGCGCGATCGCCAGCACGTCGGGCGTGGTGAGGCCGGTCGCGCTCCACAGACTCTGGTTGCCGTCCCGGGTGGAGGTGTCGATGAACTCGATCGGCGCGGTCATCAGGATCGGGACACTAGAGCGCGCGCTCCAGCCAGTCGGTGGTGACCGCGCCGGCGGCGAAGTCGGGATGGGCGAGCACGCTGATCAGCAGCGTCCGGTTGGTCTCGACGCCCTCGACGTCCACGTCCCCGAGCGCGTCGCGGAGGATCTCGATCGCGCCGTCGCGGTCATCGGCGTGGGCGATCAACTTGGCCAGCAGCGAGTCGTAGTACGGGGGCACGGTCGCCCCGGGGCGGCAGTGGGTGTCGACCCGCAGGCCGCGGCGTTCGGGCACCGAGAACAGGCGCAACGTGCCGGGACTCGGCATGTACCCGCGGGTCGGGTCCTCCGCGTTGAGCCGGCATTCGATGGCATGGCCGGTGACGCCGGTGACGCCGGGGCCGTCCGGGCTGATGCCGATCGGCTCCCCGGCGGCGATCTGCAGCTGCATCGCCACCAGGTCCAGGCCGGTGACGGCCTCCGTGACCGGGTGCTCGACCTGGATACGGCAGTTGACCTCCAGGAAGTACGCGTCACCGCTGACGGCATCGATGACGAACTCGGCGGTGCCGAGGTTGCGGTAGCCGATCCGCTCCGCGAACGCCACCGCCGCCTGCTGGAGCCTGGCCCGAGTCGTCTCGGACAGCCCGGGCGCAGGCGCCTCCTCGATCACCTTCTGAAAGCGGCGCTGCACCGAGCAGTCGCGCTCGCCGAGCGCGAGCGTCGTCCCGTGCTCGTCGGCGGCGAGTTGGACCTCGACGTGGCGCGCGGACTCGATCAGCTTCTCCAGGTACACGCGGTCATCGCCGAAGGCGGCGCCCGCCTCGCGTCGCGCGAGGCCAACCAGCGCATCGAGTTCGTCGTCGTCGTCGATGCGCTTGATCCCTCGGCCCCCTCCCCCGCCGGCGGCCTTGACCAGCAGCGGATACCCGATGTCCGCGGCGAGCGCCCGCGCCTCGCCGGCGGTGGTGACCTCGCCGCCGGGGAGCACCGGCGCTCCGGCGCTCCGCGCCTGCGACCGGGCCGCCAGTTTGTCACCGGCGAGCGCGATCGCCGCTGTCGGTGGCCCCACGAATGTCAGCCCGTGATCGCGGGCCCGAGTGGCGAGCCGCGGGCTCTCCGCCAGGAAGCCGTAGCCGGGGTGGATCGCGTCACAGCCGGTGCCGAGCGCCGCCTGGACGACGAGGTCATCGCGCAGGTAGCTGTCACCGGCGGGGCCGGGCCCGATGCACACCGCCCGGTCGGCGAGCTGGGCCGCCATCCCGTCCATGTCCGCCGCCGATGCCCCGACCACGCATTCCAGTCCGAGCCGGCGGCAGGCGCCCACGATCCGCACGGCGATCTCACCGCGGTTGGCGATGAACACCCGCTTCATTCGCCGGGCGTGACCCGCAGCAGCGGCTGGCCGTACTCGACCAGCGCGGCGTTCTCGGCGAGGATCTCGGCCACGACGCCGGCCACCCCGGCGGGGACCGAGTTCATCATCTTCATGACCTCGATGATGCCGACCGTCGTGTCGGGGGTGACGGTCACTCCGACCTCGACGAACGGGGCCGCTCCGGGTGACTCGGCGCGGTAGAAGGTCCCGAGCATCGGGGACGGGATCGTGACCGACCCGTCAGCGGGCTCGCCCCGAGGCGCTGGTGCGGCGGGCGCGGGCGCTCGCTCGCCGGCTCCCTGAACACCGCGCGGAGCCGGCGAACGAGCATCCACGCCCGCCGCCGACCGGTTGATGTGCAGCGCGAAGGCGGGGGTCTCGATTTGGAGCTCGTCGACGTCGGACTCGTCGATGATCCGCAGGATCTCGCGGACGTCGTCGTCGGAAAGGGGCATCGCGGTCAGTCGCCGGCGCCGAACTGGCTCATGAGCAGTGCCAGGGCGGATGCCGGGGCCGGTCCGGGCGGGCGCGGGGGCAGCCCGGTCACCGGGCGCGACTGCAGGACGCGCAGCTCACCGTCGCGGTCGATCGCCCACTCGATGTCCTGGGGACCGCCGAAGTGCGCCTCGATGCGGCGTCCGAGCTCGACGAGCGCGGCGATGGCCCCGTCGTCCAGGCACGCCTGGCGGCGGCGCTCGCCGGTGACCTCGATCCGCTGGGTCCCGTGCGCGGCGGGAACGTACTCGACCGACTTGTCGTTGATCGTCCGGCGCACGACCTCGCCGGTGACCTTGCTGATGAGATGGTCGTCAGGCGTCACCTCGCCGCCGACCACGGCCACCCCCAGCCCCCAGCTCGCGTTGACCGCGACCATGCTCGGGTCCCCGCTCACCGGATTGCAGGTGAACATCACCCCGGAGACGGCGGCGTCGACCATCAGCTGCACGGTGACCCCCATTGCCGGATGCACGGCCGCCGCGCCGCCCAGACGCTCGCGATAGGCCACCGCCTCCGCGCTGTACAGGCTCGCCCAGCAGCGCGTCACCGCCTCGCAGATCGCGTCGACGCCGCGGACCCAGAGATACGTGTCCTGCTGGCCGGCGAACGTCGCCTCCGCGCTGTCCTCACCCACCGCGCTGGAGCGCACGGCGACCGGAACGTCGTCGCCGAGCTGGGCGTGGCGCGCGGCGATCTCCTCCCGCAGCGCACCGCTCATCGCGCCGGACGCGCCGGTGCTGATCGCGAAGCCCGGCGGGACCGGAATCCCGGCGCGCAGGAGCTCCCCGAGGCCGGCGCTCTTGCCGCCGAACTCGACGGTGTCGGCAGCGACGAGCTCGTGCAGCTCGCGGGTGTGTCGCGACGGCGCGCCGGTCACGTCAGCTCACTCCGCATCGATCACGGTGACCACCCCGGCCGTGCCGTCGACCCGGATCATCTGCCCGGTGCGGATCTGCGACGAGGCGCGACCGGTGCCGACCACGGCGGGCAGCCCGTACTCGCGGCAGACGATCGCCGCATGGGACATGACGCCGCCGACGTCGGTGACCGTGGCGCGGATCTTGGAGAAGATCGGGGCCCAGGCCGGCGAGGTGCTGCCGCAGACGAGGATCTCCCCCTCGCGCACGTCGGCGATCTCCGAGACGGACCGCACGACCCGGGCGGGGCCCTGCACCGTCCCGGGCGACGCGGCCGCGCCGCGGAGCTCGGCGCCGCCGTCCTGGTGCCGCGACCATTCCCGGACGCGCTCGGTGGTCACGCCCCACAGCATGATCGTCATCGGGTCGGTGACCTCGGCCGGGGCGACCCCGAGCGCGGGCGGCGGGGTCCAGTGCGCGAGCCGCTCGAGCAGCTCCTGGCGGCGAGCGACGATCGGCGGCCAGTGGTGCGGACCCAGGGGCGCACCGCCGGTGGCCCAGGTGAGGACGAGCTCGTCGAGCGCTGACGCCACCTCGTGCCGGGAGAGATGGAACACGTCCTCGCCGTCGGACAGGAAGCCGGCGCCGGCCAGCAGCGCCCCGAACTCCCGGATCTTGTTCCACCAGCGGGTCAGGAACCAGTAGTCGCAGAAGAACTTGTGCTCCTCGACGTAGGGGAACACGGTCCGTGACAGCGCCAGCAGGTCGCGCCACGGGCCCTGGATCTCCGCGGGCAGCAGCGCGCCGTACTCCTGCGCGAGGCGCTCTCGCTCACGGCTGATCTCCTCGGTCGGCCGCTCTGCCAGCTCGCCGGCCCGCAGCGCGTTGACGTGTCCGATCAGCGACGCGTAGGGGATGCTCGGATCGTCGAGCCAGCTGCGGTAGTGGTGGGTGAGGCCGTCGCCGGTGGCCATGTTGAACCACGGGTCCTTGACCGCCTCGAGCTCGGCCAGCCACGCCCGGCCGGCCTCGGTCTGGCTGCACTCGGCGTCGATCTCCGCCGGGGTGCGGCCCTCCCGAAACGCCCCGTCGACGCCGGTCTGGAGCGCCAGCGCCGCCAGCCGGCGCAGCTCGGCGTCGGGCCGGAACAGCAGCACGTCGATCCCGGCGACCATCTGCGCGATGTGCTGGTCGGGGATGTCGGGCAGGTGGGCCTTGCACAGATCGGCGAACGTGGCGTACGCCCCGTAGCCGAGCAGCAGGAACTCGAAGTGGTGCTGCCACATGAGGTCGCCCATTCGCAGGCACCGGCCGTAGGCGTCCAGGACCTCGTAGAAGGCGGTGTTGTGGCCCTCCTCGAAGGCGACCTCGTCGCGCTCGTACTCCGGAAGCTCGGGCACCTGGAGCGCATCCAGGTCAGCGATCAGCGCCTGCATCTTGGCCTTCCACTTGCCGTAGAGCTCGGGCCAGTTGGCGTAGTAGTGGCCGGCCCGCTGCTGGAAGAAGCCGGCGCGCTCGGCGATCTTCTCCGGATCGGTGACCGGGTTGCCGGAGATGTAGACGTAGCCGTTGACGACCCGGTAGTCGATGCCCATCGCCGGCGGCACGGCGAACACGCGGTTCTGCCAGGACCCGACGGCCTGGTAGGGCGAGTCGATGCAGATGACGTCGAACGCCGGATGCGGAACCGGGAAGTGCATCGAGTTCCAGAACCAGAAGCGGTTCTCGTCGGCGGCGCGCCGGTGCTCATCGAACACCGCGTAGTACGGGTACATCTCCTCCCAGCCCTCGCACCCTGGCGGGGTCTGCATCGAATACGGACTGGGGAACGAGCCTGTCTCGGCCGCTGTGGTCGTCATGCCTGAAATCCCTCTCCTCGGCCGGCTGGTCTCCTCACGCCTCGGCGCCAGCCTGGCTTATACGCGACGCCGTCGCCTCAAGTCAACCCGCTTGCCGGTTTGCGCAGCCCCGCTTGCGCACCGGCGCTCGCGTGCGCGCCGCGGCGGGCGCGGAGGCGGCGGCCGGATAGGGTCGCGCTTTGCGCTCGAATGCGAGGGAGGAATGACGATGGCGAGATTCCTGCTGGTCCACGGCGCGATGGGGGGCGCGTGGGTGTGGGAGCGGGTCAGCGCGGGCCTGCAGGCCGCGGGGCACGAGACACGCGCCATCGACCTGCCGGGCCAAGGCGCCGACACGACTCCGCTCGCCGAGATCACGCTGGACCGGTACGCCGACGCGGTGGGCGCCGCCCTCGACGAACTCCCCGGGCGGCCGCTGCTCGTCGGCCACAGCATGGGCGGGATAGTCATCACCCAGGCGGCGGGTGGGCGCCCCGGCGTCGCGGAGCGACTCGCCGGCCTCGTCTACGTCACCGCCTTCCTGCCGCAGCCCGGCCAGAGTCTGCTCGAACTCACCCAGCTCCCCGAGGCGGCCGGCGATTCGGTGCAGGCCAACAT
>Ga0208717_1000515_pt1 | contig 12881 bp, 10 predicted proteins | sample NGESurF53shallow_FD_184489 | JGI IMG/M metagenome (GOLD analysis project Ga0208717, IMG submission 184489) | Arctic peat soil microbial communities from Barrow, Alaska - NGEE Surface sample F53-3 shallow (SPAdes) | ecosystem: Environmental > Terrestrial > Soil > Wetlands > Peat ... | reverse complement strand
GGCAGTGGGGGGCCGCTGGTCTGACCCGGACTATCAGCACTTCTCCGCGACCGGCGGCTGACCGTCAGTTCGCGTCGACCGACTCCAGTTCGGCGTCCGGCCGTTCATCTATCGGACGTCGGGCCAGCTGACCACGGTGCCGCACTAGCCGTCGCGAAACTACCTGTATCGCAAGCGAAATTCCGAGAAGAGCGACCGCGACGACCCCGTCAAGCCAGAAGTGGTTCGCGGTCACGACGACGACGTAGACCGTGATTGCGGTGTGGACAAGGATCAGCCATCGCCACTTGCTGCAAGTCGCACCGATCACGGCGACGGCAACGAGAAACGCCCACGCCACATGCACGGACGGCATGGCCGAATACTGATCCGCGCCAAGTTGAGCATTGGCGTACACGGACTGCCCGTACGCCGCCGCGGTGTCGACCATGCCAACGCGAATAAGCCGCGGCGGCGAGACCGGGACTAGTGCGACCAGGAGGCAGGCTGACGTGGTCAGCACAATCAGCGTGCGAGTGCGGCGGTACGCATCACGGTGACGGATGAACAACCACAGCAGGACGGCGAGCAGCATCCCGAAGTGCATCGTCGCGTAGTAGATATTGCAGGCCTGCACGAGAAACGGGTGCCCGAGAATCTGCTTTTGCAGCGCGACCTCGCTCGGAAAATGCCATGCGCGCTCGTGGTCCCACACCCTTTGCCCACGCTTTACTGCCTCGTCGGTCTGACCAAGTGAGAAGCTGCCGGCGAGCTGCCACAAGGCATACAGGCCAAGGATGATGCCGACTTCACGGCCAAATGACGCGATCTTGAAGAAAAATGCGCGACGTTCGGGCGCGAAGCGCTCGGCGAGGGTCGCGACCGCGAAGCAGGCAGCGCCGAGCAGTGCGGCGGCCTGCCACGTCAGCGCGACATTGGGCACGGCACATCATCGCGCACGCGTGCAGTCAGCGCAGTTTCAGGATCACCTTGCCGCTCACTTTGCGGCCGCTGACCAGCGCGAACGCCTCATTCACCTCGTCGAGGCTGCGCTCGGCACCGATGTGGATCCGTAGTTGACCGCCCGCGAGCGCAGCCAGGGCACCAGCGATACCCGCGCGCCGCTCGGGAACGGTCGCGATCAACCCGCCGTAGGACAGGATCCGCTGTTGTTTGCGGTAAAGCTGCAGAAGCTGGACCTTGCCCTCCGGGCCTGCGCTGGCGCCGAAAATGAGCAATCGACCGCGTGGGGCGAGCGCGGCCAACGCGGCGGGGGTGAACTCTCCCCCAAGAGAGTCGATGACTGCGGTCGGCTCGAAGGCTTGGACAGCCTCCGTCAGGCCGGCCGCGTCTGACACAACCGCACGGTCTGCGCCCATCGCGATGATGGCGTCGGCTTTGGACTGGTTTCCGGTCTGGCCCCAGACCTGCGCGCCCCTCGAGACTGCGTAGGAGATCGCGGCCAATCCAACGGCGCCGCTACCGGCCAGAACGAGGAGCCGGTCGGCTGGCCCGATCTCGGCGATCTCCACCGTCTCGAAGGCGGTCAGTCCGACGATGCCGACCCCTGCGGCGTCACGCAGCGCGACACCGTCCGGAATCTCGACGACCGACGTTCGAGGCACGACCGCCGCCTCGGCAAAGACGCCGTCGCGCACAGACCCCAGGCCACCACCCGCCACGACGACGGCTACGCCGTCGACATGACCGACTGCCTCCGCACCCAAGGTGCGCGGGAGAGGCCCGTCCGGATTCACCCTGCCGGCCGCGTTGTAACCGTCGACCGGATTCACCCCGGCGTATGCCAACTCGACCAGCACCTCGTCGTCCGCGGGTGTCGGAAGCTCTACCTGCTGCAACTCAAGCGGTTTGCCGTGCTCGATCAAGCGAGCCGCACGCACGATCACGTCGCATCCAGCAGGGCGACTTCTTCCACGGTCAGGTCGATGTCGGCCGCGGCCGCGGATGCGACCGCAGTTTCGGGCCGGCTCGAACCTGGGATCGGGATGACGTTTTGGCCCTTGGCCAGCATCCACGCGAGGGTGACCTGTTGCGCGGTGATGCCGCGGGCCGCAGCGACCTTGACGAACGCCGGATACCGTCGCTCGATGCCGCCTGCGTTACCAATGCCACCGAGCGGACTCCACGGCAGGAAGGCAATTCCGCTGTCGCGGCAGTAATTCAGCTCACCCTCCGACGAACGGAAGTTCGGCGCGAACTGGTTCTGCACCACCGCGAGGTGCTCATCGAGAATGCGGTCTGCAAGGGCGATCTGAGTGACGTTCGCGTTCGAAATACCGGCGAGCACGATCTTGCCGTCGTTGAGCAACTCCCTGATCGCGCCAATGCTGTCGGCGTATGGCACCCGCGGGTCTGGACGGTGGAACTGATAGAGCCCGATGGCCGGGACACCGAGCGTCTTCAGTGACTGCTCCACTGCCCGCTTGAGGTACTCAGGCCGCCCGTCGACGTTCCACGAACCGTCGGGACCGCGCGTGTGGCCGCCCTTGGTTGCGACCAGAATCCCGGTGGTGTCAGACCCGTACGAGGCGAGCGCGGCGGCAACTAGTCGTTCGCCGTGGCCGAAGTCGGCGGCGGTCAGGCAGTAGGAGTCGGCCGTGTCGATGAAGGTTATGCCTGCGTCGAGCGCAGCGTGGATGGTGTTGATCGCCTGCGCGCGGTCAGGCCGGCCTGCGACCGACAGCGGCATCTCGCCCAGTCCGATCGCGCTCACCGTGAAAGTTTCGACACCTCGCCCGACCTTGCGATAGCGCATCTTTGGGTGTCCCGTCTCGATCGATGGAGCGTGCTGGCCACCTTCAACGTATCCAACACCTCGACATTCCAATCGCCACATGCGGCCACCTCTGCCGCGCTCCGACGATCGCCGGGCCGCGAAACTCGGTCGCCGGTTCGCGTCGTGCGTGCTAGAGCACTGTGCATGGGAACTGCAGGCGACACGGCCGGCGAGCTCGTGATCGAGCGAGTGACCAGCCGCGAGGCCGCTGACCGATGGCAGCAGATCGCGGAGGAGCACTTCGAAGCCGACTACTACGAGATGCCGGCCGATCCGGTGCAGGAAATCTACGAGCGGGTCGAGTCGACCCGAAGCGACGACCGCTACGAGCTGTGGCTCGGCAATCTACGCCCGGATACGGGTGGCGCGGGCATGCCTGTGGTCCTGGGTGAGATACGCCTACCCCTGCTGGACAACGTCGACAACGCAGTAGTCAACGTGGCCACCCGGCCCGCCTATCGGCGGCGCGGTTACGGCACCGCAATGCTGGAGCACCTCACCGCACGTACGCGAGCACACGACCGAACACGTTTGATTGGCGACATCTGCGAACCGATGCCATCGAGCGAACCCGCCAACGTCTCCTCCACCCCGCCGCCCGGTGTGGTTTTCGCCACCAGGGCCGGCGCGCGGCCAGTGACGTCGGAGGTACGCCGGCTGTTGCGAATCGGCGAAATCAACGACGTCGCCCTGGCCCACTTGCAGCAGGATGCCGTAGCGCATTCGGGGAACTACTCGCTCATCCAGTGGGAAGGTCCGGCGCCTACAGAGATCCTCGACGACCTGGTCGTCTTACACTCGCGCATGACGATCGATGCGCCACTCGAGGACCTTGATTGGGAGCCGGAGAACTGGACGCCCGAGCGATATCGCGAGCGCGAGCAGCGAGTAGTCGCCAACGGACAGGTGTGTCTGTGTACCGTCGCGCGTCATGATCCATCAGGTCAGGTCGTCGCGCTCACCGACATCGGCGTGACCACTGCGTTGCCCGAGATTGCGTATCAGTGGGCAACGATCGTGCTGCCATCGCATCGGGGACACCGATTGGGCATGTTGGTGAAGCTCGCCAATCTGACTTACCTGCGAGCCAGCCGACCAGAGGTGCGGACGCTCAACACATGGAACGCAGCCATCAACGACCACATGGTTGGCATCAACGAGGCCATCGGCTTTCGCGCGGTCGAACGCTGGCGTGAATGGCAACTCGAACTATCGGACTCGACGAACTAAGCTCAACCATCAGCTCGACGAATGAGGAGCGAGTTAGTCGAGTTGGCGCGGTGGGTCGGAGGCGAACTGTCGGCCGCCTGGTGATGTCCATAGGCAGGATCCGTCGGGTTGGAGCGTGACTGTCCAGCCGCCGAAGGTTTTCAGTCGGTGGTGTCGCCGGCATAGGCAGAAGCAGTTGGTTGCCGAGGTGTTCCCGCGGGGGGCGGGGATGTTGTGGTCGACGTCGCAGATGGTGGCGCGGGTGTTGCACCCGGGGAACCGACAGCGCCGATCGCGGGCCATCATATAGTCGGCGAGCTCCACCGGTGGCCGGTAGATCACGCTGCCGTGATCCAGCAGGAACCCAGTCACCGGCTCGATGATCAGCCGCCGCCAGTCCGCCTCGGTGGCCCGATCACGCACCAGCGCGGCGGGGATCGGGCCGTAGCCGAGCAGTTCGGCGGGGTTGTCGGCCAACCCGAGCAGGGACGGCAGGTCGGTGATGAACTGCACCTGCTGACGGCGCCCGTGCCGGCGGGGGGCGTTCGGATCCGCCAGCGCATTGTTCGCCCACACCACCAAAGCGTCAGAGCGGTAGGCGTCGATGCCTTCATCGGGCAGCCCGGCCGCTTTGGCGGCGGCCTGCAACCGGGTCGCGGTCGCGTCCAACCCCAGCCACACAGTCTGCGCGTCGACGGCGGACAACGTGACCTGCAGTTCGCTCATCACCGGGTCGAGGAGATCGATCTTGTCGACCCGGCGGCGCCGCATCGCGTCGGCGTGTTCGGCCAACACCACGTAGGGGTCGGCGGCCAGGATCGCGCGGCGCAACGTGCGCCGAAACGCCGCCCAGCTTTGGCCCTTGATCTTGGCGGCGACCCGCATCGACCGCGGCGACCCCGGCAGCACTAAGCCCCGCGTCGGTGACCGCTTGGACGACGACCCGGGCGTGCCAGTACCCCATGAACCCGGCGCCCATCGCCAACCGGCACGCTGGGAGCTTCTCCACGATCGCCCGCGCGGTGTCGACCCGGACCTGCGCACCGCCGCTGGTCATCCCCAACGTCGCCGCGACCAGATTCGCGCCACCATCGATGCTGTTGCGACCCAATGGATCCGTGCTGTCCGGATCTGGGGGCGGTGTGGGACCCGCGACCCGGGCGGTCACCCGCACTGCCAACTCCGCCAGCCAGGCCTGCTGACTTTCCAGCAACTCCAACGCCACCGACGCCGACTCCTCATCCAGGCTGTCGATGTCGAGCAGCGACAAGCAACTGAGCGTGACAAGCCCCGGCTCGAAGTCCAACAAATCCCGCAACGACCACACCAGTCGAGCATCAGGCAACAACGACGTGGCCAGCGCACGGGCATCGACATCAACGTCGAAATCGATATCGGAAGCCGCGATCAACATGCAACGAAGCTATCCACGACCACCGACACTTTTTACACGCACGTCCGATCGTCGAAATCTGTGCACGAAACGTCGGCCTGTGCACAAGATGAGTGCAGTGATGCAACTGCTTGTGCGAACTCCGTACGCCACGAGATCAAATAGCGCGAACGCACCGCGCTATCAGGCCGACTTCCAGGTTGCCGTCACGAGAGCTACTCCTGGTCGGTAGGCGAGGTGCACGTACGACGGCGCTGCGATCACTGCGAAGTCAGCTCGCTTACCCACCGAAAGAACACCGATGTCGTCGCGACGCAACGCCCGTGCGCCGCCCGCAGTAGCCGCCCACAACGCTTCGGCGGGCGTCAGATGCATGTCACGAACTGCGACAGCAATGCAGAACGGCATGCTCGTCGTGTATGAGGACCCAGGGTTGCAATCCGTCGCTAGCGCAACCACCACACCGGCATCGACCATTCGCCGCGCGTCTGCGTACCCGCTGCGAGTCGAGAAGTCGGCGCCCGGCAGCACGGTGGCGACGGTGGCAGATCCGGCGAGCGCGTCGACGTCCACATCACTCATGTAATTGCAGTGGTCGACCGAAGCCGCATCAAGCTCGACGCCGAGTTGCACCGCGCCGGTTCTCTCCAGCTGATGCGCATGGAGGCGCGGGAGCAGCCCGCGCGAAACACCCGCTTGCAGAATCCTTCGCGCCTCATCGACAGTGAACGCACCGCGATCGCAGAACACGTCGATCCACCGCGTACCAGGGGCGCATGCGTCGAGCATCGAGCCGGCGACAAGCGAGACATAGTCGTCGCGCCGACCCTGGTATTCGATTGGCACCACGTGCGCACCCAGGAACGTCGACTCAGCCGTCAACGACTGCGCAATCGCGAGGCCGCGCACCTCGTCGTCCGTCGTGAGTCCGTATCCGCTCTTGATCTCGACGGTCGTCGTGCCGGCCGAAACCATCTCGGCAAGCAGCCGTGAAGCGTTCGAGCGGAGCGTGTCATCGCTCGCCTCGCGGGTGGCAATCAAGGTCGCCGCGATACCACCCGCGGTGTAAGGCGTTCCAGCCATTCGCGAGGCGAACTCAGCTGCGCGGTCGGCTGCGAAGATCAGATGGCTGTGGCTGTCGACGAAGCCCGGCACCACCGTCTGTCGATCGACATCTACTCGTGCATCGGCGGAGGGAGCATGAGGCCTCCGGCCGACCCACACCACCCGATCGGCCTCGATGACCATAGCCGCATCGTGCACGACCCCAAGCACCGACCCGTCACCGCTACCAGGGTCGTTGGTGACGAGCAACCCGATGTTGTCGACGAGCGTTGTCGTCATGGAATCACCGCATCGATCGCCGATTTCAGTGCTGCACCGACGTCGCCCAGGCGAACATGCTGACGGTTCTTCACGACGACGTTTCCCTCGACGACGACATCGGTGACGTCAGCCGCCGACGCGGCAAAAACGACCGTCTCGGCTGTGACCCCGCTGCCCGCCGTACGTCGCGACGCGAGATCAATCGCCACCAGATCCGCGCGCATGCCGACAGCCAGTTGGCCGGCGTCCGGCCAACCCAACGCGCGATGCCCGACGACGGTCATCGTGTCGAGCAGCGCGCCAGCCGCAAAGGTTCCGCGCGAGTTAGTAGCGAGACGCTCATCAAGCTCGATCCCGCGAGCCTCCTCGAACAGGTCGATCACCGATTGCCCATCGGACCCAATCGACAGCGCGACATCTGCGGCTGCCAACGCACCCGCAGGACCGATCCCATCGGCAAGATCGCGCTCGGTCGTCGGACACAGGCACACGCCGGTCGAGCTCGATGCAAGTAGCGCAATGTCGCCAACCGTCACGTGCGTCGCGTGCACGGCCGTTGCAGCCACGCTCAACACACCTGCGTCGGCAAGTAGCCGAGTTGGGGTAACGCCAAAACGTTCAATGCACGCATCGTTTTCCGGGCGCTGTTCAGACAAATGAAAATGAAGCGGGACGCCGCGTGTACGCGCCCAGTTGGCAACATCGCCAAGTTGATCGACCGGCACCGCGCGCACTGAGTGAATTGCCGCACCGATGCGCACGTGCCGGGCGTCAGGCAGCTTGTCAACGCGGGCTGCCCACCCAGCGGCGTCGCCATCGCCAAAGCGTTGTTGCGGAGGCTCCAGCGGCTCGCCAATTCCGCCCGCCAAGTAACAGGTATCAAGCAACGTCAAGCGGACGCCGACTTGTGCCGCCGCTTCTATCAGCGCGTCGCCCATGGCGTTGGGGTCAGAGTAGGGCACGCCGCCAGGCTGTTGGTGCACGTAATGGAATTCGCCAACACAAGTGATGCCAGCCAACGCCATCTCGGTGTACGTCGCCCGCGCAAGCGCTAAGTAGTTATCGGGATCGAGTCGACTCGCGACGGCGTACATCTGCTCGCGCCACGTCCAGAAGTCTCCTCGCCCTGCCTGTGTCCGGCCACGTAGTGCGCGATGGAACGCGTGCGAGTGCGCGTTCGCCAGGCCCGGGATCACGAGTCCGGTCAACCGCTGCGCGGTTGGCGCAGCGTCGACGTCCTCATCGACACCGGTGATACGACCATCGTCGACGGTAACCAGGACGCGAGCCGCGACCCGACCAGGCGGCAGCCATGCGTTCTCACACCACCACGACGGCATGCTTAGCTTGCCCCGACCGGCGCAGTGCTGACCCAATCGGACATCACCGCGGCGAGCGCCTCGACACCTGCGAGGCAGTCGTCGCGCTCAGCGAATTCCGCCGGCGAGTGTGAGACACCGGTCGGATTACGCACGAATAGCATCGCCGTGGGGACTACGGACGACAGCACGCCGGCGTCGTGACCGGCACCCGTGCCGAGGTCCGGCACCCGACCGCCGCAAGCCACCACACCCAACCCCGCCACCGAGTCGAGCACCCGATGTAACCGTGCATTCGCGTCAGCTCCGAACTCGACGACCGCTGAGACCGACTCACCTGCCACGGCGAGCTCCACCCGCTCGGCAGCCGCGCGCGCGTGGGCGTTCGCCGAGACGCCACTGACGATCGCGTCCAGAACCGCCTGATCTGGCCCGCGCGCATCGAGCCACGCCGTCACCGTCGACGGGATTGCGTTCGTGCCGTTCGGCTCGACGTGCACGCGACCGAACGTTGCGACGCCACCGTGTTTGCTGGCGAGGATCCGAGCTGCAAGAACTGCGGCGGCAAACGGCTGCATCGGGTCGCGTCGGTCAGTCATTCGCGTCGTACCAGCGTGGTTTGCTTCGCCCTCAAAGGAGAACCGCCATCGGCCGTGTGGCCAGATACCCATGCCGATCCCTAGTGGTGCGTCGAGATCAATCAGCGCTTGTCCTTGCTCGATATGCAGCTCCACGAAGATGCCGACCCTGCGCAGAGTCTCGTCGTCGCGGCCCAGCTGCGTGGTGTCGACACCAGCGCGTCGCATTGCCTGGTGGAGGCTCACGCCGTCGACATCGGTGAGCGCCCGCGCCGCCGAAGGTTCCAGCGCACCCGTCGCCAGCCGAGACCCAGCGCAGGCAACTCCGAAACGGGCACCCTCCTCGTCGGCAAATACGGCAACAGCTATCGGCCGCAACGGCTGCACGCCGCGACTGCGAAGCAGGTCGATCGCACACAGCGCGCAGACCACTCCTAGCGCACCATCGAACGCGCCGCCGTCCGGCACAGAATCAAGGTGTGAACCAGTGACGAATGCTTGGCGCGGATCGCCCAACCAACCGATCGGTAACCACCACGCCCACAGGTTGCCGTTGCGATCCGACTGCACCGCGAGACCGCGCGCGGCGGCTGCCGCGACGAACCACGCCCGTGCCTCGAGATCGGCGTCGTTCCAGGCAAACCTGCGATACCCGCCCACGGGGGTTCGGCCAATCGGCAACAACTCCGACCAGAGCCGGTCGAACGTGCCACCGATGTCGGCAGCCGCGCTCACTCGGGTGCAGATTCGTGCAGCGAACCCTCGTGCACTGAACCCTCGTGCATGGGAATCCGGACGCCGCGTTGTGCCGCAACCTCGGTCGCGAGCTCGTAGCCGGCATCGACGTGCCGGATCACGCCCATGCCGGGGTCGTTTGTCAACACTCGCTCGAGTTTTTGTGCGGCCAGCGGGGTCCCGTCGGCGACGCTCACTTGGCCCGCGTGAATCGAGCGACCGATGCCCACACCGCCACCGTGATGGATCGAGACCCATGACGCACCCGATGCTGTATTGACCAGCGCATTCAGCAGCGGCCAGTCGGCAATCGCGTCGGAGCCGTCGGCCATCGCTTCGGTCTCGCGGTACGGCGAAGCGACCGATCCCGCGTCGAGGTGGTCGCGCCCGATGACGATAGGCGCGCTGATCTCACCACGGGCCACCAGTTCGTTGAAGCGCAGCCCGGCGAGATGGCGTTCGCCGTAACCGAGCCAACAAATACGTGCGGGTAAGCCCTGGAAAGCGACTTTCTCCTGAGCCGATCGAATCCACCGCTCCAGCGGCTCGTTGTCAGGAAACAGCTCAAGCACCGCGCGATCCGTGACCGCAATGTCGGCTGGGTCGCCCGAGAGCGCGGCCCATCGAAACGGTCCCTTGCCTTCACAGAACAGCGGTCTTATGTAGGCCGGCACGAACCCGGGGAACGCGAACGCTCGTTCATACCCGGCGAGCAGGGCCTCACCGCGAATGGAATTGCCGTAGTCGAAGACCTCCGCGCCAGCGTCCATGAAGCCGACCATGGCCTCGACCTGGACCGCCATCGACGTGCGAGCGCGGTCGGTGAACTCCTCCGGCTTCGCCTGCGCGTAGTCGTGCCAGTCGGCGAGGTCGATGCCCTCGGGCAGGTATGACAGTGGGTCATGCGCCGAGGTTTGATCGGTCACGATGTCGATGGGGGTCCCACGTCGCAGCAACTCGGGAAAAACGGAAGCACAGTTACCGACAAGCCCGACCGACAGCGCAAGCCCATCGCGCTTCGCAGCCAAAGCCCGCAAGAGCGCCACGTCGATGTCGTCTGTCCACTCGTCGAGGTAGCGCTGTTCGACGCGCCGCTCGAGCCGGGCAGGGTCGACGTCGATGACGATCACTGCGCCGCCATTCATCGTCACCGCGAGCGGTTGCGCACCGCCCATCCCGCCGCAGCCGCCGGTCAACGTCAGCGTCCCCGTGAGGGTCCCCGCGAACCTCTTAGCAGCAACGGCGGCGAATGTCTCGTAGGTGCCTTGCAGGATCCCCTGCGTGCCGATGTAGATCCATGAACCAGCCGTCATCTGGCCGTACATCGTCAGGCCGAGGTGCTCGAGCCGCCGGAACTCCGGCCACGTTGCCCAGTCACCAACCAGGTTCGAGTTCGCGATGAGCACCCGCGGCGCCCACTCGTGGGTGCGCATCACGCCAACCGGGCGCCCCGACTGCACGAGCATCGTCTCGTCGTCCTTCAAGGTCTGCAGCGTGCGCACGATCGCGTCGAACGAATCCCAGTCGCGCGCAGCCTTCCCGGTGCCGCCGTAGACGACGAGATCGTCAGGACGTTCCGCGACAGCAGGGTCGAGGTTGTTCATCAGCATCCGCATGGCGGCTTCTTGCGGCCAGCCCAGGCACGACAGGGTGGTGCCGCGTGGCGCCCGCACGGGGCGAGGTCCGCTCACACGAGGTGCGCTCACAACATCTCTCCGATCACAGACTCAGCGGCGGCCACAAAGATTCCTGCACGGGCCAACTCGACGGCGGCTTCGATCTCCGGCGACAGCCACCGGTCGACGTCCGGCCCTGCGACGCGAGTACGCAACGCCGCAACGACGGCCGCGGTGCCCGGCGCAGGCATCAGCGGCGCACGTAAGTCCAAAGCCCTTGCTGCGGTGAGAATCTCGATCGCAAGAACGCGAGTCAGACCGTCGACGGAGCGCAGCAACTTGCGAGCGGCTGACCAACCCATCGAGACGTGATCTTCCTGCATCGCTGACGACGGGATCGAGTCGACACTCGCGGGCACAGCGAGTCGCTTCAGCTCGCTGACGATCGCGGCCTGCGTGTATTGCGCAATCATGTGCCCCGAGTCGACGCCCGGATCAACGGCGAGGAATGCCGGCAGTCCGTGCGAGCGCGCGACATCGAGCAGCCGATCGCTGCGGCGCTCAGACATCGACGCGAGGTCAGCTGCCGCGATGGCAAGAAAGTCGAGTACGTAGCCGAGTGGCGCGCCGTGGAAGTTTCCGTTCGACTCCACGCGGCCGTCGGGCAGCACGACCGGGTTGTCGATCGCGCTGGCCAGCTCGCGGCCCGCGACTGTCAACGCATGCGCAACCGTGTCGCGAAACGCTCCGGCAACCTGCGGCGCACAACGAAGCGAATAGGCATCCTGAACCAGCGTGCAGTCGACGCGGTGCGACTCGACGATCGGCGAGCCCGCCAGCAAAGCTCGAAGGTTCGTCGCCGAGGCAGCCTGGCCGGGATGTGGCCGCAGCGCCTGCAGGTCGGCCGCGAAAACCGCATCGGTGCCGAGGATCGCCTCAACGCTCAGGGCAGCTGCGATGTCAGCGTTCTTCGCCAACAGGGACAGGTCGTGACACGCGAGAAGCAACATGCCCAGCATGCCGTCGGTGCCATTGATCAGCGCCAGGCCTTCCTTCGCGCCCAGGACCACTGGTTCGATGCCGGCCGCAAGCAATGCATCGGCCGCAGGCATCAACCTGCCGGAAGCGTCGCGCACCGAACCCTCGCCCATCAACGCCAGCGCGCAATGCGCAAGTGGTGCCAGGTCGCCGGAACACCCAAGCGACCCGAACTCATGCACCACCGGCGTAATGCCTGCATTCAGCACCGCGGCGTAGCCCTCAACGATCAAAGGCCGGACGCCGGTGCGACCGGTCGCCAATGTCGCAAGCCGTAGCAGCATCATCGCCCGCACAACCTCGCGCTCGACCTCTGCGCCACTACCGGCCGCATGCGAACGAACAAGCGAGCGCTGCAACTGCGCACGCAGATCCGGCGCGATGTGCCTCGTGGCCAGCGCGCCGAATCCGGTCGAAACGCCGTACACCGGCTCGCCGGACTCCGCCAGCGCCTCGATGTGCGCACGAGAGACAGCGACCCGCGCCAGCGCCGAAGCACTCACCGAGACCCGAGCACCGTCGCGCGCGACCGCGACCACCTGGGCTGGCTCGAGCGGCCGCTGTCCGACGGCAACAACTGCCGGAACCGTCACGTCACGGGTCTGCGTCATGGGGACAGTTCATCGCGACCCGGCCGTCGTTGTCGCGCGCCACCCTGCGAATACGTCTGGTATCCCAGATGGGTGTGATCGCCCATCTGACGCTACTGCTCGGCCCGGACGAAGGTAGCCGGAAGGGCGCGGAGACGTGGGAGACGCGATCCTTTTCCGCCCCTTCAGCCAACATCTTGTTTGAGCACTGCCACGAACGCAGGAGGCGCGATCATTTCTAAAGGGGGGCTATCCGGATCACGGCAGTAGTTGTGGCGGGGTGTTGTCTCGCCAGGGCCGG
>Ga0208717_1000514_pt1 | contig 12896 bp, 7 predicted proteins | sample NGESurF53shallow_FD_184489 | JGI IMG/M metagenome (GOLD analysis project Ga0208717, IMG submission 184489) | Arctic peat soil microbial communities from Barrow, Alaska - NGEE Surface sample F53-3 shallow (SPAdes) | ecosystem: Environmental > Terrestrial > Soil > Wetlands > Peat ... | reverse complement strand
AGAATTGCAAACAGTAAATCAACGAATTGAAATGCTTTTTATTTTCGAACATTCCGCCGCGTTTCTCCTGGGAAGTTTTTACAACTCTTTCATAAACACGAACCAGCAACACTTTGGTATGCACCCGGGAACAATCGAATTGCTTTCTATGCCTTCCGCGGATCATACAATTGAGGCATCCACACCTGGAACGTAGAAGGTTCTTTCCCATTTCCTGCAGACGCATAATCACACAAGGAAACCTTTATTGGGATGGGGCCTTCCTCGGTATAGGATTCGGGAAGAAAGGTAGCCACATATTCCATCCAGGTATTTTTATTGTTGCTATCTGGCGAACTTAATTGAATATAGCCATTGGCATCTTGTATCGGCGTAATAACCTTTCCTAAATTGGTATCCGGAAGTTGAGTGTCCCTGCAGAGCACAACAGGCCCTCTTAAAATCGCTGCAAATTTATGATCGCTGCCTTCTGTTTCTAACCGGCCGTGCATATCAAGGTTCAATGAAATTTTATCATTTGGCGACCATGTCTTTTTTATTTCGGCATATTCTCCGGGCTTTATATTTTTAATTTCTTCCCCATTCATTTTTAATTCTGTGTGAGTGCTCCATGATGGAATTCTTATACGGATAGTCATTTCTTCAGGTGCATCCATTTCTAAACCAAACTCAACATTTCCGGAAACAGGATAATCCGTTTTTTGATGTAGCCTCATTTTTTTCCCTGATAGCGTTTTTAATTGATAGGATCCTTCGACAAAAAAATTAATTGAAATGCCTTCTTTCATTGACATAGCAGATGTAAATGGCAGCGTAAACTGGCCCCTCGGACCGTTTGCATTGCAACAGTTTAATTTCATACCGCATTGCCCGCTACCGGGAAGTCGTTGTCCATTCAGAGGTGTGTATTTTGCCCATTCTGATCCGTCGGCACTTAATGCTCCCATCAGTGCATTGTAATAAGATTCCTCAATTGCGTGAGCATATTTTGCTTCTCCTGTAAGCCGGAAAAGATCCTGGTTTAACCTAATCCAGGTAACGGTTACGCAGGTTTCCTGGAAATGAGTTACGGGTGACGTTTGTATTTTTTTTCCCCCAAACCACATCTCAACAGAAGCGCCCGAGCCTGCTATATCAATTTCTTTGTCCCGGATATTTTTCCATGTTTCTTCCACTGCGGTTTTGTATTCCTCTTTCCCTGTTATGCGGTAAAGTTCCAAAAGCCCTTCATAGCACGACATCATTTCGTAAGCTTTCTGGCCTTGTTCCCAACTGTACCAGGTTTTTGGTTTTGGAAACCGCTCGCTGACATTCACGTTGGCTTTGCTTATTAGTTGCGGACCTCCTGGCGTTTCCCATTGTTGGACAATTTTTTCACCAAAATCCAAATATTTTTGGTTGTTGGTTTTGGTGTATAGACGAAGAATAGCGCCAAGTACAGATGAGGCCGCCATTCCGCGATAATTACCTTTGTTTACAATGATTCCATCTTTATCATTAATGGATTTTATTAAATAGTCTGCCAATTTTATAGTTGCATCCGGGCTTGCCTTATCTCCGGTCAAATCGTAATAATCCAGCAATCCAAGCATGCAATATTTCATGCCCCAGATATCCCATTCTTCGAGGCGATTTTCAGGTGTATAATTGCCAATGTAGCCATCCGGTGTTTGTGTTGATATAAGACCTGTAACTGCTGATTGCAACACTTTTTTTAATTCTGGCGTTGGATGATAACGATAGGCCAATACTGCTGATGTGAACCACTTGCCCCAGAATTCAGTTTGCCAAAGATGTGTTTCCGTTCTATGCCTGAAAGGCTCAACCAGGTTATCAACGTTCTGTGCTAATATTCTATTCGTATAAGATAAATTCAATTTATTACCGATGAACCCTTGCATGGCTGCAGCATCGGCGGCTACCAATTCGTCATTCACTAAGTAGGCAAACTTTTTTTCAGGGTTTTGGAAAAAGGAATTTTTTCCATTCTTTAAAAGATCCGGAGCAAGCAAAAAACCTGCAGCGGTTAAACCGCTATCCCTGATGAATGCCCTCCTGGAAAAGCGGGTTGTTTTATTTTTAAAATAATTGTCCATGGCCAATTTTTTTATAAAAGTAAAATGAAAGCAAAAGAGAAATAAAAAAAATATTATTTAAAAAAATAGAAATTGACTTTATTTGCTCGTTTACTGAGCTAAGTTTTTTTTCAATTACAATTCGTCTTATTAACCTCCGGATAAAATAAATTGAAAACAAGAAGTAATATGAAATATAAAAAGTGCTGATTGTACCTGTATTTAAAGTATTTCATCAGTTTGAATATTTTTAGTTTTTAAAGATAAAGTACAATGTAGGCAATGTTAACTTACGGCGTATTCTAATCCTGGTAATGTATGTGCGGGAATTTATTGCTGATAATTTTTAATTTACAAAAGCAATCCAATAGTTGTAAGGTGAAAAACCAGGATAATCCTTGTTAGAAATTATCTTTTTTGTTACCCGTTACTTTAAATGCTTTATAAGTGGCGCGATTGATTTATTGTCAATTGAACCTGGTATTTTAACGCATTTGCCCGTCTATAAAATTACAGTAAAGCAATAAATATGTTGGATTTTCATTTTGATGAAATTAAAATGTTCAACTTGTTAGAATGATTATATTCATCCCTTCGCCAAATTATGTTTTACAAAAAGATTAATACTCTTACTGTCCATTATCCTTTGCTTTAATGGTTACTTTTGTTCCCATAGCTCATCAGGGCTTACATTCACTTTGCCTCCATTATTATGAAACAAAGATTTTTTTTCATCGCTTTCGTTTTTTTATCATTCACTTCAACACCACTTTTTGCAAAAGATTATCCCGCAGATTTCTTTGGAATTAAAGGTAATTCGGATGCGCTAAATACACGGTCTATTCAATTTGGAATTGATTATATCAATGCTCATGGCGGAGGTAGATTGGTTTTAGGCGCAGGTGTATATCTGACCGGCGCCGTAAATTTTGACGGTTGGAAATAACATCGTAAACGGCAAATCCTTTTCCACAGCGATGGGATTGATTTTGAAAGAGGACTTAATCACAAAAAGAAACGCAGTAATCACCGACTAAAAAATGAAAAAGCTATTAATTATATTATCGTTTCTCCTGTATAAAAATTCCTTTGCAACAACCTATTACTTTTCAGCTACAGGTGATGACAACAATGCCGGAACTTCAGCCAGTTCACCATTCCAAACATTAGCAAAAGCAAATTCATTATTTCTTTATCCTGGCGACCAAATACTTTTTAAAAGAGGCGATGTTTTTTACGGATTACTCTCCAATCGAAGCTCGGGTTCTATTGGACATCCAATCATTTACGGGGCTTATGACACAGGTGCAAACCCGGTTATCTCCGGATTTTCTAATGTAAGTTCCTGGACTGATTACGGTGGTGGCATTTACTATTTTTCTGTTGCATCCAATAATACAATGATCGCACTTCTCAATGGAAAGTTTGTGACAATGGGAAGAACCCCGAATGCAGGGAGATTCTATTATTACAATTCTCATTCAGGTAAAAACAAGATAGGAGGGACCGGGTTGTCGGGAATTGACTGGACCGGAGCCCATATTGTGATGAGGAACGAAAGATGGATAATTGACAACTTTCCTGTTACAGCCCACAGAGGAGCCAATATTACTTTTGACCCTTCTTCTCCGCTAAGGGGTAATACCGATAGGTATTCTCCAAGGGATAAAGGTTGGTTCTTTTTTCAAAATGATATAAGAACGCTCGATACTTTGGGAGAGTGGTACTCCAGTAGAGGCAGATTTTATATGTATTTCGGCTCAGCGGGACCGGCAGGAAATTCAGTCCGGGTTTCCTTACAGGATTACAATATTAACCTCCATTATAGCAACTACACAACCGTCCAGGATATTGATATTGAGGGAGCGAGCTATGCAGGCATAAATGTTGATAACACTGCCGGCATTTCAATTAAAAATGTAAACTCGAAAGACCAGGGAGGATACTTTATTTTTGGGGAACTACGGATCAACGGCCTTGTACAGAACTGCACCTCCATCAACGCTTTGGCCGGTGGAGCTCATTTAGATAATTCCCAGGTAAATGTTATAAACTGTTTTTTTTATAATTCAGGACTAAGTCCGGGTAATAATTTTTCCGGCGACGGGTTCGGCGGGGCAATTGATCTGACAGGGAACCAGGACACCGTTATGAATTGCATTGTAAGAAATTGCGGGTACGGTGGCATTAAAGTAATGGGGAATGACGCCTTGGTGATTCATAACAAGGTTGACAGCTTTGGATTAATAAAGACAGATTGTGGAGGCATTTACACCAGCGATGCCGCCTTCCGGAATGCGAAAATAGCGTACAATCTAGTTTCCAACGGAATTGGCTCGGGCGCTTTCGATCATCAACCGTCAGGGATGGTTGGTATATATTGTGACAATGGTTCTCATAGCGGCTATATTACCGGGAATACCGTTTTTAATATTGTCGGGTTTGAAGGTACCGGGCTTTACTTCCAATATGATGGGCACGATTGGGTAGTAGATTCAAATGTAATTTACAATTGCAAATTTGTCAATGTATATATTGCAAGCCATTCCGGCTTACCTCCTCAGAAAATTACTTTTACAAATAATGTCATTGCTTCCACATCGGGTACTGTTCCTACATTCGAGGCAGAGTATTACCAGGCGAACCAAAAAAAATATTTACTAAAATATGCTGATTATAATTATTACATGAGACCAATAGATAAGGATGGTCAATCAATAGTATTGGATTACCAAAATTATCCGGTGGGTGGTGACACGAAATATAATTATAACCTGGGGCAGTGGAAAATAGAAATGGGACAGGATGTACATTCTTCCGGTTCCCCAAAATTTATAACTTCTCCTAATAGTATGAGATTGGTGTACAATGATGGCATTGTGGACTCTACGATCGACCTGCCTTACAAATATCTCGGGCACGACGGCAAAGTGTATGATGGAAGGATTACCCTTGCGCCTTTCAGTTCCGAGGTTTTAATCCAGGATGGCAACAGATCCCATTCCGTTCGAAGATCCTCCTCCCCGAAGTCGGGACGAAAAAAATATAAGCATAATTAGAAATTATTTTCAAATTTATTTTTAGAGATTTATATATTCAAAATTATTTCCAACAATCTATTTCTAATATTTTAATAATCAGTAACTTTCCTTCATGAAAGAAAAACCATACAACAAAAATCTCGTTATTATCATTGCTGCCGTTGCTGCAACCGGTGGACTTCTATTTGGATTTGATACCGGAGTTATTTCCGGAGCAATTCCTTTTTTCCAACAGGATTTTCAGCTGAGCAATAGCATGGTTGAAAACATTACTACCGCGGGATTGGTCGGTGCGGTAATAGGGGCTATGTTTACCGGGAGGTTATCAGATATTTTCGGAAGAAAGAAAACAATATTGGCTGCGGCAATCATTTTTGTGATAGGTGCAGCGTGGTCAGGATGGGCCCCCAATCCGACGTTGTTAATCATTTCCCGTTTATTTATCGGGCTCGCGATTGGTATCTCTTCTTTCTCTGTTCCTCTATACATTGCGGAAATTTCTCCCACCCATATACGCGGACGTTTGGTGTCGTTGTTTCAACTTCTTATTACAATAGGTATCCTTGTTTCTTACCTGAGTGATCTCGCTTTTGCCAACAACAATAATGTAGAATCCTGGCGCCCCATGTTTTACGCAGGCATTGTTCCGGGTTTTATTTTGTTGATAGGAATGTTCTTTTTACCTGAAACACCACGATGGCTGATGAGTAAAGGCCGTGAAGAAGAGAGCAGAAGAATTTTGAAACGAATAGAAGAACCTTCGTTGATAGAAGAATCTATGAAGCGCATGAAAGATGAAGTAGAGAAGGCTAAGGAAAAGCCTAATTTCCGGGAAGTCTTCCGTCCATGGCTCAGAAAAGCGCTGATTATTTCTGTAGGCATTATGTTCTTTCAGCAATTTGTAGGAATTAATACTGTAATCTATTACAGTCCAAAAATTTTCATGATCGCGGGCTTTGAGGGTGCACGAGCAGGGATTTGGGGCGCGGTGAGTGTGGGTATTGTGAACGTACTTTTTACCATTCTTTCTTTATTTATGATAGATAAATTAGGCCGCAGAAAACTTTACTTTATCGGGTTAATCGGCATTGTCATTTCTCTTTTTGGTTTGGGACTCGCCTTTGAATTTCACAGCAGCTTAGGTGAAATGGGAAAATGGCTGGCGATTGGTTTTGTTTGGATTTATATTGCCTTCTTCGCCATCAGTCTCGGCCCGCTCGGCTGGTTAATCATTTCAGAAATTTTCCCTTTACGAATCAGGGGAATTGGTTCTTCCATCGGCTCCTTGTCCAACTGGCTTTTTAACGGCATCGTTGCTTTTACATTTTTTAAAATAGTGAAACTATTTACCGCTTCAGGCTCGGGCATCATTACGAATGAAAAAATTTATGATGCCGCTACAAATTCCTTTTCTATGCAACCTGTGAACAATGGTAACCCCGCAGGAGCTTTCTGGTTTTATGCAGTGATAGGTATTATTGGAATCATCTGGGGCTATTTTTATATTCCTGAAACCAAGGGTATTGCTTTGGAAAAAATTGAAGAGCATTGGCGCCTGGGCGGAAAGCCGAGGGAATTGAGAAAATAATATTTGAAGGAGTAACAGTAATGGTTAAACGAAAATAAGATACTAAGCGGTTAGTTTAATGATATTTCGTATTCACTTAAATTAGTCTTTTCATTTGCGTTGTTTTTTATAAGTCGAATATAGTTTATTGCTTAATTATTCATATACATCTCATTCATTAGAAACACAGTAAATCAACAAATTTCCTGGATTTTTATTTTGATAAATCATAATCAGGCGCTAAAAAACGAACTGTGATCTGGCTTCAAACAAGGTTCGCAGGAATAGCAACAACAGCAGGGCCAGTCAAACATTAGCCAAAAAAAGAGATGTCTATTCGAAAGTGATCTTTCTTACTTTATTACCTCCGTTTGTTTGATAATTATAGGTAGTAACATATAAATTTCCATGCGAATCAATCGTCAAGCCTTGCGGTCCGTTAAATGAAGCCTGCAATCCAATACCATCAATATCGCTTGCCGCACCGCTTCCCGCAATCACACTTACATTGCCTTTGCTGTCAATCATCCTGATAACATTTGAAAAATGATCTGCCAGGTAAAAATTACCCGAGGTGTCTTTTGCAATTTCCCATCCCTGGAACGATGGATCGTTTGCAGAAGGCGTGGCTTTACCATTTGCCGCAATGGCATATACTGAAGAAGGGTAGGAAGCAACATACATCTGGCCGCTATTATCAAAAATAATATTGCGTGGTGTTACCAGCCCGGTTGTGAAAATACTTGCATTAGAACCGTCAATGTTCATCTTTACAATAGTTCCTAAAGTATTATTGCTAATAAATAAATTTTTACCATCAGGACTAACGGCAATGCCCGCGAGCGCCATACTGTCTTCATATATCACGGTCGCATTTCCTGATGGAGTCATGCGCATTACATGCCGGTTAAAATCTGTAACGTATAAATTATGTGTAGCAACATCTAAGGCAATATTGTTAGGAGAATAAAAATATTTACCGTTAAGCAAAGTAGGAATGGAGTAGGTTGAAACAGAACTATCCGAAGCGGAAAATTTGCGTATTAACCTGTTGTAGCAATCGGCAATAAATAGATCTCCATTCAGGTCGGCTGTAATTCCCCAGGGACAATAAAAAGAAGCAGATAATCCTGGCCCATCTGCAGTTCCTATGTTTCCAGTGCCTGCTATAGTAGTAACAATTACTTTTCTTGTATAAGAAAATTGAGGGCCGTCATAATTAACGCCGTTTATACTCACTTCCACCGCTCCTGAGCCGGCATTAAACGGAACAAGAGCTCTTATGCTATCAGCAGCGGCTGAAATAATTCTTGCTGCTTTATTATTAACCCTCATTTCTATATGAGAAATATCTCCCGAAAGATTTTTGCCGTGCGCCGTAATTGTATCACCGCCATATGCAGTCGATGGAAAAATTGAAGTGATCACTGGTGTGGCGCTTTCGGGAACCAGTTGTATAATGTTATCTGAAATATTTTTTTTGCAGGCTGTTAAATACATTGCAGATATTGCGATACAAAGGATATATAAAAATTTTCTCTTTCTCATGTAAGCGTATTTAAGGTTATAGTTATTGACAAACATAATATTTTGATTTGGTAATGGTAATGTCTTTTGTTGGCAAGTGTAAGCCGTATAAACGAATTTTCTTGTTTTATTATTTTATCAACGACAAATTATTCCATAAATTATTTACATTTCTCTCTTTCATTAAAAAATAAAGCACATACAGTAAAGCAATAAATACTCCTGATTTTTATTTTGATTAATCTCTCATTGCGACCGGTCCTGTATTACTGAAGTGTATGCTAAAGGCCAAACTACAACATCGTGACAACGGGAAATTCAGCGGCTAAATAAATTAGGTGTTTTCTTATCAAAGAAACGGTTCTTCCAAAAATTCCGCCTGGAGTGATAATAGTTCCTGAAATAAATTCACTTCTTTAGTATAGCTGCAATGGTTAAACGAGAATTAAATTTAAATATCACTTTTGATCGATGTAAATTTCTTTATTTCGGTTAATGGGTGGCCAAAATAAAAAGGAAAGAGGAAAGAATTTTTCTAAATATTCCCCCCCCAAATTTAAAACACAACCGGGATTAATCCTGGTAGATTCGTTTATTTGATATCAATTTTAAATGGTGCTACCGGCATATTTCCTTTGTTGAAAATGTTGCCCATCTGGGTATTATTAAATCCGTATTCTACAATTTTTGGTGCGGTTACATTTTTGTTGTAAATCGTGATTGAGCCTTTATTGAGTTTGACTTCAGCGGGATAAAATTTACCATCTTCTCCGGCAATATATAGATCCCTGGCATTTCCATTTTCACTGTGCAGACCTTCGTTTGCATTGCTTAAAATTATAGTTACTTTATTCCCATTCAAAGTATAGGACTGATACAATGGCGAAAAATTATCGAACTTTTTTAAATCGTAATTGTCGTGCAGTGCAATTTCTGCCAACCTGTAACCAACGTCGTGCTTGTCGTGTGGATGAATATCATTTGTGTCAGTAACCAGGTCAGAAGTTATGACCATTCCTGTCTTGGGCAATGTTAAGGCTTCTGTTTGCGCCTGGCGTACGTAAGCTGCAACATCAGGAGTTCCGTATTTGTAGGGAGCTATTTGTACAAAATAAAATGGAAATTGTTCCTTCCAGGCATCTCTCCAGGCCGAGATCATACTCTTAAATAATGTAGCATAACTCTCGTACGTATCTACATTTGATTCTCCCTGGTACCAAATAGTTCCTGCGATTCTATACTTTGTGATAGGCGCTATCATTCCATTATAGGCTAATCCTGTTTCTGTAGGCCACCATGGGGTGGGCTTTAATTTTTGTTGCCATTCTTTTAAAAATTTATTGTTTTCAACCACGCTATCCGGTGTCCAGGTTTCAGCAGGTGTTCCGCCCCAGTTTGATGAGATTAAACCGATAGGAACATTTAGGTTTTCGTTTAATTTTTTGCCAAAGAAATAAGCAATCGCGCTGAAATTTTTTAGGGTATTGGAATCGCAATTTTCCCAGGTTCCGTCACAATTTTCCTGGGGCGTTTCTCCTGTTGTTTTTGGGATCTGAAAAAAATGCAATTGATATTTATTGCAGGTGGCGAAATCAGCAGCTACATCTTTTGTTTTGCGCCAATTATAAGTAAATTCCATATTCGATTGCCCGGAGCAAACCCAAACCTCTCCCAGCCAAACATCATCTAATGATATAAAATTATTCCCTTTAAGACTAATGTTGTAAGGCCCTCCTGCTTTTGGAGTATGGATGGTTATTTCCCATTTGCCGTTGCCATCGGCTACTGTTTTTAAGGTGTCTTCTGTCCATGAAGCTTTTATAGAAATTTTTTCAGCAGGACCCGCCCATCCCCATAAATTTACATCAGCTTTTTGCTGGAGTACCATTCCACTAGACAGAATGTGAGGTAATCGAATTTGCGCTTCTGCTATTCCTAACAGAAATGAGCTCACTAATAAGCATAAATATTTTTTCATTTTTTAATTAATATGAAATGAAGATTGATTGAATAAAAATTCGTTTGCCAAGGTAGCGCTATATTTTGAACTCTGTAGATTCACCGGCTTTTAGGGTGCAGTATTGAAGATTGCCAACCTTGGGGATGGAGTTTTTAAATAGACAATTAAACTGTTTTAGGTTGGCAACCTTGCGACATTTTGAAATGCACCCGATTTTCCTTCCTTCATGAGGATATAAAAATTGCAGTAAAACCATAAATAATTTTGATTTTTATTTTGATGAAAATACTCTTACGCGTGGTTCATGCAATCAACATCCACCTACCTATCTGGTTAAATTAAATGAACCCTTTTTTAAATAATAAACCTTCTTTTTCAAACGCAAAAAATTCCATAGCTTTAAACCTCTTTAAATTTTTATTTTTCACTCCAATAAAACGATTGCATTATGTCAAATTCACGTAGAGATTTTATCAAAAAAACAGCACTGACTACAGCCGGCGTTTACCTGGGCGCTAACGCTTTCAGCGCTAAAAGTTACCGAAGAATTATAGGTGCCAATGATCGTGTACGCGTAGGCGTTATAGGCTTCTCCGACAGGCACAGAAGTTCTCATGCACCGTCATTTATGAATCATTATAAAGAGTTGAATTTTGATTTGGTAGCTGTTTCAGATATCTGGAGCAAGAGAAGAGAACAAGGCGTTGCATTTTGGAAAGCAAAAATGGATCATGATATCGTGGCCTGTCGCAACAACGAAGAGATGTATGATAAAAAACTGGCGGATGCAGTATTCATCAGCACCTGCGATTTTCAACACGCCACTCACTGCATACAGGCCGTAAAAGCTGGTTGCGATGCCTACTGCGAAAAGCCTTTTGCAGAAACTATGGAAGATAACCGTGCGGCTTTAAAAGCGGTAAAAGAATCCGGAAAAATTGTACAGATCGGCTCTCAGAGACGAAGTGGTGCGAACTACCAATCAGCAGCGGATTTTATTCAATCGGGAAAATTTGGCCCGATAAAAATGGTGGAGCTAACCTGGAATGTAAATCAGCCAGGCCGCTGGCGCAGGCCAGCCCTGGTAGCGCAATTAAAAGAAGAAGATACAGACTGGAAACGCTGGTTAATAAACAGGCCCGCAGAGGCTTTTGATCCGCGAAAATATTTGGAATATCGTTTATTCTGGCCTTATTCTTCAGGCCTTCCCGGCCAATGGATGAGCCACCAGATAGATACGGTACATTGGTTCAGCGGATTGAAACATCCTCGCAGTGCAGTGGCCAATGGCGGCATCTACATGTGGAAAGACGGAAGAAGAAATTGGGATACCATCACAGCTGTTTTCGATTATGGCCCGGCGGATGATCCTTCAACAGGTTTCCAGGTTTCTTTTGCTTCACGTATGGATAATGGAACAGAAAACCCTGCAGAAATTTATTATTCAAACGGTGGCGAGTTAAATCTTATTACCAATCAAATCTCTCCGAAGGGAGGGCTTACAAAACATTTTGCTGATGAGATGAATATGCAGCCCAATCTTTTACCGGAAATCAGCTTAACACAAGCAGATAAAGTGATTGCCTCAGCGAACACAGGCGGAGATTCACTAACGGACAACCATGTACGAAACTGGATGGAATGTATTCGCAGCCGGAAACAACCACATGCTCCTGTAGAAGCGGGTTACAGCCATTCTATAGCCAACATCATGACGACGGCAGCATCACATACGGGCCTGAGAGCCACATTTGACGAAGGCACGCAGGAAGTAATGGTGGGTGGCAAGACATTTAAGTATTAGTCATTTTTTTCACCTTGCAGTTAATTGTCAATTCATGCATTTCAAATTATTCGAATGCTTCCATCTTAAATTTAATAAGAACCTCACAGGATTTTAAATCCTGTGAGGTTTTACATAAACTCTTTCACTTATGCGAAAAAGAACTAAAAATATCTTTCAATATTTTCTGCTAAATAGTATTGCAATGATTTGTGCTACGCTGGTTTTTGCTCAAAAGAATGAGAATGTAAAAGTGGTAAAATCTTCAACAGAAAATAAAATTGATGTCCTGGTAAATAATAAACCATTTACCAGCTTTTTATACCCGGATACACTTGAAAAACCGGTTTTATATCCTGTCCAAGCCGCTGATGGAAAAATGGTTACCAGGGGATTTCCGCTGAATCCGCAACCTGGCGAACCTACGGATCATCCGCATCATTTGGGTATTTGGTTTACTTATGAAAATGTGAACGGACTGGATTTCTGGAACAATTCCTATGCGATACCGAAAGATAAAAAACATTTGTATGGATGGATAAGAACGGATCGTATTATCAGTACGTCGGACGGAAAAAAAGGAACAATTGTTTATCATGCAAACTGGACAGACCAGGAAAAAAATATTCTGTTGGAAGAGACCACCGAATTGACATTCAGTGGTACGGAACATCTAAGAATCATAGACAGAAAAACTACTTTAAAAGCCGACACAATAGTCAACTTCAATGATGCAAAAGATGGATTATACGGTATGAGACTTGCACATGCTTTGCAAATACCGGATAATAAAGACAAGGAATTTAAAGATGATAAAGGGAATGTAACTATCGTAAAAGGAGAAAAAGATGCTATCGCTAACGGAAACTATCTTACGAGCGAAGGAAAGACGGGCGATGACGCATGGAGCACAAGAGGAAGATGGTGTAAAGTGTATGGCAAA
>Ga0208717_1000513_pt1 | contig 12903 bp, 8 predicted proteins | sample NGESurF53shallow_FD_184489 | JGI IMG/M metagenome (GOLD analysis project Ga0208717, IMG submission 184489) | Arctic peat soil microbial communities from Barrow, Alaska - NGEE Surface sample F53-3 shallow (SPAdes) | ecosystem: Environmental > Terrestrial > Soil > Wetlands > Peat ... | reverse complement strand
TAGGAGTAGCAGCAGTCCCAGCACGAAGGTCGGCATCGAGTAGAAGAACAGGGCCACGCCGGTGACGACGCGGTCCGCGACTGACCGCGACTTGACCGCCGACAGCACGCCGCTCAGTACACCCAGCACCACCCAGATGATGGCGGCCCCGATGACCAGCGACAGCGTGATCGGGAACGCGGACTTCAGCACGGAGTTCACCGACTGGCCGTGGTAGAAGGAGTAGCCCAGGTTGCCGTGCAGCAGCTGCCAGACGAAGTGCCAGTACTGCACGTAGATGGGCCGGTTGAGCTGCAGGCGATTGGTCACCTCGGCGATCACCTGCGGCGTGGCGTCCTTGCCGGCCAGGACCCGGGGCACCTGCTTGGCGCCCGGGCCGATGAAGAAGATCGCGAAGACGCCGACGGTGATGAGCCAGAGCACGATGATGCCCTGGAAGATGCGGCGGAGCAGAAAGCGGGCCACGTGGAACTCCCTAGACGAACAGCTGGCCGCCGCGCGGGTCGAATGCATCCCGCACGCCATCACCAAAGATGTTGAACGCAAGCGTGGTGATCAGCAGCGCCAGGCTGGGGAAGACCAGGTACCACCACGCCCCGTACTCGAACACGCTCTGCGAATCGGCGATCATCGCTCCCCAGTCCGCCGTGGGCGGGGGGATGCCGACGTTGAGGAAGGAGAGGGACGCCTCAGCCACGATCGAGACCGGGATCAGCAGGCTCGTGTAGACGATGATCGGGGCGATCACGTTGGGCAGGATGTCGATGAACATGATCCGCCAGGGTCCCGCGCCCAGGGACCGGGCGGCCTCGACGTACTCCTTCTCCCGGATCGACAGGACCTGCCCGCGGATGATCCGGCCGACGGAGGCCCAGCCGAGGAAGCCGATGACGATGAGCAGGACCACCAGCCCGGGGCCGATCACCGTGACCAGGGAGATGGCCAGCAGCAGGAACGGGATGGCGAGCAGCCAGTCCATGAGCCGGGCCAGCAGTGTGTCGGTAATGCCGCCGAAGTACCCGGCGGCCAGGCCGACGATCGCGCCGGTAGCGACCGAGATCACCGAGGCCAGCACGCCGACGATGAGCGAGACCCGGGTGCCGTAGGCGATCCTGACCAGGATGTCGCGGCCCAGCGTGTCGGTGCCGAGCAGGAAATGGCTGGACGGGCCGAGCGGCTGGCCGTTAGCGTTGAGCCCGATCGGCGCGTAGAACTGCTGGTTAGGCCCGTGGCCGACGATCGCGGCCACGACCGGCGCAAAGATCGCCACCAGGATGATGAAGACAATCACGCTGAGCGAGATCATCGACGCCTTATCGTGCAGCAGCCGCTGCGTAGCCAGCCGCCACGGGCTGCGGCCCTCGATCTTCTTCGCGACGACCGCGAGGTCTGCGCCCGCCTTGGGCGCCGATCCCGCGTGGGCCTCCTCGGAAGCTTGCGGAATGTTCAAAGCCATGATGTCACTCCTCGGTGCAGGCTCAGGCGCTGCCGAGCAGCCCGGACTCGATCACGCGGTCTTCCGCGGAGATGGTTGGGCGGGACTTGGAGATGTCCTCCCCGTCTTCCACGGGGAAGTGGCAAGCGGCCAGGTGGTCCGCCTCGTCGCCGAGCCTCGGCTCGAGCACGGGGTCTCTCTCCACGCACGTCGGGGCGGCCTTGGGGCACCGCGGGTGGAACCGGCACCCCGAGGGCGGGCTGATCGGCGAGGGCACGTCGCCGGCCAGGATGATCCGCTCCCGCTGGCCGGCCTTGTCCGGGTCCGGGATCGGCACGGCCGAGAGCAGCGCGTCCGTATAAGGGTGCCGCGGGTGGGCCCAGAGCTCGTCGACTGGCGCGAGCTCGGTCACCTGGCCCAGATACATGACCGCCACCCGGTTGCTCACGTGCCGGACCACGGACAGGTCGTGCGCGATGAAGAGGTAGGTCAGGCCCAGCTCTTTCTGCAGGTCGGCCAGCAGGTTGATGATCTGCGCCTGGATGGACACGTCCAGCGCGGACACCGGCTCGTCGCAGACGATCAGCTTGGGCCGGAACGCCAGCGCCCTCGCGACCCCGATGCGCTGCCGCTGGCCGCCGGAGAACTCGGCCGGGAACCGGTTGAAGTGCTCGGGGTTCAGCCCGACCAGCTCCATGACCTCCTGGACCTTGCGCTTGCGTTCCTGGCCGGTGGCCGTCTTATGGATCGCGAACGGGTCACCGATGATCGACCCGACCCGCCGCCGGGGGTTCAGCGACCCGTACGGGTCCTGGAAGATCATCTGCATCTCGCGGCGGTACGGCCGCATCTGCCGGGGCTTGAGCTTGGTGATGTCCCGGCCGTCGAACGTGATCCGGCCCGAGGTGAGGTTGTACAGCCGGAGGATGCAGCGGGCCAGCGTGGATTTACCGCAGCCGGTCTCGCCGACCAGGCCGAGCGTCTGGCCCCGGCGCACCTCCAGGTTGACCCCGTCGACGGCGTGCACGAACTCCCGGTCACGCCGGAAGAGTGCCGCGGACTGGACAGGAAAGTACTTGACCAGGTTCTCGACCCGCAGCAGGACATCGTCTCCCGCCGCGGGCTCCGGCGCCGTGGCCGTGGTCTCCGCGTTCATCACACCGTCCCTTACGCTTCAGCCTGTGCCGGAAGTGGCTCGCCCACGACTTTGCGCCGTAGCTCGTTGCGCGCCGCCATGTCGTGCGGCAGCCAGCACGCCGACAGGTGGGTCGCATCGTTCCCCACGGAGGCGAGTGGCGGGGTCTCGGTGCGGCACCGCTCCATCACGTAATCGCAGCGAGGAGCGAACGGGCAGCCGGGCGGAAGACTGATCAGGCTGGGCGGCTGGCCATGGATGGGCCGGAGCCGCTCCCGCTCACCGCCGTAGGCCGGGAGCGACTGGAGGAGCCCTTCGGTGTACGGATGATGATTGGCGAAGAAGGTGGTGCGCAGGTCGGCCTTTTCCATGACCGCCCCGGCGTACATCACCTGCACGTTGTCGGCCACATCGGCCACGACACCCAGGTCGTGGGTGATGAGGATGACCGCGGTGCCGAACTCTTCCTGCAGGGTCTTGATGACCGCCAGCACCTGGGCCTGCACAGTGACGTCGAGCGCGGTCGTCGGCTCGTCGGCGATCAGCAGCTTGGGGTTGAGCGACATCGCCATCGCGATCATGGCGCGCTGCCTCATGCCGCCGGAGAACTGGTGCGGGTAGTCATCCACCCGGCGGTCGGCCTGCGGGATCCCGACCAGCCTGAGCAGCTCGACGGCCCGGGCCCTGGCCTGCGCCTTGGACATACTCTTGTCGTGCTGCCGGATCATCTCCACGATCTGCCAGCCGACCTTGTAGTACGGATGCAGGCTCGACAGCGGGTCCTGGAAGATCATGCCGATCTCGGCCCCGCGGATCTTGCGCATCTCGGGCTGGGGAAGCGTGAGCAGGTCCCGGCCCTCGAACATCGCCTGGCCCGTGATCCGCGCCCCGCGGGTGAGGCCCATGATCGTCTGTGTCGCAACGCTCTTGCCGGAGCCGGACTCCCCGACGATGCCGAGGGTCTGCCCGGCATCGACCTGGAAGGAAACCCCGCGCACCGCCTGCACTATGCCGTCAGAGGTCCTGAACGACACGTGCAGGTCGTCAACCTCGAGCAGGGCCACGCTACCTACCCTTCCCACATCAAAGGCCCAGGCTTGGCCTGTTTGCGCAGCCCAGACACTGCAATGACTGTAATCCCGGCCGGCCGCCCCGCGGTAGGTACCGTGGGGCGGCCGGCTGACTTGATCAGCTTACGTTCCGTGACGAATTCTGCGAACCGTCACGAACTGTCGCGTCAGGGATCATTACGGCGTGCTGAGCCACACATTCGTCGGGTCGAACTGCTGGATCGCCGGGACGTACACCGCGTTGTGCACGTAAGTGGCGTGATACAGCGGCTGGTTCGGGTTGACGATGGGGTAGAACGGGGCGTCCTTCATGACCGCCTCGTCCGCCTGGCCCCAGATCGTGGCGGCCGCACTGGCCGTCGCCGCACTGGCGCCCTTGGCGATCAGGGACGTCACCGAGGGGTCGCTGTAGAACCCGAAGTTGCTGCCGACCGGCGGGAACGACGCCGGGCCGGAGAACAGCGGGTTGAAGAACGACACGGCGGCGTCGCCGTACCAGTCCGGGCCCCATCCGGCGAGGGACAGGTCCCAGCGGCCCGCCTTCGCCACGCTCGGCACCTCCATGTACTTCACGTAGAAGTCCGAGGGGGTGGCCCCGAGCAGCTTGATCTTCACGCCGATCTTGGCCAGGTCGGCCTGCAGCGTCTGGGCCATCTTGGTCGCGACCGTGCTGGACGGGCGGTACAGCAGGGTGAGGTTCAGCCCGTTCTTGTACCCGGCGGCGGCCAGCAGCTGCTTGGCCTTGGTCGGGTCGTACGGGTACGGGTTGTAGCCCGACGGCACGTCCTGCGCGCCGTTGATCCCAGCCGGCAGCACGTGGGTGAGTGCCACGCCCTGGGTCGGGCCGCCGTTGTCGGTGAGCAGGTGGGCCCGGTCGATGCCGTAGCTCAGGGCCTGCCGGACCTGGACCTTCTTCAGCGCGGCGTTGTTGTTAGGCGACACCGTGTTGTAGACGAGGTACGGGTTGGTGGAGTAGGTGGAGCCGAGGTTGAAGTTGTGGTTCAGCCCCTGCTTCATCTGGGCCTGCAGGCCCGGGTCCGCGCCGACCGGCGGGAACGCGTCGAATTCCATGCTCGCCGAGGCGGTGTTGGTCTGCAGCTGCTGCTGGATCGCGGGCTCGTTGCCGGTCTCGGAGACCTTGATCTCGTTGACGTAGGCCTTGCGGATCGGGTCCGTGCTGGCCTTCCACGCCGGGTTGCGGACGTAGACGATGCTCCGCGTGGGCACGTAGCTCTGGATCTTGTACGGCCCGTCGGCGATGATGTGCTGCCCTTCGGCCCCACTGCCCGTGAGGTAGTTCAGGCTTTCCACCGGTGCGGGCGCGAAGGCGTCCAGCTGCAGCATGTCCGGGAAGTAGCTGGCCGGGTGGACCAGGTTGTAGGTGATCGTCTGCCCCGAGGCCTTCACACCCGAGATCTGGTGGGTGTCGATGTACTTCTTGATGGCCGAGACCGAGGTGGACGAGACCTTGGCGAACCCGGCGCAGAACTGCGAGTAGCCGACGATCAGCGCCTCGAAGTCCGGCAGCCCGCCGAACGGCTGCGTCGGGTTGCAGTCCCGCTTGAGGCCGAGCAGCGCGTCAGCCGCCGTGACCTGCCGTGCCGGGCTGCTGTCCCACATGGCGCCAGTGCGGATCGTCACCGTGTAGGTCTTGCCGCCGTTGGAGACGGTCGGCAGCGCGGTGGCGAGGTCAGGTTCGACAGTCGTCACCTTGCCCGGAGTGGCCGGGTACGCGTACAGGAGCCGAAGCCAGGGCCGCTGGCCCAGTGCGCCGATGGTGTAGTAGGAGACGTTGTAGTCCATGAAGTCAACGTCGCCCTGGCCGAGCATGTTCAGCGTGCCGCCCTTTGTGGGCGTCCCGGACCCGGGGTTCAATCCCTGGAGACCATAGGTCCCTCCGCCCGATGACGTGCCGGTAGACGACGAGCCGCTGCCGCTGCCGCTGCTGCCGCCACAGGCGGTAGCCACGAGGGCAAGCACGGTCACGCCTACGGCGGCCGCATAGCCCCGCGCGCGTATGCGCATCGACACATTCCTCCTTCTACTGTTCCGCCGCGAAGTTCGTCCGCGGAGCGAGGATCCATGGGGGCGATTCCGTCCCACGGTCGGCGGCACGCCAAGAGCGGCGTCCGACCGGCTCATGCTAGGACCGGCTGGCCGTTGTATTGAACAGGCAAGATGCCACCGCTCCGAATCGTGACCCGACGGTAATCTAGCCCTTATCAGACTGCTACCAGGGCCCTCCCGATGCCGCATACCAGGACCCCGGGGTATAGACTCAACGGCCTTCTCCATTGGGCGGCTCTCCCCCGTCATCCGGCACAACCGGAACTTCCCGGCGAGCAACGCGAAAAAGTCCACCGCGGGGGCGGCCGTTTGCCGGATTTTTTCTTGACGTCCGTCTCAGCCTCAGAGCTGTCCCGGAGGCTAGAGCCGCGCCGTGATGGCCGCCGCGGCGGCCTCCCCCAGCCGCTGCCGCAGCGTGATCCCGGCCGCCCGGTCCGCCAGGACCTCGACGATCCGGATCCCGTCACCCTTCAGCGCGTCCGGCAGGTCTGCCGCGGCGGCCAGCACCGTGTGCCCGATCCCGGCCGCGGCGGCCAGGCCGCCCAGGCGGGCCCCGTGCGGGGTGCCGAAGACCCGCTCGAATGGGCCGGGCACGGCGGCCTGTTCCAGGGTGGAGAAGATGCCGCCGCCGTCGTTGTTGGCCACCACCAGGACCAGATCCGGGCGCGCTTCGTCCGGCCCGGCGAACAGCCCGGGCGCGTCATGCAGGAACGCGAGATCACCCAGCAGCGCGGCGGCCGGCCCGCCGCCGGACGCCTGGTGCGCCAGCGCGGCCCCGGACGCGGAGGAGATCAGCCCGTCGATGCCGCTCGCCCCCCGGCTGGCCAGCACCCGCAGGCCATCCCGGGGGGCCAGGTGCCGGTCCAGGTCGCGGATCGGCAGGCTGGACGCGGCCCACAGCAGCGCCCCGTCCGGCAGGGCCGCGGCGAGGTCGCGGGCCAGCCGCGGCTCGGTCAGCTCCCCCCCAGTGTCGAGCATCGTGTCCACCGCCCGGCGGGCGGCCGTGTCCGCCTCCTGCCAGCGGCCCAGCCAGCTGCCATCAGGCACGGCGCCGCCAGGCACGGCGGGCGCGCCGTCCAGCCAGATGGCCGCGGCCACGTCGGTGGCGGTGCGCGCCGGGTCCGCCCAGCGGCCTGGCCCCTGGGCGAGGATCACCTGCCGGGCGCCGTCCGCGGCGGCCTGCCGCGCGAACGCCGTCTGGCCCCGGGACAGCCCTGGCCGGCCGGCGCAGATGACCAGGTCAGGGCGATGCGCGGCGAGAAACTCCGGATGCTCGAGCAGGTACTGGTAAGCCCCGAGCGCGTGACGGCCCTGCCGCGCCCCGGACGACGGCTCGGCCAGCACCGGCCAGCCCGCCGCAGCGGCCAGCCGGAGCAGGCCGGCCGGGTCGGCGGCCCCGTCCCCCGCCACGATGACGCCCCGCTCGGTCCAGGGCAGGCCCAGCGTCCCGGGGCCGCCCAGGGCGGGCTCCGGCCCGGTGGACTGGCCCGGCTGGGGCGCCCCGGCCCACCGGTTCCACGGGGCCCCGCCCGGCCGCCCGGCCAGGGACTCCGGCCAGCCGCCCGCCGCTGCGCCAGTCCCGGCGGCGGCCGGGGCCGCGGCGTCCGGCAGGCCGGGCACCAGCGGATCCCGCAACGGCAGGTTCAGCTGCACCGGCCCGGGAAAACCGCCGTCCGCGCCGGAGGCCGCCGACCACGCGCGGCAGGCCAGCGACCGCCAGTACGCGTTCATCCCCGGGCGGGCCTCCGGGACCCCGGCGTCAGCGAACCAGCGGACCGCCCCGCCGTAGAGCTTGATCTGGTCGATGGCCTGGTTGGCTCCGGTGCCGCGGAGCTCGGGCGGCCGGTCCGCGGTCAGCACCAGCAGCGGGACACCGGACTCGTCCGCCTCGATGACCGCCGGGTGGAAGTTGGCCGCAGCCGTCCCCGAGGTGCAGACCACCGCGACCGGCCGCCCGCCGGCCTTGGCCAGCCCCAGGGCCAGGAACGACGCCGACCTCTCATCGATGCGCACATGCAGGCGAAGGAGGCTCCCGGGCTCACTGGCCCGGTCAAACAGGGCGATGGCCAGCGGCGCGCTGCGTGATCCAGGGGCCAGCACCACCTCCCGCAGGCCGCAGCGGATCAGCTCATCGACCAGGGTCACGGCGAAGGCAGTCGAGGGATTCACGGTGCGCACGCCAGCCCCGGTCAGGCCGGCCCGGCGGGGGCGGCCGCGCCGAGAAATTCCGCCGCAGCCACCACCCGGGCGCGCCACGGTGCCGGATCTGACTGCCAGCGTGAAAGCCGTTGCGGAGAAACGGGGGGCCGGCGAACCGGCAGCTGACCGGCCTGCTCAGCCAGCGGATCGGCGGTGACGTCCCCGGTCAGCAGGCTCATCGTGGCCAGGCCGCAGGCGTACGGCAGGTCGGGCAGCGCCGCCGCGAGGGCCACCCCCGCGGCCAGGCCTACCGAGGATTCGACGGCGCTGGACACCACGACGGGCAGCCCGCAGGCTTCCGCGACCCGCAGCGCGGCCGCGACCCCGCCCAGCGGCTGGGCCTTCAGCATCACGATGTCCGCCGCTCCGGCAGCCCGCACGGCCAGCGGATCCTCGGCCTTGCGGATCGACTCGTCCGCGCAGACCAGGACGTCCACCCGGCGGCGCAGCGCGGCGAGCTCGTCCAGGGTGGCGCAGGGCTGCTCAGCGTACTCGAGCCTGAACCGGCCCAGCGCACCCAGCATCCGGGCGGCGGTGTCCACGTCCCAGCCGCCGTTGGCGTCCACCCGGATCCGGCCGTCGGCGCCAAGCGCGTCGCGGACCGCCTCGACCCGGGCGATGTCATCGCCGCCGGGCTGGCCGCGCTCGGCGACCTTCACCTTGGCGGTCCGGCAGCCGGAGCCGGACACGATGCGGTGCGCCTGCTCCGGGTCCACCGCGGGCACGGTCACGTTGACCGGAACGCGGTCACGCACGGGCGCGGGCCAGCCGTCCCAGGCCGCCTCCAGGGCGCAGGCCAGCCAGCGGGCACATTCCCGGGGCCCGTACTCCGCGAACGGCGAGAACTCCGCCCAGCCGGCGGGGCCTTCGATCAGCGCCCCCTCACGGACCGTGATGCCGCGGAAGCGGGTCCGCATCGGGATCGCGAACGCGCGCAGGCCCGGCAGCGCGGCCGCGACCCGGCCACGCAGTTCCGCGGCCGCATCGACCACTGAAGACCCTCCCGGTTCGTCCCTGATCTGCCCGGATAACCTTACGACGATGATCCCCCGCCCCTTGCACGCAGTGCTGCTCCCCGCGGCCGCGGGCGCTGAGCGGCTGATGGAGGCGCTGGGCGCGGCCCTGGACGGCACCGGGCCTGCCCTCCTGCCGGTTGATCCCAGGCTGCCTGCCGAGCGGGTTGCGGCCCTGCTCCGGGCGCTCCGCCCGGCGGCGCTGGAAACCCTTCACGGCACCCAACGGCTTGACCCGGGTGACTCGCCCGCCGTGACCCCGGGTACCGCGGTCGTGATCGCCACCTCCGGGTCCACCGGGGAGCCCAAGGGCGTCGAGCTGAGCGCGGCCGCGCTGCGCCATTCGGCGCGGGCCAGCCTGGACCGGATCGGCGCCCGGCCTGGTGAGGCGTGGCTGTCCTGCCTGCCGCCCAGCCACATCTCCGGACTCCAGGTGTTCCTCCGCTCGCTGCTGTCCGGCGTCGCGCCCGTGGTGGCGGAGCGGCTGGACGCGCAGAGCGCGGCCGCTGCCGCCGGCGGGTACGTGTCCCTGGTCCCGACCCAGGTCCGCCGCCTGCTGGACGAGCCAGGAGGGCGGGCGGCCCTGGCCGGGTTCCGCGCGATCCTGCTCGGCGGGGCCGCGGTGCCGGCCGGGCTGCGGGCCGAGGCGGCCGCCGTGGGCGCCCGCGTGATCACCACCTACGGGATGTCGGAGACCTGCGGCGGCTGCGTCTACGACGGGCAGCCGCTGGCCGGGGTATCGGTCCGGGTCGGCCCCGATAGCCGGATCCGGCTGGCTGGCCCGGTCCTGTTCTCGGGGTACCGGGGGCGGCCAGACCTGACGTCGGCCGCGCTGGACGCGGGCTGGTTCGTCACCTCTGACGTCGGCGACGTGGACGCCTCGGGACGGCTGGCGGTCCGGGGCCGCGCCGACGGCATGATCAACACCGGCGGCGAGAAGGTCGCCGCCGACGAGGTGGCGTCGGTTCTGGAAGACTGCCCGGGGGTCCGGGAGGCGGTCGTGGTCGGCCGGCCCGATCCGGAGTGGGGCGAGCTGGTCACCGCCATCGTGGTGCCCGCGGACCCGGCGTCGCCCCCCGGGCTGGACGTCCTGCGCGGGTTCGCCCGCGGCCGGCTGCCGGACTACGCCGCCCCGCGGGCGGTGGTCGTGGTGCCGGCTGTCCCGTTGCTATCCTCCGGCAAGCCCGACCTGCAGGCGCTGCGGCGGCTGGCGCGGCAGGACTGAGGGGCCCGTTCAGGACTAAACCAGCGCCGCCAGGGCGTTCTCTCTCCGTGGGAACTCAGCCGCACCGGGGGATTCGTCCGGGCCGTGCATGGGCCGGCGCCGACGAGGCACTGGCGTGTGCGGGCACGACGGTGCTGCACGGGAACAATTGGCTCCTGGCAGCGTTAATACATAGTGCCCGCGTTTCACAGTAGCAAGTGCTGCGGACCGCTGGAGCACACCAAGATCGCGGATACGTAGTGACGTATGTGCGCACTGGTGCTGCGCACACTGCGCGCCCACGAAGGGAGGAGGTGCCTCGATGCCAAGGAATGCCACCGCCAGGCGGGAGCCCGAGGTCGCAGACGAGGCGGCCACCACGCGTGTGGACGAGCTGATCCAGCTCGGCCGCGGACAGGGGTACCTGTCCCTGACCGAGTTGCGCGCGGCGTTCGGTGAGGCGGGCGTTTCCACCGCGGAAGGCCGGTCTATCATCCGCGAGATGGCGGAAGCCGGCGTGCGGCTGGGTGATGAGCCGGGTGGGGACACGGTCCCGGAGGGCACTGCCCCCGAAGGCAGCGCCCGGCAAGGCACTGCCCCGCAAGGCACTGCCCCAAAGCGAGCACGGACGGGCACGGAGGACATGACTACAGCACAACTCACCGCATCGCGTAACGCCGCCGCGGAGCCCGCGCTGGACAGCCTGGACGCTGAGGCCGAGGCGGTCGCGCTGGCCGAGGCGGCTCCCGCGGAGGAGGTCGCTTCAGGCACGTCCCAGCCGACGCAGGCCGAGGTGGACCTGGACGACCAGACCTCCGCCATGGGCGACTCGGTGCACACCTACCTGAAGTCCATCGGGCGGACCAGCCTGCTCACCGCTGAGCAGGAGGTCAACCTGGCCAAGCGGATCGAGGCGGGCCTCTTTGCGGAGCACAAGCTGGCCAGCCAGCCTGACCTGGACGCGGCCTGCCGCCGTGACCTCGAGGAAGTAGCCGAGGACGGGCGGCGCGCCAAGGCGCACATGCTGGAGGCCAACCTCCGCCTGGTGGTGTCGGTAGCCAAGAAGTACAGCGACCGCGGCCTGTCCCTGCTCGATGTCGTCCAGGAAGGCAACCTGGGCCTGATCCGGGCGGTCGAGAAGTTCGACTACACCAAGGGCTACAAGTTCTCGACGTACGCGATGTGGTGGATCCGGCAGGCCATCCAGCGTGGTTTCGCGGACTCCGCGCGGACCATCCGGCTGCCTGTGCACGTGCTCGAGATGCTGAGCAAGCTCAGCCGGGTCGAGCGGGACATGCACCAGCGGCTCGGCCGTGAGCCCACCCCCGAGGAGCTGGCCGTCGAGCTGGACCGGACCCCGGACCAGATCGAGGAGCTGCTGCGCACCAGCCGCCAGCCGATCAGCCTGGACTCCACCATCGGTGAGGACGGCGAGACCAGCATCGGTGACCTCATCGAGGACACGGACGCCCCGGAGGCCTCCGAGCTGGTGGACCGGCAGCTGATGGCCGACCAGCTGCGGCACGCCCTGGACGGGCTGACCCAGCGCGAAGCCACGATCATGGCGATGCGGTTCGGCCTGTACGACGGCAACCCGCACACGCTGGACGAGATCGGCCGCGCGCTCGGCCTGACCCGGGAGCGGATCAGGCAGCTGGAGAAGCAGTCGCTGTCCAAGCTGCGCCACCCCAGCCGGGCCCAGCCGCTGCTCGACTACGCAAGCTGAGCACAGGGCCAGCTGAGCACGGGGCCCCGACGACTAGCCGCCTGACGGGCGGGCACTGACCTCAGGGCCGGGGCCCGCCCGTTAGCCGTTCCAGACGGCCCCCACCCGGTCCAGGGCCGGCCCGGCCTGTGCGTACCCGGCGCGCGCCGCCGGTGCCCGCCGGGCCGGGTCGAGCACGTTACGGCCGATCGCGGCGACCGCGGCCGGGTCCGGTGCGACCACCGTGACGGCCCGGCCGGCCCGGGCCAGCGCTTCGGCCTGGTGCGTCGCGGCGGTCGCGGCGCGCATGCCGCGCGGCAGCGGCGCCAGCACCACGATGCGCTCGCACTCGGCAGCCAGATCGGCGTTCGCGGGCGACCGGACGCCCCCGTCGATCCACCGCCGCCCGGCCATGGTCACCGGCGGCCAGACTCCCGGCACCGCGCAGCTGGCGCCCACCGCGTCCACCAGGCTGACCCCGCTGCCCGCGTGCAGCACGGCGAATTCGCCGGTCACGGCCTCGATAGCGGTGATCAGCAGCCGCCGGGCGGGCCACTCCGCCGAGGGCAGCCGCGCTGCGATCACCGCGCGCCGGTCAGCCTCCGGCACGGTCCGGGCGGCCAGGGCCATCCGGCCGATCCTGGCCTGCGCCCGGACCGGATCCGGGTAGCGCAGCATGGCCCAGCCGAAGACGGCCATGTCCCGGAGCTTCATCTTGTCGGCGGCCCCGTGCCCGCCGCTCCCGTGCCCGCCGCTCCCCGGGGCCGCGGGCAGCGGCTCGACTTGCTCCTGGTAGAGCTGGGCCAGGTCGGCGCCACAGGCCAGCTGCGCCCCGACCACGGCGCCGGCGGACGTTCCGACCAGCAGGTCGGCCAGGCCCAGCTGTGTCCCCCGCTCGGCCAGCCCGGCCAGCAGGCCGATCTCCCAGGCGACCCCGGTGATCCCGCCGCCGCCGAGCACCAGCGCTCTGCTTGCCACGCCCCCAGTTCTACTCCCGCCGGCGCGGGCGGGGCCAGCGGGCGCCCCGTGCGGGAGCGGCCCCGTGCGAGGGTGCGGGCGCGCGGGTGCGGGCGGG
>Ga0208717_1000512_pt1 | contig 12945 bp, 11 predicted proteins | sample NGESurF53shallow_FD_184489 | JGI IMG/M metagenome (GOLD analysis project Ga0208717, IMG submission 184489) | Arctic peat soil microbial communities from Barrow, Alaska - NGEE Surface sample F53-3 shallow (SPAdes) | ecosystem: Environmental > Terrestrial > Soil > Wetlands > Peat ... | reverse complement strand
CGCCGCCAGCGACGGCCACGGCGGAACGCTCGTCCACGACCCGGCCAAGGCGCCCGCCGCCGTTCCCTCCCCGCACCGGCTGATCGCCGCCATGGCGGGGCTGGGGGCGGGCGGCGCGGCGGTGGCCCATGCCTCGGCCGAGCCGTGGCGCCGCGACGCGCAGATCCTGACGAGGCCGGGGGCCAGACCCGCCTAGACCGCGCTCAACGAAAGGGACCGTTCCCATGACCACCAAGACCCTCTCCACCTACGTCGCCGCCGGCTACACCCTGGCGTCGCAGTACGACACCCTGGATATCACCACGACCGGCGGGGTGGGCGGGTACGGCGTCTTTCTGAACCACCTCGCCACGCTCGACAACGACGGTCGCGTTCATGCCTCACCGGGCCACAATGGTGTCTACGCCTCGGCCGGGGCGACGGTCGTCAACGGTTCGGCCGGCGACACAACCGCCTCGATCTATGGCTACAGCGGCGTCTCCATTCATAACGCCGCGGGCACGGTCATCAACTTCGGCTCGATCACGGGCTCGGCGCGGTATGGCGACGGCGTGTACATCGTCGCCGGCGGCGCGGTCACCAACGGCTCGGCGGCCGACACCTCGGCGAACATCTATGCCGACTTCTCCGGCGTCGCCGCCGCCGCCCTGGCGACGGTCACCAATTTCGGCAGCATCAACGGCTACTTCGCGACGGGCGTCTATCTGAAGGCCGGCGGGAGCGTGACCAACGGAACGGCCCAGGACACCGCGGCGGTGATCTTCAGCTATATGGGGCAAGGCGTGGACGTGGCGACCGGGACCGCCACCATCGCCAATTTCGGCGAAATCCGCGGCGTGTTCGGCAACGGCGCGGTCCTGGGCGGCGGCGGCGTCATCACCAACGGAAGCACCAAGGACACCACCGCCTCGATCGGCGGCCAGGCGGGCGTCGTCGCCAGCAACACCTATGGGACGGTGAAGAATTTCGGCTCGATCGATAGTTATGGGACGGCGTTCACCGACGCCGGCGTCTATCTGGCGGCGGGCGGAAGCGTGACCAACGGCGCGGCGAGGGACACCACGGCGGTGATCCAAAGCGTCGAACTCGGCGTCTATGTGAAGTACGGCGCCGCCACGGTCGTCAACTATGGAACGATCCAGTCGTCCAAGAACAGTGCGATCTACATCGCCGGCGGCGGCTATGCGGCGACCAACCTCCTCACGAATGGGAGCGCCAAGGACAGCGGCGCATTGATCCAGGGCGCGGGCGACGGTGTCGCCATCGGTCGCTATGGAACGGTGAATAATTTCGGCACGATCGAGGGCGACGGGACCGCGGATTTCGACGCCGGCGTCCACATCGCGCGCACCGGCGCGGTGACCAATGGAAGCGCCGCGGACAGCAAGGCGACGATCGAAGGCTATGACGGCGTCCTGATCGGCGCCGGCTTCGTGAACAACTTCGGCACGATCAACGCCATCGGCGCCACCTATGGCGACGGGGTGATTCTGTTCAGCGGCGGCGGGGTGACCAACGGTTCGGCCAGCGATGCGACGGCCCTGATCGAGGGAACCCACCGCGGCGTGCTGATCGAAACCTACGTTCTGAACGCCACCGTCACCAATTGGGGGACGATCTCAGGCGCCGGCGCCAGCGCGGTCGCTCTGTTCAACGCCAGCGACACCCTGGTCGTGGAGGCGAGGTGCGCCTTCGTCGGGCAGGTGCTGGGCGGCGGCGGGACGCTGGATCTGGACACCGGAACCGGCACGCTCACCAGCCTGCTGGCCGGCGGAAACGTGACCGTGTCCGGCAGCATGGCGCCGACCACCTTCAGCAACTTCGGCACGGTGGAGATCGGCGCGGCGGCGAGCTTTGTGACGGCCGGGGCGGTGACCCTGGCCGCCGGGCAGAGCGTCGTCGCATCGGGTTCGCTCACCCTGGGCGGCGCCAAGGCCCACGTCGCCAACGCCGGGATCATCGAGACCGTCGGCGGGACGGTGACGGTGAAGGGAGCGGTCACCGGCGCCGGCCAGGCCATCGTCAAGGCCGGCCTCCTCGATTTCACCTCGACCTTCAACCAGAACGTCACCTTCATAGGCGGCGTTGGAACCCTGGAACTCGCCAAATCGCAAAGCTACGGCGGGACCATCGCCGGCTTCTCAAAGAGCGGCGGGACCTTCCTCGATCTCGCCGACATCAAATTCATCGACACCGGCGAGGCCACCTATTCGGGGACCAAGACCGGCGGCGTCCTCACCGTCACCGACGGGACCCATACCGCGACGATCAATCTTGTCGGCAATTATCTCAACTCCACCTTCATCGCCGCCAGCGACGGCCACGGCGGAACGCTCGTCCACGACCCGGCCAAGGCGCCCGCCGCCGTTCCCTCCCCGCACCGGCTGATCGCCGCCATGGCGGGGCTGGGCGCGGGCGCGGCGGCGGGACTGGTCCGCGCGGCGGTCGAGCCATGGCGCCGCGACGCCCAGGCTTTGGCGAAACCCGCCTAGACTCCGCTCACTAAAAAGGGGCCTCCCATGACCACCAAGACCCTCTCGACCTATGTGGCGGCCGGCTATACCCTGGCCTCGCAGTACGACACCCTGGACATCACCGCGACCGGCGGGATCGGCGGCTCCGGGCTGAAGCTCGACGCCCCGGCAAAGGTGGTGAACGACGGCTTCATCCTGGCCAGCGGATCGGCCAACGGCGTCAGCGCCTATGCCGCGGCGACGATCGTCAACGGCTCGGCCACCTACCAGTCGGTGGAAATCCATGGCTACAGCGGCATTTTCACCCCCGACGCGGTCGCGACGGTCACCAACTTCGGGACCATCCAGGGCCGTGGAACCTATGGCGACGGCGTGTTCATCGTCCAGGGCGGCCAAGTCACCAACGGCGCGGCAGGCGACACGGCGGCCACGATCTACGGACTGCAGTCCGGCGTCACCGCGGGTGTGGCGGCCAAGATCACCAATTTCGGGACCATCGAGGGCCAGGTTTCCGACGGCGTCAATCTGTCGGCCGGCGGAACCGTGACCAACGGCTCGGTCACCGATCCCAGGGCGTTGATCAAGGGAGACGACAGTGGCGTTGTTTCGGCCGGCGGCGCTCTCACCGTGGTCAATTTCCGCACCATCCAGGGCTTTGGAGCCGCGGGCGATGGCGTCACCACCGTCGGCGGCGGGACGATCACCAACGGCTCCGCGGGCGACACCAACGCGAAGATCTACGGCGTCCATGACGGCGTCGCCTCGACGGCCGTGGCCAGGCTGACCAATTTCGGAACCGTCACCGGCGGCCAGCAGGACGGGGTCTATCTGCAAGCCGGAGGCTCGATCACCAACGGTTCGACCGCCGACAGCCGGGCGCTGATCAAGGGCGCCATCGGCGGCGTCGTCGGCCAAACCGGGGCCACTACTCTGAAAAATTTCGGCACAATCGCGGCGACCACGAGCGGCTTCGGCGTCACCCTCGACGGCGGTGTGGTGACCAATGGATCGACGCTCGCCACCGGGGCGCTGATCGAGGGGTTCAACGGCGGCATCGCGGCCGTGACCGCCAGCGCGACGGTGATCAATTTCGGCGTCATCGACGGCGCCGGAAGCACGCTCTCGGCGCCTGTCGCCATCAGCCTGAAGGCCGGCGGCACGGTGACCAACGGCTCGGCCGGCGACACGACCGCCCTGATCGAGGGCGAAGGGTTCGGCGTGATCGTCGACTCCGGCTTCACCAAGGTGACCAATTTCGGCTCGATCGACGCGTTCAACGCCCTGTACCTTTCGGGCGGCGCCTCGGTGACCAACGGCTCGGCCACCGACGTCACGGCGGCGATTATCGGCTACGCGCCGCTGGTCATTCGCGATGGCGTCGGCACGGTGGCCAACTTCGGCAGCATCCTGTCCTATGGCGACCATTGGGCCGTGGCGCTGGAGAGCGGCGGCGCCCTCACCAACGGCGACGCAAGCGACACTGGAGCCCTGATCGAAGGCGGGAACGTGGGGGTGCTGATCGTCGGCGCAGCCGAGACGGTGACCAATTTCGGCACGATAGAAGCCGCCTTGGCCTCCAGCGGCGCGAGCGGCGTCTATGTGGCCAGCGGGAGCGTGACCAACGGCTCGGCTACCGACCAGGCCGCCCTGATCACCGGCCGATACGGCGTCTTCGGCGCCTACCGAGGGGTGACGACGGTGACCAACTTCGGGACCATCCACGGCATTGGCGGCACGGCGGTCTATCTTGGCAACTCCGGGGACCTGCTGAACGTCGAGGCCGGCTCGGCGTTCGTCGGCGCGGTGCTGGGAGGCGGCGGGACGCTGGATCTTGCCTCCGGCGTGGGCACGCTCAGCGCCCTGGGCGGCGGCAACGTGACGGTCGCCGGCAGCATGGCGACCGCGACCTTCACCGCCTTCAACTCCATCGAGGTCGGGGCGGGGGCCAGTTTCACCGACACGGGCGCGGCGAGCATCTCCGCGATTGACATCCTGATCGCCGCAGGCACCCTCACCGTCCAGGGCGCCCTGGCCAACGCCGGGACGATCGAGACGATGGGGGGCGCACTGACGGTGAACGGGACGGTCAGCGGCGCGGGATTGGCCAAGATCCAGGGCGGGACCCTGTTCTTCGCCTCGACCTTCAACCAGGCGGTCACCTTCACCGGAGCGACGGGGATGCTGGAGCTGGCCGATTCCCAGACCTACACGGGCTCGGTGCGCGGCTTCTCCAAGACCGGCGGGACCTCGCTCGATCTGGAGGACATCGCCTTCACCGGCGCGGGCGAAGCGACCTTCAAGGGAAACAGCAAACGCGGCGTGCTTACCGTCACCGATGGTATCCACACCGCGAGCATCAAGCTGGCCGGCGACTATACGGCGGCGAACTTCATCGCCAGCAGCGACGGCCACGGCGGGACCCTCGTCCACGATCCGGCGCGGACCGTCGCCGTTCCCTCTCCGCACCGGCTCATTGCCGCCATGGCGGGCCTGGGCGGCGGCGGGGCGGCGGAACTGGCCCACGCGGCGCCCGAGCCGTGGCGCCACGACACCCGGAGTTTGGCGAAGCCCGCCTAGACCCTGCTCACCGAAAGGGGCTCTCCCATGACCACCAAGACCCTCTCGACCTATGTGGCGGCCGGCTACACCCTGGCCTCGCAGTACGACACCCTGGACATCACCGCGACCGGCGGGATCGGCGGGACGGGCCTGTTGCTCAACCACCTGGCCACGCTCGACAACCTGGGGAAGATCAATGCCTCGGGCCACGACGGCGTCCACCTCACGGCGGGCGGGACGATCGTCAACGGCTCTACCGCCGTCACCACGGCGTCGATCATCGGCTACGGCGGCGTCTCCGCTGTAACCGCGGCGGCCAGCGTCAGCAACTACGGCACGATCGAGGGTGTGGGGCGCTACGGCAACGGGGTGTTCCTGACCGCCGGCGGCCAGGTCACCAATGGGTCCGCCGCCGACACCGGCGCCTACATCAAGGGCGAGAATTGCGGCATCTATACAGCCGGCGCGCTGGCCACGGTCGCCAATTTCGGCGCCATTTCGGCGGTCTATTCGAACGGCGTCTATCTGAAGGCGGGCGGCACGGTGACCAACGGCTCCCTCCACGACAGGACGGCGCGGATCAGCGCCTATCGCGGCTGGGCGATCGACATCCGCCGGAACCTGTTCGGGCCGGCCGGCACGGTGGTCAACTTCGGCCAGATCGCCAGCAAGCTGGCGGGAAGCACCCAGTCGGGCGTCTATCTGGCCGGCGGGGGCAGCCTCACCAACGGCGCGGCGAAGGACACCAAGGCGGCGATCCTGACCCACGGCCGGGCGGTGCAGATCACCGACGCCGCCACCGTCGCCAACTATGGGACGATCCAGTCCTCGGCGAGCGAGGCGGTGTTTCTCGGCTCCGGCTACGGCCAGGCCGACCTGATCACCAACGGAAGCGCCAAGGACACCGGCGCCCGGATCCAGGGGGCGACCGACGGCGTCGAGTTCGGCCACTTCGCCGGGACATCGAACAGCTTCGGCACGGTGACCAATTTCGGCAAGATCGAGGGCGACGGGACCGCCGCCAACAGCGCCGGCGTCTATGGCGGGCTGAAGACCAACGTCACCAACGGAAGCGCCACCGACACCAAGGCCGGGATCCAGGGTTTCACCGGGGTGCTGCTGGACGCCGGCTTCGTGGCCAATTTCGGCATGATCGCCGGGACCGGCGCCACGGGGACGGGGGTGAGTCTGGCGGCCGGCGGCGGCGTCATCAACGGCTCGGCAGCGGACAGGACGGCGCTGATCGCGGGAAACACCGGCGTCGCCGTCGGCTACTACGGGGTGAATGTCAGCGTCACCAACTTCGGGACGATTTCGGGGACCGGCGGTACGGCGGTCTCGCTCGGCGACGCCAGCGACACGCTGATCGTCGAGGCCGGCTGCGTCTTCACCGGCGCGGTGCTGGGCGGCGGCGGGACGCTCGATCTGGACAGTGGGAGCGGGACGCTGACCGGTCTTCTGGCCGGCGGGACGGTGACCGTGTCGGGCAGCATGGCGGCCACGACCTTCAGCAACTTCGCCACGGTTCAGATTGGGGCGGCGGCGACCTTCGCTGACTTGGGCGCGGTGAGCGTCGCGGCGGGACAAGGCGTCATCGTGTCCGGCGCGCTGACCCTCGGCGGCAAGACAACGACCGTCACCAACGCCGGCGTCATCGCGGCCTTGGACGGCACGGTGACGGTGAAGGGGGCACTGACCAGCGGCGGCGCGGTCGAGGTCGAGAACGGCGCGATGACCGTGGCCGGAAACCTGACCAGCACCGGGACGGTCGAGGCCACGGGCGCGACGCTGACGGTGCAAGGCGCCCTCGTCAACGGCGGGGCGCTCGATGCAGTGGACAGCGCGGTGACGGTGACAGGGTCCTCGACCAACAGCGGGACGATCGAGGCCGTGGGCGGTACGGTGACGCTCAAAGGCGCCCTGGACAACACCGGGACGGTGGAGACCGTCGGCGGCGCGATCACCGTGAAAGGAGCGCTGACCGGGGCCGGCCAGGCGACGATCGACGGCGGCCTCATCGATTGCGCCTCGATCTTCAGCCAGAATGTCACCTTCACCGGGACCGCCGGAACGCTCGAACTGGCGAAGTCGCAGACCTACGCCGGAACCATCGCCGGGTTTTCGACGAGCGGCGGGACCTTCCTCGACCTCGGCGACATCAAATTCATCGACGCCGGCGAGGCGACCTATTCAGGGACCAAGACCGGTGGGACGCTTACCGTCACCGACGGGACCCACACCGCCCACATCGCTCTTGCCGGCGACTACACCACCTCCACCTTTGTCGCCGCCAGCGACGGCCACGGCGGGACGATCGTCCACGACCCCGCCGCGCCGCCGGCCGCGGTCGCCTCCCCTCACCCGTTGATCGCCGCCATGGCTGGATTGGGCGCCGGCGGGGCGGCCGTTGCGGACACGGCCCGCGAATGGTCCCGCGCGAGCGTGATCGCGTTGACCGCACCTCGAACACGGGGCTGTTTTGAGTAAATGCGGCTGGCCGCAATAGAGCCGGATCGATTTTGAACAGGAACCTAACGCCATGTCCTCGAAATATTTGACCGGCACCTACAGCGCCGGCTACAGCCCGTCGGCGAACATCGATCACCTTACCATCGGCATGGTCGGTCAGATCAACGGATATGGCCTTAAGTTAAATCACTATGTAAGTGTCGTGAACTATAGTAGAATCGAGGCCACCGACGCCGGCGTCGGGAACAACGGTATTTCCGCGACCGCCGGGGCGTATATCAAGAACGTGGGTGGGATAATTTCCGGCTACAACGGCGTGGAAGCTCTATACGCTCCGGCCACGATTGTAAACGAAGGTTTTATTTTCGGCAATCAGGCCAGTCGCGGCGTCGGCGTTTTCCTCGAGGCGGGCGGTTCAGTCATCAACACCTACGACGTCATTCATGGCGCGCCGATTTACGGGGAAGACGGGGGTGTGGTGGCGGCGGGGACGGCCACGATCACCAACGCGGGCAGGATCATTACCCAGAACGGCGGCGGGGTCGAACTCGGGCCCGGCGGCGGCCTCGTCACCAACGACGGCTACGCGACGATCTTCAGCCAGGCAGGTCAGGGCGTGCTGGCGTTGGGCGGCGCCGGCACGATCGTCAACGGCGGCGTCATCGATGGATACGCCGGCATAGGCATAGACTTTACTCTGTCGAACAGTTCCCAGATCCACCTCGTCACCAATAATGCCGGCGGAAACATCCAGGGGGCCGGCGGCGTTCGATTCGCCAATTCCGGCACGGTGAACAATTCCGGCGTGATCACGGGCTACTCCCAGGGCGGCGGTGGGATCGGGATCTACGCGGCGGCGACATGCACGGTGACCAACGCCAGTGGGGCCCTCATCGAAGGCGACGGCGCCATACGCCTGCGCAACGGATCGGTCGACAACCTGGGAACGATCCAGGGCGGCGAGGGCGACGGGATCTACGCGGCCGGCAAATGCACGGTGACCAACGGCGGCGCCACCAACACCACCGCCCTTATCGATGGTGAAGACGGCATAACGCTCAACGCCGGCGCGATCGCCAACTTCGGCACCATCAAGGCCAACGTCTTTGGCTACGGCGTGACCGTCGAGGCCGCCAACGTGACCAACGGCTCGGCCTCGAACAAGACCGCCCTGATCCAGGGCTATACCGGCCTGAGCGTGGGCCCCTATGGGCTGAACACCACGATCACCAATTTCGGCACCATCGCCGGCGGCGGCGCCCACGCGGCGGTGACTTTCCGTGACGCCAGCGACGTGCTGGTGGTGGAGGCGGGCTGCGTCTTGACGGGCGGAGCGCAGGGCGGCGGCGGGACGCTGGATCTGGACAACGGGACCGGGACCCTGACAGGCCTGCTGGCCGGCGGGACGGTGACGGTTTCGGGCAGCATGGCGGCCACCGCTTTCAGCAACTTCGGCACGGTGAGGATCGGCCCGACCGCGAACTTCGCCACCACCGGGGCGGTGAGTCTCGCGGCGGGGCAGACCATGGTCGCCGCCGGCTCGCTGACCCTCGGCTCAAGCGGGGTGGCTATCGCCAACGCCGGGGCGATCGAGACCCTGGGCGGGACGGTGACGGTGGCCGGCAAGGTCACCGGCAAGGGCGAGGCGATCGTCAACGGCGGCCTCATCGATTTCACCTCGACCTTCAGCCAGAGCGTCACCTTCGCCGGAACCACCGGGACCCTCGAACTGGCCAAGTCGCAGAGCTACGGCGGGACCATCGCCGGTTTCTCCAAGAGCGGCGGGACCTTTCTCGATCTCCGCGACATCGGTTTCACCGGCTCCGGCGAGGCGACCTACTCGGGAACCAAGACCGGCGGCGTTCTCACCGTCACCGACGGAACCCACACCGCGACGATCAACCTGAAAGGAAACTACCTCTCCTCCACCTTCGTCGCCGCCAGCGACGGCCACGGCGGGACCCTCGTCGTAGACCCGCGCGCCAAGGCTTCCCTCGTTTCGCCCCACCCGCTCATCGCGGCGATGGCGCGGATGGGCGTGGGCGGGCCCGGGGCGCTGGGCGTGACAGGCGATTCGTGGCGCGCGCGGAGCGTCACAAGCCTCATCGCGCCCAGACCGGCGCCGGCGTAGGCCGGGCAGGCGCCCCCATACGGATCGGCTATGCCGCCGTTGAATAGACAACCCCTATTCAACACACGACAATATGTATCGGGTCTCCCAGCCTCTCGATGCCGGACCGATCATGCGATCGGGGGCAATGGCTGGGGCGTGGGGATGGCCGCCAGCTTACGCAGCAGCGCCTTGGCTCTTTCGATTCGGCCATCCTCGGCCTTTTGCGGCTTGCGGCGCTCGGTTTCAGCCCAGGGATCGGCGCAGCCCTCCCTGTCGAGATAGACGGCGGTGGCCGCCAGCTCCAACTCGATGGCGTCGGACGCCGCCGCCCCTCGCGCAAGTTCCCGCCTCGCGGGCGACCCGTCGGCGCCCTCAGCCCCGGCCACCGAGTAAACGGAATAGCGACCGCCCCACGCCGCGCGCTCCTCCGACTCGCACAACAGACCCAGAAGGCCGGCGTCCCGAGCTGCGTCAGCCAGATCTTCGCTGAACGGGCCATAGTGCTTGTAGACGAAGGAAAAACCTTCCTCCAGGCCGGCGGCGTTCAACAGATAGGCGGTCTTCTGCAGCCGCGTGCGGCCGACGATCCGACCGCCCTGTCCTCAAACCAGTTCGACCAGAGTTTCGCCGCGCTCGATCGCCGATACAAGTTCCGGCAACACATCCTCAAACCAGACGAGCAGTTCGCGGCGCCGGGTGTTGGGCAGACGAACCCAAACGACTATCGGCCCGCCGTCAACGCGAGCCTTGCGTTGCGCGAAATCCTCATCCTTCGAAACGATCACCGCCGACGTCGCCAGCGCCCGATCCCAGATCACCGAATCGGAGGCGGCTTCCAAATGTTGGTCCGCCACGTGCGCGGCGTCGTGCCCGCGTTCCGACAGCCAGCGCGCCAGGGCCGGCGGAAGCTGGGCGTCGATGATGAAGCGCATCAGGCGACGCGCAACACCGGATGATCGCTCTGGCGCGCGGCGTATTCGAGGGCCGCGGTGATGTCGCCGGCCTCCAGCATGGGATAGTCGCTCAGGATCTCCTCCCGGCTGGCGCCGGCGGCGAGCAGGTCGAGCACGTCCTTGACCCGAATGCGCAACGACCGCAGGCAGGGACGCCCGCCGTTCTGTTCGGGATCGACGGTGATCCGGTGCATTTCGCTCATCGCTGAATCCTCACGCGAACCTGGCGGTCGTCAAGACGCCTATAGCACATCGCGCGGACCGCGGCATGCCCAGAGCCCGTGGACTGCCCCATCCACTCACCCAAACACCTCCGCCGACAGCGCGGCGGCCATGGCTTCGGCCTTGGCGGCGGCGGCGTCGAGATGACCGGCGAGGGATTCGATGAGCTGGACCTGTTCGGCGAAGGCGGTTTGGAGGGCGAGGGGGCGCCGCGGGGAGAAATCGGGTCGCCCGCTGCCGCCGTCCCGATGGCAATCCGGGGTGTAGGAGGCGCGCACGCCTTTGGCAATCGCGCCGAAAAACGCCTGGGTCCTCGCTTTCGCGGGAAGAGCGCAATTCAAGGAGCGCGTCATGACAGACCCGCACGTCTTTCCGACATACCGCGCGCCCTCTTTTTGGGCTTGACATCGTGTGCGTTTTGACTTACGGTTAGTTATGGCTAACGCATTGGCGATCAAGCGAGCGGTTGGAGCCCTCGGCGCGCTGGGCGATCCGACCCGGCGGGCGATCTTCGAGCGGCTGGCCAAGGGGCCCTCGGCGGTGGGCGCGCTGGCGACGGGCCTGCCGGTGAGCCGGCCGGCGGTCTCGCAGCACCTGCGGGTGTTGAAGGCGGCCGGGCTGGTGACCGACGCCGCCGAAGGGACGCGACGCATCTATCGCCTCGATCCCAGAGGAATTGGCGCCATGCGCGACTGGCTGGATGAATTCTGGACGGCGGGCCTCGCCGCGTTCGAGGCCTATGTGGAAAGCAACAAAGAGGAGGACGAAACCGATGACGATCGCCCCGATTGAGATAACCGTGAGCGTGAAGGCGCCGCCGGCGCGGGCCTTCGAGATGTTCACCCGCGACATCGGCGCCTGGTGGCCCAAGGGCAAGACGATCGGCGCCAGTCCGCATGCCCAGATCGTCATCGAGCCGAGGGCGGAGGGCCGGTGGTTCGAGCGCGACGGCGACGGGGCCGAGACTCAGTGGGGCAAGGTTCTGACCTGGGACCCGCCCGGTCGGCTCGTCCTCGGCTGGCAGCTTGACGCGGCGTTCAAATTCGATCCGAACTTCCTGACCGAGGTCGAGCTGGCTTTCGAGGCCGCGGGCGAAGGCAAGACCCGCGTCACCCTCACGCACCGCAACCTCGAGCGCTATGGCGACAACGCCGAAAAGGTCGCCGCCAGCCTGGCCGGCGGATGGCCCAGCCGTCTCAAGAACTTCGCCGACTTCGCCGCCGACCGCCCAGCCGAGCAAAAGGAGATTTCCCGATGACCGACTTCCCGACAAAGGACTTCATCGTCCACACCATTCCCGGCAGCCCCTTCGCGCGCGCCGTCATGGTGGCGCTGGAAGAGAAGGGCCTGGGCTGGCGGCTCTCACCCCTGGCGCCTGGAACCCTTAAGCAGGCGCCGCACCTCGCGCGTCACCCCTTCGGCCGCATGCCGGTCGTCGAGCACGGCGACTTCACGCTCTACGAAACCCAGGCCATATTGCGCTACATCGACCGAGTGGCGCCCACCCCGCCGCTCACCCCGGCCGACCCGCGCGCCGCGGCGCGCATGGACCAGCTGATGAACATCTGCGACTGGTACCTCTTCCAGGGCGTCGGCAACGTCATCGCCTTCCAGCGCATCGTGGGACCCAGGGTGTTCGGCGTCATCCCCGACGAGGCGGTCATCGCCGCCTGCCTGCCCAAGGCGCGGACGGTGTTCGACGAGATCGGCCGGCTGCTCGGCGACCAGGCGTTCCTGGCCGGCGACGCCTTCAGCCTGGCCGACGCCATGGTCGCCCCGCAGATGGACTTCCTGGCCCAGACGCCGGAGTGGACGGCGCTGACCGCGGCCCACCCCAACCTCTTCGCCTGGCTGACCCGGACGAACGCGCGGCCCAGCATGGCGGCGACCACCTGGGATCTGGTGGCGGAACTGGCCAGGAAGGCGGCGTAGGTGGCTGGGCTCACGATCTGGCCAGCCGTGAAGAGACACGGGGGACGAGAAGGCGGGGTCAGGCGAGATGGAGTCTTGGCGTTGCGAGCAGGATTGGCGGGCGGCGCCACGACTGTATGGCCGGATGAGCCCCAGATCCGCCATGCCCGCCGAGGCCAGCCATCGCGGCGATGAAGGCGTGGGCGGGGGCGTGGACGGGCGGGGCGGCGGTGTCGGTGACGGT
>Ga0208717_1000509_pt1 | contig 12955 bp, 13 predicted proteins | sample NGESurF53shallow_FD_184489 | JGI IMG/M metagenome (GOLD analysis project Ga0208717, IMG submission 184489) | Arctic peat soil microbial communities from Barrow, Alaska - NGEE Surface sample F53-3 shallow (SPAdes) | ecosystem: Environmental > Terrestrial > Soil > Wetlands > Peat ... | reverse complement strand
ACCCCTTCTCCCGGGCCGCGACCTCCAGCCGCAGCGTGTCCGGCCCCCAGCGGAACTCCAGCATGTCAGGCGGCTGGTAAGCGAGCACCTCGCCGGTGAAATCCGGGACACGGCTCTGCGGGTCGGAAAACGTGAGCGAGCCGCCCACGGCCCAGTCACCCGTAATCCGGAACGGGAACCAGGCCTCCAGGTCGGCGGGCTCGGTGACGGCCTGCCACACCCGCGGCACGGGGTGGTCCAGGTCGCGGGTGAAGCGCAGCCGCCAGTGCGGGCCGGCCTGCTCGAGGGTGCCCTTCATCAGCTGTCCTCCTGACTAGCGTCGGGTTCGCGGCGGGCCATCTCGCCGAGGTGCGTCTCCAGCCGGTCCAGGCTGGTGTCCCACGCCCAGCGGTACGGGGCCAGCCATGTGTCGAGTTCGCGCAGCGGCTCCGGCCGCAGCCGGTACAGTCGCCGCTGCTCGTCCACCCGGGCCTCGACCAGCCCGGCTTCGCGCAGCACCCGCAGGTGCTTGGAGACCGCGGGCTGGCTCATCGAGAGCGCGGCCACGAGTTCCCCCACCGAGCGCTCGCCGTCCCGGACCAGGTCGAGGATCCGCCGCCGCTGCGGCTCGGCCAGCACCCCGAACACCGTACTCATATCGGCTAGGATGCTTTATCAGGCATATAACTGTCAAGGCATGTATGGGGACGCCCCAGGGAACACTGGTGTGCCCCTTCCTCTGCGCCCCTTCCTCCACGGCAGGCCCACCTCGTCGCCCGGCGAGTCACACTGGCCCCTCCCGTCCACGTTTCACGCGGGCCGTGCGCCGTACCGGACAAAACACCCCGGGAAAGCGAACCGTGCGCGTGAAACGTCGGCGTTGGCCATGCCGCGAGATGAGGGGTGGGCGTGGGGGAGACCTGGTGGGAGCATGGGGGCGTGGATTACGCGCTAGCGCAGGTGAACATCGGGCGGCTGCGGGCCCCGCTGGACAGCCCGCAGCTCGCGGGCTTCGTGGCCGCACTCGACCCGGTCAACGCGGCGGCGGACGCCGCGCCCGGGTTCGTGTGGCGGCTGCAGACCGAGGATGGCAACGCCACCGCGGTGCACGCGTTCGAATGGGATGAGGCGGGCAGCGCAGGCGTCATCGTCAACCTGTCAGTCTGGACATCACCCGAAGCGCTCGCCGCCTTCGTGTATTCCGACGCCCACCGGGCCGTCCTGGCCCGGCGCAGGCAGTGGTTCGAGCGGATGACAGAGGCGTATACCGCGTTGTGGTGGATCCCCCGCGGGACCGTGCCCGGTACGGATGACGCCGAGGACCGGGTGCGGCGGCTGCGCGCGCACGGCCCGACCGCGGAGGCGTTCACGCTGCGGGTGCTGTTCCCGCCCCCGGGGAGTGGCGGCGATCCCCGGGCCGGGCGTGCGGACTGGGCCTGCCCCGTCTGACGCGGGCCGGTTACTGCCGCGCGCGCTGCTCGTCGTCGTAGTGGATCCGGTCCAGCGCGACGGCGATGGCCAGGAACAGGACGTCGTCCTGGCCCGGGGCCACGTCCACGCCGTAGGTGTCCCTGATCCGGAACCAGGCGCGCGAGATCCGGGCCAGGACCTGGTTGCCCGCGGTGATCTCGAACTCCTTGTCCAGGACATTGCCGACCGCCTCGAGCTGGCTGCCGTCGGCCAGGTCCACTACCGAGCGGTGGTGCAGCGGCGAGACGAGCGCCTTGCGCACGGTCCCCACCAACGTGCCGTCCTGCTCGATCTCCATGGTCTCGTGCATGGTGACGAGCTTCTTGCGCACCGTCACCAGGACGCGCCCGCCAGGGTCCTGGATCTCGAGGGTCTGCCGCAGCCGGAGCACCTTGCCGTCCACCAGGAAGGCCTTGCCGCCCTGCTCATCGGTGATCCAGAAGTCGTCACCGACCGAGAAGAGCTTCTCCTGTACCGCGTAGCGCATGGTGTCTCCCGGGGCTCGGCTACCGCACCGTACTCCAGCTACCAACCCCGGCAGCTGCCAAACCCGGGACGGGTGAAACCTCAGCCCGTGGTGTACCGGCGCAGCCCCACCGCGTACTCGCAGCCAGCCGCCAGGCCGGTGTAGCCCGCCATGTTGCGGAGGAACTCGTCGGGGTCGAAGTCACGGCCCAGGCCGTCGAGATAGGCCTTGTGCTCGCGCAGCGAGTCGACGCCCGCGCTGATCGTGTCGCTCACATCGACGTAGTGGGTGGGATCCGCCACGCCGGCCACGTAGACCTCGCTGGCGCCGCCCCAGGCCGGCCCGGCATCGGTGAACACCCAGGGGTTCGCGGCGTCCCGGACGGCGTCCAGGACGGCCAGCCCGACCGCGCGGTGGTCGGCGTGGTTGACCATGCCGCTGTCGCCCCAGGTCAGATCGAAGTTCATGGTGATGACGATGTCGGGACGCTCCTCACGGAACACGGCGGCCAGGTCGTGGCGCAGCGGCAGGCCGTACTCCAGCAGCCCGTCCGGGTGGTCCAGGAAGCGAACCTCCTGGACGCCGACCACGGCGGCGCTGCGCCGCTCCTCGTCTTCGCGCAGCGGCCCGACCACGTCCGGGGTCATCCCCTGGATGCCGGCCTCGCCGCGCGTGGCGAGCAGGTACGCGACGTGCTTGCCCTGCCTGGTCCACCGGGCCACGGCGGCCGCCGCGCCGTACTCCAGGTCGTCCGGGTGCGCGACGACCGCGACGGCCCGGTTCCAGTCCTCCGGCATGGGATCCATCGGCCCGGCCTCCCCGTGATCAGGCCCCGCTGACCGCTCCGCCGGCGGCCCGCTCCTCAGCCAAGACCCTACGGATCAGGTCCGCAAGTCCGGCCGGCCAGATGACCTCGGCCGTCGAGTCCAGCTCGGCCAGGCTCCACCACCGCCAGGCGGCGATCCCGTCGGCGGCGTGCATCTGCGCCACGTCACCCAGCGCGCGGGCTGGCTGCTCGGTCCGGGCCAGGTAGTGACGTTCGTACTGGTGCACCAGGCGGCCGCCGTACTCCATGGTCAGGCTGCGCTGGAGCACCTCATGGCGCAGCGGGATGTCAGTCCAGCCGGTCTCCTCGGCCAGTTCACGGACGGCCGCGGCGGCGTAGTCCTCACCCGGGTCCAGCCCGCCGCCGGGAGTGGTCCAGTGGCGGCCGTTGGGCAGCGAGTCGTCGTAGCGCATCAGCAGCACCCGGTCGCCGGGGTCGAGGAGGATCACCCGGCCGGCGTGCCGCTCGGGTAGTTGTCCATCCTTCGCCGTATCGGGTTCAGCCACGCCGTGCATTCTAGGTCCGGTCCGGTGTGGCCCTACTGGGCCAGGTGCCCCGCTGGTTAGGGTGGCCGCGTGGTTACTCATGTCGCGCTGCTGCGCGGGATCAACGTCGGCGGGCGCAACAAGGTCGCGATGGCCGATCTGCGCGACATGGTGACGTCGCTTGGGCACGAGGATGTCGCCACGTACATCCAGAGCGGGAACGTCGTCTTCACCGCCAGCGAGACCGGCAACGCGAAGCTGGCCGCCGCGCTGGAGGCCGCTATCGGCGAGCGCACCGGCGTGTGGTGCCGGGTCCTCGTGCTGTCCCGCGCGGACCTGGCCCGGGTCGCGGCGGACAACCCGTACCGGGATGAGCCGGACCTCAGGGCCGTGCACGTGGTGTTCCTGCCCGGCAAGCCGACGCCGGAGATGGTCGCCAGCGTGGCCGAGGCGGAGGCCCAGGCGGCGCAGAAGGGCAGCCGGGACACGGCGCGCTACGTCGGGCAGGCCCTGTTCCTGCACACCCCGGACGGTTTCGGGCGGAGCGAGCTGGCCACGCTGCTCACCCGGGCGGCCCGGCCGCTGTCGAAGCAGAGCGCGGGCACCGCCCGGAATGCGGCCACCGTCCACAAGCTGCTCGACATGTGCGGCGGCAGTTCCTGAGCCACTCCGGGACGGGCCGACCGGGTCCCGGAGGGTTCTTGATCACTGGCTGGATGGCACCCGATGCTTCTGAGTGAGAACATCAGGTGATGGCTCCGGTGACCACTAACGCGCCCGACCGGATCCGGCTCGGACAGCCGCGCGGACGGTGGATCATTGCGGCCACGGTGCTCGGGTCGAGCATGGCCATGCTCGATTCCACCGTCGTCAACGTGGCCCTGCCGACCATCGGCGCGGAGCTGCACACCTCGCTGGCCGGGCTGCAGTGGGTGGTGACCGCCTACACGCTGACCCTGGCCGGCCTGATCCTGCTGGGCGGGGCGCTGGGGGACCGGTTCGGCCGCCGCCGGGTCTTCCTCATCGGCGTGACCTGGTTCGCGGTGACCTCCGCGTTGTGCGGCGTGGCCCCGGACATCGGCGTGCTGATCGCGGCCCGGGCCTTGCAGGGCATCGGCGGGGCGCTGCTGACCCCGGGCTCGCTGGCCATCATCCAGTCCGCGTTCGCGCCCGATGACCGGCCGCGGGCTATCGGCGCCTGGTCCGGACTGGGGGGCGTGGCCGGGGCGATCGGCCCGTTCCTCGGCGGCTGGATCGTGGGCTCGATCGGCTGGCGCTGGATCTTCCTGCTCAACCTGCCGCTCGCCCTGGCCGTGCTCGCCGTGACCATCCGGCACGTCCCCGAGAGCCGCGACCCTACCGCCCAGGGCCGGTTCGACATCTCCGGCGCAGTACTCGCCGCGCTGGCGCTGGCCGGCATCACCGACGGCCTGATCGAGGCGCCGTCCGCCTCGCTCCTCGCCTCGCTCGGGCCGGCCCTGGCGGGCGTGGCGTGCGGAGTCGCCTTCGTCCTGCTGGAACGCCGGCGTGCCCGGCACCCCGAGCGGGTCCCGCCGATGCTGCCCCTGGGGATCTTCGCGTCCCGCCAGTTCACCGCCATCAACCTGATCACGTTCATCGTGTACGGCGCGATGGGCGCAGTGTTCTTCCTGCTCGTGCTGACGCTCCAGGTGGTCGCAGGCTTCACGCCGCTGCAGGCAGGAATTTCGCTGCTGCCCTCCACCGCGGCCATGCTGCTGCTGTCGTCCCGGGCCGGCGCGCTGGCCCAGCGGTTCGGGCCGCGCTGGCTGATGACCGGGGGACTGCTGGTCGCGGCGGCCGGGCTGGCGCTGCTCACCCGGATCGGCCCGCAGACCTCGTATGTGGCCGACGTGCTGCCCGCGGTGCTGCTGTTCGGGCTGGGGCTGTCCATGACCGTGGCCCCGCTGACCGCCACCGTGCTGGCCAGCGCCGATGAACGGCACGCAGGCGTGGCCAGCGGGGTCAACAACGCCACGGCGCGGGCCGCGGGCCTGCTGTCCGTGGCGGGCCTGCCGGCCGCTGTCGGGCTGAGCGGCGCCGCGCTGCACGAAACGGGGGCGCTGGACCACGGGTTCCGCGAGGCCATGCTCATCTGTTCCGGCCTGATGGTGCTGGCCGCAGCGGGATCGGCGCTGCTGGTCGACAACAATGTGCTCCGGCCGTCCTCCGGGGAGCCGGTGGCCGAGCCGGAGTGCCTGACGAACTGCGCGGTCGGCGCGCCGCCGCTGGAGCCGGGGCTGCGTGTGCGCGCCGCGCCAGGCGCGGACGCCCACTAAGCTGCTAACCCGCTGAGCGTTATTCAAGACCGACTAGCGAGCACACTGTCGTTCCACACGGAGAGTCCCCGCGCATGCACTGGTCACAGATGTTCATCCCTACCCTGCGGGAGGACCCGGCGGACGCGGGAGCGCCGAGTCACCGGCTGCTGCTGCGGGGCGGGTACATGCGCCAGCTGATGGCCGGGCACTACTCGCTGCTGCCGCTGGCCGTGCGGGTCCGGGCCAAGGTCATCGAGATCATCCGGCAGGAGATGAACGCGATCGGCGCGCAGGAGGTCCTGCTGCCCGACATGCACCCGGCCGAGGTCTGGGAGCGCAGCGGACGCTGGGAAATCATGGGCGAAGAGATGTTCCGGCTCACCGACCGGAAAGGCGCCCGGCTCGCGCTGGCCATGACGCACGAGGAGATCTTCGCGTTCCTGGCCACCGAGCTGAACTCGCACAAGCAGCTGCCACAGGCCTGGTACCAGTTCCAGACCAAGTTCCGTGACGAGCCGCGGCCCCGGGCCGGGCTGATCCGGACCCGTGAGTTCACCATGAAGGACTCCTACACCTTCGACCTGGACCGGGTCGGCCTGGACGCGGCCTTCGACCGGCACTACGCCGCCTACGTGCGCATCTTCGAGCGGCTGGGGATCCCGGCCATCCCCGTGGAAGCCTCCAGCGGCACCATGGGCGGCAGCGACTCGACCGAGTTCATGTGCCCTTCGCCCTCCGGCGAGGATCTGGTCGTGTACTGCCCCGCCTGCCACTACGCGGCCAACATCGAGAAGGCCACGTCACGGCTGGCCGACGTGACCGACGGCCCTGGCCTGGATACCCCGGAGCGGTTCGACACCCCGGGGGTGCGGACCATCGAGGACCTGGCCACCGGGTACGACGCACCCGCCACGCGGCAGATCAAGACGCTGGTCTACGTGCTGGACGGCCAGCTCACCCTGGTGCTGATGCGCGGCGACCACGCGCTGAGCGAGCAGAAGCTGATCGACGCGACCGGCGCGGCCTCGGTCCGCCCGGCGCAGCCGGATGAGATCAGGGAGGCCCTCGGCGCGCTGCCGGGAAGCCTGGGCGCGGTCGGGGTCGGCGGGCTGCCGATCATCGCGGACCGGGCGCTCGAGGGACGGCGTGACATGGTCACCGGAGCCAACGTCGATGACATGCACCTGCGCGGCGTGGAGGTGGCCCGGGATATCGCCGTGGGCCAGTGGGCTGACCTGCGCGAGGTCGCTGCCGGGGAGGCCTGCCCGCAGTGCGGGGAACCGCTGGAGCTCATCGAGGCCATCGAGGTCGGCCACATCTTCAAGCTTGGTGACCGCTACTCGAAGGTGTTCGGCGCGACCGTGCTCGGCCCGGACGGCAAGGCCAAACCGCTGATCATGGGCAGCTACGGGATCGGCGTGGAGCGGGCGATCGCCGCCATCATCGAACGCCACCACGACGAGCGCGGCATCGTCTGGCCGGTGAACGTCGCGCCGTTTACCGTGGTGGTGACCGTCGCCCAGTCCGAGGACGCCGAGGTGGCCAAGGCAGGCGCGGCCCTCTACGACCAGCTGGCCGCGGCCGGATTCGAGGTCATCATCGACGACCGGGCCGAGCGGGCCGGGGTGAAGTTCCGTGACGCGGAACTGGTCGGCATCCCGTACCGGGTCACCGTGGGCAAGCGCGGGCTGGCCGAGGGCATGGTCGAGCTGACCGAGCGGGCTACTGGTGAGACTCGGAAGGTCGCGCCGGGCGAGGTGGCCGCTCAGCTGGGTGAGCTGACCGGGAAGGGCTGAGCGCGCCGTCTTCCCGGCGGTGCCGGGTGGATATCAGGCTGGTCACCGTGACCACGGCGAGCACGCCGCCGATGACGCCCAGGGATACCCAGGTATCGACGTGCGGCACCGGCACGGGCCCGATCCGGTGCACCCCGGAGTCGTAGAGCGCCTCGGCGATCAGCTTCAGCCCAATGAACGCGAGGATCGCGGACAGCCCCGCGGTCAGGTGCACCAGCCGGTCCAGCAGGCCGCCGATCAGGAAGTACAGGTGGCGCAGGCCGAGCAGGGCGAACACGTTCGCGGCCAGCACCAGGTAGGGATCGCGGGTCAGGCCGAAGACCGCCGGGATGGAGTCCATCGCGAACACCAGGTCGGCGCCCGCGATCGCGGCGATCAGGGCCAGCAGCGGCCCGTGCGGGTGCCGCCTGAGGCGGTCGGCCAGCCCGCGGCGCATGAACTTCGGCCCCGGCATGCTGGGCCCGGCACTCGTGGGGTCCGGCGGCCCGGCCCGGCCCGCGGCCATCCGCACCGCGGTGACCAGCAGCACCGCACCGAATATGTACAGCACCCAGTCGAAGCGGTTCAGGGCCGCCGCGCCCGCCGCGATGAACACGGCGCGCAGCAGCAGGGCGAGCCCGATCCCAGCCAGCAGGACCCGGCTGCGCAGCCGGGCCGCCACCCCGGACCGGCCGATCAGCAGGACGAACACGAACAGGTTGTCCAGCGAGAGGCTGTACTCGGTCAGCCAGCCCGCATAGAACTGGCCTGAAGCCTTGGGGCCCGCGACGGCGGCGAGGGCCACGCCGAACAGCGCCCCTAGCACGACGACCCCGGCGGTGCACAGCGCCGCCTCGCGCAGCCCCGGCTCGTGGCCACGTCTGCGCGAGGCGAGAAGCAGATCGGCACCGGCGACCGCGAGGACCACCCCGAGCGCGACGATCCACAGCCACACCGGCACATGGAAGGCGTCGTGCATCAGAGGGCTCCTCTGGTGGTCAGCGTGGCCCTGGGTCGGCTCCGGCCGTGGTCGGCCGCAGGGTGCCGAACTGTGCCGCCCGGGCGAAGTCGGCGGGTGTGAGCAGGCCGGCCAGCTCACCGCTCGGGCCGAGTACCAGGGCGTGCCCGGCGGTGTGCAGGGCGGTGTGCAGGGAGGCCGGGGTCGCCGGGCGGTTCTGCTCAGGACCACGGGCCAGCCGGGCCCGCAGGTCGGTCACTGGCTCATCCAGCGTGGTGAACGTCAGGGCGGCCGCCGGGGTGGCGACCTGCGACAGCCGGGTGCCGGCCCGCTGGCTGCCCGGCACGGCCAGCAGCTGGGTCAGCGTCACCAGGCCGCACAGCTGGCCGTCGAAATCACGAACCGGGTACGCGGTCGTGCCGAGGTGAGCCAGCTGGCCGGGGCCATCAGAGTCCAGGCTCTGCAGCTCCAGGAAGTCCTGGACCGTCTGCCAGCCGCGGGCGGTGGGAGCGAGTCCGCCGTCCGGCGGAAGGATGTCGCGGACCTGTATCCCGGCCAGCGCGGCCGAGGTGCGCACCTGGGTGGCCTCGCCCCGGGATGCCGCGACCATCATCAGGCCCATCAGCCCGAACCAGAGACCGCTCAGATGACCGAGCGCCAGCGCGGTCACCCCGGCGCCAGTCAGGATCGCGCCGCTGACCTGGCCGAAGCGGGCCGCGATGAGGCCAGCGCGGGTGGAATCGCCCGAGCGCGCCCACGCCAGCGCTCGGACGATCCGCCCGCCATCCAGCCCCGCCCCGGGGACCAGGTTGGCCACGGCCAGCAGGCCGTTGATCCAGACCGCGGTGGCGGCCACGGCACCGGCCAGCGGGCCGGCGCCGAGCGCGGACAGCGTGACGGCCGCAGCCGCGCTGGCCAGGGCCAGCAGCAGGCTGGTCAGCGGCCCGGCCGCGGCGATCCGCCACTGGGCGTGCGGGCCGGGCCGCTCCGGCTCCGCCGCAGGGCCGGGCAGGTCCCGGCCGTGCCTCAGCCCGCCGAACAGGCCGACGGTGACCGGCACGCTGAGGCCGTAGCGCCGGGCCACGATCGAGTGGGCCAGCTCGTGCGCGACCATGCTGCCCAGCAGGACGATGACCAGCCCCGCGGCGGCAGCCAGGTAGGCCGTCACGGATCGGCCCGGGTCAAGAACGGGCAAGGTGAGCGCGCTGAACCCGGCGGCCAGCACCCCGAGCAGGTACGCCCCGGGGGTGAGCGTGACGGGTATCCCGGCGACACGGAAGCTGGCCCTGCGGAAGGGATCCTGCCCAGGGTCTCCGGGCTCCCACGCGGGAGGGCCAGCGGGCGCGTTAGCAGGCGGGCGGGTCATGGTCACTGCGGTCTCCTCGTGGTGCTGGCCTCAGTCTCACCAGCGACCTCCGACCACTATCCATTGCCGGTGATCTGCCGTCATCGGGCGTAACCGGCTAAGATTGGCCCCATGAACTTGCCGGTCTCCGGCAATCTCCCCACAGGAGAGGTTGACCTGGACGCGATCGCCCGCGCCGCGAGCCGGGAAGCGGGCGGGGTGGCACCGGAGCTGCTCGCCGACTACCTTCCGGCGGTGGCGGACGCGGCCCGCACCGGCCGCCGGCTAGCCACGGCGGAACTCGCCCAGTACGGGCGCGCGGGGGAGCGGGCCGCGGAGAGTGGGGTGGCCCTGCGTGGCCTGGTCGACCTGTACCTGTCGGCGACCTGGCGGTTGTGGCGCGAGCTGCCCGGCCTGGCCGATCTGCGCGCGGCCGGGCTTGGTGTGCTGCGGGCGGCCGACGACGCGGTGGCGGCGGCGGCTGAGGGCTTCGAGCGGGCCCATCGGTCGATCGCCCGCCGTGAGGAGGCGGAACGCCTGGAGTTCGTCGATGACCTGCTCTCCGGCCGGGACGCGGCCGATCTGCTGGTCCGCGGCGAGCGACTGGGGCTGCGGCTGGCGGGGCCGCATCTGGTCGTGCTGGCCGAGTACGCGTCGGGGGTGCACGCCACCAGGCCGCTGGGCAAGGAAATCGACCGGCTGGTCGCCGAGGCGGCGGCCCCGTCACCATCGCTGACGATCACCCGGGGCGGCCGGCTCGTCGCCGTGACCGGCGTGAGTGACGGAGGCGAGGCCAGCCGGGTCGCTGTCGCGCTGGCCCGGGCCCTCGCCCGGGGCCACCCGGACCTGATCGCGGACGAGCCGCGACCGTGGCGGGTCGCGTTCGGCCGCGCCTACCCGGGACCCGGCGGCGTGCGGCGGTCCTTCGACGAGGCGGGTGACGCGCTCGACGTGGCGGCCCGCCTCGGCATGCCCGACTCCGTGGTGGACGCCTCTGACCTGCTCATTTATCAGGTCATCCTGCGCGACCGGACCGCCATCACCGACCTGGTCAGCGCGCTCCTGACGCCGCTAGTGCGGGCCCGGGGCGGTGCGGGGCCGTTGCTGGCCACGCTGGCTGAGTACTACGCATGCGGCGGCGTGGCGGCCGAGGCGGCCCGCCGCCTGCACCTGTCTGTCCGGGCGGTGACCTACCGGCTGGCCCGGGTCAGGGAGCTCACCGGCCGGGACCCGGCTGACCCGGCGCAGGGACTCGCGCTCCGGGTGGCGGTCATCGGCGCGCGGATGCTCGACTGGCCCGCCGTGCCGCTCGAGGCCTGAGACGCCGGCGGCCCCGGGCCCCGGGGTTCGTGAACCCCGGGGCCCGGACCGGCCGCGAACGGTTTTCGTTGCGGAGAATTTGAATTGTCAGCTGCCGCCGGTGCCGTGCAGGGCGTCGATGTCGCGGCGCAGGGCCGCGATGTCCAGGCTGGCCGCCTTCGCGTCATCCTCGCTGACGATGACCCAGGCCTCGTCCAGGCAGGCGGCACTCCACGAGCGACTGGACCGCTGTAGCGCGCCCCAGGTCACCCAGGTGTCGAACTGCTGGCCGTCAGCGCCGACCTTCAGGATGCAGTTATGGGCCGCGAATCCCTCGGCAAAGAAAGTCCGGGATGAAGTCTGGAGGGCAATCACCCGGCGCGGCCCTATGAAACGGACGCTACTTACCGTCACCCATGGCGCGTAGTACATGCTTCCAAGACTTTCAACAGAAAACTTGCTGAGCAGACGAGCCGGCCGGATCATTCCAAGGAAGCGGAGCGTTTCGGGTCGGCGCTGCTGCCGCCGGGATGTTTCCAAGACGCCGATGATGGTCAGGGTGTGGATATCTTCGCTGCGCGTGAAGTTGGCTGGCTGTGGCTTGTGATTGAGATAATCGTTGTAGGCAAACCCGTGCTCTTTCAGCTCAGCGCGAACTTTGTCCAGCATCTCATTCTCACGCTGAGCGAATCCGATTGCGTGCGTTCCCCCTGTGGTACCACGGCTATACCAGCCTTCGCCGTCAAAGGCGGCAGCTAGGTAACCAGCGCCATAACTTTCGACGGTTTTCCAGGTCGTCAAGGGGCGCGAAACCATCGAAACGCCTGGTTCAAGCATGTCCGTGCGCCGCCACTCGGTGACGTTCCCCCACTTGACCAGCCAACGATGATCATCCGAGCACACCACCTCCGTGCCGTCACTGAACGTAATCTCATCGCACGGAAGCGTCACTCTTTTGTAGCCTCAACTACGGCGCAGCGGTACTTACGCCGACTTTCACGTCCCACTCCGGGTGCTTCGTCGAAGCCGACCAGGCCGTCACCGAGACGTAACGTTCCGATCGGCACCCATCGTAAGTCATCGGTGAGAACCCGGGTGCCGGGTGCGAGACAATGTCCGTCCTCCGGATTGGGCTCTTGGTCATCGGCCGTCGTCCGCAAACCATCCTGCTCGAACAAGACGTCCGCGTCATTCGTCGAGGTCCATTGAGCGAATGCGAAAAAATGGCCATTCTGGTACGAGCCCAGGAGCAGGTTGGCGCCCTTGGCCCGGCGATAGTGTTCGCGACCGGCAAAGGTCCAGTCATCAATGCTGTCTGAGTGCGTTGTGCACGTCTTGTCCGGGCCGTTGCCGAGCAGCCCTGGCCTGCCGGTGGAGGTGGCGATTGCCAGCCTACCCACGCCACGAGCCCGCCACCACGGATGGCCGGCGGCCTCGTTCTGGCTTGGGGATCGGGTTAGCTCTGGTTCTCGGTGTGCTCGTGCTCGTGCTCGTGCTCGTGGGCGTGGTCATGGTCGTGCCCATCGTGCCCGGAGTCGTCCTGGGCGATGCTCCCCCGCACCTCGTCCATGTCGAGCTCTCGGGCCTTGGTGATCAGCTCCTCCAGCGCCTGCTCGGGCAGTGCACCCGGCTGCGCGTAGAGGACGATGTTGTCCCTGATCACCATCAGCGTGGGGATGGACGAGATGTTGAACTGCTGGGCCAGTGCGGTCTCAGCGTCCGTGTCCACCTTGCCGAACACCGCGTCGGAGTGCTTCTCCGATGCCTTGTCGAAGACTGGGGCGAACATGCGGCACGGGCCGCACCAGGACGCCCAGAAGTCCACCAGAACCATGTCCGCGCCGCCCACGACGGACTCAAAGTTCTGGCCCGTCAGTTCGACCGTAGCCATGGAGTGTCTCCTCGTCTTAACGGGTACCCGACTGCCGGAATACCCTCCAGGGTATGTAAACCGAGCCGGGCCGGAGGTCATTCCCGGTCCCCGCCGTCCTACCTCTCTGGCTGTACTAGCCACCCCCGGCCCCCAGTTATGCCCGGCCCGCCCGGTCAATCTGCGGCGGCCGGTTCACGGGC
>Ga0208717_1000508_pt1 | contig 12986 bp, 12 predicted proteins | sample NGESurF53shallow_FD_184489 | JGI IMG/M metagenome (GOLD analysis project Ga0208717, IMG submission 184489) | Arctic peat soil microbial communities from Barrow, Alaska - NGEE Surface sample F53-3 shallow (SPAdes) | ecosystem: Environmental > Terrestrial > Soil > Wetlands > Peat ... | reverse complement strand
GTAATTTTAATTAATGAATAATTACTCGCAATATATTTCTATCAATCCTGAAATAAGGTTTGGAAAGCCATGTATAAAGGGTACGCGAATCAGCATTGCAGATATATTAGGTTGGCTCGCTGCTGATATGACCCATGAGGAAATACTTAACGATTTTCCTTCACTTATAGAAGAACATATTAAAGCTGCACTTGCTTTTGCTGCTGACAGAGAAACTATGGTAAAAATAATTATAGGATGAAGCTTTTGTTAGATGCAAATCTTTCCTGGAGGATGTGTACTGTCTTAAAGCACTATTTTGAAGATAGCTTGCATGTAGATCATCTTGGTATTTCAATACCCTTAAAGGATACGGAAATCTGGAATTATGCCAAACAAAATAATCTAATTATAGTAACGAATGACGAAGACTTTGTGGATTTTGTACAGGTAAAAGGATTTCCTCCAAAGTAGTTATATTAAGAACAGGGAATCGCAACAGGCTTTTTATCTCCAACTTACTTATACAGCGCAAACCTGATATTCAACTATTCAATAATTCTGATGAGACTGGTCTGCTTTAAATTGTAACCGTATAATTTTTATAATTGTTCGGCTACCTTTGCCGAAATAAAATAATTTCTTTATGGCGGCCAGCAAAGATTTATTCCAATCACCCGATTACTTTAATGTTGATGAACTTCTTACTGAAGAACATAAACTTATAAGAGAAAGTGTTAGGAGCTATGTAAAAAAAGAAATCTCTCCCATAATTGAGGACTACGCTCAAAGAGCGGAATTTCCGCAACAAATAGTAAAGCAATTAGGCGATCTCGGTTGCTTTGGCCCAACGGTTCCTGCAGAGTATGGCGGCGGCGGACTTGATTATATTTCTTATGGATTAATGATGCAGGAACTCGAAAGAGGTGACAGCGGCGTTCGCTCAACTGCGAGTGTGCAAGGGTCGTTAGTAATGTTTCCCATATATGCTTATGGAAATGAAGAACAGCGAAAAAAATATTTGCCAAAGCTGGCAAGTGGCGAATGGCTCGGTTGTTTTGGTCTTACGGAACCTGATCATGGAAGTGACCCCAGCGGTATGTTGAGTAATTTTAAAGATTCGGGCGATCATGTGATTTTAAATGGAAGTAAAATGTGGATCAGCAATGCGCCATTTGCACAGGTTGCCGTTGTTTGGGCAAAAAATGAAGCAGGAGAAATTCAGGGCTTAATTGTGGAACGTGGTATGGAAGGCTTTACTACACCAACCACGCATGGCAAATGGAGCTTACGGGCAAGCGCAACCGGAGAATTGGTTTTTGACAATGTGAAAGTTCCAAAAGAAAATATTTTACCAAATATAAAAGGGCTGAAAGGGCCGTTGAGTTGCTTAACCAAAGCAAGGTATGGTATTGCGTGGGGAGCTATTGGCGCAGCAATGGATTGTTATGATACTGCATTGCGTTATTCTAAAGAAAGGATTCAGTTTGATAAACCTATTGCCGGTTTTCAATTGCAGCAAAAGAAGCTTGCAGAAATGATAACTGAAATCACCAAAGCCCAACTCCTGAATTGGCGACTGGGCGTATTAATGAATGAAGGAAAAGCTACACCTCCGCAAGTCAGTATGGCCAAAAGAAATTCCTGTGAAATTACGTCTAACATTGCCCGTGAGGCAAGACAAATACTTGGCGGAATGGGCATTACCGGTGAGTATTCTATTATGCGTCACATGATGAATATGGAAAGTGTTCTTACTTATGAAGGTACACATGATGTGCATCTGCTGATAACAGGAATGGATATTACTGGGCTGAATGCATTTAAATAATATGCCTTTCTTAAAATTAAAATGGAGCATCAAAATTTTTTTCTTATAGGTTTTATGGGTAGCGGAAAAACGCATTGGGGAACAATCTGGGCAAAAAGAAATGGACTAACCTTTTATGATTTGGATGAAATAATAGAGCAACAACACGGAAAGACAATTACAGCAATTTTCGAAGAAGAAGGAGAAGAAAAATTTCGTGAATTAGAAAGGCATCATCTCAGGAAATTTAAAAATAAAAAGAATTTTTTACTGGCTTCTGGCGGTGGAACGCCGTGCTTTGCTGATAATATGGAATGGATGAAATCTCAGGGTAAAGTTGTTTATTTAAAAGGACGTCCGGAAATTCTTTTGAAACATCTTATGGCCGAAACTGAAAAGAGACCTGTTATAAAAAAAGTGGAACTTTCGGAATTATTACTTTTTATTCAAAATAAGTTAGGAGAAAGAGAACCTTTTTATTCCATGGCTGATTTTATTTTTAATGTTGAGGAACTCAATGAAAAGTCACTTTCTTTTTTGATGCCTGGAACAATATAATTCAGGTAAAATATTTTAAAAATTTTAATTTCTTATATCAATGCACAAAGGCTTTTTAAAAACTGCCCTATTGTTAGGAGCACTTTCAGTAGCGCTTGGAGCTTTTGCAGCTCATTCTTTAAAACAACACGTTTCTGATTATGCGGTCAGCATTTTTGAAACTGGCGTGCGTTACCAGTTTTATCATGCATTCGCATTGTTAGCTACAGGTATTTTGTATAAAGAATTTCCAAATAAGTTTATAAAATGGGCTGGCAAATTATTTATCGCCGGAATTATTTTTTTCTGCGCCTCCTTATACCTTCTCACTTTTATTAAAGCGGCCGTCCTACCTGGTTACGATTGGGTAGGTGCCATAACACCTGTTGGTGGCTTGTGTTTTATCTTAGGTTGGCTTTGCTTGTTTTTAGGAATAAAAAGAAAACAGTAATCAGTTAATGCGCTTATGACAAAATAAGAATGGTAAAATCCTAAACTTCATCACCGACAATTCAACAATAAAGTAATTGATTCATTCATTCATCCGGTAGTTATCGGATTAACCATTTATCTATCTTTGTAAGCAAATGGCTAAGACTAAAAAAGTAAAAAAAAATAAAGCGACTGAACCTAAAAAATTTAAAGCCGATGTTGAGGCGAAAGTAGAAGTAAAAAAGTTGCTTAGGGATGAGCGTTCACATAAGATTGCGGGAACTATTCTTATCCTTATATCGATATTACTTTTCCTTTCTTTTACTTCATATTTATTTACCTGGCAGGAAGATCAATCTAAGGTTTTTAAAGGCGCAAAAATTTTGTTACCCAGTCATGCTGAACCAATGGCAAATCTGTTAGGCACGGCAGGGGCCTATTTTTCAGATCTTTTCTTCAGGTCGGGTTTTGGCATTGCCTCTTATCTTTTTTGTACATTCTTCTTTATTGTAGGCGTAAATCTATTTGCGCCAAAAAAAGTTTTTTCAGTTGGTCGTAATATTCGCTATGTAATTGTGGGCCTTTTGGTAGTAAGCGTCACAGCTTCATTTTTATTTAAAGGCCATCCATTTCCCTGGGGCGGCGCTGTGGGCGATATGGAAAATCAATGGTTACAAAACTTAATTGGCAAAGTAGGAACAGCTTCAGTTTTGTTAGTTGCAATAGGCAGTTACATCATCTGGCGTTTTAATCCTTCGTTCGATTTGCTATATAAAAAGCTCAATCGAAAGGAAGAAACTTCTAAAGAAGAAAACCAGCAATTGGGAGCAGATGTAGAAACGCTCACAAAATCAAAAGCCGATTTGATGCCCTTAATGAATATCCCGGTTAATAATGATAGTGACATGGATTATGATTTGCAAATGGTTGAAAAGGAGGAAAAGCCTTTGATCATAAAACCGGGAGAGCGGAAAGAATTTCCAGTGGCAGAAATAAAAGAAGAAAAAATTGTTAATCCACTTACGAATAAATCGTCTCAAAATGGTCTTCAACTCGAAGTAAAACAATTACCAACCAATAGTGAAAAAGAAACTGAAGAAGTTTCTAAACCCAAAGTTCAGCAACCTTACGATCCGATACTCGACCTCAGAAATTATAAATTCCCAACAGTAGATTTGTTAGAAACGCACGGAAGTGAAAAGATAATTCAGGATGTAAATGAGTTGGAAACTAACAAGAACCAGATCATTAATACACTCAAAAATTATGATATTGAAATACAAAAAATTTATGCAACCGTTGGACCTACAGTAACATTGTATGAAATTGTTCCTGCTCCGGGTGTTCGTATTTCACGCATAAAAAATCTTGAAGATGATATCGCCCTAAGCCTTGCTGCGCTTGGTATTCGAATTATTGCTCCTATACCGGGAAAAGGCACCATTGGTATTGAAGTGCCTAATGTGAAGAAGACTATAGTGAGCATGAGGTCTTTATTAAATTCAGAAAAATTTCAGAATAACAATTTTTCATTACCTATTGCTATTGGAAAAAAAATTGATAATGAAAATTTTATTGTTGACCTTACTACCATGCCTCATTTACTGATGGCAGGCGCCACGGGACAAGGTAAATCGGTCGGGTTAAACGCTATTCTTGTTTCTCTTTTGTATAAGAAACATCCTTCTCAGCTAAAGCTTGTTTTAATTGATCCCAAAAAAGTAGAACTAAGTATTTATAAAAGTATTGAAAAACACTTTTTGGCCAAATTGCCCGGTGAAGAAGATGCCATTATTACTGATACAAAAAAAGTTATTCATACACTGAATGCCTTGTGTATTGAAATGGATAACCGCTATGATCTATTGAAAGAAGCTGGCACCAGAAACATAAAGGAATACAATGAAAAATTTGTTGCAAGAAAATTAAACCCTGAAAAAGGGCATCAATATTTGCCATTCATAGTTTTAGTTATTGATGAATTTGCTGATCTTATAATGACAGCCGGAAAAGAAGTTGAGATGCCGATTGCACGCCTGGCACAGCTTGCAAGAGCAGTAGGTATTCATTTAATTATTGCAACTCAGCGCCCATCCGTTAATATTATTACCGGTACCATTAAAGCAAATTTCCCGGTACGAATTGCGTTTAAGGTTAGCAGTAAGATTGACAGCCGGACTATTCTGGACGTTGGTGGTGCAGAGCAACTGATTGGAAAAGGAGACATGCTTATAAGCTATAACGGCGAACTTACAAGATTGCAATGCGCATTTGTTGATACACCCGAAGTTGACCAGGTTACAGATTTTATTGGCGACCAGCAAGGATATCCTCAGGCATTTATGCTTCCTGAATATGTGGATGAAAAGGAATTTGAAAATAAAGACTTTGATGTGAATGATAGGGATACTCTTTTTGAAGATGCCGCTAAGTTAATTGTTCAAAGCCAGAGCGGCAGTACATCACTATTGCAACGCCGTATGAAATTAGGTTATAACCGTGCAGGCAGGTTGATGGATCAACTGGAAGCTGCAGGTGTGGTTGGACCTAACCAGGGAAGTAAAGTAAGAGATGTTCTTATTAAAACAGATGTAGAATTGCAACAATATCTTAACGGAGATTAGTTAGCCTATAACCATTTGGAAATAGCTAAAATGGATAATGCAGTCTTCAATCTATTCTAAGAAAATAGTCGTTTGTATGGCCACGCTCTAATCACTTTCTGCCTTTTCATTCTTCAATTTTATAGAAGTGAACATTTTTACAAAACGCTATCTTCGTTTTAAATGTCGAAGTATTTAATTGTTGGCCTTGGTAATATAGGAAGCGAATATGCCCATACGAGGCATAACATCGGATTTGATGTTGCCAGCGCCTTTGCATTGAAACATGGAGGGTCTTTTAATACAGGAAGGCTCGCAGAGGTAGCCGAAATAAAGTGGAAGGGCAAGATATTTATTTGCATCAAGCCGACCACATTTATGAATTTAAGTGGAAAATCAGTAAAATACTGGATGGGCAAAGAGAATATTGCAATAGAAAATTCGTTAACTATCGTTGATGACCTGGCGCTGCCGTTAAACAAATTGCGATTACGTAAAGGCGGAAGCGATGCGGGCCATAATGGACTTCGCGATATTCAGGATGTTCTCGGAACAGATGTTTATCCTAAACTTCGTTTTGGAATAGGTAATAACTTCCCGAAAGGTATGCAGGTTGAGTTTGTTCTCAACAGATGGCTCCAGGAAGAAATCCCTCTTGTAAAGCTAAAAATTGAAAAATGTATTGAGGTTATTGAGAATTTCGCAACAATTGGAATTGACAGAACTATGAACACAATAAATAGTGTTACATTTAATTCTTAATGCAGTTGTTAAGTAAATTCTTTTTTTAGAATGTTTTGTATATTTTCGCCAACTAAACTTCTGGCACCTAAATAATAAAGCTGCTTAAAAATGAAAATTTTTTGTATCGGACGTAATTATGCAGATCACGCAAAGGAAATGGGAAATGAAATACCTGATGAACCGGTTATTTTCATGAAGCCCAAAAGTGCTCTCGTCCAGAATCATACTCCATTTTATTATCCTGAATTTACCAATGAGCTGAATTATGAATGTGAACTTGTTGTGCGCATTAGTAAAAATGGAAAATACATCCAGGAAAAACATGCTACCAATTATTACAACGCTGTAAGTGTAGGCATTGATTTTACTGCACGTGACATTCAAACCCAACTGAAAGAAAAGGGACTTCCCTGGGAGAAGGCAAAATCATTTGATAACTCCGCGGCTGTAGGAACCTTTGTTGATATAACTCCTGCTATAAACAAAAAGAACATTAATTTCTCATTTGCAAAAAATAAAGAAGTGGTTCAAAAAGGCAATTCTGCAAATATGATTTTTTCTATCGATGCTATTGTCGCAAATATTTCCAATTACTTTTCTCTTAATATAGGCGACCTTATTTTTACCGGTACACCGGCTGGTGTGGGCGAATGTATGGTTGGTGATTCTTTAGAAGCCTTTCTTGAGAACGACTCACTTCTCAAGCTGGAAATAAAATAAACAGCAACAGGCAAACCTTTATTTCTCCCCGGACCTACAAGATTATTATTAATTTATTGAAGCAGTTCAGCGTAAAATTTATTGCACTTTTTCATAAATGCCTTTAAAAAAAATTCCCTCCCGAAGAATCGGGAGGGATCTCTTTAACCCTTAAAACAACCAACATGAAAACTGTTGATTTTGTTTACAATTATATATACGGGAGAATGTTGTGTTAGGTTTTAAAAAATCACAATAGAGCAAGATCCAGTACCTGCTGCATTGTTTTCACATAGTTTACTTTGAGGCCTTTAATAAAATTTGGATTTATTTCATTGACATCTTTTTCATTTTGAACGCTCATAATTATTTCTTTTAAACCGGCCCTCTTAGCGGCAAGCACTTTTTCTTTAATGCCACCAACGGGCAGCACTTGCCCTCTCAGTGTAATCTCACCAGTCATTGCCAGGTAAGGTTTTACTTTTCGCCCTGTAAACGAAGATGCCAACGCAGTCATCATGGTAATTCCGGCGCTGGGGCCATCTTTAGGAACTGCACCTTCCGGTACATGAACATGTACATTTTTTTTATTGAATATATCCGGGTTGATTCCATATTTTTTTGCGTTAGCCTGCAGGTAAGTCATGGCCGTGCTGGCACTTTCTTTCATTACATTACCGAGATTTCCCGTAAGCTTTAAATCACCTTTACCATTATCGCTTGTAGTAGTTTCAATAAACAAAATATCCCCTCCTACATACGTCCAGGCCAGGCCCACTGCAACTCCGGCCATATTAGCGGTTTTATACATTTCATTGCTATACTTCGATTTGCCAAGAATCTTTTCAACATCTCCGCTACTTAACGTTGGTTTCAGTTTTCCTTTTTCGGCATAATTGCGTGCAAGGTTTCGCATAACGCTTGCTAATTGCCTGTCCAAATCACGCACGCCGCTCTCTCTTGTAAATTCGGCTATAATTTTTTCGATAACCGTGTCACTTATTTTAAAGGATACATCTTTTAATCCATGCGCTTCTTTTTGTTTTGGGATGAGATGGCGCTTCGCAATTTCAATTTTTTCTTCAATAGCGTATCCATTAAGATCAATAATTTCAAGCCTGTCCCGTAAAGCGGGTTGAATATTTTGAAGATTATTAGCAGTGGCTATAAACAATACCTTGCTTAAATCGTATTCCATCTCCAGGTAATTATCATAAAAATTATTATTCTGTTCCGGGTCCAGAACTTCCAGTAATGCAGAAGATGGATCGCCGCGAAAATCTGTTCCTACCTTATCTATTTCATCTAATATCATTACAGGGTTGGAAGATTTGATTTTCCTGATAGATTGTAAAATTCTTCCGGGCATGGCGCCGATATAAGTTTTGCGATGTCCGCGGATTTCACTTTCGTCGTGCAGGCCGCCAAGGCTTACCCTTACGTATTTACGATTGATTGCGTTAGCAATACTTTTGCCCAAAGAAGTTTTTCCTATTCCCGGGGGGCCTACAAAACAAAGAATTGGGCTTTTCATATCACCCTTTAATTTAAGAACAGCGAGGTATTCGAGAATTCTTTGCTTTATTTTTTCCATTCCATAGTGGTCGTGATCCAGAATTTTTTTTGCCTTTTTAAAATCGTATTGATCCTTGGTATAATCTTCCCAGGGCAAATCAAGCATAAGATCCAGGTGATTATACACTACAGAATAATCTGGTGTGGAAGGGTGCATTCTTTCCAATTTTTCAAGGCCCTTTTGAAACATTTCTTTTGCAGTTGCAGGCCATTTTTTGGTTTCAGCCTTTTTCTGCATTTCTTTTACTTCTGCAAGATTATCTCCGCCTAATTCTTCTTTAATCGCTTTTAGTTGTTGCTGTAAAAAATAATCTTTTTGTTGCTTATCAAGTTCAGCACGGGTTTTATTAGTTACTTTATTTTTAAGTTCAGCATACTGCAATTCAGTTTGCAAAAGATTCATCAATATTTCTGCCCGTGCTTTTATATTATGAATCTCAAGAAGCTTTTGTTTTTCGGCTATGGTGCTGTTTAAATTGCTGCTTACAAAGTGTATTAAGAAGGCCGGATTCTCTATATTTTTTAAAATAATGGAAGCTTCAGATGGAAGATTGGGAGAAAGCTGAATAATTTGCCCTGCCAGCTCTTTAATTGAAGAAACCATGGCATCAAAATCATTATCATTCTTTAATTCTTCATCTATAAGAACGGTTACTTTTGCTTTGAAATAAGGATCGTCTGATATGATTTCATCAATCTTGAATCTCTTTTTGCCTTGAATAATTACAGTGGTTCCTCCATCAGGCATTTTTATCAGCTTAATTATTTTTGCCACTGTTCCAACATCCACCAAATCACTAACAGTTGGTTCTTCAACCAAACTGTCTTTTTGCGACACGACGCCTATCAATTTGTCAGCCTTGTAGGCATCTGTAACTGCTTTTATGCTTTTATCCCTTCCAACTGTAATGGGTATCACTACTCCGGGAAAAAGCACAGTATTTCTTAAGGGAAGCAAGGGTAATTCATTGGGAATCGCCTGATCATCATTGCCTTCGTTGCTATCTTCGGTTAAAGGGATAATAGGCATAAATTCCATTTCATCTTCCGGCGCACTCATAAAATAATTTATATTCATATATTTTTCTCTTGTCAATATGTCAAACGATCTTCTAAATAAACGAAGTTTTCAACATTATTGTATATGGTTCAACATTGGTGCCACGAAATTAAAAGGATAATTACATAAAATATCATTAATAATCATTTATCAGCCAATCCAGGAAGCTTTGCACTGCTCACCTTAATGGCTTTTATATTACGATGAATCAAAATATTTATTTTTGCAATATGGATATTCAATGCAGCAACGAAGAACTTTTCATTTTTAAAAAAATTGGTAAAGCAGCGGAAGAACTTGCTGTTCCTGTGTTTGTAATCGGGGGGTTTGTAAGAGATAAAATATTAGACAGACCTACCAAAGATGCAGATATTGTTTGCCTTGGAAATGGAATAGAACTGGCAGAAAAAACAGCTAAACAATTTCACCCAATTCCTGAAGTAAATATTTTTAAAACCTTTGGAACTGCACAGGTAAAGATTGTGAATACATCTTTTGCTTCTGAAAAGGAGGGGGCGGGCGGAGCTACTTTTGAAATAGAATTTGTGGGCGCCAGGAAAGAAAGCTACAACCACAATAGCCGGAAACCTGAGGTAGAGCCGGGCACGCTTGATGAAGACAGGCTGAGGAGGGATTTCACCATAAATACAATTGCAGTAAGTCTCAATAAAAATGATTTTGGAAAGCTGATAGATCCCTTGAATGGAATTGCTGATATTGAACAAAAAATTTTAAAAACACCGCTTCATCCTGATCAAACATTTAGTGATGATCCTTTGCGGATGATGCGTGCCATACGTTTCGCTGCTCAATTGAATTTTAATATCGCTGTTGAAACTTTTGATGCAATAAAGAAGAATGCGCACCGCATTAGTATTGTTAGCGCTGAAAGAATAACCGACGAACTGAATAAAATTATTTTAACCCAAAAGCCTTCCATCGGTTTTGATCTGCTGTATAAAAGCGGTTTACTGAAAATTATTTTCCCACAGATGGTATCACTTGCCGGTGCAGAATATATTGATGGCAAAGGGCATAAAGATAATTTTTACCATACGTTGCAAGTGCTTGATAATATTGCGCCCAATACAGATGATCTTTGGCTTAGATGGGCAGCTATTTTACATGACATTGCGAAGCCGGCTACAAAAAAATTTGAAGAAGGCCATGGGTGGACGTTTCATGGACATGAAGTTGTAGGGGGAAGAATGGTTCCAAAAATATTTGCTCAGTTAAAGTTGCCCCAGAATGAAAAAATGAAATTTGTAAGGAAGATGGTTGAACTGCATTTAAGGCCCATCAGCCTCACCAAAGAAAACATAACTGACTCGGCTATACGAAGACTTATATTTGATGCAGGTGACGATATTGAAGCCTTGATGACTTTGTGTAAAGCGGATATTACTTCAAAGAACAGACAGAAGGTGCAGCGTTTTTTAGCAAATTTTGAAATGGTTGAAAAAAGATTAAAAGAGGTTGAAGAATCCGATCACCTGCGTAACTGGCAGCCGCCTATAACCGGCGAAATTATTATGCATGAATATGGACTTCCCCCATCAAGACTTGTTGGAGAAATAAAAAATGCCGTTCGTGAAGCAATGCTGGACGGGTTAATCCCCAATCAATTTGATGCGGCATTTGCCTTCATGGAGCAGAAAGCTAATGAGCTTGGTGTACAAAAAAAGATTAATAGTTAAAAGCGTGCATCAAGTACTTTTGGAATATGATTATTGATGAGTAATTCTTAATTTCGTGATATGGCAATATTAAAGTTCAGGATTTATTGGGAAGATGATGACAGCGTTTACCGGGATGTTGTAATAAAGCATGTGCAGAATTTTTTTGATTTGCATACAATTATTTTAAAATGCTTTGAGTTCGACAATAAGCACAACGCAACATTTTACAGAAGCAATGATAAATGGCAACGTGGAAAAGAAATTACGCTTGAAATGTATGACAAGGAATATGCGGCGAAGCCTTTATTTATGAAGGAAACCGCAGTTGGTTCAGAGATAAAGGATCCCAACCAGAAATTTATTTACGTGTATGACTTTCATAAGAACTGGACATTTATGGTGGAACTTATCAACGTAAATAAAGGAGAAGACAATAAAATTACCTACCCGTCCTGTATACGAAGCGAGGGTATAGGCCCCAGCCAATATGGAACCAAAGGCCTCATCAACGAGAAACTTGCAGAGATTGAAGAGAAATACGATTTAAACAGCGCTGTAATGCCCGATGGGTTTAGTGAGGAAGGCGAAGCAGATACGGAGACGGAAACAGATGAAGACGTAGAAGAAAGCACATCAGAAGAAGTTGAATAACAAACTGCCGGGTTCTTTACAAACCTTTGCATTTTATGTACCGCAAAACCTGCATCGTTATATCGGGCCCTACCGCAGTTGGAAAAACAGACTACGGCATTGAAATTGCTCATAAGTATACTACTCATATTATTTCTGCGGATAGCCGGCAGTGTTATAAGGAATTAAATATCGGCGTTGCCAAACCTTCACCCGGGCAACTTAAAAGTGTACAACATTATTTCATTAATTCTCATTCTATATACGACGATATCAACGTAAAGGTGTTTGAACAATATGCCCTCGATGCGGTAAACAAAATATTTGAAACAAACGACGTGGCTGTTATGGTGGGTGGCACCGGTCTCTACATTAAAGCTTTTTGCGACGGCATTGATGATGTTCCGTTAGTAAATGAAAATATCCGCGATACAATTAACGGAACCTATCAAAAAACAGGAATTGAATGGCTTCAAAATGAAATTAAAAAAACTGATCCGTTGTTTTTTACTTCGGGAGAAATACACAATCCGCAGAGAATGATGAGAGCGCTTGAAGTAAAATTATCTACTGGTAATTCAATTCTTGATTTTCATTCCGGCAAAAAAGTTAGCAGAGATTTTGAAATAAAAAAAATCAATTTAGAAATTCCCCGGAACGAATTGTACGAAAGAATTAATAATCGTGTTGATAGTATGATGAATGCCGGATTATTGAAAGAAGCTGAAAAACTTTTCACTCACAGACGTTTGAATGCCCTGCAAACAGTAGGCTATAAAGAATTGTTTGATTTTATGGAAGGAAAAGTTTCTTTAGATAAAGCGATTGATGATATTAAAAAAAATACAAGACATTTTGCAAAGCGGCAGATTACATGGTTTAAGAAATTTATTGATTGATAACTTTAATAATTGTAAATTTTATTTTTTAAATTTCGGAAATGCAGATTATACAAAGTATCCAAAACAGGATTTACGAAATAAGAGGTGAAAGGGTGATGTTGGACAGGGATTTAGCAACGTTGTATGAGACAGAAACAAAGTTCCTCAATCTTTCAGTTAAACGAAATATTAGGCGATTTCCGAAAGACTTCATGTTCCAACTTACAAAGGAAGAATATGAAAGTCTAAGGTTCCAAATTGAAACCTTAGAAAAAACTAATTCTTTGAGGTTGCAAATTGAAACCTCAAAAGGAAGAGGAGGTACAAGATATTTACCTTATGCTTTTACCGAACAAG
>Ga0208717_1000507_pt1 | contig 12997 bp, 10 predicted proteins | sample NGESurF53shallow_FD_184489 | JGI IMG/M metagenome (GOLD analysis project Ga0208717, IMG submission 184489) | Arctic peat soil microbial communities from Barrow, Alaska - NGEE Surface sample F53-3 shallow (SPAdes) | ecosystem: Environmental > Terrestrial > Soil > Wetlands > Peat ... | reverse complement strand
GCGAGACGTGTCGACGGTGATCCCGCGGGAGTAGTCATCGAGCGCTGCGACCAACCGGCCACGCAGCCACGGGACGGCAGCGAACAGCCGATGACACGCCGCTTCACGCAAGGCCAGGAATAGCCGCACCTCGTCGGGCGCGACGCCGAGACCTTCACCGAAGGCGGCGATACCAGCGGGGATCAGGGCGGCATGGCCCACGCCAGCGAGGGGGAGTCCGACATCGGTCGACGACACGACCTCACGCGATAGCGTGCCCAACGCTTGACCAACTTGCCCGCCGAACATCACGCCGCCCATCTGGCGCATCATCGACAGCAGGGGTCCGGTCATGTCGGGCAGCGGCCCGGACGACTCGCCGTCGCTACCCAGATCAGCACCTGGTGGGAAGCCGGGAAGGCCAAGTCCGGCAAGCCCGCCTGCGCCGGCCAGGCCACCGGTGAGCTCGCCGCTGAATGCCTCGACGACCTTGCTCGCGACCGGCTCGACGAGTTCGGTCCAGGTGGGCAGGGTCGCTTCGATCCACTCGGCGCGACTCCACGCGCTGGCCGACGTGGTCGCGGCCGGGAAGGAAGTGGTCGGGTCGAGCCAGAGTTCGGCGAGCCGGATCGCATCGGTGACTGCGCTGCGTTCGGACGGCCCGATCGACGGGTCGTCGCCGGCCGCGGCCTGTCGCGCAACGTCCTTGGCCAGATCCCAGTTCACCGGGCCGCCCTGCCACGACAGCATGTCGGCGAAGCGGTGCAACGCGCTGCTGATGTCGGCACCACCAAGATCGCCGAAGCCCATCCCGCCTGGGCCGCCGCCTCTGCCGGGGCCGCCAGAGCCGGGATCGTTCGGGTCGCCCGGCTTGCCAAACCCAAAGGGAATCTCGCTCACCGCTGCTCCTCGGGCAAGATGGGCTCCATGACGGGGAAGAGACACCACCGGTCGTCGGTCCGCCTGACCACGTCCGTGCCTTCCAAAGTAGTCGTGCGGGGGAGCCGATGAGTAGCGAAGAGCAGCCGGTTCGCCCACGGCGCAGCACTCGTTCGCGTCGCGTGGGTCCTGTTGTTGCCGTGACAGGCGCGGCCCACGGCGTCGGTGAACTTCTCGTACGCCAGCTTGCGTCGTCCGCTTCAGTGAAAAAAGTGATCGCGATCGACACGATCCGAGGCGATGTTCCGGCGGCGACGTGGCGGCTCGTCGACGTCCGCGAGCCCGCGCTGGTCGAGCGGCTCGCCGGGGTGGACGTGCTCGTCCATCTCGCGGTCGACAGCAGCGTCGATCATGACGACGCTGAGCCGCACGCTGGGCAAGGGCGGGGGGCCCACGCCCGCGGGACCGCGACTGTGCTGACCGCAGCACCGGCCGCGGGAGTCGGCCACGTGGTGCTCGTGACAAGTGCGATGGTCTACGGCGCGCTGGCGGACAACCCTGTTCCGCTGCCCGAGGACTCCGAACTGCAGGCGACCGCCGATAGTGCCTGGATGGGTGACCTGCTCGAGATCGAGCGGCTCGGGGCGCAGGCGCCGCGGACGCATCCCGGCCTCCTGGTGACGGTGTTACGTCCGGCCGCGCTCGTCGGTGGTGGGGTCGACACCATCTTCACTCGACACTTCGAGGCGCCACGACTGCTTGCCGTCAAAGGTTCGCGTACGTGCTGGCAGTTCTGCCACGTCGACGATCTGCTGTCCGCGCTCGAGCTCGTCGTGAGCGGCGGCTTGCGCACGCCGGTTGATGACGACAGCAGCGACCAGGTATCGAGTGGCCATCTCGTGGTCGCGGTTGGCAGCGCGGGCTGGCTTGAACAGGAGGATGTCGAACGAATCACCGGCAAGCGGCACATCGAGTTGCCGTCGTCGGTTGCGTTCGGCACGGCGGAGCGACTGCACCGTCTCGGCGTCACGCCTGCGGGCTCCAGCGATTTGCAGTTCCTCGTGCATCCTTGGGTGATCGATCCAACGCGACTGGCCAAGGCCGGATGGCGGGCGGCTTACGACAACGAAAGTGCGTTGGCGGTCGCGGTCGCTGAGTCGGCGGGTCGATTGGCGATCGGTGGTCACCGGCTCGGACGCCGCGATGCGGCCGCGGGTGCGGCCGTCGGGGCGACAGTGGCTTTGGTCGGGACGGCGGCGCTGGTGCGGCGCGCGAGACGGCGTCGGCATGGTTGAACCTTCCGTCGAGGGCGACCGCGCGGCCGTGCAGTCGCCAGCCGACGTCGTCCGGCTCGTCGGCATTCGAGACGTCCCGTTGTCGGTCGATGAGGTGCTGGCCGCAGTCGCGGATCGCGCCGCCGGCGGCACGACGGTGTTCATCGGGACTGTTCGTTCTTCAGACGGCGGCCGTGAGGTGAGTTCGCTGCGCTATGAGGCGCACCCGGACGCGATCGTCGCGCTGCAGGAAGTGGCCAAAGAGATCGCGGAGAAGCATGACGTCATTGCCGTTGCCGCTGTTCACCGCACCGGTCTTCTCGCCATCGGGGATCTTGCGGTCGTGGTCGCCGTCGCCGCCGGACACCGAGGCGAGGCGTTCGCGGCTGGCAAGGAGCTGATCGACGAGGTGAAGGCGCGAGTGCCGATCTGGAAACAGCAAGGCTTTACCGATGGCGCAGTCGCCTGGGTGGGCATCGAGACTACGCTGGACGTCGAAAGCTGAGGCCTCGAAGGGCTGTACGCAAGGAAGGGCGTCTGCGAGAGCGCAATGAAAGTCTTGCTGTGGTTGATGATTCCGGTCGCTGCTTTGATCGTGGGAACGATCTGGGCGTCCATCCGTAGCCGACCGCCGCGACCTGCCGCAATGCAGGATTCGATGGCGTCGTTCTCGAGATTTCGTCGCGCTCTGGCGGCCAGCACGGCGAGTCCGGGGGCATGGCAACAACTGGGCCACCCAAACGGCACTCATACCGACGATTCAGCTGATCCGAGCAGGCTCGACGAGCCGGCACCGTCGGTTGCTCGCACCGAATAATTCGCCCGTTTGCCGACGCAGTTGGGGTCTGGTCGGCTCAAGGTTGCCTGCTGCAGATGCCGATCTATGGATCGTCAGCGTCCAATAGCTAGGGCTTCTCGCGCACGCCGCGGGGCCCAGCCGTCTGAGTGAGGCACAGTGGAACACGTCGTATTTTTCCCAGCGCCGGACGGCACCCCCGCCTTCCGTCGTCTTGCCACCGTCGATGACGCAGCCCGGTTCGTCGAGCACCTGCGCAACGTCGAGAACGTCAGCGAGGCGTCCGTTCACACGCTGACCGAGGTTCCACTGTCGTTCAAGACGTGGTACCGAGTCGAGATCCCGAACTCCGAGGACGGCGCGGAGAACAGCGACGGCGCCCAAACCGATGTCGCCGCACCGACGACGATCGCCGAGGCGATCGAGAGTTACACCAGCGACGACGACAGCGTGCGGCTCGACCAGTTGGCGCCGCCCGAGTCGTCGGGAGCGGATGGTTCCTCGACAGGCATCCTCGTCCCCGAGCGCGAGTTCCTCCCGCCCGTTCAGATCGCATTCGCGTCGCCGTCGGAAGAGCCTGCCTTCTTCGGCCAGCCCGTCGCCGAGCCGGACCGCCCCGCGGCCCAGGTTCTGGAGCCGGCGTTCGGCAGCCGCCGCGAGCGCGGTACCGGGTACTTCGTGCGGTGAGCCCCCCGGGTCGCCGCGCCCCTCGCGCCGCGAGCCGCAAGAGCTCCCCGAGCCCCCCAGCTCCGAGAGCAAACAGCTCCCCCCAGAGCTGGAGCCGCAAACACCAAAGCCGTGGTCCCTCCCCCAGGACCGCGGCTTCGGTGTTTGCCGGGGCAGCAGCGTTTCTGACGCGCAACTAGGCTTGGTCGCATGCGACGCCAGGCAACGACTCTGCTTGTGTCGGGCGTATTGGCCGTCATCCTCGCGTTCGCCGGCATGCACCTGCCGGCGCCGTACGTGCAGGATGCGCCGGGCCCGGTTTCTGACACGCTCGGTACGGCGCAGGGCAAGCCGTTGATCACGATCGCGCACCCGACTGCGACGCCCAAGGGCCGCATCTATCTGGTGACGGTGAGCGAGTCCGGCGGACCGCACCAGAACATCTCCGCATTTCAGGTGCTCCTGGGCTGGTGGAAGCGCAGCGATGCCGTGATTCCCCGACGTCTGTTGTACCCAGATGCACGAACGACGCCGCAGCAAGTTGCGACGCAGGACAACAACGACATGATCGAATCGCAGGAGGAAGCCAAGGTTGCCGCGCTGCGCTACTTGAAGTACCCGCTCACGCCAGGAGTCGACATCGCGAGCGTAGTTTTGCCTGCACTCAAAGGAAAGTTGATGAACGACGACATCATCACCGGTGTCGATAACACCACTGTGACGAATAGTGCCAACTTGCTGAAGGTCGACGCGACGCACAAGGCCGGCGACCAGATCGTCTTGCATGTGGTGCGAGGGACTACGCAACTTGATGTCCCGGTCACTCTGCAACCACCGGCGAAGGGCTCCACGACCCCGACGATTGGGATCAGCGTGGTCGACAGCTTCACCAAACCGTTCGCGATCGATATCAACCTGGCCGACGTAGGTGGGCCAAGTGCCGGAACGGCGTTTGCCCTCGGCATTGTCGACAAGCTCACCGACGGCAACCTGACCGGCGGCCGCACGATCGCCGTGACAGGCACGATTGATGCCGACGGAAACGTCGGTGCTATCGGCGGGGTGATTCAGAAGATGGCCGGCGCGCGCAGTGCAGGCGCCACGGTGTTCCTTGTGCCGAAGTCCAATTGCGCGGAGGCGTTGACCGCCGTCCCGCATGGCCTTCGCCTTGTGCCCATAACGACGTTGAGTTCGGCCGTTGACGTGCTGAAGAAAATCGACGCCGGCGCCACGGACGTGCCGACGTGTCCGGCGAAGTAGCCGCGAACGTAGCGGCTTAGTCGACCAATGTCGCTGCGAGCGCGTCGGTCAGGAGCGGCACCAGGTCGGCGCCGCTCACAACGTCGTCAGACTGGTCGGCGATGCCGCGAACCCGCAGGGTCGCCGTCCGCGAACCATCACGCAGGACGCCGACCACCATCCGGACCTCGCGCCGCAACGGATGACTGACGGCCCAGGCCACGGCGTCGGCGTCCGAAGGGAGATCCGCCTCGACCGATGGCGGCAGGGTTAGTACCTCTTGTGACAACGCGCAGCCTGCGACCTCCGAAGGCCAGCCGATCTCGGCGAGCCACTCGTCGAGCGGTGTGCCGGTCGGCATGGAGTCCTGTTCCACGGGCGTCAGTGCGTCGGCTGCTGGTGTCGCAGGAAGGCCGAGAGTCTGCGCGAGCGCCGGTTCTGAGGCGATCAGGTCGGCAGTGTGGACGAGGGCGTAAAGCCGGGTGGGCTGATCCCAACCTCCCTGCGCGAGATGCCGTTCGACTTCGGCGATCGCTTCGAGCAGGGGCTCGCTGCGGCGAGGCTCGTCAGGCTGCGCGTCCGGGGGCTCGATCACGGGGACATCTTGCCGGACGGCGATGTGCTCCCTGGTGGGCCACTTTAGGTAGGTTGATCGCACGGCGGCGTTGCCGCCCGGCGCGGCCCGATTGGGTGCCCTCGCCGCTGGCGCCGATCCCGGTCATTCCCCGGGCAGGACATCGAGGTCTGCGTGACGTTTCCCCGCCCCGAGCGGCGACCGTACGGCGCCGGTAACGGTGGTCCGCGCCAGCCGCTCCCGCGGCCGCAGTTCCCGAGTTGGGGAAAGCCGCTCCTGATCACGCTCGGGATCGTCGTCGTCCTTGTCGTTGCGATCGCACTGTTCGTCGCGATCGACACCGAGCACCTGTGGTACGACTCCGTCGGATTCGGCGAGGTCTTCACCACCAAGCTGGTGACCCGGTTGGCCCTCTTCGGGGGCTTCGGGCTCTTCATGGCGGCGATGACGTTCGGCAACGTGTATCTCGCGTACCGGCTGCGCCCGGCCTTCCGAGCATCGTCGGTCGAGCAGGTCATTCTTGATCGCTACCGCACGGTCATCGAACCGCGTCGCTGGTGGATATTCGGCGCACTCGCGGCGTTCTTCGGACTGATCTTTGGTACGGCAGCGTCCGGCCGCTGGCAGACCTGGCTGTTGTGGAGCAACGCGACCTCATTCGGCCACAAGGACCCGCAGTTCCACCGCGACGTCTCGTACTTTGCATTCATCTTGCCGTTCCAGAGATTCATCCTCGGTTACATCATGGCTCTGGTCGTCGTATGCACGTTGCTTACGCTTGCTTCGCATTACGTATTTGGCGGCGTCGCCTTCCGGACACCGGGCGAGCGAGTGACCAGGGGAGCGCGCACCCACCTCGCGCTGCTCCTGTTCGTGTTTGTCGTCTGCAAGGCGATCGCCTACTACCTCGACAGATTCGGTCTGGCATTCTCGAGCCGCGGTGCGGTGCAAGGGCCGTCGTACACAGACGTGCACGCGGTGCTGCCCGCCAAGGAGATCCTGCTCATCATCTCGTTGCTGTGTGCCGCGTTGTTCATCGCGACGATCTTCCGCACCGGCTGGTTGCTGCCGGCTGTTTCCTTCGGGTTACTGGTTTTCTCGGCGGTCATCATCGGCGGCATTTACCCGTTGATCGTGCAGAACTTCCAAGTGAAGCCGAGCGAGGCCGACAAGGAGGCGCCCTACATTGGGCGCAATATCCAGGAGACGAGCTACGCGTACGGCCTCGACAAGGTCAAAGTCACCCCGTATGCGGCCACGACGACCGTGAGCGCGAGCGCCTTAATCAACAGTACTGCCATCGGCGCCGGTGTCCGATTGCTCGACAACGCGGTGCTACCGCCGACCTACAACCAGCTGCAGCAGTTCCGAAACTTTTACAACATCGACAAACTGGACGTCGACCGGTACATCATCAACGGCCAAGAGCAGGACGCAGTCGTCGCCACCCGCGAACTCAACCTCGCCGGAGTTCCCACCAGCCAGAAGTCGTGGATTAACGAGCACCTCGTCTACACCCACGGGTACGGTTTTGTGGCGGCTCCCGGCGATGGTGTCGACAACGACGGCCGTCCTTCGTTCATCGAGTCCAACATTCCGGTCACCGGCAGCCTCGGGACGTTTCAGCCCCGCGTCTATTTCGGCGAGGGCGAGACCTCATTCTCCGTTGTCGGCCAGCCTGCCGGAGCAACGCCTCGGGAATACGACTATCCGACCAACGGCGGGAACGGGCAGCAGTACACCACGTACAACGGCGGCGGCGGTGTCTCGATTGGTTCAACGTTCCGCCAGCTCGAGTACGCGTTGCGGTTCGGCGACAAGAACCTGATTCTTTCTGACGGCATCAACTCAGACTCGCGAATCCTGTATGACCGTGACCCTCGCCAGCGAGTATCGAAAGTCGCGCCGTACCTCACCCTCGACGGCGATCCCTACTCGGCCATCGTCAACGGCAAGTTGGTGTGGATCGTCGACGGCTACACGACAAGCGATGGGTTCCCCTACTCGCAAAGAGAAAACCTGAACGCGATCACGCAAGACACAAACACCGAAACCGCGACGACGAAGCAACAGTCGAGCGAGACGATCAATTACATTCGTAACTCAGTCAAGGCGACCGTCGATGCCTACACCGGCGCGGTCACCCTCTACGCGTGGGACGCGACCGATCCGGTGCTCAAGACGTGGATGAAAGTCTTCCCCGGCACGGTGCAGCCGGAATCTGCAATGAGTACGCAGTTGCTCGCCCACGTTCGCTATCCCGAAGACATTTTCAAGGTGCAGCGCAACCTGCTCGCCAAGTACCACGTCACCGACCCGCACGCGTTCTACGGCCAGCAGGATTTCTGGCAGGTCCCGGCTGACCCAACTCAAACCGCGCCGCAACCCCCGCAGCCGCCGTATTACCTCACGTTGAAGATGCCCGACCAGCCGAAGCCCACGTTCTCGCTCACGACGACGTTCGTCCCTCAAGGAAGAACCAACCTGTCGGCGTTCATGGCCGTCGACAGTGATCCGGGCCCCGACTACGGGACGATCCGGGTGCTTCAGTTGCCGCGAAGCCTGTTGATCAGCGGACCAGGCCAGGTGCAGAACCAGTTCGAATCCGATCCGAACGTGCAGACGACCCTGAACATCCTGCGCGTGCAGGGCGGTGCGGCTGGCGTCACGTACGGCAACCTGCTTTCGCTGCCAGTCGCGGGTGGCTTGTTATACGTGGAGCCTGTGTATGTGAAGGCTGCGGGCGGCCAGGGCAGCTATCCGTTGCTGCAGAAGGTGCTCGTTTCGTTCGGCAACAACATTGGCTTCCAGAGCACCTATTCGGCGGCGATCGCCAGCCTCGTTGGCGCGCCGGCGGGTTCATCGAGTTCAGGTTCCACCGGCACTGGCACGACGGGCAGCGCGCCACCGGGCTCGACCAGCCCCTCGCCGTCCGGGCCCGCGAGTCCGTCATCGTCACCGTCGGTGCTTGTCCCTTCGGATCTTGCGCAGGACATCGCCGCGGCACAACAGGCGTACGCCGATGGTCAGGCCGCGCTGAAGGCCGGCGATTTCGCGGCCTACGGGTTGGCTCAACAACGCCTGGCGGCGGCCTTGGCGAAGGCCGCTGGGGTGTTGTCACCGACGCTGCCGCCGAGCCCGTCAACCCTGCCTTCGCCGACGAGCGGCGCGACGTCACCAAGCGCGTCGCCATAGGCGTGATGGCGCTGGGCGATTTGTGGGCGCCGCATAGTTGACGTAAAGTGACAGAACCGACGCGGGGTGGAGCAGCTCGGTAGCTCGCTGGGCTCATAACCCAGAGGTCACAGGTTCAAATCCTGTCCCCGCTACCAATGAACCGCAGGCCAAGGCCTGGGCACCGTCCTGGTGGTCAGGCCTTTGGCTTGCCTACGCGCAAATGACGGCCTCGAGGACCCCGTCAGTCGTCCGTCAGGTAGCGCCAGCGATGATGATACGTGCGCGTTTTGATAGCTGAGGACGATGAGGCGCTACGCAGCGTGCTCATCCGCGGGCTCACCGAGAACGGCTACGTCGTTGATGCGGTTGGCGACGGTGAAGCTGCGCTTAACTATTTGGCGAGTTACGAGTACGAGGTCGTCATCCTGGACTGGCGGATGCCGAGAATGAACGGATACGACGTTCTCGCCGCTCTCCGGAAGCGCCGACTCGCGGTCCCCGTGCTGATGCTGACAGCAATGGATCGGTCCGCCGATCGGATCGCCGGGCTCGACGGCGGCGCGGACGACTACCTCGTCAAGCCGTTCGACTTCGGTGAGCTCTTGGCCCGCCTGCGCGCGTTGCAACGGCGGCCGGCGGTGGTGACGGGGGTTGTCTTGCGCTGTGGCGACCTCAGTCTTGATCCGGCATCTCGTGACGCACGTGTCGACAATAAGCCGCTTGCTGTGACCGCAACGGAACTGGCGATTCTCGAGCTCCTCCTGCGCCGTACTCCCGCGATCGTGACGCGCCAGTCGATTGCGGTGAATGTTTGGCCGGTGGAAGCCGACGGCATCGGATCGAACACGATCGACGTCCATCTGGCCCGATTGCGCGCCAAGCTTGTCGGCTCCCACACCCGTGTGGAGACGGTGCGTGGCGTCGGCTATCGGCTCTTGCCGTCGTGAGCCGCCGGTGAAGATGTCGATTCCGCTTCGCCCAGCGCTACGGGTCGCGACGGCAGCGACAGCCGTGGTGGCTTTGTTCTACGCGCTGATCGTGGTCGGCATCTTGACCCTGGTGTCGAACAGGCTTCTGCACGAGACAGACGGCCGCATAGGGGATCAGCTCGCTAACGCACGGCAGCTGTCGCCTGCACAGCTCTCATCGCGGGCAGTGCTGCGACGCGATTCAGACGATCCCCCTGTGTACTACTGGCAGGTCAGCGCGGCCGGTGTCGTGACTGCTACAAGCCCCGACGCATTCTCGTTCCCCACTGCACTGTTGCGTGGCCACGCGACCGGACCTCGCACTGCCTTTGTCGACGCCGGGGACTTCCGCTTCGGATACGTTTCGAAGGCCGACGGCTCGCGGATCTACGCGGCCGAGAGTCTCGCGCAACCCCACCATGTGCGCAGCCTGCTCATGATGTCGGCGATCGCCGTATCGCCGGCACTGCTTGCCTCGGTATTCGTGAGCGCGTTCGTCATTGGGCGATCAGCGTCAAGGCCCGTGGAGACCGCGCGGGTGCGGCAACTGGAGTTCACCGCTGACGCCTCCCACGAACTGCGGACGCCGCTCACGGTCATAGAGGCGGAGGTCGGATTGGCCCTCACGACCGAGCGCTCGGCGAGCGGCTACCGCGACGCACTCCAGCGGGTCGCGGGCGAGACGCCTCGGTTGCGAAAGATTGTCGAAGACATGCTCTGGCTCGCGCGATTCGACTCCGAGCCACCATTGCCCCAGGCCGAGATCGTCGATCTGACAACGGTGGCACAGCAGTGTGCCGACAGGTTCGGGCCAGTGGTCGCGTCGAGAGGCATCCAGCTCAGCATCAAAGTGAACGGCGACGATCACCCGCACGTCGCCGCTGCGCCAGAGTGGCTCGATCGGCTGATCGGCGTCCTGCTCGACAACGCCACTCGCTACGCAAAGTCACCAGGTCACGTCGCCATCGTGGTCGACAGTAGTGCCGGCAACGTTGCGTTGACGGTGGCAGATGACGGCCCGGGCATCCCCCTCGCGGAGCGCCCGCGGTTGTTTGACCGTTTTCACCGCGTCGAGGAAAACGGTGGGCAAGGTGCCGGCCTTGGGCTGGCGATTGCCGATGCAGTTGTGCGGACGACGCATGGGCGATGGTCGGTGGGTGAGTCGGCGATGGGTGGCGCCCGGATGACGGTGACCTGGCCGCGGGTGCGAACCCAGTCGGCGCCAAAGCTGCCCTCGCTGCAGAGCTGAATAGGGTTTTTCACATGAGTGCTGGCCGCAACGGGGGGACCTCGCGTGCGCCAGCGGCCCCAAACTCCTCCGGTGCGCGCTGGCTGTGGTTGGTGCCACCGGGGTGCACGCCCACGCTCGCCGGCTGGGCACTGCTGCCCTTGCGGGCATTCCTTGGTTTCACGTTCTGCTTCGCGGGATTGCAAAAACTGGCGAACCCTGCCTTCTTTGACGCCGCCAATCCCGCGTCAATCCAGGCGCAGCTGGCCGGGGCGGTACGGCGCAGCCCGATCCACGTCCTGATCTCACCGCTCGCGCATCACGCAGCACTCATCGGTGCGGTGATCGCGTTGGGCGAGGTCGCTGTCGGCGTCGGCGCCTTGCTCGGCCTGCTAACCCGAATCGCTGCAATCGGCGGATTGTTGCTGTCGCTCAATCTGTTCCTCGCCGTCAGCTTTCATACCAGCCCGTATTACACCGGCAGTGACATCGTGTTTGTGTTCGCATGGATGCCGTTCATCATCGGCGGCGGCGGCTTGCTTTCCCTCGATGCACTCGTGGCTAACGTCGTCGCCGCTCGACAGTCGTGGTCGGGTGCGCCTATTGACGTCGACCGGCGGCGGGTCCTTGGCGCTGTCACGTTCGCGGCCGCAGCGGCTGCGGTTCTTGGTACCGGCGCGGCTGCTGGGTTGGGCCGCCTTTTCAACAACGGTTCGCCAGCACCGTCGTCGGACGAGCTGTCGAATGGACTGAACTCAGGTGCAGCTAGCAGCCCTGCGGCATCGTCTGCGACTTCAGGCAGTCCAGTGTCCGGCGGTGCGTCGCCGGCAGTGGCCGCTAGCTCATCACCGAGCGCTGCCGCACCGACGGCGAGCTCATCAGCTTCGCCGACAGCGAGGCAGGCAACCCCGACGACTGCGAAACCGACCGCTGCAAAGCCGACCGCTGCAAAGCCGGCTGGGAGCAAGATTGGCCCAGCAACCGCCGTCCCGGTTGCTGGTGCTGCGTCATTTCAGGACCCGGCCACTGGTGACCCGGCCATTGTCGTCCAACCCAAGGCTGGCGATTTCCTCGGTTTCGACGCCGTCTGCCCACACGCTGGCTGCACCGTCGGCTATGACCAGCAGCGGGTGCGGTTCGTGTGTCCCTGCCACGGTTCGGAGTTCAACTCGAACACCGGCGCGGTCGAGGTCGGCCCGGCGGCCCGCGGGCTGCGCCGTATCACGGTCGCCGAGGGGTCGGACGGTCAGCTGTATGCCAAGTAGCCACGGGAGATATCGCCGCGATCGGGCGTTTTCGGATGACCGCGATGCTCGCGTTCGGTTCGTGGCTGGTGCATGCTTGAGCCGAACCGGGCGCCTTTGTCCGGCGCAGGGGGACGGATGACCTGGATGGGTGGGCACGCCAGTTGGATGACTCGGGTCCGGAACACGATTCCGTCCCACGCCGGATCTGCCAACTGTCTGTGCACATGCTCAGCATCAGCGGCGCAGGTATCTCTATGGTGACAAAGACCGGCAACCGTGGCGTCGTATGTGCCACTGACGACGTCTCGGCGCGCATCGAGGACCTTCAATTCACCCTGGGCGAGGGCCCTTGCGTCGACGCCGCCCAGTTCGGCGCACCGGTCATGGTCCCTGACCTGCGGACCCCAGATGACATCGTGGTCGATCGCTGGCCCGCGTTCCTCGAGGGTGCGGGAGCTGCCGGCGTCCGTGCGGTATTTGCATTTCCGCTACGAATCGGGGCAATTAACGTCGGAGTGCTCGACGCCTACCGAAGCGTTCCCGGGCCGCTTCGCGACGGCCAGTTGCGCGCGGCGCTGCTTGCTGCCGACGCGGCTGCCTTGGCGCTCCTGGACATTGATCCCACCGGCGACCTGTTCTCCGACAATGCCGACGCCCGTTCGACCTACCAGCTCCAAGTGCATCAGGCCACCGGCATCGTGCAGGTTCAACTTGAGATCCCAACGGAGGAAGCGTTCCTGATGCTTCGCGCGCGTGCGTTCGCGCTCGGTCGACCGTTAGTTGACGTAGCGACGGATGTCGTCGCGCGTCGTCTTCGTTTTTCGGTGGAGGATCAATGAGTAGCGGTGATGTGGCCGGTGGATCGGCCCAGGACCGAGACCGCGAGCAGTTGCTCGCGGAAACGTTCGTTGTGCTGGCCGACACTCTTGTCGATGATTACGACGTCGTCGATCTACTGCATCAACTGGTC
>Ga0208717_1000506_pt1 | contig 13021 bp, 15 predicted proteins | sample NGESurF53shallow_FD_184489 | JGI IMG/M metagenome (GOLD analysis project Ga0208717, IMG submission 184489) | Arctic peat soil microbial communities from Barrow, Alaska - NGEE Surface sample F53-3 shallow (SPAdes) | ecosystem: Environmental > Terrestrial > Soil > Wetlands > Peat ... | reverse complement strand
GGCTGGCCGCCGCTGCCGCCGGAACCGCAGGCGGTGAGGGTCGCCGCGAGCGCCGCCCCGGCGGCGGCGAACTGCGCGGCGAGGCGCAGGCGTCTGGTGCCCATGGTCACAAACGATAGGCACCGTTTCTGCGGGGATGTCCCCCGGAGACGGTGCTGAACTCAAACGTTCACCTGCTCCTCAACTGCCGGACATCAGAAAGTCAAAGTCGCGCAAGCGTCATCCCGAACGGGCCCGGCTGACTCCCGGACCGCAATTCCCGCACCCCCCGCGATATCGTGCGCAGGTGGACGATGACCAGGTAGACATAGACGCTGCGTCCCGGCCGCGCCGGACGTGCATGTCGGTGCCCGCCAGCAGCGAGCGGTTCCTGGCCAAGGCGCGGGATCTGGCCGCCGACGAGGTGATGCTCGACCTGGAGGACTCGGTCGCCCCGGCCGCCAAGCCCGCCGCCCGCGAGCTCGCGGTGGCGGCGCTGCTGGCGGGCGGCTTCGGCCGCAAGCTGGTGGCGGTCCGGGTGAACGGCGCGACCACCCCGTGGGCGTACCAGGACGTGATCGCGGTGGTCCGGTCCGCCCCCGGCGCGGTCGACTCGCTGGTGCTGCCCAAGGTCAGCTCGCCCGCCGCCGTCGTCTGGCTCGACGTGCTGCTCGGCCAGGTCGAGCAGGCGGCCGGCCTGCCGGCCGGCTCGGTCGGGATCGAGGCCCAGATCGAGGACGCGGCCGGCCTGGCGGCGGTCGAGGCGATCGCGGCGGCGTCGCGGCGGCTGGTCTCGCTCGTCTTCGGCCCGGCCGACTTCATGGCCTCGATCGGGATGCGCTCGCTGACCGTGGGGGGCCAGCCCGAGGGGTACGCGTTCGACGCCCACCACTACGCGCTGATGCGGATGCTGGTCGCCGCCAAGGCCAACGGCCTGCAGGCGATCGACGGCCCGTACGCCAAGATCGGCGACGCGGACGGCCTGCGCGCGGCCGCGACCAGCGTCGCCGCGCTCGGCTTCGACGGCAAGTGGGTCCTGCACCCGGCCCAGGTCGAGGTGGTCAACGAGGTGTTCACCCCGTCGGCGGCGGACTACGCGCGGGCGCTGCGCATCCTCGACGCCTACCGGCAGGCGACCGACGTCGACCGGCGCGGCGCGGTGATGCTCGACGGCGAGATGATCGACGAGGCGTCCCGCAAGATGGCGCTGGCGGTCGCGGCCAAGGGCGAGGCGGCCGGGCTCCCAAGGCCAAGCTAGCCCTCCAGCCCGCCAGCGCCCTCCCGCTCGGGTAGCCCCACTCCCGCCGCCTTCGCCCGGACGTGTGCAATCACGCCCGGTTGGGTAGGAACGCGCGCAGCGTGATGGACAGAGCGGTATGCCCGCGTTGCCGAAGCCTTGCGCACGCCCCAACGGTGTGGACCAGCGCATGGTGCTGCGACCTGCACGGCGAGATCGCGCCGCTGGCCCCGGCCCGGCTGCCGTCGCGTGATGGCCTGCAGCTGCTCGCCAGCCACACCACGGTGCCGGTCTGGCTGCCCTGGCCGCTGCCCGCAGGCTGGCTGGTCAGCGGGTTCACCGGAGCCGGGGACGAGCGCACCGGCGCCCGCGCCTCGGCGGTGGCGCTGTCCGGCCCCAACCCGCTCGGCGGCCCGGCCGACCTGCTGATCGTGGCCGAGGAGCCGGGCGTCGGCCTCGGCGCGGGCCTGGCCGGCCTGCCCGGCCCCGACCCGGGCGACGGGTTCGCCCGGCGGGCGCCGCACGCCACCGTCAAGGTCGCCAACCACGAGGCGCCGCTGTGGGTGGTGGAGTCGGCCGGGAAGGCCGTGTTCGTCGGCGAGGTGGCCGCGAGCTGGGTCTGGATCGTGCTCTGGCCCGACACCGCGGGCGCGCTCATGGTCGAGCCGCTGGCGCTGCGCGACCTGCGCGACCCCGAGCAGGACCTGGACCTCCCGTTCGGCGCCCTCTGCACCCGCCTGCCGGCCTGAGGACGGCGTGCCCGGCCGACGGGCCGATACGATGGCGGCCGTGCGCATCGACCTTCACGTTCACAGCAACGCCTCGGACGGCACCGACGACCCGGCCGAGGTGGTCAGGCGCGCTCACGTGGCCGGCCTCGACGTGCTGGCGCTGACCGACCACGACACGCAGGCCGGGATCGCCGCCGCCCGCGACGCGCTCGAATCGGGCCTGACGCTGGTCCCTGGCATGGAGCTCTCGTGCCAGTTCGACGGGCGGAGCGCCCACCTGCTCGGCTACCTCTTCGATCCCGACAACGCCGAGCTCGGCGCCGAGACGGCCCAGATCCGCGACGACCGCACCTACCGCGCGAAGGCGATGGTGGGCAGGGCGCGCGAGCTCGGCGCGGACGTCAGCTGGGACCAGGTGGCCGCGATCGCCGACGGCGCGGTCATCGGCCGCCCGCACATCGCCCGCGCGCTGGCGGCGGCGGGCGCGGTCGAGACGCCGGCCGACGCGTTCACGGCCGACTGGATCGCCGACGGCGGGCGCGCCTTCGTCGACCGCTACGCGGTCGAGCTGCCGCGCGGCATCTCCCTGATCAGGGCGGCCGGCGGCGTCCCGGTGCTCGCGCACCCGCGCTCGCCCGGGTACGAAATATCGGACGATGTCATCGTGAAGCTGGCCCACAACGGGCTGTGCGGCATCGAGGTGTTCCACCCCGACCACGACCCGGCCGAACGGGCCCGGCTGACCGGGCTGGCGCAGTCGCTGGGGCTGATCGCCACCGGCGGCAGCGACGACCACGGGTCGTTCAACAACCACGGCCTCGGCGTCGACACGACGCCGGCCGAGGAGTACGAGCTGCTGCTGGCGCTGGCCGGGCCCCGGCCGTGACGTTCTTCCTGCAGGCGTTCGTCACGCTGTTCGTGATCATCGACCCGCCCGGCATCGTGCCGCTGTTCCTCGCTCTCACCAGGGGCAGGTCGGTCCGGACCAGGCGGCGGCTCGCCTGGCAGGCGGCGGTGGTGGCGTTCAGCGTGATCGTGGCGTTCGCGCTGTTCGGCCGCGTGATCCTGAACTACACGCAGGTGCAGCTGGCCGCGCTCGAGGGCGCCGGGGGCCTGCTCCTGCTGCTGGTCTCGCTGCAGCTGCTGACCGGCAAGACGGAGGAGCCGACCTCCAGCGTGCGGGCGAAGACCAACGTCGCGTTCGTGCCGCTGGGCACGCCGCTGCTGGCCGGACCGGGCGCGATCGTGGCCACGATGCTCTACGTGCAGCGCATTCACCACCCGCTCAACGTGGTCGCGCTCGCGCTCGCGATCGCCGGGGTCGCGCTGGCGGCCTGGCTGTCGATGCGGTTCGCGGAGGTCATTCACCGCGTCCTCACCGACAACGGCGTCGAGCTGCTCACCCGGATCGCCGGCCTGCTGCTGTCGGCGATCGCGGTCCAGCTGGTGGCCGAATCCGCGCTGGCCTTCGCCGCCCAAGCTAAATAATCGGGGTAATCCAGGTAATAGAGTGGCCCCGGGCATTATGGGTCGGCGCCGTGGTCGGCGCTCGGTGCGGAGGTGCGGTCGTGGACGCTCGGGTGGAGCGGATGTGGTCAGCGCAGATTGCGGAGCAGGACGTCGCCGCGATCGGCGCGGAATGCAACGGCTGGGTGATCGGGGACGACGACGAGGTGATCGTCATCGATCCCGGCGATGACGCCGAGGCCGTGTTCGAGCAGGTCGGGGAGCGCGAGATCGTCGCCGTGATCTGCACCCACGGGCACGAGAGGCACGTCGCGGCGGCGGTCGAGGTGGCCGGGCGGGACGAGGCGCCGGTGGCGCTGCACCGCTCGGACCGGCTCTTCTGGCGGATGTCGCACGCGGATGTCCAGCCCGAGATCGAGATGGCGCACGGCGGCCGGTTCGAGGTGGCCGACGTGGCCCTCGAGGTCATTCACACGCCCGGTCACACGCCCGGCTCGGTGAGCCTGTACTGCGAGGATCTCGAGCTCGTGTTCACCGGCGACACGCTGGCGGCGGTCGGGCCGGTCCCCCACGACGGGGAGTACCCCGACTTCGCGGGCCAGCTCACCGCGATCGGCGAGCGGCTGCTCGACCTCCCGCCGGAGACCAGGGTGCTGCCCGGCCACGGCGAGGAGACGACGATCGCCGACGCCGCCAAGCGGTTCGACGGCTGGGTGACGGCCGGGCCGACCATCACGGACCTGTAGTGGAGCAACTCGGCTTCGAGGGCATGCCGAGGCGTCTCTACTCGTGCACGCCGACCCGGCTGTCCACCTGGCTGGACTGCCCCCGCCGGTACCGGATGAGCTACCTCGACCGGCCGGTGGTGCCGAAGGGGCCGCCGTGGGCGCACAACAGCGTCGGCGCGAGCGTGCACAACGCGCTGGCGGGCTGGTGGCGGCTGCCGCTGCCGAGGCGGACGGTGCAGGCTGCGGGCGGGCTCGTCACCCAGGGCTGGATCAGCGAGGGCTTCGCCAGCAGCGCCCAGTCGGCCCGGTACCGGGACTGGGCCCGCGGGCTGGTGGAGCTGTACGTCACGGGCCTTGACCCGGCCGACGAGCCGGTCGGGGTCGAGCGCACGGTGGCGACGCGAACCGAGGTGATCGCCGTCTCCGGCCGGATCGACCGTCTCGACGCGAGGCCGCGGGCGGACGGCGAGGACGGCACCGAGCTCGTCGTGGTCGACTACAAGACCGGCCGCCACGTGCTCTCGGTGGACGACGCGCGCAGCTCGCTCGCGCTCGCGCTGTACGCGGTCGCCGCCTCGCGCACGCTGCACCGCGACTGCCGGCAGGTTGAGCTGCATCACCTTCCGAGCGGGCAGGTGCTCACCTGGACCCACACCGACGAGACCCTGCGACGGCATCTGGGGCGGGCCGAGCAGGTGGCGGAGGAATGCGCCGAGGCCGACGAGCGGATGCGCGCCCGGCTCCCCGCGGCCGAGTACGACGAGGTGTTCCCGCCCAAGCCGTCGTCCCGCTGCGGCTGGTGCGACTACCAGCGCTCCTGCCCCGAGGGCCAGCAGGCCGCCGCCCCGCACCGCCCCTGGGACGCCCTGGCCGAGCTGTAGGCCGCTCGCCCCCTGTCACCGACGCCTTCGACCCGAAACGGGTCCTGTCACCGACGCCATCGACCCGAAACGGGTCCTGTCGGCTACGCCAGCGACACCAATAGGCGCGGTCGTTGGCGTAGCTGACCGGTGGGCAATCCTGTCGATGGCGTAGCTGACAGACGCCGGAGGCGGCGCGATAGCGGACGGCGCCCGGCTGAGGTGGTGCCGCGCTACCGCTCGGCCGCGTTCCAGAACGTGGTCAGCGCATGGGCGGTGGTGGCCGGGGCCTCGACGTTCGGGTTGTGGGCGGCGGCGGGGATGCAGATGCGCTCCGCGTTCAGCCGGGCCGCCATGTCCCGCTGCTGCTCGGTCGGCCAGGCGTTGTCGTCCTCGCCGTAGAGGACGAACGTCGGGATCGACCTGGCGGCGAGGTCGTCGGTCCGATCCTCGGCCTTCAGCAGCTGGGCGGCCATCGTGACCAGGCCGGTCGGGTTGTTGGCGAGCATCCGCTGCTCGAGGAAGGCCACGGTCGGCCCGGCCACGCCGGCCTTCACCGCCTGCCGCCTGAGCGAGCCGTGCCACAGCTCGGCGACCTTGCCCTTGAGGTCGGCCGCGGGCGTGCCGTCGAGGTAGTTCAGCAGCGCGTGCAGCTCCTCGGCGCGCGCGCCCGGCAGCGCGGCCGGGCCGGAGCTGAGCAGGGTCAGCGAGGCGGGGGCGTAGCCGCCGATCACGGCCGCGCGCGCCACCAGGCCGCCGAACGAGTGGCCGAGCAGGTGCGACGCCTCCGTCGCCTCGGCCACTGCGGTGACGTCGGCCCCGAGCTCGGCCACGTCGTAGCCGGCCGGGTCGTCGGGGCCGGCCGTCTGGTACTGGCCGCGCAGGTCGATCGCGATGACCCGGCGGCCCGCGGCGGCGAGCTGGCCGAGGATCGCGATGAAGTCTTCCTTGCTCCCGGTGTAGCCGGGAACGAGCAGGGCCGTGCCGAGCTCGCAGGGGCCGGCGGCGGGCACGGCGTCGAGCGCGGCGAAGCTGCCGCGAGCGGTCTCGATCGTCGCCCGCCGCGTCCCTTCTGGCAGTTCAAGGGAGGTCGGGGTGGACATGTCAGGACTCTGCGGCCGCCTCGTGACCCAGGTCGCGGCCGCCGCGGGTGCGGCGCCTGCGCGCACGGGGGGTGGCGGTGCCGGCCGCGGCCTCGTCGACGGCCTTCGCCGTGCTGCCGGCCTCCTGGGCGCCGCCGCCGCTGCGGGCGGCCCGGTCGTCGCCGGACTTCCCGCCCCGTGAGCGGCCGCGCGACCGAGGGGCCTGCGACTGCGACCGGGTTTTGCCGGTCTCGCCGAGATCCTCTTCGACCTCGGCGGCGAGTCCGGCCCGGGCGCTGCGCAGCGCGCGGGGAAGGGTGCCGGTGACGCCCGGCGGGATCCCCAAGTCGGTGAACAGATGCTCGGACGTCGAGTAGGTCTCGGCCGGCTCGGGCTGGCCAAGGCCGAGGCCTTCGCTGATGAGCTTCCACCGGTGCAGGTCGCGCCAGTCGACGAACGTCACCGCGACGCCGGTCCGCCCGGCCCGGCCGGTGCGGCCGATCCGGTGCACGTACGCCATCGCGTCGTCCGGGCACTCGTAGTTGATCACGTGGGTTACGTCGTCCACGTCGATGCCGCGGGCGGCCACGTCGGTCGCCACCAGGACGTCCACCTTGCCGGCGCGGAACGCGCGCAGCGCGCGCTCGCGCTGGGCCTGGCCGAGGTCGCCGTGGACGGTCGCCGCGGCGAAGCCGCGCTCGGTCAGCGCGATCGACACCTGGTCGCAGGCGCGCTTGGTCTGGCAGAAGACCATGGCCAGGCCGCGGTCCTTGGCCTGCAGAACCCGCGCCAGGACCTCGATCTTGTCCAGGTGATGAGTCCGGTACACGTACTGGGTGGTGAGCGGGGGCGGCGCGGACTCGTCCAGCCCCTCGGCGCGGATGTTGGTCGGCTGCCGCAGGTGCCTGCGGGCGAGCGTCACGACCTCGCCGGGCATGGTCGCCGAGAACAGCATGGTCTGCCGGCCGTCGGGGGTGAGCCGCAGCAGTCGCTCGACGTCGGGCAGGAAGCCGAGGTCGAGCATCTTGTCCGCCTCGTCGAGCACGAGCGCGCGGATCTGGCTGAGGTCGAGGTTCTTGCGGTTGGCGAGGTCGAGCAGTCGGCCCGGGGTGCCGACGACGACGTCGACGCCGGCCGCCAGGGCGTCGATCTGCGGCTCGTAGGCGCGCCCGCCGTACACGGTGAGCACGCGCGCGCCCAACTGCGCGCCGGCCTGCTTGATGTCCTCGGTGACCTGGATCGCAAGTTCGCGAGTGGGCACGATGACGAGCGCGGCCGGCTGCTTGGCGGCGCGCTCGCCGGCCAGCGTGGTGACCAGCCGGTGCAGAATCGGGACGCCGAAGGCCAGCGTCTTGCCGGTGCCGGTGCGCGCCTGGCCGATGATGTCCTGGCCGTTCATGGCCAGCGGCAGCGTAAGCGCCTGGATCGGGAAGGTGGTGTGTATGCCCGCGGCTTCGAGCGCGCTGCAAATGACCTCGTCGACTCCGAGATCGCGGAACGGCACCGCCGTTGGTTGAGTTGTCAGGGGTTCCTCCGTGCGCTGGGGTCTGGCGCCCGCGTCACTCTAGGCGCGGCGGCGGCTAGACACCAGCGTCAATGTCAACGCGAACTGGGATGATGACATTCCAGACGCCCAATTGTCACCCACGGTACCAGACGAACCCCGCCGCGCCCTTTAAACGATGCCGCCTAGCCGATGTTGCCGAATCCGACCCGGCGAGCCTGGTCGGTGCTGAACTCGACGTAGGCGATCTTCTCGGCCGGGATCAGCACCCGGCCGCCCTTCTGCGTGTTCAGCGCGAAGATACCCTTGCCGTCCTTGGCGGTGAGGGCGGCGGTCAGGTCGCGCTCGACCTCCTCGGCAGTCGACTCGCTCTCGTACACGAGCTCGCGCGGTACTGACTGAAGTCCGATCTTGACGTCCATGTCTCTCCTTTTAAGCTTGGTCGGTGGCCCGCGGCCAGCCGCTGATCCCGCGCCAGGCCAGCCGGGCGACGAGCTGCTCGGCGGCCTCCCTGGGGATGTTGCCCACCGTGTTGAGCCAGTACCTGGCGCTCACCTGGGCCATGCCCAGCAGCCCGATGGAGAGCAGGTGAGCCTCGTCGTCGGCGAGGCCGGCGTCCTCCTTGATCACCTGGCTGATCATGTCGGCGCACCGTTGGTCGGCCGCGTCCAGCCGCTCGCGGACCGCGGGCTCGCTGGTCAGGTCGGACTCGAAGACGAGCCGGAAGGTCCCGGTGTGCTCGGCGATGTACTCATAGTAGGCCGCGAACGTCGCGTTCACGCGCTGCCGGTTGTCGGCGGTGGAGCGGAGCGCCGCCGCGACGGCCTCGATCAGCCGGTCGACGCTCTCGTCGAGCAGCGCCAGGTACAGCTCCTGCTTGCCGGGGAAGTGCTGGTAGAGCACGGGCTTGCTGACCCCGGCGCGGTCGGCGATCTCGTCCATCGCGGCCGCGTGGTAGCCGCGCGCGACGAAGACCTCCATGGCCGCGTCGAGCAACTGGCGGCGGCGGGCCAGCCGTGGCAGGCGGGTCCCCCGAGGGCGGGCGGTTGAAGCGGCGGTCACCATGTTCTCCGGGTGCAGACGGTGGTTACTAACGATAATCCTCGTCGTCGTATCCCGCGTCCCGCGTTTGCTCGGCTGCGTCCGCCTCATCCACCTCGAGGGGCACCTCCGCGAGCTCCTCGTCGTCAGCGGCGGCCTCTTCCGCCGCTACCGGGCGGTCCTGCTCGGCCGCGTCCTCGCCGGGTGTTTCCATGTTGAGCTCACTCACTGCGAGACCTCCCGTGTGACCGTAGAAGCGCTGCCCGGTCCCATCATCGCAGTCCGGCGGGGGAGCGGCCGAGGGGCCGGTCACCGGAAACCGGCCTTCGAAAGCGTTGCCGAACCGTAAAACCGGACAACGCAGCATGTATCAGCATGGCCATGTTCGGGGTAGAGACTAAGGCATGCGGAGCATCTGGGCTGGGGCGATCTCATTCGGCATGGTCGTGATCCCGGTCAAGCTCTACGCTGCCACCGAGCAGCGTGACGTGGCGTTCAGGCAGGTCCACGCCGAGGACGGCGGCCGGGTCCAGTACCGCCGGTTCTGCTCGCTCGACGGCCAGGAGGTCGCGTACTCCGACGTGGCCAAGGGGTACGAGCTGGCCACCGGCGACGTCGTCGTGCTGACCGACGAGGACATGCAGGAGCTGCCGCTGGCCACCGCCAAGCGGATCGACGTGCTGCACTTCAGCCCGGCCGGGCAGCTGGACCCGATCCTGTCCAACAAGGCCTACTACCTGGAGCCCGAGCCCCCGGGGGTCCGCGCCTACGCGCTGTTCCGGGACGCGCTCGAGCGGTCCGGCCGGGTGGCCGTGGCCAAGGTCGCGATCAGGCAGCGGGAGGCCCTGGCGGCGCTGCGGGTACGAGACGGCGTGCTCGTCCTGGAGACCCTGCTGTGGCCGGACGAGGTGCGCACGCCCGACTTCAAGTTCCTCGGCGAGGACGTCGACGTCCGGTCGCAGGAGCTGAAGATGGCCGCCTCGCTGATCGACACGATGACCGAGGACTTCGATCCCGCGCTCTACAAGGACACCTACCGGGAGGCGCTCGAGGCGCTCGTGCAGGCCAAGATCGAGGGCAACGAGGTGGTCAGGCCAGTCGGCGCGACGGCCTCGGCGGGCAAGTCGGACGGCCCGGCCGACCTGGCGGAGACGCTCCGCGCCAGCGTCGAGGCGGCCAAGGCGAACCGCGCCAAGACGTCAGACAAGGCGGACAAGGCGGACAAGGCGGACAAGGCGGACAAGGCGGACAAGGCGGACAAGACCTCAGGCAAGGCCGACGACGCCGAGCCGCCGGCCAAGGCGCCCAAGCCCCGCAGGCCCGCCTCCCCGCGCAGGAAGGCGTCGGCGTGACCACCGTCCGGCCCGTCCGGCACTGGCCCGGGCGGATGGTGGATCTCGGCGGCGGCGAGCAGGTCCACGTGGCCGAGCCGCCCTGGTCGGTGACCGGCGAGCGGGATCTCGTCCTGTGCGTGCACGGGATGTCCGGCGCGGCCACGAACTGGACCGACCTGATGGCCGAGCTCGCCCCCGACTTCGACTGCGCGGCGGTCGACCTGCCAGGGTCCGGGTGCTCGGCGCCGCCGGCCAAGCGGTCGGGCTACTCGACCAGGGCGCTCGCCGGGACCGTGATCAGGCTCATCGAGGCGCGGGGCCGCGGTCCGATCCACCTGGTCGGCAACTCGATGGGCGGGGCGATCTGCATCCGGGTCGCGGCCGCCCGCCCGGACCTGGTGAAGACGCTCACGCTCGTCTCGCCGATGCTGCCCGACCGGCGGCCGCACCGCTCGACCGCGCACTTCCCGATCCTGACGCTGCCCTTCGTCGGCGAGGCGCTGGTCCGCCGCTGGGCGCTGGTGCCGCCAGAGAACCGGGTGGCCGGGGTGTACCGGACGTGCTACTACGACCCGGCGGCGGTGCACCCCGACCGGTTCGCGCAGGAGGTCGCCTCGCTGCGCAGGCGCGACGAGCTCGGGTACGAGGCGGCCACGCTCGTCAGCGCGGCCCGGACCATGGTCGGCGAGACGCTGGCGCCCTGGCGGCTGTCGCTGTGGCGGGCGGCCGCGCGGGTCAAGGCGCCGACGCTGGTGATGTTCGGCAGCCATGACCGGCTGGTGAGCCCGGCCCTCGCCGTCCCGGCCGCGCGCGCCTTCAAGAACGCCCAGATCGAGGTGCTGCCCCATATCGGGCACATCGGGCAAATGGAGCGGCCGGATCTTGTCGGCGCCCGGTTCCGTGAGATGGTGGACAAGGCGGGAATGCCGGGTGGCGGAACGCGGTTGACGCCAGACGAACTGACTTCAACCTGACTGGAGTTTGCACAGTGTCGCTGCCACCGCTCGTTGAACCGGCCGCGGATCTGTCGGTCGACGAGGTGAAGCGCTACTCGCGCCACCTGATTATCCCCGACGTGGGCATGGCCGGGCAGAAGCGCCTCAAGAACGCGAAGGTCCTCGTCGTCGGCGCGGGCGGCCTCGGCTCGCCGGCGCTGCTCTATCTGGCCGCGGCGGGCGTGGGCACGCTCGGCATCGTGGACTTCGACACCGTCGACGTGTCGAACCTGCAGCGCCAGATCATCCACGGCGTCTCCGATGTGGGCAAGTCCAAGGCCCAGTCCGCCAAGGAGTCGATCGCCGAGGTCAACCCGTACGTCAACGTCATCCTGCACGAGGTGCGGCTGGACTCCGACAACGTGATGGAGATCTTCGAGCCGTACGACCTGATCGTCGACGGCACCGACAACTTCGCCACCCGCTACCTGGTCAACGACGCCTGCGTGCTCATGCACAAGCCCTACGTGTGGGGCTCGATCTACCGGTTCGACGGCCAGGCGTCCGTCTTCTGGGCGGACTACGGGCCCTGCTACCGGTGCCTCTACCCGGAGCCCCCGCCCCCCGGCATGGTCCCCTCCTGCGCCGAGGGCGGCGTCCTCGGCGTGCTCTGCGCGTCGATCGGCTCGATCCAGGTCAACGAGGCGATCAAGCTGATCACCGGCATCGGCGAGCCGCTGTCGGGCCGGCTGATGATCTACGACGCGCTGGAGATGTCGTACAAGACGGTCAAGATCAACAAGGACCCGGAGTGCGCCGTCTGCGGCAAGAACCCGACGGTCACCGAGCTGATCGACTACGAGGCGTTCTGCGGCGCGGTCTCCGAGGAGGCCGAGGCGGCGGTCGTCGGGTCGACGATCAGCGCCAGGGACCTGAAGGGGATGCTCGACCGGGGCGACGACATCTTCGTCGTCGACGTCCGCGAGCCGAACGAGTACGAGATCGTCTCGATCCCTGGCGCCACGCTGATCCCGAAGGGCGAGTTCCTGAACGGCTCCGCGCTCGAGCAGATGCCGCAGGACAAGCGGATCGTGCTGCACTGCAAGAGCGGCGCCCGCAGCGCCGAGGTGCTCGCGGTCCTCAAGGCGGCCGGCTTCTCCGACGCGGTGCACGTCGGCGGGGGCGTGCTCGCCTGGGTCAACCAGGTGGACCCGTCGCTGCCCACCTACTAGAACCGAACGCACCGGTAGCCGGCCCCGCGGGCAGTCCCGCGGCTGCCGGCTACCGGCCGTTACGGGCCAAGGGCCAAAGCCAACCACCGGATATCGAACGGTCCCGGCCGGCTCTGGTCCGCCCGCTGCCCCCGACGACGGGCGCCCCGCCGCCCGGGGTGGAACGGCCCGTCCATCGCCCCGACGACGGGCGGCCCCCGCCCGGGGTGGAACGGCCCGTCCATCGCCCCCGGCGACGGGCGCCCCGCCGCCCGGGGTGGAACGGCGCGTGAGGGGTATGTCATGAAACGTGCGTTGAGGTGCGGGCGCGCGAGCCGGGCGCGGAGGGAGTGCCGTGAAGGGGGACCGGGTAGAGATCGTGGTCGACGCCGGCGAGGGAACCAGGACCTACGAGATAGCCGCCACCCGGGCCGGGCGCCGGGTCGAGGTCAGCACCGGCCGCGGCGTCGTCGAGGTGACCGAGGTCACCCGCACCGGCACGGCCGTGCGGACCGCCAGGTTCATGGCCAGCCGCGTGATCGCCCTCGTCGAGCACCCCGTGGACACTAGCCAGGCTGTCTTATCCCCGCTCGCCTCTTGGGCGCGCCCGTTGGCTCGCGGGGCCGATTAGCAAGCGTCTGCGCGAGCCAATAGCATGCGCGGATGGAGCTTCTAGAACCGGTAACGCAAGCGTACGCGTGGGGATCCCACGCGGCGATCGCCGCACTTCAGGGCCGTCCCGTCCCGACCGCCGAACCCGAGGCGGAGCTGTGGATGGGCGCGCATCAGTCCGCGCCGTCCGGGGTGACGCGGCCGGGCGGTGCGCGCACCACGCTGGACGCGCTGATCGCGGCCGACCCGGTCCGCGAGCTCGGCCCGGAGTCGCTGGCGCGGTTCGGCGGGCGGCTGCCG
>Ga0208717_1000504_pt1 | contig 13033 bp, 26 predicted proteins | sample NGESurF53shallow_FD_184489 | JGI IMG/M metagenome (GOLD analysis project Ga0208717, IMG submission 184489) | Arctic peat soil microbial communities from Barrow, Alaska - NGEE Surface sample F53-3 shallow (SPAdes) | ecosystem: Environmental > Terrestrial > Soil > Wetlands > Peat ... | reverse complement strand
TTCAATCGCCAGTCCATACTCATCGGCTGGCTTGTTGATCGTAATGCGCTTTTCTTCTGATTCAGGGGTATTCAAGACAACCGTGCGCTCTCCGCCCATCAATACAGGAATCATCTCATTAATCACTTCACCAGAGGTCGCAATCGCAATATCAACCGAGTTGCGCGGTGTCTGGGTATTAGTCTGACCACGTCGCGTGCGACGCTTAACGGCTGTGCCTGACACCTCATTGCCTTGCTCACCCATCTGGGTATTGTACATACCCGTGCCGCTCTGAATGTCCATCAAAGTACGTTCATATTGCTGGGTGAGGGATTGCGATAGTTCAGGCGGTTTTAATTGCTCAGGTACAGCGCCGCTAGGGGTTTCATCATAATATAATGCCCCGCGCACGACTGATGGGTCGCGCCATTGTTGTTGCGTGTCAGGATTAGCGGCGCACTTACGAGGCATAATAAACTGATCATACCTTGATACTTTCGTAATGTAAGCCATTTGGGTAGCTAAATAATTCAAATATTTCTGTGGGTCTTTCACATCTTTGAAGAATGAACGTGTGATCTGCTGCCCTTGCTTGGAGAAATAGCTCTTTTGATCAACAAATATGACTGGCAATAGCTTTTTAGTCGGAAAATCCTCTTCCTCAATGACAAAATCACCTGCAACCTGTGAATGCCTGATCGTGGAACGTAATGTTTCACGCTTATCAAGCACCGTGATCGGGAACCCTTCGGCATTTAGGATGAATCGCTTACCATTGATCTTTTCTTTCGTAAACTCGGCATATTGCTTAGAATTTACAATCTTACCTCGACGATCATTCGGGTCAGACATCTTATAAATTGTTTCTGATTTCAATTCGCGCTCGAAATCATCCAACAAAGTAATGGAATCGTCATCAGCAAAAGCCATCGTGCTGTCTTCGGTAATGCTTGTTGTGCCAATCTGACTCTCGATGTCCTTGCCAAACTTATCGCGGAACCACTTGCGCGATACGCGGGTCTGGAATCCACTGTACATCCCGTCCACCTTACAGACGTGTTTAGCTGAAATGTCCCAGTAGCAACGGTTTGGGTCTTCAAATCCATATAATTTTATTTCCTGATCAAATGCATCTTCATCAATGTAATCATGTCCAACATAAAAACCACTATATCCACCAATGACCGCTTGCCCGTAAGCCGTCTGGAATATCGTTGCTGTATCTGAGTTAAGGTTGATATTCTTAACGAGGTGAGCGCGTGTCTGTGCAGTCTCGGCTGGTACGTCTTCATCGGGGGCAATGACGAGGTTAGGCGTGTTTTGTATCTGGTCGCCAAGCAAATGGTTATAGAGTACGCCGAGCTTATTCATCATCAACGGTATTTTATTATACCGCTCGAATAACTTGGACTCATCCTCACGCCACTGGTCGCCCAGTACAAAATCTATCCATTCATAGTATAAAGAACGGTTAATTGTCCAATATTTATTCCATTTATCAACCCGATCGCGTATTTTTGAACACTTTTCTGGGTCTTTTCTCGGCATTATAAAATAGTCCATTATATCAATAATATTTGGCTATTTTATGCCCTTTAGAAGAGAAGTTAAAGGTGGTTAATGGTCATCTATCATTTTTTCGATCTTTTTACTCAGGGCATCAACAAGCAATAACGCCATCTTTTTGTGCAACCCAATCCAAACTATAGGCTTACCAAAATCTATCATCAGGACGTTATTCTCAATGTAGATCGCCATAGGCGTTTCGCCTTCATCGTGTTCATTGAGTTTTCCACGCGGATAATTATTCATTTTTTACCTTTTACATTAAACCCACAATGATCTACTGTCTCGGCCACCTTAAGGGTCTTATAACGCACAAGCCACGACAATAGATCATTCTGGGTTTATTTCTTTATATATTCATAACAACGATGACACCACCATTCTATTTCATTTTGATCTGACTCTTGGTCAGAAACCTGATATCCCTTTTCATGCTTTTTCCAAAATTCATATACAGGAACTCTAAAAAATTCCTTTTCAATATTGTGGCCTAGTAACCAGCATTTTAATTGTTTAATCATTCTGGATTCTTATATTTATTGATCTTATATAAACAGTAGAATATATAGAATGCTGCTACTGGGCAGAATATCCATAAATATATCACGGGATGATGCGTGACTATCCATAGGAATGATGCGATTGCTAAAATGATTCCAATGAATTGCAGTACTGACATTCTCAGGGCTTTATAGTTCATTCTGGCGCTTCCAATTTAGCAATTAAGATATTCAAGTTTTCTAATTCCTGGCGGTTTTCAGCATACCGTTTCTCATCTAGCTCAATTTGCGCTTGCGCAGTTCTTCTCTGTTTTTTTAAATGCTCAATGTGTTCTTTGATTATGTCGCTCATTCTGATTCACCTATTTCTCTGAGAAGTTCTTTTGCATCATTACCCCATATTTTTGATGCTGAAACAGCTTTAACAAACGCTAATAACTTCTCATACTTAAATTCTAGCGCATGATAACTACCAGCTAGATGTCCAGCTAACTCAAATGATCTATCACTCATCCTCACTCTCCTAATAATTGGCAATCGGCTGGTGTTTTCATCCCAGCGTTTCCGCGTACGCAGGTGTACTAGTTTCTATACGACGATTGCCATAATTCGTAGGAGAGTAGGGCTTGCACCTACATCTATGGGGTTAAAGCCCATTGCTTTACGGTCTTATCCTAGGTTATCACCGCCTTAAGCTATCTCCAGTTCTATAATTCTTTGGCCTATTTTCCCTACCCTTATATGGCTCGATAAGTACGCTTGTTGGCAAGTCGCGTGTCTAGCTTAAAGTACTACCCAGATAAGTATCGTCAGCCAATTTCCTACTCATGCCCACGCAAGGAATGGCGTGTGATTTTACCCAAAAGGTATGGCGGCATTCGGTTAACAAAATATCCATTTATATAAACCATATAACACTGATGAACAGAAGCAAAAAGTTAGCGTGTAAATGACTGCAATCCAAGCGTAATCAACTAGATCATCGTGTTTAGGATTCATCGCATTCTTCTCGCAGATAAAATATCATCGCTAGCACCTAAATCGCATAATTTTGTCACTTGATTAATAACATATCTAGCCCAGTATGGTTCGCCTGTATGTGATCTAAAGCAAATATCCCAGTCACCTATACAAAGTGGATAATTTAGATCATCTTTAGTTAAACATGCAGTATGCTCGAGTTCACTCATCGGATTTGCCTTGTTCTTTTAACCAATCTTGATATCCCTTAACATTACTAAAGAATTCTATTTTTTCTTTCAACATAGCCTCGTATTCGCCAAATTCATAATCGGAGTAGTCACTAGACGCTTTAAGCGCAAATTCTAAACCTGTTATAAATCCACGTAATTCCATAGGGTCTAAAGTAAAGTTAAGTGTTGGCATCGGATTTGCCTTGTTTTAGTTCCAGTATCGTATACAAATCATTTAATGGAGTATCATAATTAAATTCATCATTTCTTGATTTCCAATTTCTATCAATTAGAGCTGTTATTTCAGCGAGACAAATAGCTATCCCCTCATCCATCCCCTTGCGCCATGCGCCTTGAGGTGTGCAGGTGTGGATTTGCACCTCAGCTTTCGGGTCATATTTTTTCTCGCAGCGTTCACAAGTAGGCATGCGGTATTTAGTCATCAGAATATAATTCCAGCTTTGTAATATCTAACTGTATCAATGAAGCTCTGCCATTTGTTTCATTTTCGATATCTTCAACAATTTGGTTTTTAACACTTTCAATAGTGGACTCATCTGCACACAATATCGAATAATCAACATAAATATCGACAGTAACCGAACCAGTAACATAATATTCTTTAGGCATGAATAATTCCTTGCTCTATCATTTGAACCCCCAAAACTCTTTCAACTCTGCCTTTAATTCATTAAACGCTTGAATGCTGATTGTCAGGGCTAGAATAACGTCTCTGTTATCACGGTTTTTGGATATTTTTTCACGTGCGTACCTGATCCCCTCATCTATATTGCTAAGGGTCGCAAATTTAAGCTCAAGCTTTTGCTCTGCCAAACTTTGGATTGTCATATTGCGATCATCTCTATAAACTTCTCAAGGATATGGCGTGGAATAATCATGGCCTCTATACCATTCTCAGTATCATATGATTCAGATTTTATAATTATACTTTCATTGCCACCATAATAAAATTCGACGCTTATTTCTTTATCAATATGAACATGAGTATTTCTTCCAGTAACTATTAAACGATATTCAGTTATATCCATCACTCATTCCTGTGCTAAATCTACTACAACATCGCGCTGTAGTATGTTTACTACAATTTGGTGGCTGCTACATCCTCAGTGATGCACATTATAGCCTTGAAGATACCGCGGGTATCGAGACATCAAGGCATCTACTAGGCACGCTCTACTTGGCCCGAGCTTCACAGCCATATCAATTGGCAACCATACGCCTGAATCGGCATTCCACATCTTAATGCGGCGCTAGAACGGCCTATATGGTTGCCATAATTCATGCCTGAATATATCACTGTCAGGCTCAGTCATTTCACCCTCGCATATGCAAAGGAGGATATTCATGCCCATCCTAGATAGCCAGTTATTCCCTCGCTGGGGCTATTCCACGCGACCTAGGATTTACCCTAGGTTTCTGCCTAAGCTTCGTCAGGCGCGATAATTGCGAGGCCAGATGTCTACAGGTTCGATGGGCTGGTAGACCACACGCTCGTTAAAATTCATGCCGGATTTGCCACTGACCGGCGCAGTTGGAATACCCCGAAGGAATTAGGGGCAGGCGTTTTAATTTTAGCAATATCCCAGACCGCCTGAGCGTCGTTAAAGGTGATTCAAATTAACCCTGCTATCCGCGTGATAGCACGATATTGCCACAACGAGAACCTGCCCGTACTTTCGCAGAGGAGCAAGCCATGTTATGAGGAATTATTACAAATTATGAATGGAAGGTCAAGACTAACGATACATTTTATTTTCCCAAGGTGATAATCTATCAACCTCGATTGCATTGCTATTATTACCAAAGTATCCACCCATGAATGTCAGCATTAAACTATCTCCGCCATCAGGGCTTGGCAGACCACGAGCACGCAAATCATCCTTTGATTCAATTTGTATCTGCCCACTTGAATTCTCTTTAAACCCTAACGAACATAGCTCACCATGCAATTCATCTTCATCAGGAATTTGCACTGGCAGTTCACCATAGAACCAATCGCGCATATCACTCCACAACTCAGCACGCAGGTTCTTGAACTTCTCTTTATCATTCGCTGACCGCGCCACGTTCACGCCTTCCACGCAGTCATATCCCATCTCCTGGAGTCGATCAACCACCCCAGCGCCCACACCAATGCAATCGATGTAAACTTTCAATGGGTGTTCTTGCTGGATAACGCGCTTCACTCGTCCAACGAGTTCCATAGTATTATGACCGCTGATGCGCTCAAGATTATAAGCATGCCTTCCCTTACGGCGGATAATGGCAGAACGATCACGATCACTAATAGCAACATCCACACCAATGATAAGAGGCCCATTCGGCTCAACGTCTGCCCTCCGCGCTTTCTCTACATATTTTGAGTTGATAAATACATTGTGTATCGGGTTTTTAAACGCTTCTGTCGCTGATAATGGGTATTCAACCTGAAAATGTTCCTTACCGGCGTCATAATCCTTGGAAAACTCGCTAATCTTCATGCGTCGCCAAGCTAAATGCTCGCGAGTTAAGCCATTGCCTGAGTACATCTCGAAGAAATGCTGCTCTTCCTCGGTCAAATGCATGTTTTCAGCATCATAAACATATTCCTCTTGCCAATACCACGGAATAAATATGGCTTGGTACTCATTATCAGGTGACATAGCCGCTAACCAACGTGAATGGAAGTAATTACCGATGCCATTGGCTGTTGACTCAAGTATTATCTCAGTATCAGGCTCATTGCTGATTGCTTGCATGATACCTTTTGAGTGGTCTTCGGCAAATTGCCAGAATGCTATTTCCGACCCGTGAAACAATTGAATAGTCTGTGAGCGTCCGACCGCTTTATTGCCCGCCGTACCAATCGCATAGCCTGAATCGAACTCTTTGAAGTAAAGCTCCTTGGCATTTTCAGTTCCAGCTTTCGGAATCAACCCGTCTTCCAGGTTCTCATAGAATCGCTTGGCCATATTGAAGAGGTTATTTGTGGCTTCTTTATCGTGTGTGAGGATAAATGCTTTCTTACCACGTGATGTAATGACCTTATGAAAGAATCGTGCTTGAACATACGTAGAACATCCAGCCTGCCGCCCTTTCAAAATAACAGCGCGTACTTTACCAGTCGCTTTGCGTTGGTCTTCCAAACGATTATGCAGGTATGTTTGAGCGCGATTGAATGTAAACTTGGAAGGAAGCCCCGACTTAGTCCGAATGGTCAGGAATGCCGGGGCAAACTTCTTAAAATCTCTTAATGTATCGAGCTTGTCATCACTTACCATTCTTGGCTTTTTTCTTTTTCTTACGTGTGCGCTTAGCAGGAAGTAATGGTGCGTCTGGCTCTTTGATTGGATCGGCAGGCATCTGCAATGCATTAAACGCTTCTTTAGCCCAAAGAAATGCAGTATCAAGGTGCTGTGCAATCAATCGTCGCAATTCAGGATGGAACGGTGTTTGATTGGTGAGATTGCATAGCTCTTGGTACTTCTTTAGATACTCTTGATACATGAACTCTTTGACAGCCATGTTTCTCTGTTCTTCTGTCATTGGTACTGGCGCGGTATTTTTCATTTCATCGGTTGTTACTGACATTCTGATTCATTCCTAAAATTGAATAAAACAGCATAATACCCAACCTCACTATTTCTAGCAAGGTTGAGTGATTATGTTAGGAGTGAAACCCTAGCGATTCTTATCGTAATTAAACTCATTTTCACCCGGCATTTCTGGACTAAGCTGCACGTTGCGCTTTTCACCATGCATCGTAGTAGCAGGATGTGGAGTATTGGCTTGATCAGCCATATTCCCGTATCCCATGCCCTTGTTCATATCCATGTTATTGCGAGATTCCCACGATTTATCGCACGCAACATAATGCTTGTCTTTTACATTCTCAACTTGACCTGCTTCGCCGTCATCAATACTCATGTTCATGCTCCTGATTAACTTGCTGGAATATTTCTGTAGACCACATTCAATACCGCTGTCGAACCTGTGCCGCCTGTGAAAGCTGCCGTATCGTTTGACAGATAAAGTGGCTGCACAATTGCATTGGCAGACAAGACGCTGGCTGCCGCTGGGAATACCAAGGTTGTATTCGCTGTCGCTGCAATCAGTGTGGCCGCTGAAATCGTACCAGTTGCCAATACACCTGCACCATGCACGGTATTTTTGTACTGAACGGCAATCGCGCCACCCGCTGCAAATACTGTACCACCATAAGAAAGATTGAGCGTTGCGCTTGTTACCAGGTTAAGCGAGCCAGCTGCTGGCGCTGGTAATACCAAAACAGGTGCTGCATACATGCCATCAATTTGAACCGCTGTCAGTGGGATAGATACCTGTTGAGCGCCTGATCCAACTAATACCAGCGAGTTGAAATTCGATGATATGTTGAAGAGCGAGAACCCGTCAGAACCGCTTACCAACACAACATCATTCGGCAGCCAACTAAATGCGCCATTGTTTGCAATCACGATATTTGCTGCTTGATTGAGGATGTAATTGAGTGAGCCAACGGTGGAAAGTGAGTCTGTCGTCACCATACGGACTATTGTTACTACGTCTCCAAAATCTCTACGTATGAATTGAATTGCCATTGCGTCTAAATCCTTTTAGCTAAAGGGAGTTAATTTCAGGTCAATTATGAGGTAAGCACAGAAATAAATCAATTACAGCTTATCAATCAGCTTCTCAAGTAGACTGCCTTCAGTGGTATGCGATGATTGGATTTTCTCGCCATAAACCTTTGGAGCAAACTTAGCGGCTATCCATTTTCGGGTATCGACTCTGAGGCGTGAACGGTTAATATGCTCGCTATTGACCTTCTCATTACCGTCTTTGTCTTTCATGAAGTCATTCGTTGAATCATCGGCAATCGCAAGGATTTCTTCAACGAGATAATCTGCACGATTTAGCTTTGCCTGTGCGTAAAGAGAACAGAACTCAGCATGTTTGACAACCCATCGACGAATAGTCAAATCACATGGCCAGTGAGGATTTTCAGCACATAACTTATTTAGACCGATACTTGAATTTGATACTTTCTCGCAAATCTCTTCAGCTAATTCCAATGTATATTCTGATGGTCTAGGCATGATGACTCCCACTAAAATACAATTCTCTTTCTCGCTCAGTGAATTGTAGAGCCCTCATTAATTCTCTCCTATTTCTGCCAGCTGGCATGAATTTATCATCTTCCCAGCTTTTCAATGAGCCACGAGTAATGCCTATTATTTTAGAAAATTCACCCTTTTTATAACCCAATTCTTTACGCTTTTTTGTTATAAATTGACCCAGCGTCACTTATCTGCCTACATCATCAAAAAATAAATAAGAGGTCTCAACCGCAGGACCCATACTGTCTAAATAAACATCATACACAATTTTACCCACTGTTAACACCAGAATAATAAACAATAATGCCAATTGCACCGAACCATCCCGCTCAAACATTCATCCACTCCCCAGTTAACATCATCTTACCCAATCGTTGCGCTCGTGTACCGACCTGATGATACCACGTTGAATCCAGCATGGCCGCCTCTGCTGCTTCCCAATCAGATCGGGTGATAGCATCGATCAGTGCACGAAAGCCCATCAATCCCACTATGCCCAGGTTATAGCTCATATTGATTAGCACGGATTTACGAACGTCATTCAAGGTGGCATATGCTGGGAAGGAATTCCATAATTCATGCTCGCATCTTTGAATATCGCTTGTCATCAAATAAAGGGCTTCATCTTTGGATATCCCTTCAATCTTTAATGCACGCCCATATCCAATGGTTTCATTTCCTGTAGAGTCAATATAGGGGTATTGCCTGAACCCCTCATCATGTGCGAGTTGAGCGCGTAATTTTTGCTGTGAATCTCCATCCAATACGAGTGTCATTCGTCCTTCCCTTCTAAAGTTGCTTCACATTCTGAGAAATCTAACACAAAAACGCCATCATCAGGGCAATGACATTTTTCGCAAATGTAATAGGCGGTTCCCTCATAACCGGAAATGACCCGAAGAACCTCTTTACAGCATTTGCTTACTAGCATGCCAAATACCTCTCAATGACTCGTATGGCGTGATCTGCCCCGAAACAGAACCCCGCTGCAAACCCATTTGCGCGCATTCTGGTCACCCAAGCCTTCTGGTCAGGTGAGATCGAATAACCGGATTCCCTTTTAAGCTCCAAAAACAGCCCGTGCCACGATCCTCTCGCCAAGGGAAGGAAATAGTCGCTCACCCCTGGCAAGATGCCCTCAAGGCGATTATTGAAGCCGTGGATGGCATTCCGCGACCCTTCGTTGTTTATTTTAAATAGCACATCCCGTACTTGGTAATTCATCCTCGCCCAATGTATGAGTTTTTTCGCCTCTCCTGCTTCCTTCATTCTCGTCAATGCTCCATGCGTGTTGAGGATCGGGAATAAATACCATAGATTCGGACAAAAGAGGAACAGACCCTGAACCATCCAAGCATTTATTTCTTACAATCCATCCTCCAATTACCTTTCCTCTTTCAACTAAAAATAAATGATGCGCACTTTCACGGCTTGCCATTGTTTCCCATTCGAACTTCATTTCATTTTCTCCAAAAGTTAAATTTAAAATTTGCACAGTTCACTCAGAATACTGAGAAATCAGTAGACTGATAGACTGAGTAATAAATAATATAATAAATATATAATTTTATTATATATTTTATTAGTCTACTCTCAGTCTACTCTCAGTCTACTAATAGACTGGAGTATAATATTTATACAGCTTTCAGTCTACTAATAGACTCATAGTAGACTGGCAGTAAACTGATTTTTTTCTTATTAAATCAACATCTTGCGAGTACCAGTTTACTCCAGTCTACAGTCTACTCCTTTCAGACACTTAAAAATTTTACTAATAGACTAGTACGAAAATGGATCAACGAGTTTTAGCATTTCTACCTTTTTTCCTTTCCCTTCTATCACTTCTTGTAGACTGCCAGCTTCGATCATTTCTTTTCTAACTTTATAATAAGTGGCTTTTTTATAACCTGAACTCATAGCTTCTTTATATAATTCAGAGGCAGAAAACATAGCGCCATTATTAGGGTTTTTATTGCAGTCTAAGAGAAAATCAATAATCCATTTCCTTATCTCTTGCTCAATTGAAGAAAGCGGAACAGCATTCAATGCTTGATCAGCATTAAAATCTTCCATTTCATCAAGCCAGACAAGACGTGTAGTCTCGATTTTTTTAGTTTTATCGTAAGGGTTATCAATAACGGCAGATTCTATTTTATAAGCGTATGACTTTTTATTTTTTTCTCTTAGATTGCCTTTTAAGTCAGCAATTAATATGACGCCTTCTTTTATAGGGTGACGCTGAATAAGCCAACATGATCTAGGTGAGGTTGTCCATGCTCCGCTTCCTGATACAGAATCTATGGCAGTGGATATGCTTTCTCCAGTTCCTTTTTTTCTTAAATGTTTATTCATTATTAATGCTAAATTATATTTTTTGCATATGTCATTAATTACAGCAATAAATCGACACACAACAGGATTATGATCTTTCATTTCACCAATAAAATATTGCACTGGATCCAGGACAACAAATTTAATTTCATTATTTTCTTCTTTAGCTTTTATAATCGTGTCTTCAAATAATGATAAATGAGCATATAAATCGAGTAATTCCTTGGGTTTATTGGGCAGCTTCATCATTTTTAGAATATATATCTTCGATAAATCAGCTTCTGCCGCAATTAATTTAGGAACAAGCTGATATTCTGGATCATCTTCACCAGATAGAAGGATAACGCCACCTTGATCAAACTTATGTTCAGCTCCAAATGCTCGAAAAGATTTTCCTGATGAAACATGTGCGGCAATAAAAATTAATAATTGAGATTTACCACTATTCCCAAATCCAGCAAATAGCGTGCTGGTATCCAATGGAATTATTTTATTCCAAAACCAAGGCTGTGATTTAGGAATGACATCCTTAGCCATTGTTATATCAACGCCAAAATGCTCACTGGAAAGCGGTAAAAATTTTTCAAATTTTATTTTCAATTCTGGAAGTGATTTATCATTAGGGTATTTCTTTGACATATTACAAATCCTTTTTGTAAGTACCGAAATAAGTGAAGTCCTCTGCTATTACACGAACAATGGCAGCTTGGTTTAAGAGAAGCTCAAACACGATGCATTCGATATATTCAGCGTCACATCCACCTGTGTCGAATATAAGAACGTCGCAATTTGTGACGGGGAAATTGTATTTTAATGGGTCATGAAAGGGAGGGATAGCGATTGTTCGGCATGGATAAGGCTTGGAAAACGCGCGGCCTTTCTGCCATGCCTGCCTGCCAATAAATACATTAATGCTGTTATGGGGTCTTTTACCGGACTGAATTAAATCGTACAACGGTTTGCCAAACGGGGGGATAATCATATTTTTTAGCCTTAATGAGTAATAGATTGTTGCATTCCAGCAACATTCCTATAAAATTACTCATGCGATTAGAGTAAATGGAATTTTTCTGTACGGGGCGTTACAAGCGCCCCACAGAGCAATTATTCTACTTGGTCAGATTGATTCTTTAAAGCTCTTTCCTTCGCTTCCGATAATTCAGTCAATCTATCAATCAGTTTCCATAGTTCGCTTACTATTTCCTCTTTGTCCATACAGCAGCTCCATTGCTTTCAGGTATTCAGATTTATCCGTAAATTCTCTTGCTGGTTTAACGCGATTGACGCGCTCATCTTCTTCAAATAATTCTTCGACTGTCATGCCATAACTTCCCACTCATCCATCATAAGCCACAATAAATTCAATTGCGGATATGAATGTAACTTAGGTTCAATACTGCATTTTTCCTGTGGAAATATACATTTTGGCCTCATATCTGGATGTGCATTTCCACCTTTCATTTTAACAATACTCATTCCGCGAGATTTGATTTTTTCAATTGATTCTGGTGGCAAGCTAAGGAATTCGGTGTTTATAGTTACATAGCACGCTTGATAATATTCATCTTCTGGCATATATGAATGCCGAATTTTCGCGCCACTTCTCATGGCTGTTAATGCTTCTTCAAATTTCATGGTGTGATCCCAGCCAGTGCGTTTTCAATCATTGCTAATAGTTTATTAACTCTGCCACGCTTGATCATGTTATTCGGTATTGTCTTGCCAAGTAGTGGATTCGGCACATTCCACCAAATCTGGGCGCGCTTATGGTCGCCCTTGAAATAATCTAATACTAACTTTCGGCAGTGATGAATTTTATCGGCTTCCGTCATTACTCAATCGCTCCATATAAAAATACCACGAAGGCAATGAAGCCTATGATAAGGGATAACCATAAAGGGGATAGCACCCACAACCATGACCAGTCAACGAAGCGCCTTAATTTCAAGCCAACAAATAGTGTGAGCAGTAATGTTGAAGGTAGTAATTTCATTTACAGCGAAACCTTAAAAAAATCCAGTCTTTCTGGGATGGAGAAAGACTGGATTGATTTGTAACTTACTTTTTAAGAATGTGAAACAACTGGTTGACCAGGAACTTGTATTCCAGCTGCTCGGTAGGCCGCTAACTGTTCCGGCGTTAGTGCTGATACCTGAGATGCGCTTAATGCCGATACTTGAGCTTGGGTTAGTAAAGCTGGAACAATTGGCGCACCTGGCAGACCTGGCTGACCTAAAACCTGACCGCCTGCTGCTCGGTAGGCCGCTAACTGCTCTGGTGTTAGTGCCGATAACTGAGCTGGTGTTAGTGGAGCTGGAACTGGTTGACCAGGCAGAACGGGAGG
>Ga0208717_1000502_pt1 | contig 13065 bp, 13 predicted proteins | sample NGESurF53shallow_FD_184489 | JGI IMG/M metagenome (GOLD analysis project Ga0208717, IMG submission 184489) | Arctic peat soil microbial communities from Barrow, Alaska - NGEE Surface sample F53-3 shallow (SPAdes) | ecosystem: Environmental > Terrestrial > Soil > Wetlands > Peat ... | reverse complement strand
CGAGGTCAGGAGCACGGCGGCGGCCGGCCATCTGGGGACGTGGTCCGCGGAGGAACGCGGAGCCTGGAGGTGCGCTGGATCTTCCCCGGCCAGATGGAAGCGGGGGTGGCCCGGTGGCTGGACCGATTCCCGGCCGAGACGGAATCGCGCGAGGACATTTACCTCGTCAATCCGGACTTGCGCGGGCTTTCCGTAAAGATCCGCGCGGGCCGGGCACTCGAGGTGAAGGAGTACGGCGGAAGTCAGGGAACGCTGGTGATGGGGGGCCGCGCCACGGGCGGCATTCAGTCATGGCAGAAGTGGTCGTTCCCCTTTAACCCGCTCAGCGGGGGCATCGGTGACCCCCCCGGCTGGAGACCGGTCGACAAGCGGCGACGGATCAGTCGGTTCTGCTGGGCCGACGGCCGGATTGCGGCCATTGCCCTGGGGCCGGCCGGGGAGGCACGGTGCGCGGTGGAACTCACCGAGGTCCGTGCGGGCGGCCAGCCCTGGTGGTCCCTGGGATTCGAGGCCACTGGCCCGGCCGATCGACTACGCGGCGCACTGGACGCCACTGCCACGCTCGTGTTCGCCCAGCCACTGCCGGACGGGCTCAAACCCGGCCTGGATGAATCCACATCGTACGCACAGTGGCTCTTTCAGCACGGGTGAGCGCGGGTGAGCATGTTCAGGCACAAGCACAGCGCCCGCCTTTTAACCGCCGCGCCGCACGCCGTCGCGGGTCTGAGTTCCCCGTCGGCGATGAAGAAGGCGAGAAACACGATCGCGGCCAGCGGCCACAGCAGAACGCTCAGGGCCCGGGTCAGCCCCGGTCGCAGCTGCTCCCAGGCGGGCAGCCCGTCAGATGCGGTGATCCGGGCGAAGATCGACAGCATCGTCGCCAGGTCGGGATCGGACTGCGACAGGGCGCGATCGGTGCGCCGCAGAAGCCGCTCCTGGCGGAGGGGCAACGTCATCGGAGGTCTCCGGTCCGCACGCGCCGTTTCCTCGTGCTCCGAACGGCCATCGGCCTGCCCCCTCCGGATTTCATCGCCGGCCTCGGCCCTGATCGACCGGGTACCCGCGAGCGCTTCTGCGCGCGCATCGCGGATGCCGCCCAGTGGTGGCAGGGAGAAGGTTTTCGCCGTGGAGCGCGCCAGAAGCACCGCTCGACCACGACGTGAACTCACACGTGCCCGCGATTGCGCTGGGGTTCCGTCTTCGCAGGCGGAATCCGCTCACGCGTTGCTGACCCTGCCGCGTTATCCGGTCTGCGTCATCACCCCCACGAGGTGACTATCGATTGCGCCGCGTGATCGTGCACGAGGGCGTTTGGCGTTCACCCGAGCCGGGTGAGGCGTATCCGGTGCTGCGCCGCGTTGACTGCTAGGGGATGGGGTGGCGGCGCGGCCGGAAGCAGGCACCAGGGTAAGGAGCGTCATCGATGACGACAACGGCGTGGCGGTTCAGCGGCACCGAAGGGGCCGATGCGGCCGTCCTGCGGCTCAAGCAACTCGATACCCAGGAGGTCATGGACGTGCAGGATGTCGCTGTGCTCCGATGGCCGCAGTACTCGTCGGGCCCGCAGGTGCAGGAGCATGTGACTGACGAGGGGAGCAAGGCCTCCTCGCTGGCCAAGCGGATGAGGAAGACCGGCATCGACAGCTCAATGCTCCAGGCGGTCAAGGACGATATGAGGCTGGGGACGTCCGCGCTGGTGGTCCTGAGCGCCGATGCCGCAATCGACACGGTCGCGGAGGCGTTCCACGGGCAGGCCATGGAGCTGATCCGCTCGGACCTCTCGGTCCAGCAGCAGGACGCGCTGCGGGCCGCGTTCAGCGATCGCCCCCCGCCGGCGTCATAGCCTCAGCGGCCGCCGTGCTCTGCGGCTAGGCGCCGCGGAGGGCGAGGAAGAAGTCGACCCGGTCGGGCAGGGCGGATAGGTCGCGGCCGGTCAGCGCCTCGATCCGGCCGATGCGGTAGCGGACGGTGTTGACGTGGACGTACATCCGCGACGCGCACGCCGACCAGGAGCCGTCGCAGGCCAGGAACGAGCGGAGGGTGGGCAGCAGCTCGGCGTTGTGGCTGGTGTCGTACTCGGCCAGCGGGCCGAGCAGCCGTTCGGTGAACGATCTCAGCACCGGCGTCGGGACGCTGGCGAGCAGCCGATCGTGGGAGTCGACGGGGGCGCCGACTTCGCCTGCTCCGACCGTGCGCTGCTCCTGCGCCGCGACATCAAGGGCTTCTACCGCGCTCACACGCACCTCCAGTTGACGACCGGGCCACCGTAACCCGCGTGTGTTTATCGGAAGCTACAAAGATGTTCGGCCCGCGTTACGCCACTCCGCCGGTAGGTTCGCCGGTCTGCCGGTTCGCACCGGTAGCGTGGGAATCGCGTGACCACGACCGAGGAGGTTCCCAGTTGAGGCTGGCCGCGTTCAACGCCGCGCCCGCCGACGACGCTGTCTCGGCGATGCTGGGCTGCTGCGCGTCGCGCCGATTCGCGCAGGCGCTGGCGGCGGGCCGTCCGTATCCCTCGGCCGACGCCGCGGTTGCCGCCGTTGACGTCGTCTTTGAGTCGCTGACCTGGTCCGACGTACTCGAGGCAATGGACGCGCACCCTCGGATCGGCGCCCGGGCGGGCGGCCGGTCGGCGGCCGAGCAGTCCGGCGTGGCGGACGCGACGCGGGCGGCGCTCGCGGTCGGCAACGCAGAGTACGAGGATCGCTTCGGTCACGTCTTCCTCATCTGCGCCACCGGCCTCACCGGGGATCAGATGCTCGCGGCGCTGCGGGAAAGGCTGAAAAACAATGCCGATATCGAACGGACCGTGGCCGCCACGGAGCTGCGCATGATTACCCGCCTCCGGGTGGCGAAGGCCCTGGCGTCGTGACCGTCTCCACCCACATCCTCGACGCGGTCGCCGGGCGGCCCGCCGCGGGCGTGTCCGTCGCGCTGACCATGCGGGACGCCGACGGCTGGTGGTCGCCGGTCGAGGCGGGCGTCACCGACGCCGACGGCCGGCTCCGGTTCGCGGCCGAGACGGCCGGCGGGTTGTACCGGCTCACCTTCGGCACCGGCATGTACTTCGCCAACTGCGGGTTCGTGACGTTCTACCCCGAGGTCGTCATCACCTTCAGCACCGTCACGCTGGACGACGTCCCGGGTCACTACCACGTGCCGCTGCTGCTCTCCCCGTACTCGTACTCCACCTATCGGGGCAGCTAGCGGGACGTTCCCGCCCGACGTCTGGTCGCGCAGCCCGTACTCAGCGGGCCCGCTTGACGCGGGCCTCATCCCAGACCGGCTCGGCCGTCTCGCGGACCACGCCGTCGGCGCCGAAGACGAGGAACCGGTCGAAGGTCCGGGCGAACCACCGGTCGTGGGTCACCGCCAGCACCGTGCCCTGGTAGGCCTCCAGGCCCTCCTGCAGGGCCTCGGCCGATTCCAGGTCCAGGTTGTCGGTCGGCTCGTCAAGCAGCAGCGCGGTCGAGCCCTCGAGCTCGAGCAGCAGGATCTGGAACCGCGCCTGCTGCCCGCCCGACAGCCGGTCGAAGAGCTGGTCGCCCTCCCGGTCGAGCTCGTACCGGCGCAGCGCGCTCATCGCGGCGCCGCGGTTGCGCGCGTAGCTGTCCCAGAGGACGCCGACGAGCGTCTTGCCCTCCAGCTCCGGGTGCGCGTGGGTCTGGGCGAAGTAGCCGGGGACGACCCGCGCGCCCAGCTTCCAGGTCCCGGCGTGGTTCACCGGCTGGCCGGCCAGCAGCCGCAGGAAGTGCGACTTCCCCGACCCGTTGGAGCCGAGCACCGCCACCCGCTCGCCGAAGAAGACCTCCAGGTCGAACGGGCGCATCAGGCCGGTCAGCTCGAGACCCTGGCAGGTGATGGCGCGGGTGCCGGTGCGGCCGCCGCGCAGCCGCATCTTGATGTCCTGCTTGCGGGGCGGCTCGGGCGGCGGGCCCGCGTCCTCGAACATCCGCAGCCGGGTCTGCGCGGCGGCGTAGCGCGAGGCCATCGCGTCGCTGCGCTCGGCGTACTGGCGCATGTCGACGACGAGCTTCTTCAGCTGGGCGTGCTTCTCGTCCCAGCGGCGGCGCAGCTCCTCGTAGCGCTCGAACCGCTGTGCCCGGGCCGCGTGGAACGACGCGAACCCGCTGCCGTGCACCCACGTGTCGGACCCGCCCGGGGCGGGCTCGACCGCCACGATCCGGGAGGCCGACTTGGCCAGCAGCTCCCGGTCGTGGGAGACGAACAGCACGGTCTTCTGGGTGTCCCTGAGCTGGTCTTCGAGCCAGCGCTTGCCCGGTACGTCCAGGTAGTTGTCGGGCTCGTCGAGCAGCAGCACCTCGTCCGGGCCGCGCAGCAGCGCCTCGAGCACCAGCCGCTTCTGCTCGCCCCCTGAGAGCGTCTTCACGCTCCGGAACTGGGCTTTCTCGTACGGGAGGCCGAGGGCGGCCATCGTGCACATGTCCCAGATCGTCTCGGCCTCGTACCCGCCCGCGTCGCCCCAGTCGCTCAGCGCCTGCGCGTAGGCCATCTGGGCTTTCTCGTCGTCGCGCTCCATGATCGCGAGCTCGGCCTCGTCGACGGCCCTGGCGGCGGCCCTGATGCCCTCCCTGGCCACGGATACGAGCAGGTCGCGGACGGTTCTGTCGTCGCGGACCGAACCGACGAACTGCGGCATGACCCCGACGCCGCCGCTGGTGGTGACCGTTCCCGCCTCGGGCTGGAGCTCGCCGGTGATCAGCCGGGCGAGGGTGCTCTTGCCCGCCCCGTTCGGGCCGACCAGCGCCACCACCGCGCCCTGACCGACCCGGAAGCTGGCGTCGCTGAGCAGCATCCGGCCGTCGGGGAGGTAGTAGTCGACGTGCGCGACCTCGATATGACCCACGCCCGCCATCATGGCAGACCCGCAAAATGATTAAGTCCCAGCTCCTACCATGGCGGGGTGACGATGGAGACAGCCGCGGGCGCGCCCGGGCGCCGCTCGTACCCGAAGGGGGTGCGGCGCCGGCAGCAGATCCTGGACAGCGTGATCGCCCTGCTCGCGCAGCGCGGCGTGGACCGGGCGTCGCTGCGCACGGTGGGCGAGGCGATCGGGGTGTCGCACACGGCGCTGCGGCACTACTTCTCCTCGCGCGACGAGCTGCTGGTCGAGGCCTACCGGGCTCATGAGGCCCGGGCGGCCGGGGACGGGCCGCCGGCCGACTCCTCGGCCGTGAGCGTGATCATCGAGGCGGCGGAGCGGAACCGCTCCATTCCCGGCCTGGTCGAGCTGTACGCCACCCTCAGCACCGACGCCCTGCAGGAACAGCACGGGCTGACGCGGGAGTTCGTGCGCGGCCGGTTCCGGTCGCTGCGCGCGACCCTGGCCGAGCGGATCGCCGAAGAGCAGCGCGCCCGGGCCGAGGAGACGGGATCGGCCGGGGAGGACGGCTCGGCCGGCATCGACCCGATGGACGCGGCCGCACTGGTGATCGCCGCGTCCGACGGGCTGCAGATCCAGTGGCTCCTCGACCACGACGCGGTCGACGTCGGCCGCTCGCTGGCCATTCTCGACCGTCTGCTGCCACGAAGTCCCAGGCCAGAGGCGGTCTAGGGCTTTTAAGGGGGATTGGGATATATCCCGCCGACGTGATACCTTCCAGCGGAAGGTTTTTGAACGGAGGCACCGTGGACGGTCATCCCGCGCCCGCCGCCGACGGCCGGGCGCTGGCCCGCTGGCGCTGGGCGATCACCGCCGCGTTCGCGCTGGGCGGGATCACGCTGTCCGCCTGGGGACCGCGGCTGCCCGCCATCAAATCGGAGCTCGGCATCGGCACCGGCACGATCGGGCTGCTGCTGGCGGGCGTGACCATCGGGGCGATCGGCGGGCTGCTCGGGTCCACCCCGGTCCTGCACTGGCTGGGCGCGCGCCGGGCCCTGGCGGGGGCGCTGTGGCTGATCGCCGCCGCGATCACCGTGATGGCGCTCGCGCTCATCCTGAAGTCGGTCCCGCTGGTGGCGGCCGCCCTGGTGATCACCGGCGCGGGCATCGGCACCCTCGACGTGCTCATCAACGTCGAGGGCTCGGCCGTCGAGCGGACCGCCGGCCGCACCCTGCTGCCGAGCATGCACGCGGCCTGGTCCATCGGCGCCGCCGTCGGGTCGGGGATCGGCGCGGCCTGCGCGGCCCTCAGCATCACCCCGGCCACCCAGCTGATCGGCGAGGCGGTCCTCATCGTGGCCGCCTCTTTCTGGGTGGCGGCCGGGATCCCGGCCGGGCAGCACGGGCCGGCCGCCGGGCCGCCGCAGGACCGGGCGGCGCGGCTGCGCCAGTGGCTGCGCGGCTGGCTCGACTGGCGGCTGCTGCTCATCGGCGTCGTCATGCTCGGGTGCGAGCTCGGCGAGGGCTCCGCCAACAGCTGGCTCACCCTGGCCGCGCACACCAACCACGGCCAGAGCGCGGCCGTCGCGGCGCTGTTCTTCACCGTCTTCGCCGCCTGCGAGGGAATCACCCGGCTGTTCGCCGGCCCGGTTGTCGACCGGCTGGGGCGCGTCCGCACCGTCCGTCTCACCACCGCGCTCGGGGTCATCGGGATCGCGCTGTTCATCGTGGCCGGGAACCCGTGGATCATCCTCATCGGGGTGGCCCTGTGGGCGATCGGCGTCTCGATGGGCTTCCCCCTCGGCATGTCCGCCGCCGCCGAGAGCGGGCCCGACCCGGCCGCCCGGATCAGCGTGGTCGCCTCCATCGGCTATTTCGCCAACCTGGCGGGGCCGCCCGCCATCGGCGCCCTCGCCCAGTCGGTGAGCCTGCTGAGCGCCTTGTGGGTCATCGCCGCCCTGTTCATCGCCGCCTTCGCGGTGGCCGGCTCGCTCGGCCCCCATCGCGGCGCTGGCGTCGCCGAACCGGTGAGCCTGCTTGACCAGAACTCGTCCGGTCACCAGTAGCCGGGGTCCCTCGGCGGGTACCGCTCGCCGGTGGGCTCGGCGCGTCGATGGGCGCGGCGCGGCCAGAGGTGCGGCGCAGCCGCTTCTTGCTGTTATCCGTTTCAGCGCCAAGCCCAGGCGACGTTGGGGGTACCTAGCGTTGCTATGTGGCGATAACTACCCCCAATCTTCGCGGCCATGGCGCTTCTTGCTGTTATCTCAGGTGGGGCGGACCTGGCGGAGCAGGGCGGGGAGGTCAAGGTCCTCGCCGGCGACCAGGCGGAACTGCTCGGCGACGATCCGGGTGTCGTCGTCGACCGTGAACGCGGAGTCGCCGAGGTCGGCCCGCATCTCATCGGAGTGCCAGAAGGCCTCGTGGCCGGCCCGCCACTCGGCGACGCTGCCGAAGCCCTCGCCCTCGCCGACGGCGTGCGCCAGATCGACGTCGGCCAGCCTCATCACGCGGACCGCGATCAGCGCGATCAGCGCGACCGGCTCGCCGGCGGAGTCGATCACGACCCAGCGGTCGCCGGGGCGCGGCAGCGGCTCGCCGTCGCGCTCGTAGCCCAGGAGCAAGCCCGAGGTCGTGGTCTTGGCGCCGGAGAGGATCGCCGCCACGAGCTGGTCGCGCAGCGGCCCGGGAAACCCGAACTCGCCCACGCTCAGTCGACTGGACGTCATTGGCCCCAGGGTAACGGACGGTGTTAGCCTGCCCGCCGTGGGAAGCATCCGAATGATCAGGCATTGTCCGGGCGGCCGGCGGGCCGGTGGCTGAGGTCCCGCTGGCCGAGGCGTTCCGCTACCCCGGGGTGGCGAGCGCCTACCGGCACCGGCCTCCGTACCCGGACCAGGTGTTCTCCATCTTGACCGGGCTCATCACCGACACGCCGCGCACCGTGCTCGACCTCGGGGCGGGCGAGGGCGCCCTCGCCCGGCCGCTGGCGGCGCTGGTCGACCACGTCGACGCGGTCGACATCTCGGCCGCGATGGTCGAGGAGGGCCGACGGCAGCCGGGCGGCGACGCGGCGAACCTGCGCTGGATCATCGGCCCGGTCGAGACCGCGCCCCTCGGCGGCCCCTACGCGCTGGTGACGGCCGGGGCGTCGATGCACTGGATGCGGTGGCAGCAGACGTTCGAGCGGCTGGCAGCGGTGATGACCGACGGCGCGCTGCTTGCCATCGGCGGTCACGGCCACGACGACCCGCCTGGGCTCGCGGAGATCATCGTCCGGTACTCGCGCAGCCCGGACTACGACCCGGACGTCCGGCTGGTGGACGCGCTGGCCACGGCCGGCCTGTTCGAGCCGGTGGGCGAGGCCGCGACCGAGCCGACCCCGTTCCGCCAGCGGACCGCGGACTACATCGAGTACCTGCACTCCACGTCGAGCCTGGCCCGCGAGTGGATGGAGCCCGCCGAGGCGGCGGCTTTCGACCGCGAGGTGGCCGAGGCCATCGCCCCGTTCGCGACCGATGGCTGGCTCGACCTGCCGGTCACCGCCAGCTTTAGCTGGGGAACAGTGAACGCAGGCGCAGCAGCGTCGCCCGCAGCCGGATGAGGAGCTCGTCGAGCTCTTCGTCGGTCGCGGTGAGCGGCGGGGCGACGATGAACGCGTCGCCGCGGGTGCCGTCGATGCAGCAGCGGGCCGGGTAGACGATCAACCCGCTGTCGGCCGCGGCGGCGACCGCCTGGGCGGTCACATCGAGGGCGGGGTCGGGCGGCGCGGCCGTAGCCGGGTCGGCGACAAGCTCTAGGCCCCACATGTAGCCCACGCCGCGGACGTCGCCGACGAACGCGAAGTCGTCCTGCAGCGCCCGGAGCTGCTCCCCCAGCCGGCCGCCGCGTCCGGCCACCCTCGGCAGCACGCGTTCCTGCTCGAGCACCTCGATGGTGGCGATGCCGACCGCGCACGCCAGCGGCGCGTTGGTGAACGTGTGGCCGGCCGGCATGGCCGGGTGGACGCGGCTGATCCGCTCCCAGACTCGACCCGAGAGCGCGGCCCCGCCGAGCGGCATCGCGCCGCCGCCGGCCCCCTTGGCGAACGTGACGATGTCGGGGACCGCGTTCGCGTGCTGGAACGCGAACCAGGCGCCGGTGCGGCCGAACCCGGACATGACCTCGTCGCAGATCCAGAGGATGTCGCTGGCGTCGCACAGGCGACGGAGCTCTTCGAGGTAGCCGCGCGGCGGGACGAGCACGCCGCTGCCGGAACCGCCGACCCCCTCGAGCAGGACGGCGGCGGTGCGGCGGGTGTCCAGGCGGGCGAAGTCGTCACGGAGCCGGGCGACGCACTCGGCCTCGGCGGTGCTGCCCGTCGGGACCTCCAGCCGGTAGACCTGGGGGGCGGTGAGGCGCTCGCCCGGCTGGACCAGCGGGCGGTAGGCGGCGGCGTACCGGGGCTGGCCGGACGCGCCGAGGGCGCCGACGGTGTTGCCGTGATAGCTGACCGAGCTCGACGCGAACCGGTGCTTGTCGGGCTGGCCAAGCGCCGCCCAGTACATGTGCGCGGCCTTCATCGCGACCTCGTTCGCCTCCGAGCCGCTGCCGACGAACAGCACGTGGTCGAGGCCGCCGCCCAGCCGGTCGGTGACCAGGCCCGCCAGGCGCTCGGCGGCCTCGTTCCTGAACTGGGTGCGGTGCACGTAGTCGACGGCCTCGAATTGCCGCCGAAGGGCCGCGAGCACCGTCGGATGGCCGTGTCCCAGGCTGACCGCCAGCGGTCCCGATGAGGCGTCGATGTAGTCGCGGCCGGACTCGTCGAAGATCCGGGCGCCGTGGGCGGCCACCGCGAGGGGCAGCGGCCGCGTCGCGGTCGGGATCAGCGCGGACGACCTGGTTGCAGGGGGCATCTGACTCCAGCCGGGCAGAGATTGCGGCCCGTCAACGATACGTCCGGCCCGGTGGCCGGGGACATGGGCGCGACGCGGGAACTCGCGGTCCGTTCACTAGGATCGATTTTCTGATCTGCTTTTTCATCCGCTTTCTCATCCGCGCAGGCGAGGAGACCCCCATGATGGCGATTGGATCGGCGCTGGTGCTCGGCGGCGGCGGGGTGGCCGAGATCGCGTGGATCACCGGGGTGCTGGCCGGGCTGGCCGAGGCCGGGCACGATGTGACCGGGGTGGACCAGGTCATCGGCACCTCGTCCGGGGCGACGGTGGCGGCGCAGCTGGGCGGCGGCCTCGGTCTTGACGAGCTGTTCGCGCGCCAGGTCGAGCCGGCCCGCCAGTCGCCGGAGCCGATGGTGCAGCTCGACATGAAGAAGTTCGCCGCCGATATCCAGCCCTATATGGCTCGGGTCACGTCGCCCGACGACCTGTTCAGGCAGTTCGGCCGGTTCGCGCTCGACGCGCGGACCGTGCCCGAGGCGGAGCGGCGGGCGGTGATCGAGGGCCGGCTGCCGTCGGCCGCCTGGCCGGCCACCCCGACCAAGCTGATCGCCCTCGACTGCGGTTCGGGGACGATGGCCGCCTTCGACGCGACCTCCGGCGTCAGCCTGATCGACGCGGTCGCCGCGAGCTGCGCGGTGCCCGGCGTCTGGCCGCCGGTCACGATCGACGGCCGGCGGTACATGGACGGCGGGGTCCGCTCGACCGACAACGCCGACCTCGCGGCCGGCGCGGAGCGGATCACGGTGATCTCCCCCCGGGGCATGGACTCCGCGACCCCCACGCTGCTGCCGTTGCGCGAGGCGATGGCGGCGCTGTCGGCCGGCGGCGCCTCGGTGACCGTGGTCTGGCCCGACGCGGCGTCGGCGGCGGCGATCGGGACCAATCCACTCGACCCGGCGACCCGGGCCCCCGCTGCCGCCGCCGGGCGGGCGCAGGGGCGGGCCGGGCTGCCGAAGCCGCTCGAGGCGCGCTTATCCGGGGGTGTCTGCGCGGCGGTCTTGGCGCGACCGTCTCGCTACGAGGTCAGTCGCGCGAGCGTGTCCTGGTCGGGCTGGCCGTCGAAGTACCGCGTGAGCACCGCGCTGAAGCCCGGCTCGGCCGACGCGGCGGCGGCGAAGAGCGTCATGCAGGAGCGGAGCTTCATCGCGTCGACCGGGCCGAGGATCCGGTCCGCGGCGGCTTCCTCGCTGGCGGCGACGACCCCGGCGCATTCGCGCAGCCTCGGTCCGAGCACCGGGTGGCCGAGGTAGGCGCGCGCCTCGGCCAGACCGGAGATCGCGTACCGCTGCGCCATGTGGCTCAGCCCGAGCCCGGCGACCTGAGGGAACACGAACCACATCCAGTGGCTGGTCTTGCGGCCCGCGCGCAGCTCGGCCAGCGCCCGCTGGTAGATCCCGGCTGCGTCCTGCGCGGTGACGAACCGCTCGAGGCGGTAGGGATCGTCGGTGCCGGATCGCTGCGGGCGGCTCATCAGGCGGCGCCCAGGTAGCGCAGGACGGCGAGGACGCGGCGGTGGCCGCTGTCGCTGGGGTGCAGCCCGAGCTTGGCGAAGATCGAGTTGATGTGCTTGGAGACCGCGCTGTCGGTGATCACGAGGGAGTCGCCGATCTCGGCGTTGGACCGGCCCTCGGCCATCAGCGCGAGGACGTCGCGTTCCCGCTGGGTCAGCGCCTCCATCGGATCGGCGCCCCGGCGGAGCAGCAGCTGGGCGACGACCTCGGGGTCGAGCGCGGTCCCGCCGGCCGCGACCCGGCGCAGCGCCTCGAGGAACTGGGTCACGTCGGCGACCCGGTCCTTCAGCAGGTAGCCGACGCTGCTGGTGTTGGCGGAGAGCAGATCGGCGGCGTACCGCTCCTCCACGTACTGCGACAGGACGAGGATGGCGATGTCCGGCCACCGGCCGCGGATGGCGAGCGCGGCCCTGATGCCCTCGTCGGTGTGGGTCGGGGGCATCCGCACGTCGGCGATCACCAGGTCGGGCTGCTCCCGCTCGACCGCCTCGACCAGCGCGGTGCCGTCGCCGGCGGTGGCGACGACCTGGAATCCGGCGCTGTCGAGGAGCTTGACCAGGCCGGCCAGGAGCAGCACCGAGTCCTCGCCGATGACCACCCGCAGCGGCGTGCCCCCGGCCGTCTCCGGCCCGGTCGTGTCCCGTTCGACTGTCACGGTTCCCACCGTACGGCCTTCCATCCGGGCGAACCCGGCATCCGGGCGCTTGCCGCCTGCCGGATGCCGGGTTCACGGGTCATTCGGCCCGCAGGGCGGTGGCCGGGCGGGTGCGGGCGGCCCAGACGGCGGGCAGCAGCGCCCCGGCGACCGCGATGGCCACCGCCGCCAGCGAGAGCAGCGCCAGCCTGGCCGGGCCGAACACGTCGGCGAAGCTGGCCGGGACCCCGGTGTGCGAGGCGGCGCCCATGGCGTGCAAGGTGGCGCCGTTCAGCGCGACCGCTGCGGGTGCCGCCATCGCGGCGGCCACGATCGCGGGGACGGCGATCCAGCAGATGACCATGATGACGATCTGGCCGGGGCGCATGCCGAGCGCCTTGAAGACGCCCAGGTCGTGCACCCGGTCCCTGGTCGTCATCAGGACCGTGTTGAGCACGCCCAGCCCGGCCGCGATCGCGACCATCAGCGCCAGGAAGCCGATCAGGGCGCTGGCGATCACGTAGAACTGGCCGCCGTCGGGCGGCACCGCGGAGAACGTGCCGTTCGCGCCGAACTTGGCGTTCACCGCCTGCCGATAGGCGGTGGCGCTGGTGCCCGGGCGCAGCCCCACGTCGACCTGCGAGAAGTTCTGGCCGCTGGCCATGCCGGGCAGAGTCTGGGTGGCGCCGTACAGGTGCGGATCGTGGGACGGGGCGAACACCTCCCCCACGATCCGGACGGTGACCTGGGCGGTCCCGGTGTCCACGGTGGTGCTGTCGCCGATCGCGAGGCCGCTCGCGTCGAGGAACGAGGTGTTGACGTCGACCTGGCCTGGCCCGTCGTACCAGTGGCCGGCGATGAGGGCGTAGCCGGTCCAGGCGGACGGCCCGTCGAAGGCAAGCGCCTGGACCTGCTGGGAGATCCCCGCGACGGCGACCTGGTTTTCATAGAGCGTGGCCTGGTGAGCGGTGCCCGGCTGAGCCTGCAGCAGGGCACTGAGCCTGGCGAGCTGCGCGCCGGTGGGCGTCTGGTTCGGGCCGGGGCCGTAGTTGGACTGCTGGATCTGCACCGGCACGGTTGCGGACTGCGATTGGGCGGCGGCCGCGCGGCTGAGCGAGGCGTTCAGCCCGACCGCGAAGATGA
>Ga0208717_1000501_pt1 | contig 13087 bp, 13 predicted proteins | sample NGESurF53shallow_FD_184489 | JGI IMG/M metagenome (GOLD analysis project Ga0208717, IMG submission 184489) | Arctic peat soil microbial communities from Barrow, Alaska - NGEE Surface sample F53-3 shallow (SPAdes) | ecosystem: Environmental > Terrestrial > Soil > Wetlands > Peat ... | reverse complement strand
CGACGACGATCCGGCCGAAAGCACCAGCCCGGCGAGCCGCATCCTGGAGCAGTTCAAGAAGGCCATCGCAGATTTGGAAGACGCGGTTGGCGACGCCGTGAACCTGCGGCGGATGGAGAGCTACACCCATACCTGCCGGTTCGGCCGGGAGCATCTGCGCGACCACCTGGTGAACTACCTGCACTTCACCCTGACGGGGGAGGAAACGGCGCTCAACATCCCGCCGGCCGGGGCCTACCTCGACGTGGTGATCGGCGGCCGGGAGCTGTGGCCGGGCGACACGCCACGCCTGGGCAGTGCGATCGAAGGCCGCTTCATCTGCTGCGTGGCGATCGAAGGCTTCCCTCAAGAGTCCTTCCCCGGAATTCTCGACGCCCTGGACCACCTGCCGATCCCGTTCCGCTGGTCCACCCGCATGATCTACCTGGACCAGCACGAGACGTTGGCCGAACTGCGGAAATTCCGCCGCAAGTGGAAGCAGCAGGTCCGCGGCTTCTGGACGCAGGTGTTCAAGACGCAAGGCGGCTCGGTGAACGAGGACGCCCTGATGATGACCGGCCAGGCGGATGCGGCGATCGCCGATGCCAGTTCGGCCCTGGTCGCCTTCGGCTACTACACGCCGGTCATCGTCCTCATGGACCAGGACCGGGCGGCGCTGATCGAGAATGCCCGGCTGGTCGTCCGCGAGATCATGCGCGAGGGCTTTTCCGCCCGGATCGAGACCGTGAACACCATGGAGGCGTGGCTCGGCAGCCTTCCAGGGCACACCGTCCCGAACGTCCGCCGCCCGATGATCCACACCGGCAATCTCGTCGACCTGTTGCCCCTGGCCGGCGTCTGGACCGGACGGGAGGAGAACCCCTGCCCTTTCTACCCAGCAGGCTCGCCCCCGCTGATGCACGGCGCCACGTCCGGCGCGACGCCGTTCCGGGTGAACCTGCATGTCAGCGACGTGGGGCACAGCCTGATCTTCGGGCCGACCGGCGCCGGCAAATCGGTGCTGCTTTGCACCGTCGCCCTGCAGGTCCTGCGCTACCCCGGCGTGACCATCTGCGCCTTCGACAAGGGCCGGTCCATGTGGGCCACCGTCCGCGCCTGCGGCGGCCGGCACTATGACGTCGCCGGCGAGGGTGCAGGGCCAGCCTTCTGCCCCCTCTCCGTCCTCGAGACCGAGACCGACGTAGCCTGGGCGGAGGACTGGATCGCGACCTGCTTCGAGCTGCAGGCCGGCCGACCGCCGGTGCCACACGAGCGCGAGGCGATTCATCGGGCGATGCTCCTGCTGCGCTCGGCCAATGACCGCACCCTGACGCATTTCGTGGCGCAGGTGCAGGACGAGGCGATCCGCTCGGCCCTGCGCTACTACACGCTGGAGGGCACCCTCGGCCGGCTGCTCGACGCCGAAGAGGACGGCCTCGCGGACGCGCCCTTCCTGGTCTTCGAGATCGAGGACCTGATGGCGATGGGCGAGCGGAACCTGATTCCAGTCCTGCTTTACCTGTTCCGCCGCTTTGAGCGCTCGCTGAAGGGCCAGCCGGCCTATCTGCTCCTCGACGAGGCGTGGGTGATGCTCGGCCATCCGGTGTTCCGCGCGAAAATCCGGGAGTGGCTGAAGGTGTTGCGCAAGGCCAACTGCGCGGTGATCCTGGCGACGCAATCGCTGTCCGACGCGGCGCGCTCCGGCATCCTCGACGTGCTGATCGAGTCCTGTCCGACCAAAATCTTCCTGCCAAACGAGGAGGCCGGGACGGCCGGGACGCCGGAGCATCCCGGCCCCCGCGATCTGTACGAGGCGATGGGCCTCAACGAGACGCAGATCGACATCATCCGAACGGCCACGAAGAAGCGGCACTACTACCTGGTATCGCCCGAAGGGCGTCGGCTGTTCGACCTCGGCCTCGGTCCGATCGCGCTGTCCTTCGCCGGCATCAGCTCCAAGGAACAGATCACCCATCTCGATCGCCTCGCGCAGCGCGAGGGCGAGCGGTGGCCGTTCGCGTGGCTCGAAGAACAGGGGGTGGACTATGCGGCTCTCCAGTAACCAGCGGGCATCCATGCGCCGCCTCGCGTTCGCCGGCGTTGCGCTCGCCGCTGTTGCGAGCATCTCCGCTCCGCGGCCCGCACAGGCGCAGTGGGCCGTCACCTGCGTGAACTGCTCCACCACCTGGACGCAGCTCCTTCAATACGGGAAGGAAGCGCAGTCGCTGGCAACGCAGCTGCAGCAGTACCAGACGCAGCTTCAGCAATACGCCAACATGGTCACGAACACCGTGGCGCTGCTTCGGGAAGTCTGGGGCACGGTGCAGTCGGACATCATGCAGGTCCAGGCGCTCTCGAATGCCGCCTCGCTGCTGTCCGGCAACTCGGGGTCGATGATCACCCGGCTCCAGTCGGCCTCGGCCTACGCTAGTCAGGCGGCCAGCCTGGGCAACGTCGCCGGCCAGTTCAGCACTTGGCAACACACGATCGGCAACAACCTGAGCATCATGGGCCGCACGCTCGGGCTTCAGCAATCGCAGCAGCAGAACCAGGCCGCAATCATTCAGGCCCTGCAGCAGCACTCGCAATCCGCACAGGGGCAGATGCAGGCAATCCAGGCCGGCAACGAGCTGGCCGGGGCGAACGCCGCGCAACTCGCACAGATCCAGGCGACACTGACGGCGACAGCCCAGATGCAAGCGTTGAACGCCGCGGTCGCAGCGGACCGGCAGGCCACCGAGGACGCCGCGATGCTGCATTTCGCGCAGCCGCCGTCGGTCGCCACAACCGGCTACCGGCAGTGGTGAGCGGCATGGTGACTCTGAAGACCTCCGTCGCCACCGCCATCCTCGTGGGCATCGCGGCCCTCTCGGCCGACGCGGCCTATCTCGCCACCAAGGCGACGATGCAGGCCAATGTCACCGTGAGCTGTCCGGCACCGCCGGCGCGCCCTGTCGCTCCTCCCGCGCAATCTCGCGCATTCCCGCCGCTCGGCAACGTGCCTTCCTCTACGGGTGGAAAGCAGTGGTGAGGCTTCGGCGCAGCGCTATGGCGGCACTCTGTATCGCCACGGCAGTGCTGGTGATCGCGGCACCGGCGTGCGCGCAATCTGTCAACGTGCTGGATCAGATCGTGTCGCAATTCCAGTCGCGATCTGCCGGTTGGGAAAGCACCCTGCGCAGCTTCGCTATGAACACCTTCGGCATTCTCGCGTCCATCGAGCTGGCCTGGGCCGCGTTCAAGCTCGCCTTCCGAGGCTCGGATGTGAGCGAGTGGCTGGCCGAGATCGTCAACCAAATCCTGTTTCTCGGCTTCTTTCTGGCCCTGCTGGAAAACTCCGTCACCTGGGGCACCGCGATCGTCAATTCGTTTCGTCAAGCCGCTGGTGCAGCAGGAGGCGGCGGCATCGCACCGTCCGACGTGTTTGCGGCGGGCGTGAAGATCGCTGCACAAGTGCTCAACCAGATGAGTTTCTGGCATCCGGAGGCGAGCGCCGGCCTGATCGTGGCTGGGATCGTCATCGAGGTTTGCTTTGCCTTGATGGCCGCGTTCATGGTCCTGGCCCTGGTCGAGAGCTACCTGATCATCTCGATGGGCGTCATCTTTATGGCGTTCGGCGGATCGCGATGGACCAAGGATTTTGCCGTCAGCACAGTCCGCTACACCGTCTCGGTGGGCGCCAAGCTTTTCGTGCTGCAGCTCCTGGTCAGCATCGGCACTGGCCTTATCCAGTCCTGGGCCGACTCCTTCACCGATGTAACTGACGCCTCGCTCTGCATCCTGATCGGCTGCTCGATCGTCATGCTCGCCCTGGTGAAGGTGCTGCCCGAGACGATGCAGCGCATCGTCAACGGCTCCAGCATGGCCAGCGGGTCCGCGCTGGTGGGCGCCGCTGCGGCTGTCGGCGCCGGCGTCGGCGCCATCGGCGCCGGTATGTTCGGTAGCGGGGCGATGGCCGGCAATGCTCTCCGGCTGGCCGGTGCGCAGATGGACGCGGCTGATGCGAAGACCGCGGAGGCAGGCGGCGGGGAAGCCCCACAGCGCTCGCGGCTCGGTCGCGCGGCGGCCATGACAGGCTACACGGCCCGCAATCTTGCCTCGGCCCCGCTCGCTGACGTGGGACGCCGCCTGAGCGGCCAGGGCTCGCGGCATGGGCTCGCGACCTGGCGAGCGAGCGCGGACCTCGCGAACCGTCGCCGGCTCCTCCAAGGCGACAGCCAAAAACCCTCCCCTCGTCCGCCCGGCGGCAATGGCAACACGATCAGCTAGCACCCCGGAGCACCCATGAAGCGGTCCTCGAAGGCCCCCGCGCTCGATCCCGACAACCCGCACTCGGCCGTCTATCTGGCCGCCCGGCGGGAGTGGAACGAACGCTATGGCAGCTACATCGCGCAGGCGCACGCCTGGCGGCTGACGGCCCTGGCGTCGATCGGCGTCGCCTTTGTCGCGGTCATAGGGGTGGTGTGGATCGGCTCGCAAAATCGCGTGGTGCCGTACGTGGTGCAGACGGACCGGCTCGGCGATGCAATCGCCATCAGGCGGGCGGACGTCGCGCCGCCCGCCGACCCTCGCCTCATCCGTTCGCAGCTCGCCCGATGGGTGGACGACGTGCGCTCCGTCTATGTGGACGTGGCGGCGGAAAAACACGTCATCACCGAAGCCTACGCGATGGTGGATCGCAATGCGGCTGGGGCGCAGGCACTGAACGACTGGTTCTCGCACAACGACCCGTTCAAGCGAGCGCAGGACGATACCGTGGGCGTTGCGGTCGAGTCCGTGCTTCCCCTGTCCGGCAACACCTGGCGGGTGGAATGGCGGGAGGACAGGCGCACCCGGCAGGGTGGGCTGCAAGCGTCGCAGCACTGGCAGGCGACGATCACCGTCAGCATCAACCCGCCGACCGACGATGCCGCGATCCTGGTCAATCCGACCGGGCTCTACGTCGAGTCGTTCGATTGGTCGCAGCGCCAATGAAAACCGCTGCCGTGAATCCGGGAGGCAATTTTATGAAGCAGGCTCTCGGGGCCATCCTGCTGGCCGGCCTCCCTGCCCTGGCGCACGCCCAGGCGACACAGGTGCCGGCGATCGTGCCGGCAAATGCCGCGGTCGCTGCCTCGGCCTCGGCAGGCACGGTCGCCAACGGGTCAGCGAACCACACGAGCGCCGGTACCGTCCCGGCCACGATGCCGCCGCCGATCCGGCTGGTGTCGCCTTCGGCTCCGTTGAACTCCAAGGAAAAGCAGGCCGTGGCGCTGGCACGGCGATGGGCGAACCGGAACGCGATGCCGCACGCCGGCGAGGATGGCGTCGTGCGCTTTCTCTATGGCGCGACGCTTCCGACGGTCGTCTGCGCCCCGCTGCAGGTTTGCGATCTGGCGCTCCAGCCGGGGGAGATCGTCAACAACGTCAATCTTGGCGACAAGGTCCGGTGGAACGTCTCGCCGGGCTTGTCGGGCTCGCCGGCCGGCCAAGTCACGCATCTCATCATCAAGCCGACCGATGCGGGGCTCGTCTCCAGCACGCCGCCTGGGGAGCAGCTTCGTCCACGTTGCCCACGGGCGAGAACGTGGCGAACCTCAACTTTGGTTTCCGGCTCTCCGGCGACAGCCCGGCTTGGCGCCCGTTGCGCGTCTATACGGATGGAGAGAAGACCTACATCCAGTTTCCGCGCGCGATGGCCTTCGGCTCGGCGCCGGCCCTGGTGGGCCTCGACAATGACGGCGGCTGGTTCTCCAGCCCGTCGCAGCAGATGGTGAATTACCGCATTGCCGGCGACCGCTACGTGGTGGACCGGGTGCTCGATCGCGCCGAGCTGGTCTCGGGTGTCGGTGGCGGACAGACGCGCGTGATGATCACGCGGGACGGTGCGCGATGATCCGACTGCGACGCTTCGCCCTGCCCTGCCTTGCTGCCTTGCTGACTGGCTGTTCCTTCGGACCGAACAGCTCCTATGTCGCGCAGCTCCAGCAGCCGACAGATGCCCAAGTTCTGGCGAAGGGCATAGCGGCGTTCGTGGCCATGCGCCTTCCCGCAGCATCCAGCACCGTGGCGCTCGATCCGACCCCTTCGGATCAGGCTCGCAACTCCCTGACGCCAGCCCTCGCCTCCGCTCTCCGACGCCGCGGGTTCGCGGTCGCGGAGAACGGACAGCCCGTGGCGGCAAGCACGCATCACCTGCGCTACCTCGTCACACCTCTCGATAACGGGGATCTGGTCCGGCTGACGCTCGATGGTGCGACCGAAGGATCGCGCTTCTTCGTGCGCAACTCGGCCGGCGGTCTGCAATCCGGCGGCCCCTTCACGGTGACGCAGGCGGAGACTGCACGGTGAGGGATGCGCCCGAGAAGTCGCCGGCGCTGCTCGCTACCACGCCAAAGCGCGGCGTTGGCGTGCGACGGCTGAACAAGCTGCCGATCGTCTTCGTCATCGGCGGCGCCATGCTTGTGGTGGCCGCGATCGGCTACACCTATCGTGATCGCCTGATGCAGTCGGCCGCGAACGCGCATCAGGCTGCTTCACACAAGGCGGAGCCGGGCAACGGCTCCGCCGTGCTCAACGGAGCACCGGTTGGCGGCGAGGTCGAGCCCGCGGCGGCTCGAACGCCGCTGCCAAGCGGTCTGCATGGCGCCTCGCCGAAGCCTGCACAAATGCAGCCGCCTTCGATGCCGTCGGACAACTCCGGCGCCGGCAGCGGATCGGCACAGGGCGAGGACGATGCCACGAAGGCCAGGCGGGAAGCGTGGCAGACGTACTATGCCCAGCTCGCCCAGCTCCAGAAGGACCGTTTGACTGCCGCCACCTCGGCGATGGCGGCCGAGACTGGCTTGGGCAATGGCAGCGGCAGCCAAGCAGTCGCGTCCAACACGGGCGCTCCGGGGGCTGCTGGCGGCGCAGCGCCACTCCCGGGTAGCGTCGTCGAGCCGGGAATAGGCGTCAACGCCCCTGGCGTCGCGCCCGGGGCATATCCCGGAGGTTTCGGGCTGCCGACCTATCCGCCGGTGCGGGTGGATGCGAGCGCTCAGCGCGAGAAGCAGGCGTTCCTCAACCAGCCCGGCGACGTGACGGGCAGCTCGGACGATCTCCAGGCCACGCTGCGCGATCCGTCCTCGCCCTTCCTGGTGATGGCAGGCACCGCGATCCCCGCCGTCATGGTCGGCGGCATCAACTCGGACATGCCGGGCATGGTGATCGGCGAGGTCTCAGAGAACGTCTATGACACCGCGACCGGCCGATACCTGCTGGTCCCGCAAGGCGCGCGACTGATCGGCTCATACGACAACATGGTAGCGAACGGGCAGACCCGCGTCGGCGTGATCTGGAACCGCATCATCTACCCGGACACAGAGTCGATCGACCTCGGCTCCATGGAAGGTGCCGATCAGGGCGGCTATGCGGGATTCCACGATCAGGTGAACACGCATTTCTGGTCGAAGATCGGCAACGCGCTGCTGATCTCGATCGCCGGCGCCGGCGTGCAGCTTTCGCAAGGCACTGGCCAAACCACGAACGGCTACAACTCGCAGCAAATCGCCGCAGCCGCACTCGGCCAGCAATTCGGCGAGCTCGGGCAGGAATACGCGCGCGCCGGTCTGGCTATCCCGAACACGCTGGAGATCCGACCCGGCTATCGGTTCGACGTGATGGTCAACAAGGACATGCACCTGCGGCCCTACGTCGATCATCGCACCATGACCGGCAGCACGCCCGTCAGCCTCGGGCCGATCATGCAGTGACCCGCCGGCTTCAGCGCCCCGCCTGCGAAGCGGCCGGGCGACATGGAGGCGGACACGCACGGTGACCCGCCCGCCAAAGCCTCCTTCACGGCCGCCGGGCGATAGCCCGCCGACCGCAACCGCAGTTGTGATCCTCGGCGCGAACGTCCGGAGAGTACGCCAGCGTGCCGGCCTGACCCAGGCCGATCTGGCGCAGCGGGCTGGACTGGCGCAACCCGCTATTTCCTTGATCGAGGCCGGCCAGGCGAACCCGACGGTGCAGACGCTGCAGCAGCTCGCCGACGCGCTGGGCTGCCCGCTCGCCGATCTTCTAAAGGTGGATTGAATCGAAGCGCCGGTCGGGCGCACCGCCGATCTCGAATGCAGCTTCAGTCGGTGGCAGTGCATCTACGATGCCCAGCCTAACGAAGGCCGGAGCAAGGAAGGCGGAATGATTGTTGCGCTTTGGCTGTTGGCGTTTGCCGCCGGCGTTGCCTTGATCGTCTGGGGCGCGGAGACGTTCGCCGAGCATCTCGGCCGAGCCTCCGTCCGCCTGGGCATCAGCAGCTTTGCGCTGGCTCTCCTTCTGGCTGGTGCGGAGCCGGAGGAGCTTGCTACGGCCGTGGTCGCCTCGCTCCGCGGCTCGCCGGGGATCGCGCTCGGCGACGTGGTGGGCGCCAACGTCACGATCTGCCTTGTTGCCCTCGGCGTCGGCGCCTGGATCGCGCCGCTGCCGTTCCAGGGCGGGGTGATGCGCTATGCCCTGCTCGGGCTGCCGCTCGGCGCGATCGGAGCCTGGTTTGCCTGGGACGGCGAGGTCGGGCGCGGCGAGGGCGCGGTCCTCGTTGCCTTCTATGTCCTCTACATCACCGCGATCTGGTGGGTGGAGCGGAAGCCGCCCACACTGGGCGAGGTAGGCGAATTGGCCGAAGCTCGGGAAGCAGCGGAAGCTGGGCATTCCTCCCGCGTAGGGCGCGACCTGGTGCTGGTGCTCGCGGGCGTCGCCGCTATGGCCGGCGGCGCGACGCTGCTGGTCGAAGCAGTGCAGCGCATCAGTGGCGTCGAAGCAACGCAGACTCGGATTGGCCTCACGCTGGTCGGCTTCGCGACCGGCTTCGAGTTGGTGGTACTGGCCTGGTCGGCTGCGCGGCGCGGCATCTCCGAAGCGGTCGTAGCAGGCGTAGTCGGTTCCTTTGCCTACAATGTCACCATGACGCTCGGTGCCGGCGCGCTCGCCCGTCCGCTCGTGCTGGTCGACGCGGCAGTGCTGCATGTTCCGGTTCTGCTGATGCTCGGATCGTTGGCGGTCGTCGTCCTCTTGGCAAGTCGCCGACGCAAGCTCGGCCGTGCCGAGGGGGGACTCCTACTCGCCCTGTATCCGGTGTTCGTTGCACTGGTGCTGCTTACCTGAGTAATTGCGTCGGGGCGGCTTGCTGTGCTGCCCGGAATTCAACGTCGGGATCACATCCCGCCCCATTGGCGTTGAAGGACGAGGCGAGACGAATCGGAGCGGCGATTCGGCACACGCAAATCAGCGATATGGACGCGCCCTTGCAGACGGCTCGAAAGACGCACCTTGCACCAGCCGCAATCTCCCGATCCGTTGCATGGCGACCTGCCGCCGGCGACGCTCCGGCCAGCCGGTGAGCTTCTCCTTCAGGAAAAACAGGACCGGGATCAGCGCGAACGTGCCGGCCGCATAGCCGTAGTAGCCAAGCGCCGTCACCGCGGCATGGTGGCTGTGCGTGTGCAGCCACCATCCGGACTCCGCCAACGCGATGAGGAGGAACAGGCCGGACACGCAACCGATCAGCCATGCCAGTACCGCCCCGGCAGCGAGGACCAGCATCGCAAAGAAGCCGAGCACGCCAGCGAGGAACACGCCTACCAGCTCCGCCAGAAATCGCCCGATCGCACGCATGGTCCACCTCCGGCCCGAAGGCCTCTCGCCTACCGCTCCAGCTCCGCCTCCGCCGTCTGCGCCCGGTGAAGCGCGGGCGCGCGGGCGGGGCCGCGGTCATGCTCTCGGTCACGATCCGCGGCCAAGCCTTGCGCGACCTGCTCGCGCTCGGCGATCGCGACCGCGGTCAGGAGCTGCTGACGTGCGGTATCCCGGCCTTCGCTGCGGGCCAGGTCATTCCAGTCGGACTCGGAATTGTGTTCGGGGAAGGTCGGCAGCAGCGCGAAGCAGCCGACCGAGGCGGCGGCCTCCTCCGCCTTTTCCCGACCAACATTCGGCTTGCCCTCGGTCTCGCGCCGATGGTCGTTGTCGCCGGCGATGTAGATGGCCCGGTCCGGATACAGCGCACGATAGGTTTGCGCCACGGGGGCCAAATTGCCCGCGTTGAAGGCGACGATCGCCGGCATGTGTGTTAGCTCGTGGACGGTCGCGGCCGTGGCGTAGCCCTCGGCGATCAGCAGCGGCCCGGGCCGGTCGATGTCGCCGATCGGGTAATGGCCGCCTTCAACCCGGCCTTCCTCGTGGAACTGCTTGAAGCCGTCGGGGCCGATGTGCTGGAGGCTCCAGAGCTTGCCGTCGGCATCCTGCACCGGCACCAACAGCCTTCCGTCCTCCGCTTGCCGCAGCCCGTGGGAGGGCACGTCCTTTTCGGCCAAGTATGGATGGGCCTGGACGGGCGTGGAAGCCGCCCAGATGGCCTCGACCTCCTGGGCGGTGCGCTCGTACTGCCGCTCGCGCTCGACCGCCCTGTCATGCCGCTTCTGCGCCGCCTCGGCGGCCATCTGCGCCCGGTCCTGGGCGCCGAGCGCCGCCACCTGACCAGATGCCTTCCAGTCCGTCTTGAAGCCGGTCCGGAAGTTCTGGATGTGGCCGGCGGGCTTGCCGTCCAGGTGCCCGACGTAGGCGCCGCTGCGCTCGCGGCCGCGGTCGCCCTCGACGGCGACGCGGTGCATCCGCCCGTCCATCTCAGGCACCCCGTCGATCTGCAATCCGCACTCGCGCAGCGCCTGCGCGAACTCCGCGCGCGGGTCACTGTCCACCGCGATGTGGACCTGGCCCATCGCCGGCAACCAGGACTGGAACGCATCCAGCTCCACGCCGGCGGGCACGAACCACGCCTTCGCCTGTCGATCCCATTTCGCGCCGAGCGCCTTGGCATCGTCCTTCTCGGCATAGGGCACGGCGAGATAGGTACGGTCGTCAGTCGTGGTCATCGAAGGATGGTTCTCCTGGATCATCACCGGCGGGCGCACCTGAGCATCGGCGCCGGCCCCCTGCCCTGCCCTGTCTTCCGGCCCGGGCGACTCCAGCTTGCGTGCTTCGCCTTGCTCCTGGTCACGCTGCTGCGCGCGTTCCAACTCGAAGCTACGCACCAGCTTGGTGATCTTCTCGGCGTCGGCCGCCGCGCGGAAGATCTCGCGCGGATCCTGCTGGAGCGCCTTGATCCAGCTCCCGACATAGGCGACGTGCTGGCCTGGATCGTGGCCGATGCCGAGCTGCTCGCCGATCATCAGCGACGCGATCTCCGCCCGCAGCTCCTCGCGGGCGTAGCCCTCGGACCCAAAGGGATGGGCCATGTCGCGCGCGAGGCGCGACGGATGACCAGTCGCGTGGCCGAGCTCATGCAGGGCGGTGGCGTAATACCCATCACCAGACGGGAACTGTCCGCGCTCCGGCAGCGTGATCGCGTCCTCGTTCAGCCGATAGAAGGCACGATCGCCTGGAACGTGCCGGAGCGGCACACCGGAGTTGGCGAGGATCGTCTCCGCCTTCTCGTGGCGTTCCCATTCCGACATCGCCGACCGCGCCGGCGCCGGCGCCAAGCCGTCGATCTGGTCGGCGTTGAAGACGGCAGCCGACCACACACGCGGCCGTCCATCGCGCACCAGTCGGCGCACCTGGTTGCCATCCTGATCGAGCATTGGTTTGCCTTCGGTGTCACGGACCGGCTCCAGGCCCTGCCATTTCCAGTACTGGATCGGCGTGCCCTTCTCCCCCTTGCGCACCTGTCCGCCGGCCTCGAGCGCTTGCCGGTAGGTCATCCAGCGCGCGTCGCCATAGCCGCGGCTCTCGGCCCGGCTCATCAGCCACATCGCGTTCATGCCGTGGTATTCGTTCGCAGTCGTCGGGTTGTACGGCATGAACCGCTCGCCGGGCTGCCACGGCTTCACCCAAGGCGCGGTGCCGGCCTTGAGCTGCTCGACGATCGAGCCGGCGACCTGATCGACATAGTCAGTCGCCATCGGCAATCTCCTCGCCCTCGGGCTCCAGGTCGCCGTTCGCATCCCATGCCTCGGCCTCGGTCAGCGCCGTTTCCTCGAAGGCGCCGAGGCTCTCCGCCTCACCGGCGTCCACCTCCACCACCACGCCCGGCACGGTCAGGTCGGCGACGCTCCCGGAGAGCACCGGCGGCGCGGTCGAATTGCGGGGATCGTCACTCGACGCGGACATTGCTCGCCTCCCGGACGAAGACCGACGTATCGGCGGTGTAGGGGTTGGGTGGCGCCGTCGGCGCGGCGCCTTTCGTCGCCCTGGCCGTCGCGGCCGCCTCGCGAACGCCGCCGGCGAGCGCCGGCACGGCGCCAGGACCGTAGTAGCGGGCCACGTAGCCGTTCGCGAAACCCCGATAGAAGCTGCCGGTGTTGTAGGCGGAGAGTGCGGCTTGCAGCGCTGCCTGGCCGTTGCCGCGCGTGCGTGCGGCCGCGGCGTAGTCGGCGGTCAGGACCGCCGCGCCGTCGCGGATGTTCGTGCACGGGTCCAGCACGCGCTCGACCGTCGTGCCGAGCGCGATCAGGTTGCGGCTATTCACCTGCATCAGCCCGAGATCGACACTGTAGCCGCGCAGGATGTAGCCCTCGGCGATCCGCGCCGCTTCAGCAGCGCTTGAGGCTGGCGGAGGTTGCACCCGAACTCCGTTGACATGGATTGCCTGCGGATTGCCGCCGCTCTCGACGCGGATGACCGCCTCCAGGGTGATGGGCGCGATGTTGGGCGCGCACGCCAGCAGCGTCGGCGGGATCATCCGAGCACCCATACCGGACGCGCGACGTCTTGGACGTTCGCCGCCGGGACCGGCCCGAAATAACGGCTATCGAAGCTGCGCGGATCATGTCCCGACAGGAGCCAAATCTGCCTCGGCATTACCTCGTAGGCGCCCGCCGGAACCGGCCGAAGCGGCCGGTCCGCGCTGTCCCGCACGAGCGGGGCCGTGTTCTTGATCGGCTCACCGTCCACAGCGATGCCCTGCGGCGTCACCATCACCAGGTCGCCCGCGATCGCAGCCACGGGCTTCAGCAGCGGTTCGTAGCCGCCGGAGCAATTCCCGGCCGGGATATAGCCTCGCACCGCGGCCTCCCGGATCGGCGTCGTATTCGGTAGGCAGACGGCGACGATTTCGCCGCGCCGAAGCGGTGCAGCAACCGTGCTGATTTGCCAG
>Ga0208717_1000500_pt1 | contig 13088 bp, 8 predicted proteins | sample NGESurF53shallow_FD_184489 | JGI IMG/M metagenome (GOLD analysis project Ga0208717, IMG submission 184489) | Arctic peat soil microbial communities from Barrow, Alaska - NGEE Surface sample F53-3 shallow (SPAdes) | ecosystem: Environmental > Terrestrial > Soil > Wetlands > Peat ... | reverse complement strand
CCGGCGGAAGGTGCTGACCGGCAGCATGATCGAATACCTGTCCGCGGTATTCGGGAAAGTATGCGAGGACTTCGGGGCCGACCTGGGCGAGTGCAACGGTGAAGACGACCACGTGCACCTGCTGATTGAGTACCCGCCGAAAGTCCCCGTGTCGTTGCTGGTGAACTCGCTCAAAGGGGTGTCGTCCCGGAAACTGCGCCAGCGATACACGGTGCGGACGCACCGTGATCATCTGTGGCCACGTCCTACTTCGCCGCCTCATGTGGCGGTGCACCGCCACATGAGGCGGCAGTACGTGGAGAATCAGCGCGCACCCGGCGGCTAGACCCCACCCTTAAGGACGGTCTTGCGCCGCCTCCCAGTCATGCTCACCCTTCCGGCTGATATCAGGCTCTGCGAACCTACCAGCGAGGGCGGAGCCGGCGGCCGGGCCCGTGCGTAACCGAGCGGCCCCGTCCCTGACCCGACCGGGCAAGCTTGTGCCTTACCCGACCAGGCTGGTGGCTGGCCTGACCACCCCGGTGCCTGGCCGCTCCGGGCTGGTGTGTGGCCCGGCCGGGCTGGCGCCGTGCAGCGCGGCAGCCGTGCTGACGCCCAGGGCGTGGGCCAGGACGGTCCAGAACCCGGGTGAACGGTCGGTCGAGCGCACCGGGCCCGCCCCGGCTACCCCGCCGCAGCCTCCGGCACTGGCGGTGACCACGGGGAAGCTCCGGGAGCCTGCGGCGAAGCTAAGCCGGTAGCTGACTCCCAAGTCGGCGGGGCAGCTCATGGCGACGCGGGGCATGGTGGGCAGCCCGCAGACGGCTTCGGCCACCGCGCGCGACCGCGCCGGGCTGGACACGGTGATCCCCGCCGGGAAGGCGAAGTGCAGGTGGTTCTGCGGCAGGGCGCTGACTCGGCTGACCACCAGCCGGGTCACCGCAGCCGGGTCAGAGCACAGGGCCGCGCTGCCCGCGGTGCCGCCGCTCCCCGGGCTGGCGCCGCTGGTGCTGGCCAGGCTCGTGCCAGGCGGGCTGGCCGGCTGCGTCGCGCTGGAGGTGGTCGCGGCCTGGCTCCCGCAGGCGGCCACCAGGACCGCGGTCCCGGCCGCCGCCAGGACGGGCAGCACAGGGCGGGGCAGCACAGGGCGGGGCAGCACAGGGCGGGTGAGACGGCCGGACCGTGTTCCGCGCACGCCCATGGTGTTCTCCGTTCGTCGGTGTGCCGAAGCGGTGTGCCCCCCAGGGGGCCGGACGCAGGTTGTCCGCAGGCCCGGAACTCAGTGTGTCCAGGGCACTGAGCGGCGGCCTGGACCGCTCAGCACCCTGAACTACAAACTCTTGGACGTCTGAGAGGCGCCGGCGGTTCCGCTCGGTAAGAACTCGCCACGATCAGTGGCACGACAGTAGCCGCCAGGGCCCCGCGAAGCCCGTGACCCGGCCGCCGGGATGTCCGCCGACCCGGCCTGACCAGCGCAAACCGGCCAGATCAGACGCCGGCCGCCTGCATCCCCCGCAGCTCGTGCTTCAGTTCCCTGATCTCGTCCCGGATCCGGGCCGCCACCTCGAACTGCAGCTCTGCCGCGGCCGTGTGCATCTGGTCGGTCAGCTGGGAGATCAGCGCGATCAGGTCGCCCCGGGCGGCTCCGCCGCCCTCAGCTTCGCCCGCACCGCTGGCCGAGGCCCGCACCCGCGAGGACAGTCCCGGCACCGGGGTCTTGCCCCGGCTCTGCTGGCGTCCGCTCCCGCCGATCAGCTTCTCCGTGTCCGCGTCCTCCCGGACCAGCTGGTCCAGGATGTCGGCGATCCGCTTGCGCAGCGGGGTGGGGTCGATGCCGTGCTCGGTGTTGTAGGCCACCTGCTTGGCCCGCCGCCGGTCGGTCTCGTCGATCGCCCGCTGCATGGACGGGGTGACCTTGTCGGCGTACATGTGTACCTGGCCGGACACGTTCCGCGCGGCCCGGCCGATGGTCTGGATCAGTGACGTACCCGAGCGCAGGAAGCCCTCCTTGTCGGCGTCCAGGATGGACACCAGCGATACCTCGGGCAGGTCCAGTCCCTCGCGGAGCAGGTTGATTCCGACCAGCACGTCGTATTCGCCGACGCGCAGCTCACGGAGCAGCTCCACCCGGCGCAGCGTGTCCACCTCGCTGTGCAGGTAACGCGCCCGGATACCCAGTTCCAGGAAGTAGTCCGTCAGGTCCTCGGCCATCTTCTTGGTCAGCGTGGTGACCAGCACCCGTTCGGACCGCTCGGCCCGGGTCCTGATCTCGTCCACCAGGTCGTCGATCTGGCCCTTGGTCGGCTTGACGATCACCTGGGGATCGATCAGCCCGGTCGGCCGGATCACCTGCTCGACCACGTCACCGGCCACCCGCTGCAGCTCATACGGCCCGGGGGTAGCGGACAGGTACACGGTCTGGCCGATCCGCTCAGTGAACTCGTCCCAGGTGAGCGGGCGGTTGTCGATGGCGCTGGGCAGCCGGAACCCGTGCTCGACCAGGGCCCGCTTGCGCGACACGTCGCCCTCGTACATCGCCCCGATCTGCGGGACGGTGTTGTGCGACTCGTCGATAACCAGCAGGAAGTCCTCGGGGAAGTAATCGAGGAGGGTGTTCGGCGGACTGCCGGCCTCACGGCCGTCGATGTGCCGCGAGTAGTTCTCGATGCCTGAGCAGCTGCCCACCTGGCGGAGCATCTCGACGTCGTAGGTAGTGCGCATCCGCAGCCGCTGCGCCTCCAGCAGCTTGCCCGCGTTCTCCAGCTCGCTCAGCCGCTGTTCCAGCTCGGCCTCGATGCCCGCGATGGCCCGCTCCATCCGCTGCGGGCCCGCCACGTAGTGCGACGCGGGGAAGATGTAGAGCTCCTCGTCCTCGCTCACCACCTCGCCGGTCAGCGGGTGCAGCGTCATCAGCCGCTCGACCTCGTCGCCGAACATCTCGATCCGGACAGCGAGTTCCTCGTACACCGGGATGATCTCGATGGTGTCCCCGCGGACCCGGAAGGTACCCCGGGTGAAGGACAGGTCGTTCCTCGCGTACTGCATGCCGACCAGCCGCCGGAGCAGGGCGTCCCGCTCGATGGTGTCGCCGACCCGGAGCGGGACCATCCGGTCCACGTACTCCTGGGGCGTGCCCAGCCCGTAGATGCAGGAGACCGAGGCCACCACGATCGTGTCCCGGCGGGTGAGCAGCGAGTTGGTCGCCGAGTGCCGCAGCCGTTCCACCTCGTCGTTGATCGAGGAGTCCTTCTCGATGTAGGTGTCGGTCTGCGCGATGTACGCCTCAGGCTGGTAGTAGTCGTAGTAGGAGACGAAGTACTCGACCGCGTTGTTCGGGAGCATCTCGCGCAGCTCGTTGGCGAACTGGGCGGCCAGGGTCTTATTCGGCAGCATGACCAGAACCGGCCGCTGGACCCGCTCGGCCAGCCAGGCCACGGTGGCGGTCTTCCCGGTACCGGTCGCGCCCAGCAGCACGGTGTCCCGCTCGCCGGCGTTCACCCGGCGCTCCATCTCGGCGATGGCCCTCGGCTGGTCACCGGACGGCACCATGTCCGTGACTACCTCGAACGGCGCCACCCGCCGCTTCAGGTCACTAACTGGTCGCACGTTGTCGCCTCCTCCCCGTGCCGAAATCCCCGTGGCTAAACTCCCACAGCGTCCACTGTATTTCCGGGGTCGGACAGAACGGGCGGGGTCAGGACTCGTGCCCGGCGTTCACCCGGCGGCAGAGTTCAGCCCACAGGTCCCCGACCTCGCGGTCGAGCTCAGCCAGGGATCCGGAGTTGTCCAGGACGATGTCCGCGATGGCCAGCCGGTCCTCCGGGCTGGCCTGGGCGCCCACCCGGGCGGCCACCTGCTCACGGGTCATGCCCCGGTCCCGGACCAGACGGTCTTCCTGGATCCGGGGCGGCACGTCCACCACGACGACGAGGTCAAAGAAATCGGCCGTGTGGTTCTCGGCGATGAGCGGGATGGCCTCCACCACGACGGCGCCAGGGTCGGCGCCCTGCTCCAGCTCACGAATGCGCTCCGCGACCAGCGGATGAACGATCGCGTTCAGCTTGGCGCGCAGGTCTGCGTCGCAGAAGACGATCTCGCCCAGCCGCTGCCGGTCCAGGGTGCCGTCCTCGGCCAGGATTCCCGTGCCGAACACGCCGACCACCTGGGCCAGGCCGGGGGTGTGCGGTTCGACTACTTCCCGGGCCACCACGTCCGCGTCGATGATCAGCGCCCCGTAGCCGGCCAGCCGGCGGGAGACCTCGCTCTTGCCGGAGCCGATGCCCCCGGTCAGGCCCACTTTAATCATGCTGCTGTGCACCGATCCATGATCGCCCGGCTCGCGGCCGTGGCCTCAGGAAAACCAGGGGCGATCATGGATCGGTGCCGGGACCAGTGAGTTAGCTCTGGCCCCCGGACAGCTTGTCGCGCAGCGCGGCCAGTGCCTCGTCGGAGGCCAGGGCGCCGCCGCCGCCGTCGGAAGGACCCCGGTCCGGCGTACCCGACGTGTGCGTGCTGGCGGCCGCTTCGGCGTCCTCACCGTCGCCACTTTCGGCCTTGCTGCGGGCCTCAGTGATCTGGCGGCGGTGCGCCTCGAACCGGGAGCGGGCCTGCGCGTACTGCCGCTCCCACTCCTCACGCTGAGTGTCGAAGCCCTCGAGCCACTCCCCCGATTCGGAGTCGAAGCCGTCAGGGTAGACGTAGTTCCCCTGCTCGTCATAGGTGGCCGGCATGCCGTAGAGGGTCGGGTCGAAGTCGTCGCCGGTAGCCTCGCCGGCCGTGCCCTCGTTGGCCTGCTTGAGCGACAGGCTGATCCGCCGCCGGTCCAGGTCGATGTCGATGATCTTGACGAAGATCTCGTCGCCGACTTGCACGACCTGCTCGGGAATCTCGACATGCCGGTCGGCCAGCTCGGAGATGTGCACCAGGCCCTCGATGCCCTCTTCGACCCGCACGAACGCGCCGAACGGGACCAGCTTGGTGACCCGGCCCGGGACAACCTGGCCGATCTGGTGGGTCCGGGCGAACTGCTGCCACGGGTCTTCCTGGGTGGACTTCAGCGACAGGGAAACGCGCTCCCGGTCCATGTCCACATCCAGTACCTCGACCGTGACCTCCTGGCCGACCTCGACCACTTCACCCGGGTGGTCGATGTGCTTCCAGGACAGCTCGGACACGTGCACCAGGCCGTCTACGCCACCGAGGTCGACGAACGCCCCGAAGTTGACGATGGACGACACCACGCCCTTGCGGATCTGGCCCCGCTGCAGCGTGTTCAGGAAGTTCTGGCGCACCTCGGACTGGGTCTGCTCCAGCCAGGCGCGGCGGGACAAGACCACGTTGTTCCGGTTCTTGTCCAGCTCGATGATCTTGGCTTCGATTTCCCGGCCCACGTAAGGCTGCAGGTCACGGACCCGGCGCATCTCCACCAGCGAGGCGGGCAGGAACCCGCGCAGGCCGATGTCGAGGATCAGGCCGCCCTTGACCACCTCGATGACGGTGCCGGTGACCACGCCGTCGTCGTCCTTGATCTTCTCGATCGTGCCCCAGGCGCGCTCGTACTGGGCGCGCTTCTTGGACAGGATCAGGCGGCCTTCCTTGTCTTCCTTCTGGAGGACAAGGGCCTCGATGTCGTCACCGACCTTGACCACGTCGTGCGGGTCAACGTCGTGCTTGATCGACAGCTCACGGGAGGGGATGACCCCCTCCGTCTTGTAGCCGATGTCGAGCAAGACCTCGTCTCGGTCGACCTTGACGACGGTGCCTTCGACAATGTCACCGTCGTTGAAATACTTGATGGTCTCGTCGATCGCGGCGAGGAAGGCTTCCTGCGACCCGATGTCGTTGACCGCCACCTGGGGGGTCGGGCTGGCCTGCGTGCTGCTCGTCATGTGTTGGTTGGCTCCGGCGGACAGAATAGTTTGGGACGCGCCATACCGAGGGCCCGTCAGGTGGGCCTACAGGGTGCACTGGATTTGGCTGGCCGAACCGGCGAACCACGGAGCGGCCTCTCGGCCGCCCGTAACTTTGCCTGGCCACGGCGGACTGCACCAGAACACGGCGCAGCGCTCAGGATATGAGAGGTAGGCCACTCGGTCAATCGGAGCACCCGATCGCCGCATGATCGTTACCGCTCGCATTAGCCCCGCACGCTGGGACTTTAACGCTACTACGCTGACTTTTAGTCCCGATCTCAATCTGAGAGTCGCGCGCGCCGGCCCGTCTCAGGGTCTGGCCTCAGTGGCCGGCCTCGGCCCAGCTGCGGCCGGTGCCGAGCGACACTTCCAGCGGCACGCGCAGGTCAAAGGCGCCGCGCATAGTGCGGGTGACCAGTTCGCGTAGCCGGTCGAGCTCGCCGGGAGCGACCTCGAAGACCAGCTCGTCGTGCACCTGGAGAAGCATCCGGGAGCCCAGGCCTTCCTCCTGCAGAGCCTGGTCGACCCGGAGCATGGCCACCTTGATGACGTCAGCGGCTGAGCCCTGGATCGGCGCGTTGAGCGCCATCCGCTCGGCCATCTCCCGGCGCTGCCGGTTGTCGGAGGTCAGGTCGGGCAGGTAGCGCCGGCGGCCGAGGACGGTCTGCGTATAGCCGTCCTTGCGGGCCTCGTCCACCACCGCGTACAGGTAGTCCCGGATCCCGCCGAACTGCTCGAAGTACTCGTCCATCAGGACCCGGGCCTCCTCCGGGGTGATGTGCAGCTGCTGCGACAGCCCATAGGCGGATAGCCCGTAGGCCAGCCCGTAGTTCATCGCCTTGATCCGGCTGCGCATCTCGACCGTGACCTCGTCGGCCGGGACCCCGAAGACCCGGGACGCCGTCTCGGTGTGGAAGTCGCGGCCAGAGGTGAACGCCTCCTCCAGCGCGGTGTCCCCGGACAGGTCGGCCATGATCCGCAGCTCGATCTGGCTGTAGTCGGCGGTGAGCAGCGTCTCGTAGCCGTCGCCGACCACGAAGCCCTGCCGGATCCGGCGGCCTTCCTCGGTGCGGATCGGGATGTTCTGCAGGTTCGGGTCGGTCGAGGAAAGCCGCCCGGTCGCCGCGATCATCTGGTTGTACGTGGTGTGAATCCGGCCGTCTTCGTCCGCCATCGGGATCAGCGAGTCCACGATGCTCTTGAGCCTGGCCACGTCCCGGTGCCGCAGGAGGTGCTCGAGTACCGGGTGGCCGGTCTGCGCAAGCAGGCTGGTGAGCGCCTCGGAATCCGTGGTGTAGCCGGTCTTGATCCGCTTGGTCTTGGGCAGGCCCAGCTCGGTGAACAGCACTTCCTGCAGCTGCTTGGGTGAGCCGAGGTTGAACTCGTGCCCGATGATCCCGAACGCCGCCTGCTCGGCCGCCTTCACCTCGCCGCCCAGGCTGGCGGACATGTCCGCGAAGTGATGCGTGTCCGCCGCGATCCCGGCCCGCTCCATCCGGGCCAGCACGTCCACCAGCGGCAGTTCCACGTCGGCCAGCAGCTGGGCAGCGCCGCGCTGTTCCAGGTCCGCGTCCAGGGCGTCGGCCAGTTCCACGGTGGCCTGGGCCCGCAGCACCAGTGCCACCGCGGCCTCCGCCTCGCCGTCTTCTTCCCCGTCTTCCCCGGCCGGCAGGTCCAGGGTGAGCTGGCCGGTGGCGGTCCCGCCGTCCCGCAGTTCCTTGCCCAGATAGCGCAGGGCCAGGTCGGCCAGGTCGAACGAGCGCTGGCCCGGCAGGGCCAGGTAGGCCGCCAGCGCCGTGTCGGTGGTCAGGCCGGCCAGCTCGAGGCCCCGGGCGGCCAGCGCATGCATCGGCCCCTTGGCGTCGTGCAGCGCTATGGGCTGGTCCGGGTCGGCCAGCCAGGCGGCCAGCGCCCGCTCGTCGTCCTCGGTCAGCGTGACCGGGTCGACGAACGCTCCGGCCCCGTCTGCGGCGGCCAGCGCGAGCCCGTCCATGGTCCCGGTGCCGCGACCCCAGGCGCCGTGGACCGCGACCCCGGCCCGGCCGGTCCCGGTGGCGTGCTCCTCCAGCCAGGCGGCCAGCTCGTCCGGGCCGGGCACCGACACCGTGACCTCGAACCCTTGGGCCGGCCCGGCCTCAGCGCCGGCCGTCGTGGCCGAGCCGGTAATTCCGTTAGGGAACGTGCTGTACAGGCGGTCGCGCAAGACGCGGAACTGGAGCGTGTCGAAGAGCTGATGGATCTGGTCCCGGTCCCACGGCACCGGCCGCAGGTCCGCGGGACCCGAGTCGAGCGGGACGTCCCGGGCCAGCTCGGTCAGCTGCCGGTTGCGCAGGACGTTGCCGAGGTGCTCGCGCAGCCGCTCCCCCGCCTTGCCCTTGACCTCGTCGACCCGGTCTACCAGCTCGGTCAGCGAGCCGTACTCGGCCACCCACCGGGCGGCGGTCTTCTCCCCCACCCCGGGGATGCTCGGCAGGTTGTCGCTGGGGTCACCGCGCAGCGCGGCGAAGTCCGGGTACTGCGTCGGGGTCAGGCCGTACTTGGCTTCGACCTCCTCCGGAGTGAACCGGGTCATGTCGCTGATCCCGCGCCGGGTCATCAGCACCGTGACGTGCTCGTTGACCAGCTGCAGGTTGTCCCGGTCACCACTGACGATGAGCACGTCCATGCCCGCCTCGGTGGCGGCCACGGTGAGCGTGGCGATGATGTCGTCGGCCTCATAGCCAGCGACCGACAGCCGGGGGATGCCCAGCGCGTCGAGGACCTCGAAGATCAGGCTGAGCTGGCTGCGGAAGTCCGCCGGGGTTTCCCGCCGGGTCGCCTTGTACTCAACGTACTGCTCGTGCCGGAAGGTCGGCTCGCTGCGGTCGAAGGCCACCGCCACGTGGGTCGGCTGCTCGTCGCGGAGCACGTTGATCAGCATCGCGGTGAAGCCGTAGACCGCGTTGGTGGGCTGCCCGGTGGTCGTGGAGAAATTCTCGGGGGGCAGCGCGAAAAACGCGCGGTACGCCAGGGAGTGGCCGTCGAGCAGCAGCAACCGCTCCCGGCCCGCCTCCGGTTGAGGTGCGGATGGGGGTGCCTGGGTTGCCTTCGTCGCCACGCCGGAAGTCTAGTAGCAGGTGCCGACACCAGGGGGCGGCACCGCGGCGCCGGCATGCCGCGGCCCGGGGGCCACCGGGAAGGCGGCGGCCACCGGGCCGCGACGAGCCAGGCCGGCTGCGGGTACCGCTCAGACGGCACCCGCAGCCGGGCGGGGCATCAGGAGTGGAACGCGAAAATGGTGGTGGAGTTGAAGGTCTTCCCAGGGCCGAGAACGGTGGACGGGAAGGCCGGCTGGTTGGGCGAGTCCGGGAAGTGCTGGGTCTCGAACGTATACCCCGCACCCTGCCGGTAGGTGTGGCCACTGATGCCCACCAGCGTGCCGGTGAGGAAGTTGCCACTGTAGAACTGCACGCCCGGCTGGTCGGTCCAGACGGTCAGCAGCCGGCCGCTCGACGGGTCGAAGGCACGGGCGGCCAGGTTGAGGCCGTTCGGGCCGGACGTCGCCGAGGTCTGCGGGTTCAGGATCCAGTTGTGGTCGTAGCCCTGGGCGATCAGCAGCTGGCTCTTGCCCCCGGTAGCCGACGCGAACTTGGCCGGGGTGTTGTCAGGAGCGCTGACGTCGCTGATCCGGGAGCCGATCGTGTGCGGCGCACGGAAGTCGAACGGCGTGCCGGCGACCGGGACCCCGTGGGGCAGCGGGAGCGGGATCTGGGTGGCGTCGGTCGGCGAGTAGCTGTTCGCGTTGATCTGGACGAACTGCTTGTAGGCCGAGCCGGCGGCCGAGTCCTCACCAGCCAGGTTGAAGTAGCTGTGGTTGGTCAGGTTGAGCACCGTCGACAGCGTCGGGTCGTTGTTGGTGGCCTTGTAGTGGATGCCGATCTGGCCCTGGTTGTTCAGGGTGAAGGTGACCACCACGGTGAGCTGCGCCGGGTACCCGGTGCACCCGCTGGGGCAGCCTGGGGATCCGGAGGCACCGCTGGAGTCACCGTTGGGGCTGACCAGCGTCAGCTGAACGCCGGCCGAGCCTGGCGCGTGGACCGCCTTCGAGGCCCAGACGTGGTTCCCGAAGCCGACCAGGCCGCCATGCAGACTGTTCACGCCGTTGTTGATCGGCAGCGTGTAGGTCTTGCCGTTCAGCTTGAACGTGCCCTTGGCGATCCGGTTGCCGTAGCGGCCGATCGTCTCGCCGAAGTACGGGCCGCCGTTGGCGGTCACCGGCGGGCTGTCGTTCGTGACGTAGTCCTTGAGGGTCTTGAAGCCCAGGACCACATCAGCGTCTTTACCGTGGCGGGACGGCACGTCAATCGACTGGATGATCCCGCCGAAGCTCAGGACCCTGACCTGCATGCCGCGGCAGTTGGTCAGCGTGTAGCGGTACACCGCGGTGTTCTTGCCGGTGTAGGGCTCGATGGTCTTGCCGAAGAACTGCTTGGACACGGTCGGCGAGCAGCCGCCGCCCGCGGGGGTCGAGGGGGCGGACCGCATGGCCGCCAACGACGTCACACTCGCGAGCGCCAGCGCGGCGACCGCGCCGATCCGGAGACCGGACGTGCTTATTTTCCCTCTTAAAACCGGACGCATGGAGACTCCCTTCGTTGGGTTCCCGGAGGCTGGCACAGACAGCCTCTGGGGCATTGTTAACGCTCACCTGCATGTAACGCCAGTGTTTCGGGGCAGAACATCTGATCTTTTTCGCTATGTGACTAGATAGTGATCTATGGGACCGGGCAACTCCCGGTATCGCTGCCCAAAGCACGTATAGACGACTCTGGTCACTTAGGTCGCTATGTCCCCGTGAGTCCCGGCGGGGGGTCACGGTGCGACCGCCGGGGTGCGGACCACCGGGGTGCGGACCCTCGGTGCGGACCGGGCGGCCTAGGCTGCCCCTACGGCGCGCCGGGCGCCGGCCGCTACTCCGGAGGGGCGAGTGGATCAAGAGGGCGAGACGCGGGTCGACCGAGACGGTGACGGGCGCGCGGCCCAGGACAGCGCCGGGCAGGCAGGCCAGGACACCGGGCGCGGGGGCCAGGACACCGGGGCGCAGATCATCGAGGGTTTCGCCCGGCTCAGCGAAGGCACCCTGGCTAGCCGCATGGGCATCACCGTGACCGCCGCCAGCGCGGAGCGGGTCGTCGGCGCTATGCCGGTGGACGGCAACATCCAGCCATACGGCCTGCTGCACGGTGGTGCCTCCTGCGTGCTGGCCGAGAGCCTGGGCTCGCTGGGCGCGGCCCTGCAGGCCGGGCCCGGGCGGTTCGCGGTCGGGATCGAGATCAACGCCACTCACCACCGCGCGGTCGCGGAAGGCGTGGTCACCGGGGTTGCCACCCAGGTGCACGGCGGGCGGACGACGGCCACCTACGAGATTGCGATCCATGATGACCGGGGCCGCCGGATCTGCTCGGCCCGGCTGACCTGCCTGCTCCGCGACCAGGTCCCGCCAGGCGGCCATGATCCGGGCCAGGTCGCGCCGGCCGGGCCGTGACCAGGTCAGTCCCGGCACAGGCGGGGAAACAGCACGTAACCCGACGTTTATCACAAACCGGCCAGGGAGTGGCCGCCCCTTTGCGCGGCACGGGGACTCCTCGCTACCGTGGTGGGGAGAGCCCGGGGAGCTGAGTAGAGAACGTGTCGGCCCGGGGAAGGCCGACACGGCACCAAAAGTTCCCCGGGCTCGATCCGGGGAGCGGTCCAGCGTCCGCTGGGATGGCCGGACGGACCCGTGGTTTAGCCCGGTTCAGGTGGTTCGCCAGCCGCCCGGTTGAGCCGCTCGCCCTCGGGAGCGCGCCAGTTCAGTTTTCCGGAAGCGCAGTTCAGTTTCCGGAAGCGCAGTTCAGTTTCCGGAAGCGCGCAGCCCGGCTCGCGCGACTGCGCCCAGGCTCAGTCCCGGCGCCGCGACCGCGCTCTTCCCGGCCGAAACGGGGTCAGGCCCCGGGATCCGGCTTGGCGGCTGCCGTGCCGGCCTTGTCCGCGGCACCGTTCTTCCCGGCACTGTCCTTCGCGGCACTGTCCTTCGCGGCGCTTTCGTTCGCGGCGCCGCCGGGGGCCATGCTGCCCTCGAGGATCCGCTCCGCTACGGCACGCATGGCGAGGCGCTGGTCCATGGACGTCTTCTGGATCCAGCGGAACGCGTCCGGCTCAGACATCCCCTGCTCGGTCTGCAGCTTCCCCTTGGCCCGGTCAAGCAGCTTGCGCACTTCCAGCCGTTCCTTGAGCGTGCCGACCTCGCCGGCCAGCGCCGCGACCTCCTGGAAGCGGCTGACCGCGATCTCGATCGCGGGCACCAGATCCGCCTTGGTGAACGGCTTCACCAGGTAAGCCATGGCTCCCGCGTCGCGGGCCCGCTCGACGAGCTCACGCTGGGAGAAAGCGGTCAGGATGACCACCGGCGCGATGTGATCGGCGGCCACCCGCTCGGCGGCCGATATCCCGTCCAGGACCGGCATCTTCACGTCGAGGATCACCAGGTCCGGCCGGAGACTGACGGCGAGATCGATGGCCTGCTGGCCGTCGGCGGCCTCACCGACCACCGAGTAGCCCTCTTCCTCAAGCATCTCCTTGAGGTCAAGCCGGATCAACGCCTCGTCTTCGGCGATCAAAACACGCAACGGGGTCTGACTCACGCTCATGATCGTACCGGTACCAGGTAGATTGGCGTTCGGCCGAGCCAGCCATGCGCTGCCTGGCGGCCGCGCCCCGGTAGACCAACAGGCAGAGTCCATGGTCTCAAAAACCATGCAGTGTGGGTTCGAATCCCACCCGGGGCACACCAGCTCATCTGCGTCATTCCCCTCCTCCGAGACCAGCCCCGAGGGCTGCGGCGTCGCCGATGCGGTGCACCCGCAACGCGTTGGTGCGGCCGGGCGTGCCCGGCGGGCTGCCCGCCACGATCACCACTTTGTCGCCTTTGTCACAGCGCCCGATGTCCAGCAGCGCCTCCTCGACCTGGCGCACCATCGCGTCGGTGTGCCGGGTAGGGGGCACGATGAACGTCTCCACGCCCCAGCTCAGCGCCAGCTGGCTGCGTGTGCTCGGCTGGGGCGTGAAGGCCAGCAGCGAAATCGGTGAGCGGTAGCGTGCCAGCCGCCGGGCGGTCTCGCCGGTCATCGTGAAGGCCACCAGGGCCTTGGCCCCGACGGCCGCCCCGACCTCGGCAGC
>Ga0208717_1000497_pt1 | contig 13107 bp, 11 predicted proteins | sample NGESurF53shallow_FD_184489 | JGI IMG/M metagenome (GOLD analysis project Ga0208717, IMG submission 184489) | Arctic peat soil microbial communities from Barrow, Alaska - NGEE Surface sample F53-3 shallow (SPAdes) | ecosystem: Environmental > Terrestrial > Soil > Wetlands > Peat ... | reverse complement strand
TGCAGCAATCGTCGAGGCGGATGTGCCGGTGGCGATGACGGTGTTCACCGAAGTCGATGACGGCACGTTTGATGTGTTGGACACCGGGAAGCGCCGCAACGCCGCTGACGTGTTGGCGATTGAGGGTGAGAAGTCGGCGACGATGCTCGCCGCGATGGTGCGCACCGTGTGGCTGTTTAACAACCGCCCGGACTTGAACTGGTCCGGGGGGGCCGCGGCGGTGACTAACCATCAGATCGTCCAAACCCTTGAGGATCATCCAAAGCTACGTGACTTCGTTGCGGTCGGTGAGCAGATCGCCGTAGCGACGGGGATGATCAAGAGCGCCGCCGGTGCGGCCAGCTACCTGGTGGAGCATGCGAACCGGCGGACTAACCTGACCGCCTGGTATGAGGGGATCATCGACGGCGCCGGGTTGAAGAAGAACGACCCGCGGCTGTTGTTTCGCCGGGTGATGTTCGCGATGGCCAGGAAACAAGCCGGGCAGGTGATGCGCCGCCGCGACACCCGCGAACATGTCGCCTTGTACATCAAAGCGTTCAACGCGTGGGCCACCGGCGAAGAACTCACCCAGCTACGGTTCACCACCCGCGAAACCATGCCACCCGTCACCAAGATGCGGTAGCACCGCGCAGGCCACCGGAACGGTGGCTTGCCATCGGGAGCTACCTATCGAAGGACGCCGTCGGCCTTGGTGAAGGGATATCGAGCCCCGAGTCTCACGGAATGCACCGGTCGAGCAGGCGACCGGGATCGAACCGGCATGGCCAGCTTCCCGGGCTAGACCCGGCACGGCGGTTGGGCACTACGTACGGCCCCGCTAGGGACACATAGCCCACATTTCAGGACCAGCAGATGGCCGCGGGTGGGGGAAAGTCTTGCTGTGTAAGGGATTTTCGGTGGAGCGGGTGACCGGGATCGAACCGGCATATCCAGCTTGGAAGGCTAGCGGGACACCTTCCCGTTTGAGCCTGAAAATAGGGCCTGACCTGCGCATACGCTCTTTTTGATCTTGACCACTCCGGTCCGTAGAAGGCCGCACTTTACCGGCCGTACGGCCCCGCTAAGGACCTGTCCGCGGGTTTCCGTCCACCCCTACGAAGGGGTCCCGCGGTTGGATCACGGGGTCCTCGTTGACGTAGAAGGGAGCCAGAAGAGTGTCGGCCGGCCCGCAGCAGACCGCCGAGCTCGGCCGGCGGCCAATCAGCTTCCTCGCGGACGGGCCTGATCCGCGCGCCCAAGCCGGGGCGCTTGCCCCTCCTCGTCGATCGTGAGCGCGATCTATTCGAAGCTGGATTCCCTTAGGCCATAGTCACGCTCGACGGTCGCTACTCGCACTCTGTAGTCCTCGTACCAGACCTGGCGGCCCTTGCGCTGGACAAGCACATGCTGAGCGACGTACTTCCAAGCTTGTGCGGCCTGGTCGTCGACCCAGTAGGAAACCGTGATTTCGATGCCGTCACGGGCACTCTCGACGCCTAGGAATCCTGGCTGCTGGCGGGCAAGGTCGTTCATGGCGGCAGCAGTCGCGGCGTAGCCATTGTCGCCTGGCGTCCTCACCGACGTGAATATGACCGCCGTATACGGCGGACTGGGTGCCTGTGCGATGCCAGCTTCAGCGTCCACATGGCGAGTTTGCCATAGATCGCAAGTCGAGATGGGGACGGTGCTACCGCGACCACCACACGCCCGTTACGTCGCTCAGGAGGGCAACATTGCCCCGGGGCGGTAGGACATTTCGGCCCTTGGGCAACCCAGCAGGCGCTCGCCGATGACCGAGTGCGTGCACGTCGCTTTGTGGCCGCCCAGAGGTACGGTCACAGCGGCAGAAGTGCGACTCGTGAGCATGAATCTGCGTGCGTTTCGCGCGAAGTTACAAGCCCCTCGAGGCATCGTCTATTGAGCCCAGGGCGGCTGGGGTGATGACGGTGCCGTCCTGGGTTGTCGCAGTGCAACAGCTCCTCCAACGCAGCGATACGCGCGCTCTCATCCGCCGGTTTCCTGGCGGTTGTCGCGGTACCGGTAGCCCTCGGTGTTGGCATCTTCGCGCCTCCTCCGCTTGGCGGGCACCAGGGACCGTTCGTAGGGTGCCCGCGGATAACACCGCCGATGTAACTTGAGGCTCGAATATCGCTCCAGGCCTAGTCCCCGCTTCCGAGCAGCTCTGCTCGCCAGCTGACTTTCCTGGAGGACAGATGAACCATGCTGGGGTAATCGATGAGGCCTCGTACGACCCGCTGCGATCGTTCCGGGACTGGCAGGACGCCTGTGCGAGCTTGCGGCTCGCCGAAACATGCCGCGACAACTACAGCGACCTTGTGCGTTTGTCAGCCGAAGTGATCCGCACGCGCAATGCACTGACGATCGACCTGGTTAGGGCAGGCACGCATCTTCCAGGCGACGTCCTGCGGGATCTCGCGCGCGACGATCAACTCCTTCTCGAACACGACGACGCAGCGCTGAGCAACAACCCCCCGCCCTCCGCTCCGCTTAGCGCCGACGATGCGACACTGCCCGCCTGATTCGCTGCGTGACGGTTGCGAGTCCCGGCCGAGGACCGCACACAGGGGGCATCCGCGCCGGGTCCCTTTTGTTCGGGCACCGTCCGCTCGACTACGGATTTCGCGGCCCGCTGCCGAAAACAGTCCCATGCGCCAATTCACTATCGACAAGGCATCTGGTGAGGCGTTCGCCGCGTGGGCGCAGGCCTACGCGGACCTCGTCGCAGCGGAGCGCGCAGGCGTGGACGCGGATCAGACCATGGAGCTGACCAACGACGTGTTGCGCGCCCATATTGCCCTGGTGCGTACACGGACGGCGGCGGGCTGGTTCCCGACCGCGGAATCCGTCAACCGGATGCGGCTGGAGGAACACCTTCTGCGGCTCGGCGAGCGGTGGCCGGGCTAGCAGCACCCGTCGACCTCAAGGCCGAACGCGAACGTCGCAGTCCTCAGCAGCGTCGACGATCTCCTGTGCTCACTCGGGCGACGTGAGGTCGATTCCTTTGTCGAGCAGCGCTGCCGGGACCGCTTGCGGCGCCATAAAGTCGCACGGTCCGCTGTGGTGGGCAGCCAGTCCGCATGTTGCGCCGTTGGTGAGGTTCTTCAACCCGCAACCCCCGGCTGCGGCGACGTCGCTGACGATGTTGGAGTTGTGATTCTCGGCGCGGGGTTCTTGCATGGCGCACCCCTTCGTTGTCCTGCCTCTACTCAACGTCGGGGTTCGTGTCAGCACAAGACCAAGGGGCGTTGTTTCCCGTGAATAACGCGTTACATGAACTCGCGTCGACTGTAAATGGGCTCATGCGGCGGGTGTGAAGCTGGTTGAGCACGCGGCGTTGTGTCCGCCGACGGCAGCATCGACGTCGACCGACACCGTGACGCCGTAGGGCGCCGTGGAGGTGTCGAGTGGCACGACGGCGTGACCGGTGCCGTCGGCGGCCGTGGCTTTGACCGTGTCCTTCGACTTGTAGTGGGCGGTCACGGTCACCTGCGCGTCGGCGGTGGTTTGCACCAGGACGTCGATTGGTTGGTTGTGGTGTGGGCTGGCATTGGAAACGCTGGCCGTACATGCCAGTGCCGCAGCGGTTGGCGTAGGTTTGGCGGGGACTGGCGAAGGCGTTGACGATGGCTTCGGCGGTATCGGTGCCGGGGCTGTTTTTGTCGTCGCGGCAGCATGTGGCGCGGTTGTCTTTGCGGCAGTTGGTGTGGTCGGGCTCGGTGAAGGGGGAAGCGAGAACGGTGTTGGCGGCGCCAGGGAGGGCGCCGGCGGGATGATGGCGGAAGCGAGCCCGTCAGAGGGTCCGCTCGCTGCTGCAGTGACCGCGGATGCACCGGCTTTCGGCAACTGGCATCCGACCAACACGAAGGCCAGAACGGGCACAGCGTAAAGCAGGCGGCGATTCAATGATGCCCCTCTCGTCAATGATGCCCCTCTCGCAATCCCTTTGATCGGACAGTCAGCCCAACTCAGGCAACGCAGGGCCTCGTTGCAACCGAAGAGCCCCGGCCAGCTGCCCCCACGCCGGGTCTCCTCGGTTGCTTCGGGATGCCCCAGCCCGAAGCCCCCCGAGCTCCCCTCCCACGCAGGGTTTCTGTGCCCTCGGCTGCCGGGGGGAAACCAGCCGCTGGAAGACCTGGCCGATCGGGTGGCGAACGATGATCGAAAAGACGATAAGCACGAGCGTGGCGACGCGCTGCCAGCGCGACGATTGCTGACTGTCGATACCGAAATCCGTCAGCGTGGCGGATTTCCGGCGGGGACCAATGTCGGTCGCCTCGATCAACTCGCCCGCACGTCGCTCGGCCCGCAACCGTAGTTAACCGAGTCGTCAGGTCGCGCAGCCAGGATTGCCGTGGCGCCCGGCCGTTCCCCCCCGGGATAGCCGGGCGCCACCTGGGGACTTCTCAGCGCGACACGTGGAAGGACCGATGAGGGCTCCTGACCGTCCGCTCCCGCGTAACCGTCGGACGCTGGCCGCCGCTGACACGGTCGCAGCGTTGGGCTAGTGGGTTGGCTTTTTTGCCAGTCTCGGGGCCGACGTACTGCGCGACGTTGCGCGGACACTGCGAGCTCGCGTCACGCGAGCTGGCTGAAGTAGGCCGCGTTGACGGACGTTCCTCGTGCCGAAAGTCGGATGTTCGGAGGTGGTAAACGCCCTCCCGAGCCGGCGTAGCGCCAAACGGCTGCGCACCCGACGTCGTAACGCCACTAGGAACGGCCCAAGTTCTTCGATCAACTCCGCGGCTGACATCACTGGCGCGCGCGATATCGGCGGACGGATCTCTGCGCCACAGTGCAGAGACCCAGCGTGGTGCCACGCGGTGCCGTCGAGGACCCCGTTGCTCCCCGTTGACCCTAGTTCCCCGCCCCGCTGCGCGGGACGTTGTGACCGCCAAAAGGTGCCGTTAGAGCTTGCGTGCAGCTACCCGGACGGACAACAGTGGTGGCGGTCAACAGGTGCGTCCCGGAGGCATATCCGCGCGGGCTCGTCGCTTCTAGTACACCTCGCGGGATTCGGTCACGCGTTGCTGGGTGACACTTCCAGGGTAGGCAACCGGAGCCTGCCCGACAGTGCGTTCTTCAACGACAGTGGCTCTGCGGCGGGGCGCGAAGATGGTCAGTGTTACTACCAGACCGAGGGCGCCGGCGATCATCAAGATGACCCCGACGGTGTGAATGTTAAACCCGCTCGCAGTGGCGTGGATGGCGAACGTCAAGATGGCGCCTACCGCGATCAGAAATACGGATACGCCGATGCCCATCGGATCCTCCCGACTAAAGTGTCCTGCTGCGATCAGCGGGACTTTGCGACGCAGAATTGCCCGTCAACGGCGTAGCTCAAACAAGCCGCAGACTGGGACCGTCGCGCGCCGCGCCATGAGAGCGTCAAGATCGCTGGGATGGCGTAGAGCCGGGCTAAGCCAGGTGGATGCGCACACGCGGTTCAATGCGAGTAAACGGTGAGCCCATCGTGTAGCGCTGTAGTTCGCGACCGTCCGCGCCACGGACAGGAAGGCCCTTCGCGACGCGTCAAGACACATCATCGCGGCCCGCAGGTGAGCGGCGTTCGCGACCTCTTCCGGCCTTCCGACAACCATCGGTTCGACCCATACCGCAACCCGCGCGGTTTCACCCCGATCGCGACTGGGCGGCCAGGAGTTGGTGAAGCCGGCGGTGCGCGCAGCCCGAGCCGCTCAGGCGGCAACGACTGCAGCATTGATTTGGTGTGCAAGCTGGTAAAGCCCCGCCGCACCCGACTACGGCGCGTGCGCAGGCGTGGTCAGTCGCGGTGGACAACCCGATGGCGCGAACTAGCGACGCGTCGACCGCGAGTACGTGACCGGGAAAATCAACGGCTGGAAGCACATCCTGAACACGCTCGGCACGCGCGATGGAGACCGCATCAACGATCCAATCGGCTGATGACCCTTACAGCGTGCATGCGCAAAGAATTTGACAGTCCCGGCGGCCATCACAGATGACGTTGTCTTTGCGGCTCGCCTGACGCGTACGGCGTCAGGGGCGTCCGACCAGTGCGTTGAACTTTCTGGTGTCAAAAACAACGTGGGCTTGCACGAGTTTTCCGTGGCGTACGGTGTGCCATTCACTCATCAGCACCGTGCCGCTGTTCGTCGGCGTCTCGAGGTTGACGTCGTATACCGAGCACACCTCATCGCCGTCTGCCCATTGGCGCCGCAGCGTATGTCCGCGCACGATCGGCAGGAGACCAGCGGCGCCTTTGAAGAACGCAGCTTTGCTGGTGACCTGCAGGAACGGACCGTCGAAGCGGTAATCGTCGCTCACGAGGTTCGCGGCATGCTCGTGGTCGCCGGCGTAGAAGGCGGTCAGGTACGCGGTGGCGATGTCGGCGGGTGCGTCGTGCGCGTTGGACATAGCGGGCTCCTTCTGATGCACGGGTCAGTAGGTTTTATCAAACAACTGAGATGGTGGCATCCTCAGTCCTTTCATGCAACCTACTGCTACCGTTAGCTGATGCTGCCCCGTGACTACGCCGCGGAGAACTGCTCAATCGCCCGCACCCTTGAGGTCGTGGGTGATCGTTGGACGCTTCTGATCGTTCGGGAAGCCCTTGCAGGTGTGACTCGTTTCGACGTCTTCCTTGAGCGACTCGGCGTTGCCAGGAATGTGCTCGCCGACCGGCTGGCGCGACTCGTCGAGGAAGGCATTCTTGATAGATGCGCCTACCAGCAGCGTCCGGTCCGCTGCGACTACGTCGTGACGGAGAAGGGCCACGACCTATGGCCGGTGTTGGCGTCGCTGATGGCCTGGGGCGACCGTTACACGGCACCCAATGGCGCCCCACGAGTCCTCACACATGCAGGCTGCGGCGGCCGCGCCCATCAGGTCGTGATGTGCGCCTCGTGCGGATGGGAGCTCGCAAGCGGCGAACTCATCACCAGACCGGGACCGGGTGGTCGACGTCGACGTCCAGCCCGTATTGGATCGTCCACCTAGGGACGGGATCCCGTTCCTAGAACGTGTGCTGGACTCGGGTTTTGCGTCTTCGGCTGCGCTGCTGGCCGCGGTGCCGGGCACGTCCGGCTGGTCGTCGCTCTTGTCGGCGCCAGATCATGGGTCGTTGTTGTCCCCGCGGTAAGCCATGCCTTCGCGCGACCGGTGCCTTCAGGGCCTCAGCAGTGATCGAATTTGGGCCAACCCCTTCGAATCGAACGCACCGGCCTCAAGGACCCTCCCGGTGTCGGCGGTTGCCAGGTGGGTAGGGCTGAGCGTCAGGGCAGCCTGGGCATTGTCCATGGTGACGACGGAGTGGGGCGCCACGCGCGGACCGTGGGGACGGACGCGGCGACTCAGTGACGTGGGCAGGCGATTCACTCATGTGGGCGCTGACTTCACCGATGAGCTACGTATGGCAGCGGCGCGGTCCCGTTTTCGGCCCTGGGCGGAGCAGTTTTGGGCAGCGACCGATGCGCTCGTGGTTCTCGTCGATGAGGCCCACTGTGTACTCGCATCCAGTCCCGCAGCGTGTCGTGCGCTGCGAATGAGCGAGACGGAGGTGCTCGGTCTGGATGCGGTCGCGTTGGTGGTCCCTCGCGAAGGACCGGCGTTTCGCCACGAGCTACGCAATGCAGCCCGGTCTGGACTGCCCTTCACGCACGAGCACGAGTTGTGCGGCGGCGTATCGAACGACCGCCCGTCGATCGCGTGGTCTATCTCGCGGATATCCGCATCGCCCGCGGTCGTTGTATGCGTCGGGGTGGACGTCACTGCAACCCGCAACGAGTTTGAAGTGTTGCGTAGTAGGGCGGTGACCGACGAACTGACCGGCTTACCCAACCGTTCAGGTCTTCTCGAACATCTGTCGGTACGCGCAGGCAGCGGCGCATCTGTGGTGTTCTGTGACCTTAATGGTTTCAAGGCGATCAACGACGCGTACGGTCACAGTGCCGGGGATGCGGTGCTCGTTCAGCTCGCACGGCGGTTGAAGCGAACGGTGCGCGGAGAGGACTTCGTCGCCAGGATCGGCGGAGACGAATTCGTGATAGTCGCGCCGCCGGACTCGACATCCGATTTCGACGCACTCGCACGACGACTACTGCGTGCCACTGACCAGCCGATGATTCTTCCCGGCCCGATCGTCGCGACCGTCGGTATGTCGATCGGCATGGCAATGCTCAACAAAGATGAGGACCCGGCGACGGTGCTCAAGCTTGCCGACCACAACATGTATCTGATGAAGTCACGCCGAGCCACGACCATCAGTGACGTACACAGCGCCGATCAGTGAGACCTGTTCCTCGCTCTTCATAGCGGCAACACCGCCGCACGCCCGGTGGCTTCTCGCACCGAGCGATGTGGTGGCAAACGCCATCAACCATCGGACTGCCACCGACGCAGCGTCCTCGATCACGGAGCCACCGGCTCATCCCGAAGGGCTGACACGGTATCGGCGTATGTGCGCCATCTAGCAACGGGGACATCTCCGTTACCCGCGGACATGGGCGGGTTCCTGGCGGCGGTGACCGCCGTGGTGGAGAACTCTGTGCGCCCCCTGAAGAAGTGCCGGGAGAGAACGCGCCACCGACCGCGGCCGCGACTCAGTGACAACCGGCGGGTGCGGCGGCAGGTGCGGCGGGGGCCGGCGACGGCGATCTGACGAAAGATAGATCTGTGGGCGCTCGGTCGGCTTAGTACGTCGATACGGGTCAAAGCGGGGCCGTCGTCGCAATTGTTGGAAAGCAACGGACCGGCTGATCGGCAGCCGGATGCTGATCAAGAACATGGATGTTCTCGCCTGTCATCTCCGGATTTGATACACATCTTTGAGCTGGCCACTTCAGCCTCCGTCGGGTCCCCAAGATCGGGTCGGCCGCGGCGCCATGAACTTACTCTTCTGCTTGAGATGCGGATGTCTGCTTGAGATGCGGATGTCCCGTCCTGCTCCATTTTGAATATCGCGAAGGTCATCGCCGGGCGGGTGCCGATCGCACACCGACGTCGCGTGCCTGTTTACCGTTGAAACCGAAGCAGCCCGCGCCCGACGACCGAAGGAGTGAGCGTTGAGCTTGGCCTGCATTTCCGGACACCTGCACTGCTCACGTCGGGGGTTTGTTCGCCGTCGTTTGGGTCCATTCCGATGCGGCTTCAACTAACGATTTTGGAGCGTCGCAAGGACCCGAGCCGCCTGGGGCACCCCGAGCATAAGTGCGCACGAAGACCGCCTGGCCCATGGCCGACTCGTCCGCCCGCCTTGCCGGTCACGGCGGGCTCCCTGGGGCTCGATGCTGTCTTTGGCTACGCGGGGCGCCGACCCGCTAGCAAGTCTGCGTTCGGTGTGTCGTGGATGAAGGCGCGTGCTGCGTGGGTGCCGAGCGGGCGGGAGATGAGGTAGCCCTGGGCGCTGTCGCATTGAAGCTGGGTGAGCACCCTTTGCTGGGTTGGGTCTTCGACGCCTTCCGCGATGGTCGTCAGGTGGAGATCTCGGGCCAGACGCAAGATAGTTTTGACGAAGGCAGCGCCTTCGCTCTTAGGGTCGGTCAGCGGGTCGACGAAGGACTTGTCGATCTTGAGCATGTCGACGGGAAAGAGGCGTAGATAGCTGAGCGAGGAATAGCCGGTTCCAAAGTCGTCGATGGCGATGCGGATCCCCGCGCTCTTGAGGTTGGTGAGTATCTGCGCGGTGTGGACGGGGTCGAGCATGAGCACACTCTCAGTGATCTCCAATATCAGCTGCTCGGGGTGCAACCCGCTTGATGCGAGAGCGGTCGCGACGTCGTTGGTGAGGTCAGGGTCGTCGAGTTGGCGTGCGGAAAGGTTGACCGACAGCGCCAATGGCATCCCGTCCCGCGAAGTCCATGTTGCTGCTTCCGTGCAGGCGGCCTGCAGGACCCAGCGACCTAACTCCACGACAAATCCGGTGTCCTCAGCCAGTGGGATGAACCGGTAGGGGCCGAGGTGGCCCAGCGTGGGGTGTCGCCAGCGGACCAACGCTTCGAATCCTTCGAGGGTGCCGTCGACGAGAGATATTTGCGGTTGGTATTCGAGGAAGAATTCGTCGCGTTCCAGCGAGCCTCGGAACGCGTTGGTCATCGCGAGGCGGTCGATGAGCTGGGAGCGCATCTGCGATTCGAAGACGGTGAACCGGTCTTTGCCTAACGCTTTTGCCTCATACATTGCGGTGTCTGCTTCGCTGAGCAGCTGTTCGGTTGTTGTGGTGGTGTCGGCGAAGGCGATACCGATACTGACGGTGAGGGAGGTTTGCTGGTCGGCTACCGCCGTCGGTTGCCGCAACACCGAAACCATCCGTTCCGCCAGTGCGGTGGCGATGTCGGGGGTGGGGATGTTGTCGAACAACACCGCGAACTCGTCGCCGCCGAGTCTGGCGACAGTATCAGCACCGCGAACGATGGAGGCGAGCCGTTTCGCGGCGACCACGAGGAGTTCGTCTCCTGCCTGGTGGCCGAGGCTGTCGTTGACGGCTTTGAACCCGTCAAGGTCACAAAAGCAGAGCGCGACGATGCCGCCGGACCGGGGTAGCGCTGCGAGCGCGTGCTCGACCCGGTCGTGCAGAAGCGCGCGGTTGGGTAGGCCCGTCAGGCTGTCGTGAAATGCCTGGTGCCGCAGGTCGTCTTGCAGGACGAGTTGAGTGTCCAGAGCACTTTGCAGCGACTGGCCGCGTTCGGCCAACAGCAATGTCTGCTGGCGGGTGCGGCCAAACAACCACGAGAACCGCACAATGATTAGTGCGAACAAGGCTACCGACGACCCTGCCAGTACCGGAACATCAACAGCCACCCCGGCGACGTGGCCGATGAGCAGGATCAGCGGCGAAACGAAGCCCGCACCTGCGACCAGCGGCATCCAGCGCCGCCCGGCCGACCGATCGTCTGTGGCCGCGACCAGGGGCTGGGCCATCGACGGGTGCAACGCCGCCGTCGCGATCAGGACGTAGTTGATCAGGAAGGCCGCGTCAACCGGATTGCCCACGGTGTACGAGCCCCGCAGTACCAGGACGTCATAGACAAAATCGCCGACCAGCATGGCCGTAATGGCAGCGATGATGAGCTTGTCCGCCGGTCGCCGGGCGACCCCGCCGAGCAGTGCGCTGACGACGATGAACACGACCCCCAAATCCATCACCGGGTAGGCCATCGTGACAAGTTTCCCGAACCAGTCGACGGTCGAATCATGGGCATAGGAATGCATCAAGAACTGCCACGACAATGCCAACGCGCCAATGCAGACGATCGCCGCATCGGCCCGCGCCTCCCGCGAGTCCCGCGCCCCCCGGGAGCGGCTGATCCGAAACACCCCCGCGAACAAGAACGGGTAGCCCAACAAATACAACGCGTCCGCGACCGATGGGAACGGCGCCGATCGATGCAGGACGAGGTCGTACACGTCCAGCACGCCATCGCCGAACACGAAACACCCGTTCGCCGCACCCAACAGATACCAGCCCAACCGCTCGGCGGGACGATGCCAACGCACCCCCAGCCACACGCAAAACGTGGATGAGATCCCCACCACCGAATACGTCAAATCTTTGGCGGCCACGCCAGGCAACGTGAAATAGACCACCACGACGCACAGCCCAGCAGCAAGGACGCACTTCCACATCGAGCGCTTCAACGGGTCCCGCCCCTCGTCGCAAGCGGCTGTCGCGGACACCGAGCGCAGGCCATCCGCGTCATAGTCAGCGGCACTGCACCGCTACGTGTCCGCAAGCCGGGAAGGGGACACACGGGGCTCGATGACCTCCATTGGCTGGGCCGCGGCCAGTACAGGGCGCGATCGTTCTCCTTCCCTTCGACCGACCGAGCCCTCATTTGAGGAAACCCGGAGAAAGGACACGCAACCCGTCCACTGACGGCACTTAGCCCAATCCACCAGCCAGGAGGGTTTTCGCGGCGCTCTGTGGCTTTGAGCGAAAGCCTTTGGGAAGTCCGCCTGCGTCCGCCCAGACGGTTCCGAAGCGCACCTGACTCTCGTCGGTGGGTTCGGGCTGTGGATGCAGAGGTGACAACTCGACGGTTCTGCAGCCGGTCGCCGCTTGTCCGACGGGTTGTGAAAGCCATTCGTGTGATTGCCGACCGCTACTTGCTGGCGAGCCAGCGACTCGGCTCGATTGTGACGGCTGTGTCGGCATCGTCGTGCGTGTGTTATCGCGCCGGTAGTCCTCGCGTTAACGGCCCGTTCGCACGGCGGTCCCCGAATCACTCATTTCGCGTTGGTCGTGGTATTCCTCAGCCGTGTCCGACCTGGAGCTCCACGAACATCCTCCGAATCGAAAGCTCTGAGCCGCCGCGCAGAGCTTTCCGTTTGCCTGCGAACCACCTCGCCAACCTGTAGTCGCGTGACAATTCAATCGCACACTCGACGATGCGGCTTCAGCTGCCAGGCCCGTGTCCCCAGCCGTGACCGTGGCCGTTGCCCCTTTTGTTGCTGTTGGGCGCGGGCGTGGGCTTGGGAGTCGGTGTTGGGGATGCGGCTTTGACAACCGCGGGCGCTGGCGCGGGCGGTGGCGTGACGGCGTCTTGTGGCGTCGGCTTCGGCGCCGGCGTTGGTTTGGGTGCGGCCGATTGCTTCGTCGCCGGGCGGCTGGTGGTCTTGGCGGGGGTGATGATTTTCGCTTTCGGGCTCGGTACGGGCGGTGCCGTGATCGGCTGGCGATGCGGCGGCGGCCCGGCCGGGGTCGACGGGGCGGGTAGCTGAGGTTGTCGGGGTGCCGAATGTTTCATCGCGACGCGCGCAGGGGGTGATGCCGCGCGATGGGGTGCCTCGACGGCAGCAGAGGTGGCCGCCGCTGGCTGTGCGCTGGGCGCGGGCGCAGGTGTGGGGGTGGCGGCGAGTGCGGGTCCGGCGATTCCGGTGACGCCGGCGACCGCGACGGCGCTGACGCCGACGGCGGCTTGGGCGGCGACACCTGCTGCGGTCAGGGAGGGTGCGGAGCCGAGCAGTGGTGTGCCGACGAGCCAGGAGGTTGGTCCCATCGCCCAACGCAGCCGTGGCGCGGAGACCTCCAGGAGGGCGCGGACGATGTCGGGGTCGAACTGGGTGCCGCTGCAGCGGACCATTTCGGCCAGGGCTGCACCGCGGGTCATGGCTTTCTTGTAGGCGCGGGAG
>Ga0208717_1000496_pt1 | contig 13116 bp, 9 predicted proteins | sample NGESurF53shallow_FD_184489 | JGI IMG/M metagenome (GOLD analysis project Ga0208717, IMG submission 184489) | Arctic peat soil microbial communities from Barrow, Alaska - NGEE Surface sample F53-3 shallow (SPAdes) | ecosystem: Environmental > Terrestrial > Soil > Wetlands > Peat ... | reverse complement strand
GATGGGCGGCCGGGTGGCGGCGGCCCTGGCGGCGTACGCCAGCACCCGGGAGCGCCTCGCCGACGAGCTGGGCACGGATCCCTCGCCCGAGACCGAAGCGCTGCAGCTGGCCATCCTGCGCGGCGAGCTGCTCCCGCCCGGGCCTGCCCCGGCCCCGGCCCGCCTGGGCCTCGTCGGCCGCGGCGACGAACTCGGCTACCTGGACGCGGTGGCCAACCACGCCCGCAGCGGCGCCGTCGAGGTGGTGGTCATCGACGGGGAGGCCGGCATCGGGAAGACCACCCTGCTGCGCACCTGGGCCGACGGCCGGGCGGCCGCCGGGGACACGGTCCTGATGGCGACCTGCGGGCAGCTCGACCGGGCCCTGCCGCTGGATGCCCTGCTCGCCGCGCTGGGCGCGCTGCTGCGCCGGCTGGGACCCGAGGCGGCCGCAGACCTGATGGGAGGGGACGAGCCGGTCCTCGGGCCCGTCCTCGCGACGAGCCCCGCCACGCGGGCACGGCCGGCTCTGGCGGACAGCCTGCTCGGTCCTGCGGTCTTGTACGCCGCTCTGGTCCGGGTGCTCGGGAGGCTCGCCGTCCGGGGGCCGCTGGTCGTGGCGATCGACGATGCGCACCTGGCGGGCCCCGCGCTTGCGGACTGGCTGCGCTTCGTGCGGCGCGGGGCGGTCCCGCTGACCGTGGTGGCCGCGGTCCGGCCAGGCGCGGGCGAGCCGCTGCCGGCCACCGGAGTCGTCCACCTGGGCGTGCTCGGCCGTGACGCCGCCGCGGAGCTGGTGGGCCTGGGGCGGGTGGACGAGCTGTACGAGCGCTCCAAAGGCCACCCGCTGTTCCTTACCGAGCTGGCCCAGCAGGTGGCGGGCGAGCCGCTGCCCGCCTCACTTGTGGAGTCGGTGTCCGCGCGGTGTGACGATCTGGGGCCGGCCGGCACGCTGCTGCGGACCGCCGCGGTGATCGGCCCCGAGCTGGACATCGACCTGCTGGCGGCGGTACTCGGCCGCGGCGTGGTGGATCTGCTGGGTGACGCGGAGCGGGCCGTCGCCGGGCAGTTTCTGGCCGACGAGAACGGGACCCTCAGGTTCCGGCACGAGCTGCTGCGGGAGGCCCTCGCCGCGAGCGCCACGGCCGGCCGGGCCGCCCTGCTACACCGGCAGGCCGGGCGCGTGCTGGCCCGCCGGCCGGACGCCGACCCGGTGATGGTGGCCCACCAGGCCCGCCTGGGCGGTGACCTCACGCTGGCCTCGCGCGCACTGCGGGACGCGTCGGCGCGGGCCGGGGAGCGCTTCGATCACGCCGCGGCCGAGGCGCTGCTGGACGACGCGCTGCTGCTGCACCCCGATCAGGAGGGGTGGCTGGCGCGGGCCCGGGTCCGCACCCGTCGCGGCCGGTACGCCCAGGCCCTGGACGACGTCCAGCGGGCCGGCGAAGCGGGCCCGGCCGCCCTCGAGGCCGGCGCCTGGGCGTCCTACTTCGGCCGCCAGTTCGCGCAGGCCGCCCAGTTCGCCGAGGATGGTGCACTGGCCGCGGTGGATCCGGCGACCCGGGCCCGGTGCCTGGCGGTGGGCGGCCGCACCCACCACGCCGCGGGAGACCTGGCCCGGGCCGAGCGGCTGCTCGGTGAGGCGTTCTCGCTGGCTGAGGGCCCGGACCGGGTGACCGCGGCCGCGTGGCTCGGGGTCCTCCGGGCACATCAGAGCCGGGCCGGTGAGGCCCTGTCGCTGCTGCGCCCGGCTGCCCGCGGGCATGTGGGGGTGGAGCACACTTCGGCCACGCTGCACGCGCTGCTGTTCACCGGGCACGCGCACGCGCTCGCCGGCCACCCGGACCTGGCCCTGGCCGCGTTCGCGCGCTACACCGAGGAGGTGGAGCGGCGCCAGGTGCCCCGTTTCGCGGGCCGCGCGGTGAACTTCGCGGGCTGGGTGCTGCGCAACCTGGGCGCGGCCGGGGAGGCCGCCGACCAGCACACGGCGGCGCTGGAGATCGGGCAGCGCCAGGGCACAGCCGAGGTCACCATTGCCGCCCTGGAAGACCTGGCCGAACAGCGCCTGGACGCCGGTGACCCGGACGGCGCGCGGACCCGGCTGGCGGAGGCCGCCGCGCTGCTGCAGGGCGATCTGGTCTTCGGCTGGCGACTGGACCTGAAGCACCAGCTGATCACCGGGCGGCTGGCCCTGCTGTGCGGCGACGCCGGGCAGGCCGCAGACGTGGCCGCCGGGCTGGAGTCACGGGCGGCGGCGCTCGGCGTCCCCCGCTACGTCAGCGTCGCCCGCCTTCTCCGGCATCGGGCGCACCGGGCCCTGGGCTGGCCGGTGGACCTGGACTGTGTCCAGGCCGACCTGGATCTGCTCGACAGCGCGGTGGCGGTGGAGGCCTGGTGGTGGACCGGCGAGGTGGCCGCCGACTTCGCCAATCGCGCCTGGCTGGACCGGGCCGCCGACCGGGCCGAGCAGCTTGCCCGCAGCGCCGGGGGGTACGCGGACGGGCTGCGGCGGCACGCAGACCAGCGCCTGAGCAAGTGGCGCGCCCTGGCCCGCTGAGCAAGTCGCGCGCCCTGGCCCGCTGAGAGCCGCGGCCAGCGGTCACTCACCCGCTTCAGCGGGCCGCGAGGACCAGCATGGAGACGACCAGCGGCCCCGTGCCGGCCACGGCCTGCTCGGCGGCGCGCCACGCGGCCGCCCTCCGGGCCGTGTCCAGCGACTGGACGAACGGGGCGATGTGCGCCAGGCCCAGCCGCCAGGAGGCCAGCTGCGCGGGGGTGGACAGGCCGGTCGGCACGGTTAGCGCGTCGACCCGCACGTCGGTAAACCCGGCCCCCGCCGCCAGGGCGCGGAGCCGCGGCCGATCCAGAGCATCCGGCCCGGCGTCCCGTTTCATCGACGCGTACCAGGCTGGGGGCTGGAAACCGAATGAGCGGAGCGCCTCGTCCACGGCCAGCTTGGCCGGGTGGGTCCAGCCCGGCTCGAACGTGCTGGCGGCCAGGCCCCGGCCCACCCGCCGGAGCTCACGCAGTACCTCGCCGGGCCGGTCGAGGTGGTTGAGGCAGAACGCGGCCACGACGAGATCGAAGGCCCGGTCGCGGAACGGCAGCGCCGCAGCGTCGGCCACCACCGGGTCCTGCAGCGGGCCGGCGCAGCGCAGCATGGCCTCGGCCAGGTCGGCAGCCACCACCCGGCCCGCACCCGCAGCCAGCGCGGCCCGGGCAGCCACGCCAGTGCCTGCGCCCAGGTCGAGTACCCGCCGGCCGGCCACCGGGACCGGCGCGGCCGCGATCAGGGCCCGGGCCAGCGGGGCGTAGAGCTGCGCCGGCCCGGCGGCCCATCCCGCCGCCGCCGCTCCGTAGGCCGAGCGCATATCCGCGGCCGGCCCGGCTGGGGCCGGCTCGGCCTCAGTCAGCTCGGCCTCAGCCAGCTCAGCCTCAGTCAGCTCAGCAGGGCGGCGGCCTGCACCGCCTTGGCCTCCCACCATGCCAGCTCCTCGTCGTAGCCGCCGAGCGCCTTCTCCCAGCCGAACTGGACCAGGGCGCCCAGCAGGCACAGGGCCAGCTGCCGATCCCACCATGGCCCGGTCTCGATGCCGCAGCCCTCCAGCGCGTCCCGGTAGACGGTGACCGACGTTTCCTTCGCCTGCGGGAGACGACGGCAGTTGATGGCCAGGTACCAGGCCAGGTCGCTGAGGGGCGCGCCCACCCCGGGCTGTTCCCAGTCGAGCACGACCGTCCGTCCCGCGTCGTCGGTGCCGAGGTTGTCCAGCTTCCAGTTGCTGTGCACGAACGTGTGCGGTGTCCCGGCCAGCGCGTCGACCAGCGGGCCGGGGTCGCGGGCCAGCGGCGTCACGACCGCTGCCGCGGCGGGAGCTACCTCTTCCAGCAGCGGCCACCCCTTGGCCACCAGCTGCGGCACGAGGTGCGCCGTCCCGGTGGCCGCCTCGGCTTGCGCCATCCAGGGCGACAGCTCGAGGTAGCGGTGCATGGCGGGGACCACGTCGAGCTCGGGACCGCAGGCCCAGAACTCGGCGTGCAGCGCGGCCATGTGCCGGAGGAAACGCTGGTGCTGGGCCAGCGGGATCGGCTCATCCGTGGCCGGGACCAGCCACGGCGTCACATCGTGCATCAGCAGGGCGCACCCCCGGGGCCTGGCCGGTCCCTGGCCCGGGCCAGGGCCAGCGCCGCTCCCCTCCGGGGCAGCCCCCACGATCGGCTGGTTGAAACAGCCGGGCAGGCGGGCCAGGATGCCCCGTTCCCACAGTTCCAGCGGGGCGCCCCGCAACGAGCCGGACGCCCGCATCGTCCAGTCCTCGCGCAGATCGAGGTGCTTGAGCACGTAGGGCTGGCCACCGATGACGACCCGCTCCAGCCGGGCCCCGGACTTGCCTGGGACTCCGTCCAGGGCCGTCCGCTCGGTCACCCCCGCGAGCAGGTCGGCCACGTCGCCATAACGCCGGGGCGGGGCGGGCACCACGTCGCCAGAGCGGCGGAATGAGGAGCCGGGGCCGCGATCAGGCATCGGCCGCTTCCATCTCGGCCAGCAGAGCCGCTGGCCAGCGGCCGCCGCAGAACACGGTGTCGGCGACGATCCGGTCGTCGCGCACCGTGAGCAGGTGCATGTGGTGGGCCGCGTGCGGCACACCGTGCTCAGTCCAGCTGAGCGTGTACTCGACCACCTCGCTCGCCCCCTCGGCCAGCGGATAACGGCGCAGCTCGTCGAAGTGTCCCCGGTCGGCGAACCACCGGGCGTACTCGGCGCGGATCGCTTCCGCTCCGGCGGCGTGCATCCGCCAGCCGGGCACGGTAGCGTCCAGCGTGGCTTCCGGGCTCCACACGTCGCAGCCAGGGATCATCGCACCCTCGATCGCCTGCAGGAACTTCCCGATCACTGGGGTGTCTGCCATCATGCCCTCCTCACCGGTAAGCTCCCAGCGTGCGCGCGGCGGCTTGCAGTGGGGTTGCAGTCCCGTCCATCGCCGAGTCCGGGCTTCGTCCGCTAGGGCAGCTGCCTGTGGCTGATCCACCTGGTGTTCGCGGTGGCGCTGGACTTCATCCTGGAGTACCCCCCGCACGTGTGAGACCGGCCCCTGGCACGGTGGCCGACGGCGCGGGCCGCGATCATCACTTCAGCGCGTAGACCCTGAAGTCATTGCTGCCGACATAGGCCGTCCCGTCCGCTACCGCGATCTGGGATGCTACGGGACCACCCGCGGTGAACCGCCAGATCTGGATGCCGTCACTCGCCCGCACGGCCCGCACGGTGTAATCGTTGCCGCCGGCGTACACGATTCCATGGGACACCGCGAGGCCCGAGGTGACCGGGCCGTCCGTGGACGCCTGCCAGGCCCGGGTGCCGTCGGTGGCCCGCAGCGCCAGCACGGTGCTGGCGTTGCTGCCCAGGTAGACCAGGCCGGCCGCGACTGCGACCCCCGATTCCACGGCCCCGCCGGCTGAGGCATCCCAGAGCTTGCGGCCATCGCGGACCCGCAGGGCGCAGAGATGGCCATCTCCGCTGCCCACGAAGGCCACCCCGCCGGCCACGGCCACGCCCGTGGCCCCACCGGCGCCGGTGGGAAAGTCCCAGATCCGGTGGCCATCACTGGCCCGGAGGGCGTGGACGGCGTTGTCGTCGGCGCCGACGATGACGGTCCCGCCGGCGACGGCGATGCCGGTCGCGCCGCCGCCGAGGGCCGTGCCCCAGAGCCTCGCGCCGTCCCTGGCCCGCAGCGCGTACACGGTCTCGTCCCCGCTGCCGAGGTAGACGGACGGCCCGGCCAGCACGATGGAGGACTGCACGGTCCCGCCGGCGGGGAAGGTCCAGAGCCTGGCCCCGTCGCTGGCCCGCAGCGCGTAGACGCTGGCGTCGTTGCTGCCCGCGTACACCCGGCCGCCAGCCGCCGCGATCTTCGACTGAACCGGAGCGCGGGTCGCGAATGTCCAAAGCCTGCGGCCGTCGCTGGCCCGCAGCGCGTACACCCGGTCGTCGGTGCTACCCGCGAACACGATGCCACCGGACCAGGCGAGCGCCGTCACCATGCCACCCGTGGAGAAGCTCCACAGTTCGGCGGGCGCGCCCGGACTGGCCGGTGGGCCCGGGCTCGCGGATGCGCTCGTACTCCTGGTCGCGCGCGGCCTGGAGGCCGGGTGGCTGAGCGTCGCAGCCGGCCCTGGCCGGTGGCTGCCCGGCGAGTGCGCGGCACCCTGACTCAGGGCCCATGCGGCGCCCCCCAGCCCGGCTCCGGTCACCGCGGCCAGCCCGAGGAGGACGCGCCGCCGGGTCACCCAGGGCACGGTGGGACCAGGCCCCGTCGCGAGCACCTGATCGGCCGGCAGGGCGGGCCCCCTGTCCCCCGGCTCCCGATCCGCTCCTGTGGCCGGCGCGGTGTCTCGCTGTGTCTTGGCTGCCACCTCCGCCGGCACTGTCCCCGCCGACACTGTCTCCGCCGGTACTGTCTCCGCCGGCCTACCCCCCGCCGGCCCAGCCCGCGTCGGCACCCTCCCTGCCGCCAGCTCCGTCGGCGGTGTCCCGGCCCGTGTCGTCTCCGCTGGTACCGTCCCCGCCAAGGCCGACCCGGCAGCCCCAGGCGCCGGACCTCCGGCTGCGGCCGTCCGCGGTGCCGTCGCCGCGGCCACTGTTCCGCTGACTCTCGCCACCTTGCCCGCAGCCAGCCTGGCCACAGCCGCCCGGTCCCCGGCCGGCGCAGGTCCGGTGGGTCCCTCCCGAAGCTCCATGATGAGCCGGAGCTCATGCGCGCGGATGAGCCTGGTCACCGGCAGGGACCAGAAGGAGGCCAGCTCATCGTCGTCACCGGGGACCCGGCCCGCGGCGATCGCCGCCTCCAGGGCGGCCAGCCCAGGACGGTCCGCGGGCACCTTGGCCAGGCAGCCCTTCGCGAGTTCCCGCAACCCGCCAGGAACCTCGGTGATGGCCGGTGCCGAGTGAACCACCCGGTAAAGCAGGGACGCCTGCGGGCCCTGGCCGAACGGGCCGGTCCCGGTCGCCGCGAACACGATCACGCAGCCGAGGGAGAACACGTCGCTGGGCGGACCCACCCGGGCGTCTTCCGCCTGCTCCGGTGACATGAACGAGGGGGTGCCGACGATCATCCCCGTGGAGGTCATCGCCGTTTTCTCCAGCGCGCGGGAGATCCCGAAATCGATGACGCGTGGGCCGTCCAGAGCCAGCAGAACGTTGGCGGGCTTCAGGTCCCGGTGCACGAGCCCGCAGGAATGGACCGCCTGCAGGGCCTCAACCAGCCCTCCGGCCAAGCGCCACACCGACGCCGTGGGTAAGGATCCCGCGGCGCCGGCCGCCTCGGCCAGGGAAGGCCCGGGAACGAACACCGTGGCCAGCCACGGTGGATCGTCGTCCGGTCCGGCCGCGACCACCGGGGCGGTATAGGCCCCGCTGACCGCGCTGGCTGCGGCGACCTCCCGTCGGAACCGGGTGCGGAACTCCGGGTCACGGGCCAGTTCGCGGTGGATGACCTTGACCGCGACCGCCCGGCCCGCCGGGGAGTAGCCCAGGAACACCTGCCCCATGCCGCCGGCTCCCAGCCGGGCGCGCAGCCGGTATACCCCCACCTGCCGGGGATCCCCGGCTGCCAGTGCTTCCACGATCCGCCTTACCGCCCACGCCGGATGGCTCCGGCTGCCCTCAACACGTGGCCAGCCGCAGGGCAGCAGGGGGTGCTCAGCCTCCTCGCGGCCGACTTAGCGGCTGAGACCCGCTGACGCGCTGACCGGGACAGGATGGGCCAGGGACTGGTACACGACGCAGTAACGCTCGGTCAGCCTGAGCAGCGTCGCGACCTGCTCGTCGGTGGCGTCGGTGTCGAGCTCGAAGCTCAGCCGGACGGCGGTGAACCCGACCGGGGCGTCCTTGGCGACCCCGAGCGTCCCGCGGAAGTCGAGGTCACCCTCGGCATGCACCGTCCCGCCGGTGACCGCTATCTCCAGCGACGTGGCCACTGCCCGCAGCGTGACCCCCGCGCAGGCGACCAGGGCCTCCAGCAGCATGTCCCCGGAGCAGAGCAGGGACCCGTCGCCGCCGGTGGCCGGGTGCAGCCCGGCGACTGCCAGGGCCCGGCCCGTGTCCACCGAGCAGCTGATGCCCTCGTCGCCCAGCTCGCCGCGGGCACTCAGGGTGACCACCGCCTGCTGCGGATCCTCCCGGTAGGCCTCCTTGAGCGGCTGTTGCACGGCGCGCAGTCCGGTGCTGTCCACCGGCGCCTCCTTTCTGGTGCTCAGCGACGGTCGCTGGAGTAGAGATACGGCCCGCGGCCGCCGGGGTCAACGGGGGCGGCCGCGGTTTCACCGCGCAGCCACCGGATCGCGGCCTGGATGCCCTCGCCGTACTGCGGGGGCGGGTACTGGCCAGGGTCAACCGGGACACCACCGGGACGGCCCTGCATCACGACCACGTTGGCCGCGTCGGCCTCGTAGTGCAGGTCAGAGGTGCTGGGCAGGTCAACCGGGCGCCCGCACAGCGGACCGGCCGCAGACTCACCCAGGACCCAGTCGAGCAGGTCGCGGACGCCGTGCAGCCAGGCGGCGTGCATCCAGCCGGCTTCCCAGCGCCACGGGTGCCGGGCATCCGAGGCGGACATGGTCCCGGGCAGGTCACCCTCCCGCAGCGCGTCCCGGGTGATCTCGCGGACCTCGCGCATCTCGTCGTCGGTACGCGCGTAATCGCCGCGGGCCCCGACGAAGCGGCCGCGGTTGTCCGCGTGCACGGGGATCTCATCGGTGCCGCCCGCGAGCCAGGCCAGGACCGCGCGGGTCTCGCGGAACTGGTCGCGGAAATCGGCCGGCACGCCGGGCGGGGCGGTCGAACCCTCCGGCCCCGCCGCGGCCTCGGCCAGGATCTCCTGCCGGGACGGCGGGCTGCCCGGGGCCAGGGACAGGGTCACCGGCGACGGCCGGGTCCCGGTCAGCGCCCACTGCCAGGCCAGGGCGGTACGGCCACGCGGGCCCATCTCGCGCAGGCTCTGCGCGAGAACCGCCTCGACGTGCGGGCGTGGCCGGACGATCGCGGGACTGAGCTGGTCGGGCAGGTACACGGTGGTCACAGGTTCCACGGTACGGGTGAGCGCTGACAGCGTCAGCCTGGTCCCGGTAAGCTGCGAGCGGGCCGTGACTGGCGCGCAAGGATGGGTAACCATCGGGGAGCGGCCCCGTCATCGGGACGTATGCCGGGCGCCTGGGCCTCTCCGCGAGCACATTGACACCGCGCCAAGTTTTGCGGCACCGGAGGTTTCCATGTCGTCACCGAGCACCGAATCGGCTGCCTTCCGCAGCGCACTGGACGTGGTCCGCACCGTTGAGCCGGGTGTGGCGGACGCGATCGCCGCCGAACTGGCCAGCCAGCGGGCCTCGCTCAAGCTCATCGCCAGCGAGAACTACGCCTCCCCCGCGGTCCTGCTGGCCATGGGCAACTGGCTCAGCGACAAGTACGCCGAGGGCACCATCGGGCGGCGGTTCTACGCGGGCTGCGCCCAGGTAGACACGATCGAGACGATCGGGGCGGGGCACGCACGGGAACTCTTCGGTGCCCCGCACGCCTACCTGCAGCCGCACTCGGGCGTCGACGCCAACCTGGTGGCCTACTGGGCGATCCTGGCCCGCCGGGTCGAGGCCCCGGCCCTGGAGCGGGCGTCCGTCCGGCAGGTCAACGACCTCAGCGAGCAGGACTGGTCGCAGCTCCGCCAGGAGCTGGGCAACCAGCGGATGCTCGGCATGTCGCTGGACGCCGGGGGGCACCTGACGCACGGCTTCCGGCCGAACATCTCCGGGAAGATGTTCGAGCAGCGGTCCTACGGCACCGACCCGGACACCGGCCTGATCGACTACGCCGTGGTGCGCGAGACCGCGCGCGAGTTCCGTCCGCTGATCCTGGTGGCCGGCTATTCCGCGTACCCGCGGCGGGTCAATTTCGCGGTCATGCGCGAGATCGCGGACGAGGTCGGCGCGACGTTCATGGTGGACATGGCGCACTTCGCCGGCCTCGTCGCGGGCAAGGTGCTGACCGGGGACTTCGACCCGGTCCCGCACGCGCACATCGTCACCACGACCACGCACAAGTCGCTGCGCGGGCCGCGCGGCGGCATGGTGCTCTGCCAGCCTGAGTTCGCCGAGGCAGTGGACCGGGGCTGCCCGCTGGTCCTGGGCGGCCCGCTGCCGAACGTGATGGCAGCCAAGGCCGTCGCCCTGGCCGAGGCGCGCCAGCCCAGCTTCCAGGAGTACGCGCAGCGCATCGTGGCGAACGCCCAGGCCCTGTCGGATGGCCTGATCCGCCGGGGAGCCCGGCTGGTCACCGGTGGCACCGACAACCACCTGGTGCTCATCGACGTCGGCGGCTACGGGCTGACCGGGCGGCAGGCCGAGCAGGCCCTGCTGGACGCGGGCATCGTGACCAACCGCAACGCCATCCCCCGCGACCCCCACGGGGCCTGGTACACCTCCGGGATCCGGATCGGCACCCCGGCGCTGACCACCCGCGGGCTGGGCACCGGGGAGATGGACGTGATCGCCGGCCTCATGCACGAGGTGCTGAGCCAGGCCCGGCCGGGAACCACGGCCAGCGGCGCACCGTCGAAGGCCACCTGCGCGGCGGACCCTGCGCTGGCCGAACGGGTCGCCAAGCAGGCCAGCGAGCTGCTCGCCCAGTTCCCGCTGTACCCCTCGGTCGATCTCGGCTGAGCACACCGGCGGAGCCAGCCCAGCGGATCAGCCGGCGAACTCGCTGAGCATCTGGCGGGCGAGATCGGGCCGGGGGGCGCGGCACCCCGGACAGCGCGGGCCCTGCCCCGGGACGTTGAGCCAGTAACCGGACACGGCCGCGCTGCTGGCCCGGATGGCCGCGGCCAGCTGCCGGCTGCTCACGAGCGGGCCCGGCGGGTTCGTGGACAGCCCGGCCAGCACAGTGACGTGCGGGTTGGCGGCATGGGCCTGAGACGCCGCGGCCCGGACGAACGCCCGGTAAACCGGCGGGTCGCGCTCCAGGCTCTGGGCTTGCACCTCAACCACGCCGGCCACCTTGGCGATCTGGCCGACCAGGTCCAGATGGAGGTACTGCCGCCACATCGGCCCGCCGGAGCGGGGCTGGGCAGAGACCAGGTCCAGCGCAGGGGCCACGATGAGGGTCAGGTGATGCGCCCGGGTGACGGCCGCGGCCTCCTGGGCAGCCCGGACGGGGTTGCGCTGCTCGGTCACGGGCGTGTACGGCCAGACCTCGGGATCGTAGAGGACGGCGCGGGTCCCGGCCGGGAGCTGTCCGCCCTCCACCGCCTGCCTGAGCGCGCTGACCGCCGAGAACGTCACTACCGGCTCGGCCCCGGCGGCCGCCAGCGGCGGCTGCCCGGGGAGGAGGATCTCGTAGACGCGGGCCCCCTCCAGCCGGGCCGCCACCGGGGGGTCGGACAGCACCTGGGCGAGGGCGCCACGGGCCAGCATCCAGGTCGAGCGCTCCCCCGGCCCCGTGCTCACCGGCCCCGGGCTCTCGGCCGACGGCGTCCCGGGGACGGACGAGGCCGACGCGGACGAGGCCGGGCCGGCCGCGCTGGAATGCGCGGAACAGCCGGCCAGCACGCAGCTGACGGCCGTGGCCAGGCTAAGGACCCACGCCCCTCGAGCGGTCAAGAACCCAGCTGCACGTTGGCGGTCATGCCGCCGAGCGGGGTGACCCGCTGGTGCCCGGTGATCCGCACGATCGCCTGGTAGGCCGTGCCGATGGAGGTGCTCACCGGCGTCGGCGAGACCTGCTGGATGGTGCCCCGGATCCCGCTCAGGCCGACCGCAGGCACGGCGACCGTCACGGCCTGGCCAGCATGGACCTGCTGGATTCCGCTCTCCGGCACCAGCATGGTGACTTGCCAGATACTCGAGGTCCGCAGCGCCATCATGGGCAGCGCGGACTGCGTCGAGCTGCTCTTCACGTTGGCCGCCGGACCCTCGGGAAGCAGGGAGAACGGCGGCGACTGCGACCCGGACGACTGCGACTGCGTGGCGTAGCTCCGGATCCCGGCCGCGGTGACGGTCTCGCCGGTCTGGCCGTTGATCGCGATAACGGTCCCGGCCGAGGGAGCGATGATCTGGGTCTCGGCCAGCTTGACCTTGTCGGAGGCCAGCTGGGCCTGGTCCTTGGCCAACTGGGCCCCGGCGGCCGCGACGCTGGCCGCCGTGGTCGTCGTGGTGCCGCTCGCCTTGAGCTCGGCCAGACTCGCCTTGTCCGCGGCGATCGCGGCCTTGTCCGCGCTGATAGCGGCGGTCGTGGCCGGCGATGTCTCGGTGGCGAGCACCTGGCCCGCCTTGACGGTCTGGCCCAGCAGGACCGGGACCTTGCCGACCAGGCCCGAGTTCGCGAAGTTCAGGTTGGTCACCCCGCTGCTGCTCACCGTCCCGGTAAAGGCCCGGCCATCGGCGCGGACGATCCGCGGCACATACCAGACCGCGGCGGCCACGATGATCACGGCGATCAGGATTCCGCCGACGATCTGCGGAGCGGTCACGGGCCGCCGGGCGGGCTCGTCGGCGTCGGCCACCGCCGGTGCCGCGATCACCGTGGGCGTCGAGGTCACCGTCGCTGATGCCGGTGCGGCCGGGCGGCCTCCCCCCCGGACTTGCTCTAGCTCCCGGGCCTCCTGCTCCCGCGCCGCACCCTGGGCCGCCGCACCCTGGGAATAATCCAGGGCCTGGCTCCCCAGCGTCATGTGCGCGCCAGAAGCATCCGTGTCCGCGCTCCCCGTCAGGGCCATGGTCCTCCGCCTCAGAATCAGTTCCCTCACCGGACATCGCCCGCATCAGCGCGGCGAGATCCAACGACCGGCAGGCCGACAGCACCGGCATGCGTCCCCGCATGACGGCAAGAGGCAACCGGCACCGGATATTCAGCATCCGCGCCGTGCCATTCGGGCTGACTTTCGCAGCAGTCCCGTACGGGACTCCACCTATCCCCGCGAACGCCTTCCCATTCTCCGCCGATCGGATCATACCGGACTCAATCACATTTGATAGCGCAGCTAATCTATTGCCTTCATGTCGCCCGGGTTAATTCCGTGTAACCAGACCTTACTGACATTCTCGACATGCAATATAGGAAAGCGCCTCCGGCTCCTGCCTGTCCGGCTATCGGGC
>Ga0208717_1000495_pt1 | contig 13128 bp, 9 predicted proteins | sample NGESurF53shallow_FD_184489 | JGI IMG/M metagenome (GOLD analysis project Ga0208717, IMG submission 184489) | Arctic peat soil microbial communities from Barrow, Alaska - NGEE Surface sample F53-3 shallow (SPAdes) | ecosystem: Environmental > Terrestrial > Soil > Wetlands > Peat ... | reverse complement strand
GCGTTCAGCTGAACGCGGGACAGGCACCTGGCTCGGGTCGACGGGTCCCTGGTGGGGGTCGCGTTCAGCTGAACGCGAGACGGGCCCCTGCGCCGGGACCCGGGCGGCGTCCAAATGGATGACGACCGCGGCGCGTTCGTCCCCGCGCAACTCCCGTGGGTTCTTCGCGTCGTCGGCTATCGCCGCCAGACCCATCTCCGCCAGGCGCAGCAGCGCATCGGCCCGGCTGCAGCCATCACGTGCCGCGATCGCCTCGATCGCCGCACCTACCAACGCTCCTCGCTCGGGGTCGAGTCGCGCGGACAGTTGCCAGCGGCTGTCGGCCGTCCACGACTGTGTCAGGTACTCACCTGGGTCGCTGTCCTGCTCGTTGTGGTCCACGGTGCGCAACCCGCGGATCACCACCTCCAACTGGGCTACCGTGGCGTGCCGGGCCGCCTGGATCAGATCGGCGACCAGCCCGTGCTCGCCTGGGCCGTCGAGGCGGCTGATCGCGCGGACCTGCGAAAACGACAACCGCCCCGCACCCATCTCCTCCGCCAGCTGCGGATAGCGGCGCAGTGATCGAGCGACCCGCACATGCTCGGCCGCGGTGCGCTGCGCGATCCCACACCCATGCGAAAGCCACTGAGCAGTCGACGCCAACCCGAACACCAGATAACCCTGCCGTGCGTCGAACTGTGCGACCAGCAGCAACCACCGGCACGTCGACGCCGCTATTCGACCCGACAGGTCGACGATGCGCGCACCGAGCTCCTCGACCGACAACACACGTAGCGAACGATCGACCGAACCAGAGTCAACGAGTTCCATCCCCGCACGCTACCCACGACCACCGACATTTTCAGGCGGTCCAATCCACGCCCCCGCATTCAGCTGAACGCCAGAGACAACCCGCTAATCGAGCCCTCATCGCGAGGATCGATTCCGAGTCACGGAACGATAGTGACCGGCCCAAGCCGAACCCGTGCATGTGCTCAGCGCCCACCTATCAGGGCGTGGGTCTGCGCGACATGATCGGCGGCTTCCGCATCGCGCTCCCAGCGCAACGGCGATCGGTCGCCCTCATGGCGAGGCACGAGGTGGACGTGCAGGTGGAAGACGACCTGTCCGGCCGCTGCACCGTTTGCTTGAAGCAGGCTGATCCCGTCGGCACCGAAGACCTCCATGAGCTTTCGGCTCACGTGGTGAATGGCCGGGCCGACGTCGGTCAACGCCTGCCCGCCGCCGTCCGACATGACTTCCGGCACGTGCGTGCGAGGGATCACCAACGTGTGGCCTTGACGCAGTGGCGCCAGATCCAGAAAGGCGACTGCGGTGTCGTCTTCGTAAACCACGTACGCAGGAGCACTGCCAGCCGCGATCTTGCAAAAGATGCATGAGGGGTCCATACCGTTATTGTGGCGCGCCGCTTGGGTCACGCCAACGAGCTGGGATCGCTCGGGACGTCGACCGCGTGTTCGCGCAGTGCCTCAAGCGGAATGATGTCAAGGGTTCGCGCATGCGTAGCCGCGAGCACGACGGGTGCGGCGACGCCGGCCTCGTATGCCTCCAACCATCGCATGGCGACAACACACCAGCGGTCACCTGGCTCGAGGCCGGGGAACTGGTACGCCGGCAGCGGCGTGATCAGGTCGTTGCCGACGGCCCGCTGGTGCTCGAGGAACGGCGCGGTCATGACTGCGCAGACCGTGTGGCTGCCAAGATCCTCTGGCCCGGTCGCGCAAACGCTGTCACGGAAGAATCCCGTGACAGGGTCATTGCCGCACGGCTCGAGTTCGCCGCCGAGCACGTTGACGTTGGGGAACATGAGGCGTGCGAACCGTCAGGGCTACTTAGCTGGCTTATCCTTCTGGGTCTGGGCGGATACGACTCCGCTACCCGCGGGCACGCCCTTGACCTTGGCGTCCTTCTTCGGCTTGCGGATCTCGCGGCCGCCCTTTTCCTTGCTGCCCATAACGGACTCCCTTGCTTCGTTGCGGTCGGTGGTCCGCCGGGGTTGGGTGCGCCTCGGCTCGGTCGTCCTACGCTATCGACATTACGTCGAGGAAGGAGCCCCATGCCACGTGTCGTTGTCACCGGCGGGAGCGGGAAGCTCGGTCAGGCGTGCGTCGCTGACCTGGTGGATCACGGGTGGGACGTCGTCAACGTCGACCGGGTCCCTTCGCCACACCCCGTTTCGCCGTTCTTGCGGGTCGACCTGACCGACTTCGGACAGGTGTTGGAGGCGCTGTCAGTCAACGACAGTTATCAGGGGGTCGATGCGCTCGTTCACCTCGCGGCGATTCCGGCTCCTGGCCTGACGACGAACGCGGCGACGTTCGCGAACAACATCACGGCCTCCTACAACGTGTTCGCTGCGGCCCGCCACGCTGGCATCACCAACATCGTGTGGGCCTCGAGCGAGACGGTGCTCGGGTTGCCGTTTGACATCCCGCCCCCGTACATCCCCGTCGATGAGGAGTATCCCGCCCGGCCTGAGTCGACCTACTCGCTTGTCAAGCACCTCGAGGAGCAGATGGCGAGGCAGTTCTGCCGGTGGGACCCAAACCTCAAGATGATCGGCTTGCGTTTCTCCAACGTCATGGACCCGGCTGACTACGCCGTGTTCCCCGGTTACGACGCCGATCCAAGCCTGCGCAAATGGAACCTGTGGGGCTACATCGATGCGCGCGACGGCGCGCAGGCGATCCGCAAGGCACTGGCGTATGAGCCTAGGGGTTGCGACGTCTTCATCATTGCGGCTGCAGACACGGTGATGTCGCGTTCGAACAACGAGCTCACCGCAGAGATTTTTCCGGACGTCGAGGTGCGCGGCGACGTTGGTGAGCACACGACGTTATTGGCGATCGACAAAGCACGCCGGGTGCTTGGATTCGAGCCGCAGTTCAGCTGGCGCAGCTAGCAACAGATCCCTGTCAGAACCAGGTGTTGCACCAGGGAACGGTTGTCCAACGAAACATCGTGTCGGCCAACCTGACTGCACCGGCACGGTGCTCGACAACGAGGCCCGCCGTCGCCATCGTCTGTAACGACGTCCCGCCAAGGTAGGCAGCGCCAAGTGTTGTGACATCAAGCTCGATGTCGGGTGCGTTCGTCGTCCGCGTGCAGCTCGCGTCGTCCGGCCCCGCTTCGAGTAGGTATCGACCCGCCGCATGGTTCATCGTGTCGCGGACCTCGATGACGAGGGAGCCTGCCGTCAGATAGCGCCGCGCCGAGAGCATCGTCTCGACATCGAGGATGCGTACCCAGATGTTGTCGAATCGTTTTGTCTGCACCACGGCGCGGGCGTCGGCCAGCATCCAGGGCAGCGCTTCGTCGACGCTGCGGTTCTCCGCGGTCAACGTCGCGATGTTGTCGAGGTCGCAGCACAGCTTCCACAACGCGGCATACGCATCGGTGGTCGTCGAGACGAGATCATCGATCACCGCAACGCTGAACGGGCGCATGCCCTCCCAGCGCTCGTCGACGTGGTAGCGCAGCAACCCGTCGATCTCGGCGTTCGGCGCCGGTCTATGGACCACGACCCAGCCCACCCACGGTTTCCAGCCCGGCACCGTGGCTTGGCCGAACTCGCGGTCGAAGTTGACGTAGTCACGGTTGATGGCCCCGGGTTGCGCGCGCCGGAAGCGCTCGAAGAGCGCCGGCATGAGTTCATGCCCGACTGCGGCGTCGACGTATTCGACAACGCCCTCGCGGCCGTGGGCGCCGAAGTCGGCGATACCCGTATCGATGGAGTATTCGGCGAGATTCGTCGCCGGCCCGTAGCCGTAGCGGCCGTAGATGGGCCAGCGGGCCGCGATCAGGATGCTCATCGGGTCACCACGCTCAGCAGCCGTCTTGAGCGACGCGGCCATCATCGAGGTGAGCGCGCCGCGCCGACGATGGGACGGCATGGTGGTGACGCTCGTTACGGCATCCGCAGGCAGGGTGGCCCCGCCGGGCACGGTCAGCTCGGTGCCGAAGCTGCGCAGCGTCGCGACAATGCGATCGCCGTCGTAAGCCGCCCAGGTGCGACTCATGTCGAGCTGCGGACCCCGGAAGTCGGCGATGGCTTGGGGGTCGGCGGTCCCGTAGAACGCGCTCGACAAGGTGACATACCAGGCGCGAAGTTCGGACTCCTGCACCGTCCTGACGTCAAAGACCACGTTCGGACCCTACTGGGAGTCTGGCCCGGACGGCCCGGAATATCGGGTGCGCCCAGACGGCCCAGGGTGTGTGATTTCGCTGAGGGCAGCCTGAGTGTCAGATCGCGCAGACCGGGAACGACCCCCAGGGGGTGGCATGCTTGGAGCCATGGAGGTGGCCGGTCTGCCCACGAACACCGCCGACGGCAGCACGGCCGGTCGCCCGCCCGCTGAGGACGCAGCGAGCGGCCGCCTCCGGGTGCTCATGCTCGAGCCGCCTGTTCCCGAGATCATCGAGCTTCCTCGAGCGAGTCGCGCGGTCTGGTGGCTGGGCCGGCACGCCGCGCTGGTGACCGCCGTGCTTTGTTCCGTGGTAGCCGTTGTGGGCTTCCGCGGTGGCGACTACCCGGCGCAGGACTACCGGGCCTTCATGTTCGGCGCGCACGGCTTCTTGATCTGGGACGTCAACTGGTACGGCGGCCACGCGCTGCTCGGCTACAGCGTGTTGTTCCCGGCAGTCGGCTGGGCGCTAGGCACCGTGCCGGCGACAGCGATCGCCTGCACGGCGTCGACCGCGCTATTCGGCCGCCTCATCGGGCGCGCGGACAACTGGCCTGCCGTCGTGGCCAGGTTGTGGTTCGCAGTATTCGTCGTCGGAGACCTGATCGTCGGCCGCGCGCCCTTCGCCTGTGCAGTGACAGCAGGGCTCGGCGCGGTACTTGCCATTCGTGCGCGACACGGGTGGCTTGCTGCTGCGGCGGCGGTCATCGCGTCGTTGTTCAGCCCGTTGGGCGCGGCATTCCTGCTGCTGGTCGCGGTCGCCTGGGCGCCAACTTTGGGCTGGCGGCGGGCAGCGCCGTTTGCCGGGGCATTTGTCGGCCTCGCCATCACCTTCGTCGCGGGTGACGGCGGCATTTTCCCATTTCCCGTTTGGGGGTTTGTCGGCCAACTGGCGCTCGTAGCGATCGGTCTGACTGTCGCGCCCCTGCACGAGCAGATCGTGCGGCGCATGCTCTGGATCTACGGAGCGACCTGTGTGGTGCTGTTCTTTGTGCCGAACCCCGTTGGCGGGAACATCACGCGACTGGCCGGTATCGTGATCGGTCCTGTTGCCGCGTTCGTGCTGTTGCGTGCGCGTCGCAAGGTCGCGTTGTTGCTTCTCGCGGCACCACTGCTGATCTTCCAACTGCTGCCGATCATCGGAGCGATCTCGTCAGCCGCGGGCGATCCGTCGACGAAACCGCAGTATTACCAAGGAATGCTCAGTTTCCTCACCGAGAACCAAAAGCCGCTCGGTCGCGTCGAGATTCCATTCACCCGCGACCATTGGGAAGCGAAGTACGTCGCCGAGAAGGTGCCGCTCGCGCGCGGTTGGGACCGTCAGGTCGACCTGTCGCGCAACGCTGTGCTGTACGCACCGTTGACCGCCGCCTCGTATCACACGTGGTTGTTCGAAAACGCGGTGCGCTTCGTTGCGCTGCCGAATGCGCCGCTTGATCAGGGCGGCCAGGCGGAGCGGACGTTGCTGCGTCATCCGCCGTCATACTTGCGCCTCGTCTACACCGATAACGAGTGGCATATCTGGGCTGTCGTCGATGCTGCGCCACTCGCGAGCGGTGCCGCGACGATGACCGCGCTCACGGCGAGCAGCTTCACGATGAATGCCTTCAAGGGTGGGGTGACCTTCGTGCGTCTGCGGTGGTCGGTTTACTGGCACGTCGACAACGGTGCGCAGGCGTGCGTGGCCCCCGCTGTCGGTGGCTGGACGACCGTGATCAGCTTCGCACCTGGGCCGGTCAAGATCAGTGCTCGACCGCTGCCCGGCGACACCGGATGTACCGATTTGCAGCTCGCCCGCTTCGGTCTCGGTGATACCGGCGCGCCCGAACCCTCCTCCTGACCGGCTACATTGCGGCGGCTACCGCCGCCACTACATTGCGGCGGCTACCGCCGCCCAGGTCTGGGGATGCGCGCCCAAACCCCGCCCGGTCTCCGGGTTCCAGTACTCCGCAAACTTTGCCCGCAAGCACGCGCGCTTCGTGAGCCGACCGATCTCCGCCGCGAGGACCTCGTCACCGCTTTGGTGTGCCGAATACGCGGCCAGGTAGTTCAGCTGCGGCCAGGTCGGTCCACGCCAGTACTGGACTGGGTTGTAGGCGGGATTCCAGGAAGGTACGAAACGCGGACCATACGGTGCGCCGAACCGCCCGGGATCTGTCAGTTGGCGCAGTGCGGCCCCGGCTTTCGCCGGATCAGAGGTGCACATCGCGGGCAACGCGGCGTCCATCGTCGGCACCCGCACGCTGGCGCCGCCGCCCCGAAACGCGACATCTGACCACAGCCCTTCGGAGCGATCCCATGCTGCTTCATCGAGGGTTTCCGCCAGCGCGCGACCGCGCGCGATCCAGTCGGTGTCGCCAATCAACTCACCCAACGTTGTCGCGGCATCTGCTGCGATCGCATTGAACGATGCCGGCGCGACGATGAAGTCAGGATTGTAAATCGCCTGACCCGAGGGACTGAACACGGTGCGGTTCAACAGTGCTCGGTCGAACGCCGTCCAGACGCGGCGATTCCAGACACTCGTGCCGATCCAGCTATCCCAACGCGGCGAGTCGTCGGTGCCCGCTTCCCACGGATGCACGATCACCAGCAGTCCATCGCGCAGCCGATCGCGCCACAGTGCCGCGAGTGCACGCTGCGCGCTCTCAAGCAATTGATCGGACGGCGGGAAGCCGGCGTCCGCTCCCGCCTTCAGCGCACGCGCATAGACGGGTGGCTGGGTGAACGACGACACGCCTTTCAGCGGGCCACGCGGATAGGTACGACGGCCGTAGCGCATGTGTGGCAGGAATCCGTCGGGCAACTGGCCCACGAAGACTGCCTCGAGTTCTCGGGATCCTCGCGCATCACCGAGCGCGAACCAGGCAATAGCGTGAAAGCACGAATCCCACAGCCACAGGTGAGGGTAACTGCGGCGGTTGGGTCGGCAGTACCCGGCCGATTCGTTCCATGCGCGGTCAAGAACGCGGGTAGCTCCGGCGCGCACGATGGCATCGAGTCGGTCGGGGGCCGGGGTTCCCGCACGAAAACTGCGGTGGTCGCGGCTCAAAGCGACGCAGGAATGGCTAGCGAGGCGTTGTGGTCAGGTGCGGCGTCGCGCAGCGCTGCCGCGGCGCCGGTCTGCCTTGCCGCAAGCACCGCGGTCGGAATCGTACCCGTGTCAGCTCCGTGCGCAACGGCGTCAAGGTACGCGGTCCACTCGTCGAGGTAGGCGAGTTCAGCGGCTTTCGCCTTGTGCAGCGCGGTGTGCCACGGGAGCACTGACGTCGACGCCACGGCTGCGCGGGTCGCACGCACCTGGGCCACGCCCTGACTCGCCGACTGGTCGATCAGTTGCAACAGACCGGCCCGCACATTTGGCTGCGCTGAACCGAGCAACGGCATCGTGTACTGCCTCGTCGATTCGAGCGTCGCGTCCGCGTGTGCAGCTGTTGCCTGTCCATTGACCGTCGCAGCGAGCAGTGCTTTGAACTCGTGGTGACGCGAGTCTCGATCGAGGGTCACCACGCCGTAGCCGATCAGGACGACCACGATCAGCACCGGTACCAGAAAACGTGGCAGGCGACGACGTCTTTCGCGGCCGCCAGTCACGAGGACGTCGGCGCGACTCGCCGGCTGATCACCGGTCATGTCAGGTCGCGGTGGCCAGGATTGCCGCGGCCGCGTTGAAGATGTCCGCGCCGACCGAACTCGTACCGCCGAACAGCCACGCCGATGTCGCTGATGCTTGCGCCGTCGCGAGGTAACCGGAGACCGAACTTGGCAAAGCGCCGCCGCTCGGCACCAAGACGACAGGTCCATGGTTCATGGCTGCCACGCTGCCACCTGAGAGCGCATCAGGGAAGGCCAACCCACTGGCGAGCCCGATCGAGGCGGGTTTCGGGAAGAGCGCCTGGGCCACCAGCACCGACGTCGCGAAGCGGTCGCTGCCGACGAATGCCTGCGCCGAGGCGTCCGCGTGTGCTGCTGGGCCCCCGATCGCGTAGCGCTTCGCACTTGGGTGAGCGGCCAGGTAAGCCGCGGTCGGGCCGGACTGCCCCGAGCCCGCCGTCAGCAGCACGACGCCGCCGGCCTCGGCCGCAGCCGAACCGGCCGACAGCGCGTCAGGGAAGTTCGTGCCGTCCGCTTCGAAGACAACGTTCGGGTTTCCCAGCGTGGCGGCAACTTGCGCTGCGGTGGCGAATCGGTCGAGTCCAGAGATTCGAACGACCGGGTGGCCGAGTGCGGCGACCGCGTTCGCAACAGCCGGTGTCACCGCGGAGATGCCGCCGAGCACGTACACGGTCGCTCCGGGTGCGAGAACTCGCTGGATCTCGGCGGACGTTGCGCTCGACAATGACGCGCTCCCTGTGAGCAGCAGCGGTCCATGCTTGCCCACGGCGAGCGGCGTGCCGGCGAGTGCATCGGCGAAGGTGTCGGAGCGAGCCAAGACAACCGCAGCCGCCGAATGCGTCGTGGGGTAGCCAGCTTGTGACGCCGCAACGCTCGTGGCGATGCGGTCAGCACCCGCGATCCGGGCGAGCGTGAGTGCCTGCGCTGCGGGTCCAGCACCGCCGCCACCGCCACCGCCACCGCCGCCACCGCCACCGCCTCCGACAGACACGGACGGCGAGCCGGCCGTCAGCGCGGTTAGCGTGCCCCCGGACGTGCCCCGTTGCTTGGCGTTGAATACGGACGTCGTCGGCGTGCTCGGCGGCACGGCACCGCCGCCTGCGGTCGTGCCGTAGGTGACGGTCAGAGTGTCGCCCACCGCAATCGTCACCGGGTCAACAGTGATCGTCGAGCCGGAGACGGTGAGGGTTCCTGAGTTGGCTGTGACATAACCCGGGGTTGACAGCGTGGTCTGCGGTGGCGTCCAGCCAGCTGGCACAGTGATCACAACGGCACCGGAAACGAGTCCGGTACTCACCTGAGGCGTGTAAGTGAAGGTCAGCGTGGTCGGGGTCGTCACCGCGACACTCGTCGGCGATACCGCTAGTGTCCCTGAGCCGTCCGGCGCGAAGCCGACTTGAACTTGAACTTGGGGCGACGAGGCCAGCGTGGTCAGCGTCCCGACGCTGCTGCCCTTCTCCGACGTCGTGAACGTCACCGTCTGCGCCGTGGTCGACGACAACGCACCGGATCCGCCTCCGGACGTGTCGCCGTAGGTAATGAATACGGTGCCGCCGGGCGCGACAGTCACGCCGGAGACTTGGATGGTGCTCGAGCTGATCGTGAGCACGCCCGCCGACGCGGTCGTGTAGCCGGCTGTGCCGGCCGTTGTTGACGGCGTCGACCAGCCCGCAGGCACTGCGACGGTGAGCTGGCCGTCGGTGAGGTTGTGCCCCGCGACTGCTGTGTAGGTGAAATGCAGCGTGATGTGCGTCGCCGCGCTGACCGTCGTGTGGTCAACGACCATCGAACCCGAGCCGTCCGTCCCGACGGCCGGACAAAGGTCGCCGGCCAGCGCCGCGCCGACTGGCGTCCCGAGACCGGTGGCCATGTCGTACCCAGTGGCTGCGGCGAAACTGCCGCTGTTGGTGCCGACCGCATCATTGTTCCCCGCGGTCACGTCGTGGAAGTCTGATGCACCCGCTGCGCGGAGCTGGTAAAGCACGGGGTTAAGGAAGCCGAGTCGATGTCCGACGCACGCCGACGAAGCGTCTTCCAGTGCAATCAATGCCGCCCAGGTAGGCGCCGCCGCACTCGTACCGCCGAAGGTCCACCAGCTCCCGTTCCAGAAGATGGGGTATCCGTTGTTCGGGTTGGCGGACGCGCTGACATCGGGCACCTCGCGGCAGTTCCCACCTGCGGCGCCACACGGGATGCCGCTACTCCCGCTGATCACGCCAATCGCGGCCTGCCACGACGGCATGGGCCAGTTTGTCGAGATGCCGCCACCGCTGGCACTTAGGTGAGGACCAACAGTGCCTTGGTTCCAGGTGGACTCAGGCCCACTTGCCCCCTGCAGGTTTGTGCCGCCGACGCCGGTCACGAACGGCTGGCTCGCTGGATCGTCGACTGCCAGGCCTGACGTACTGGGGCTGATCGGATTGTCGCAGTCGGCTGAGCCCGCGTCACCAGATGCGGCAAACATCGTCTGCCCCTGGACGGCCATTTGCCGGAAGATCGCATTCTCGGCGCTGACGAAGCCCGTGCTGGCGTTGGCGCGCGCCTCGCATTGGCCCCAGCTCGTGCTGACCACCTGCGCGACATTGTCGCTAGCTATCTGCTGGTAGAGGTTCAACACGCTGGTCGTTGTGTTCGGGGACTGGTAGACATCGATAGTGGCGGCGGGCGCGAGCCCGATCACATCTTCGATATCAAGCGCCGCCTCGCCGCCTCCAAAGCCAGTGGTTGTCGGGGAGTCGACCGCTATCAGGTTCACCGTTGCACTGGTGCCGTAACACGCTTGGTACGTCGCAACGTCGCTTGTGGCGTATGGCTCCAGCTCGGCGATGGCTACCGTGACGCCGCTGCCCAGGGTGCCGCCCGAGTACAGCGAGCTCAGGCCGTAGTAGGAAGCAATCTGCGGCGCGGTGTACCCCGGCACCGGTATAGAACACGATGGGGTAGGGCCGGTCAGGTTGGGCCTCAAAGCGGCCGACGCGGACACCGCGGAGTTTGGGCTGGATACGTCGTTGGACGCGGCGTTGATTGTTGAGAGCGAGTGCGTCAGCTCGGTCAAAGTGTCGAGGCCGACGATCGCCTGGACGGCGCCGACGACGTCGGATGGCACTTGTGGGGCTGCCATATTTGCGCGCGCAGTCCGGCCGGACGCGAGCCGGTACTGGCGAAACGACGTGTGCAAAGCACTGCCGACTTTGGTGACCGACCCGGAGATGGGCAACAGCGAGCCCTGCGCGGTGCCGACCGTGAGCCCGAGCGATCGCAGCCGGCTGCTAACGCCTGCGATCGTCGACGGCGTGGGGCCGAACTGGCTGGCGTACTCGGCAGCAGTGAGGAACTGTCGGTACTCCGGTGAACCAGGTGTGGAGACCGCAGTGGTGAATGCATCCAGCCCGGCCTGATTGCGGGAGCGCAGGACGACGTCGAACGAAACTGGCTGCGCCGCAGGAGCAGCGCCCTGCGCCTGGGCGCCAAGCGGGATTGCAGGTGCGCTGCCGACGGGGGTGTCGCCGGTTCCGGCGCTTGCTACCCCCGAGACATTCATCGCGAGCGTGAGAAAGAGGCCGCTGACTGCGGCCACGGCAATGCCAGCGCGATGTGATCGGCGCACGAATCCCCCGATGAGTCGATGTGGCGCCCTCGAGTCCGCCACCTCATTGACCACGATAGGTCGCATGGGGAACTTCCGCGGCCGAATCACCCGCTCGCCACCTCCATTGCGTCAGGATCGTCCGTACGCGCGGCGAATGAAGGGAATCGCGAATGATGGAATGGGCCGTCGGGTCAGGCCCGGCGCCGCCCGGCACCTCGCTGCCGCCCCGTACTTGGCGCAGGGTGCGCGATGAGGCGCTCCGCTTCGACCCGCATGGGGTGCTGCTGCGCCCGAGCCTGCGCATGGCGGCCGGTGTCACGGTGGCCCTGGCCATTGGCTACGCGGCCGGGTCATGGGCGACCGGCGCGGCCGCCGCCGGGGGAGCGTTGGCGGTGGGAATCCCGTCCGTGGCTCCCTCGCCGCGGCCGCGGATCGCGGTGCTGGCGTCAACCGCCGCGGCCATAGCGCTCGGCACGTTCGTCGGATCGGCGACGAGTAGATACGCGGGCCTGCATGTCGTCGCGGTCGCACTCTTCACCTTCGCGGGCGGCCTGCTCGTTGCGGTCGAGCCCGCGGTTACCGCGGTCGGCCTCAATGCGATCGTCGGGCTTGTTGTGTACGGCCGGTTCCCGGGATCCCCCGAGACCGCCTTGAAGAGTGCTGGGTTGGTGGCGGCCGGAGGGCTGTTCCAAGTCCTGCTGGTCGTGGTCTTGCGTGGTCGCCCTCATGTCGGTCGCGCGCTTGCCGGGCTGTCGCGCGGTTATGCGGCACTTGCGAGTTACGCCGGCGACCTCGATCTGCAACGGTCCGGACTGTCAATGGCCGCGGCGGTCGATGCGGCCGTCGTCGACCGCGAGTTCTCATTCGGGGCCGGCGCGAACAGTGCATCCGAGGAGGCCTGCCGAAGCCTCGTCGACGAAGCGCGACGAATCAGGCTGGAACTCTTGAGCCTCGCGAGTGCGCGTGCCGCAGCGCAAGGCGTCGACGAACCGGACGGCGCGTTGCTGGCGAGCTTCGATCTGCTCGCGTCTCGACTACGCAGCTTCCTTGACCACGTCGTCGATGGGTTGGCACACGCCAGCGTCCCCGCCGACCTCGATGACGCACTCGCCGCCGCCAACACTGCGATCGAAGATGTCCGGCGAAGCGCGGCCGCCGCGCCGCACGCCCAGCTCATCGCGGCGCGAGCGTCGACTGCGGGAGCAGCACTGGCCGGTCAACTGCGCGCGATCGCCGGATTGCTACCCCCAGCGGTCGAAGTGAAGCGCACGCCGCCGTCGTCCGCCGTCCGTTCCGCGACCCGCATCACGCGCGTCAGTGCGCAGGGCGCCGAAGCGATTGTCGAACGAATGCAGGCGAATCTGACCTGGCAATCGGATGCGTTTCAGCACGCGGTACGACTCGCAAGCGTCGTCTCGGCGTCCGCTGTGATTGCGCATGCGGTGGGTATCGGACGCGGTTACTGGCTGGCGCTGACTGCGGTGCTGGTTTTGCGGCCCGAATTCTCCGTGACCTACACGCGGGGGGTGGCGCGGGCGATTGGGACGATCGTCGGCGTGGGTATCGCGTCGATCGTCGCCGTTACGGCGCACCCACACGGATGGGTGCTGGTGCCGTTCGTCGGTGTGTTCGTGTGGCTGTCGGGCGCGCTGTTCAACGCGAGCTATGCAGCGTTCAGCGTCGCCGTCACGGGCGCCGTGGTATTCCTGCTCGCCGGCCTTGACGCCGATCCGGTAG
>Ga0208717_1000493_pt1 | contig 13189 bp, 8 predicted proteins | sample NGESurF53shallow_FD_184489 | JGI IMG/M metagenome (GOLD analysis project Ga0208717, IMG submission 184489) | Arctic peat soil microbial communities from Barrow, Alaska - NGEE Surface sample F53-3 shallow (SPAdes) | ecosystem: Environmental > Terrestrial > Soil > Wetlands > Peat ... | reverse complement strand
ACTCGTTGATCGGCAAGGAGGTCGAAGTCTCGCCCTCGACCGCGATGCCGCGTGCTCACCGCCTGATGCTGGGCGACCACAGCAAGGTGTCGCTCGCCTGAGCACCAGCATGCTTGATATCTCCGATCCCGCCGGGACTGCCGACCATCCAGGCTCGACGGGCATTCGAACCAGACGCATCGGGACGGCGATCAGTGGGCCGATCCAGCGCCACCTCACGCCCGATGTCGCAGGCGTCGCCGCACTAACTGCGGCCACCGCCACCCTGTACACGGTCTTCGAGATCGAGCAGCAACGGCATTTCCAGACCGCCGGTTACGACCTCGGCATCTTTGACCAGGCGATCAGCGGGTACGCGCACCTGCACGCGCCGATCTCGTTGATGAAGGGCGTGCACAATGGGTTCGACACGCACTTTTCCGAACTCGGCGACCACTTCTCACCGATCATCGCTGCGGTTGCGCCGGTGTACCGGGTCTTCCCTAGCGCGGTGACGCTGCTCGTGGTTCAGGGCCTGCTCTTCGCGGCGTCCCTGCCCTCGGTTTGGTTGTTTAGCCGGCGCGCACTCGGCCGACCCGCGGCGTATTTGATAACCGCGGCGTGCGCCGTTGCCTGGGGTTTGCAGGCCGCGATGGCCGCCGACTTTCACGAGATCGCATTCGCCGTCCCGCTGCTCGCGATTGCCCTAGAGAGGCTGGACGCCGGTCGGCTGCGCACAGCCGTCATCGCCGCTTTGTTGCTGTTGCTGGTGAAGGAAGACTTCGGTCTCGTCGTGGCAGCGTTCGGTCTGGTCGTCGGACTGCGCACGCATCGGTGGCGGCTCGCCGGCGTCCTGGCCGTCGTCGGCATCGCGTTCACGGTCCTTGCCGACCGCGTCTTGATCCCCGCGTTCGGCGGGAAAGCTGGCTATTACTGGGATTACTACGCCGCACTCGGTTCGGGTCCACTCGTTGCCGCGTGGCATGTGCTGCGGCACCCGCTGTGGACGCTGCATCTCATGGTGACCCCGCAGGCGAAGGTGCGGCTGCTCGAGTGGTTGTTTTTCCCGCTCGGGCTCATGCCGCTGGGGTCGTCGTTCGTGCTGCTCAGCGTGCCGTTGCTCGCCGAGCGGCTGCTGTCAGACAACCCCAACCACTGGACGCTGACGCATCAGTACAGCGCGCCCCTCGTGCCTATCCTCACCCTCGCCGCTGTCGATACAGTTGCGAAGATTCGCAGGGCACTACAGCCCAATGCATCGACGGCGGCACGCCACCGCGGTCACGCCAGCCGACCCTCCTGGCCGGTAGGGACTGTATACGCGATCGGCATCCTTGTCGTCGCGGTCTGGGCCTGGGGCCGGATGCCGTTCGGCCAGCTGACACACGACGGCATCACGCAGTCGTGGCACACCACGAGCTACGACCAGGCGCGGCAGGCCGCGGTTGACGTCGTCCCGAATGGGGCAACTGTTGAAGCGAGCAACGAACTTGCTCCACATCTGGTCGATCGCACCAAGGTCATGCTGCTTGACGCGACGCCGCACGATGCGCCGTGGGTGGTGTTCGACGAGGGATACATCGAGTTTCCGATGACCGACCAGGCCCAGCAAACGCGCAGTAGCTGGCTGCTGTCGCACGGATATCAGCAGGTGTTCTCGCGCGACTCGATCGTCGTCTTCCACCGCGTCGCGCCGGCGAGTGCCCCATGACTGTTGACGAACCACTAGCCACTGACGAGCCCGACGACTTCGACACGGACACCACCGACATCGAGACTGGACGACGGGTCCGCGCGCCGCGATCGGATGCGGCGCGCAGGCTGCCTGGCCGGATCCTCGCGGTTGCGTCCGTGTTGCCGGCTGTAGTCGCCGCTGCGTGGGTCGCTGGTGGGTTGGCGCTGCTGTGGTTTCACATCTACGGCCCGATAACCGGCACGATCCTCGCTCTCGCGATCACCGTAGTCATCGGCCGCCCGGTGTTGCGAGTGGCGCTAGCGTCGGCCGACCGACTCGGCGACGTGCCGTGGTGGGCACTGATCGCCATCCTCGCTGTTGTTTTGCTTGCCGGTGGTCTCGCGTTCGCACACAGTGCCGAAGACGTGTTGGTCCGTCGTGATCCGGGTTCGTACGCGATGAGTGCTACTTGGTTGTCGACGCACGGCACGATTGCGATGCCCTCGCACCCACGGGTGTTCGGGGCGCCGAATTCCGATCTGGCGCTGGCTTCTCAGGGCTTCTATGTGCAGGGTTCGCATATCATTCCGCAGTTCATGACCGGCGCACCTGTGCTCCTGGCGATCGGCGGCTGGATGGCCGGCGTCAGCGGCGTGCTGCACGGAAACGCGTTCCTCGGTTCGTTCGCGCTGCTCGCGTTCGCCGGACTCGCGACGCGACTCGTTGGCGCTCGGTGGGCGCCGCTCGCGGTGCTTGCACTGGCATTTGTGCAGCCTGAACTCGACGTGATGCGGGCCACCTACAGCGAGCCCGCAGGCCAGTTGATTCTGCTGGGCGGATTGGCGATCGTCGTCGACGCGTTCATCGCGGGCGAGCTGATGCATGGGCTTTGGCCGCGTCTGCGCCGAACTGCCGGCAGTTCATCGGCGCCCGATGATGCACCCGCCCTTGCGCCAAACCTCGCGGCCAACGGCCTCTTCGTCGGCGGTCTGGTGCTTGGCCTGGTGTTCACCGTGCGCATCGACGCGGTTGCGGATCTGTTCCCACTCGTTCCGTTCGTCGGCTGGTTGGCCTTTCATCGGGTGCTCGGCTGGAAGCGCTTTGCCGGCGGGCTGGTGCTTGGGCTCTTGTTCGGCGCGTTCGACTGCTTGTTCATCACCTACCCGTACGCGCAGCACGTCGGTTCCGATCTCGCGAAGGTTGGATACGGCTTCGCCGCTCTCGTGCCGATCACATTCGCATTCTTCGTTGCGGCACGGTGGCGGCAACAGCGTGCCGGTGAGGAAGCCATCCCGCGTGCGATCCGTAGGTGGTTGCCGATCTTGGCAGCGGCTGGGGTGTTCCTCATTGGTCTGTTCTTCTTCCTGCGGCCGCACTTGATGACGATGCGCGCCAACCCGGAGTCCGGCGGGGCGAACTACGTCGTGCAGGTGCAGCGCTTCCTGCACATGACCGTCGACCCGACGCGGTCGTACTACGAGCAGGCGACGCGATGGCTGTCGTGGTATCTCGGGTGGGGCACGTTGGCGCTCGCGCTGATCGGTGCGTGCTGGCTGGCCTACGAGCAGATCGCCGGACACCGGCGGGTATGGGCACCGGCTTTCCTGGTCTGCTTCGGCTCCGCGGTGTGGGTGCTCTTTGCGCCGAGCATCACTCCCGACCACCCGTGGGCCGACCGTCGCTTCGTTCCGGTGGTGCTCCCCGGCCTGGTGTTGTTCGCGCTCATCGCGATTGTTCCCGTCCTGCGGTTCATCGCTAGCAGGTCGTCACGTGCGTGGTCGGCTGACTCGACCGCTCGGCCCGTGCTGCTCGGCGCTCTGCAGGGCGCCGTCGGTGCGCTGGCGGCGCTGATCATCGTTGTGCCCGTCTGGGCGGGTAGCCGCGACGTGATCTACACCAAGACCGAGGTCGGCGAACCGACACTGGTAGATCAAGTCTGCTCGCAGCTGCGGCCAAGCGACGTTGTCCTTGCTATCGGTGGGCGGGCCCGGACCGAGTGGCCCGGAACGATGAAGGTGATGTGCGGGGTCAACGTCGGCTATCTCTACAACGACGACGATCTGACCGAGATGTCACAGATCTATACCCAGGTGCATGCCGACGGCGGCCGGCTGATGCTGCTGGCCGAGAGCTCGGCCGACAAGAACGCCGCCGCCTTCGAGGCCGCTTGGCCCGACAAGCCCACCGCATCGCTGATCACCAGTGAGGCCACTCACACGCTGGTCACCCGCCCTGGAAAACCAACAAAGTTCTTAACCGAGATGTGGCTCGGCGAGTATCAGCTCGGCGGTTCCTGACCGGCACGAGCTTCCTGACCGACAGAATGTCTCTGACCGACAGAATGTCTCTGACCGACAGCACGTCCCTGACCCACAGCACGTCCCTGACCCACAGCACGTCCCTGACCCACGGCACGTCCCTCGAGGGAAGAGTTGAGCATGCGAGTACTGATCACCGGCGCCGCCGGATTCATCGGTTCGCACTACGTGCGTAGCATGCTGTCTGGCGACTACCCCGGGTTCGAGGACGCCGAGGTCACGGTGTTCGACAAGCTGACGTACGCCGGCAATCTCGAGAACCTGGCGCCGGTCGCCGACAGCCCGCGCTACCGCTTCGTGCAGGGCGACATCTGCGATCCCGGGCAAGTCGCCAACGCGATTGCTGGTCACGACATCGTGGTTAACTTCGCCGCCGAGTCGCACGTCGACCGATCGATCTACGGCGCCGCCGAGTTCGTGGTGACTAACGTGCTCGGTGCCCAAACGCTGTTCGACGCGTGTGTGCGGGCAGGCATCGGCCGGGTCGTGCACGTCTCAACCGACGAGGTCTACGGCACGATCCCTGAGGGTTCCTGGACGGAGGAGCACATCCTTGAGCCGAACTCTCCTTACTCCGCAAGCAAAGCTGGTGCCGATCTGCTGGCACGGGCGTACGCCGGAACATATGGGTTGAACATCTCGGTGACGCGGTGCACGAACAACTACGGGCACTACCAGTTTCCGGAGAAGGTCATCCCGCTGTTCGTGACGAATCTCATCGACGGTCTGACCGTGCCGCTCTACGGCACCGGCGAGAACATCCGTGACTGGCTGCACGTCGACGACCACTGCCGGGGCATTCAGCTTGTCGTCGAAAAGGGTGCGGCGGGCGAGTTCTACAACATCGGCGGCGGCATCGAGCTGACGAATAGGGAGCTCACACAACGGCTGCTTGACGCGTGCGGTGCTACCTGGGACTCCGTCGTAGCTGTCGAGGACCGCAAGAACCACGATCTTCGGTACTCGTTGGACGATGCGAAGTTGCGCGCCATGGGATACGCGCCAGGTACGCCCTTCGACGAAGGACTCGCGAAGACCGTCCAGTGGTACCGGGACAACCAAGCCTGGTGGCGTCCCATAAAGGCGAAAGCGGCACTCGCGAAGTGACCGAGCGGTGGCTGGTCGTCGGCGCTGGAGGGCAGCTCGGCACTGACCTGATGCGCGTCCTTGACGGTCAATACGTCATTGGCCTGACACGACACGAGCTCGACATCACCGACGTCGACGCGGTGGCCCGGGCCGTCGCTGCCGTCGTCCCGTCGGTGATTGTGAATGCCGCCGCGTACACGGCGGTCGATGCGGCGGAGACGGACGAGGCGACGGCCTTCGCCGCCAACGTCACTGCGCCCGCGGCACTTGCGGCGGCTGCTGCGAAAGCCGGTGCCAAGTTCGTGCACGTGTCGACCGACTACGTGTTCGCCGGCGACGCGACGGTGCCCTACGACGAAGCCGCAGCGACTGGGCCGAGGTCGGCGTACGGGCGGACGAAGTTAGCGGGGGAGCAGGCCGTTTTTGCCGAGCTCCCGTCTGCGTATGTCGTACGTACGGCGTGGGTTTACGGCGCGAGCGGCGCGAACTTTGTGAAGACAATGGCGAGGTTAGAACGCGAACGCGAGACGGTATCGGTCGTTGATGACCAGCGCGGCTCGCCCACCTGGTCGCGCGATCTCGCTCGGGGTTTAGTGGAACTCGGCTCGTCAGGTGCCGCTGGCGGCGTCTATCACTGCACGAACACTGGCGAGACGACGTGGTTCGGGTTTACCCGAGCCATCTTTGAAGAACTCGGTGCCGACCCCGAGCGGGTGTTGCCCACTACGACCGCTGCGTTCCCGCGGCCCGCACCGCGGCCGGCGTATTCGGTACTCGGAAACCGGAGATGGATCGAAGCGGGCCTCGATCCGCTGCCGCATTGGCGCACCGCTTTGCACGACGCGTTCGCCAGCGCGCCCGATGAGCTGCGCGGCGCAGCGAAATGACGGACAGCGAGGGAGCGGACGGCGAGGTGCAGGCGGGTTCGGTCGGCCGACATCTTGCTTCTCGTAACCCGGCTCCCGTGTCCCGGCTGCCGAGGATCGGCCTGGTCGTCGGCCTCGCGACCGTCATGTTCTACGGGATCATGATGATCTGGGCGTGTGTGACGCCGGATTTTCGCGCACCCGACGAACCGCAACAGGTATCGACGACGCTGCGGTTGGCATACGTGCACAGCTATCCCGCGCCCGGTGATGCGCGCATCTACCTTCCGGTGAAGGCGTCATACGCCGACGTGGGATTTGGCGGCATCGGTCTCAACACGATCATCGGACTCACGCCGTTGCACCGGCCGACGTCCAAGCAGTTGTCGTCAGAAACGATGAGCCAGCTCGGCGTCTCGTTCGTCGACGCGCCTCCCAGCCCCTACGACTACGACCAGATGACGCAGCATCCACCGGGCTACTTCGCCATCATGGCGGTCGCGGCTCGCGCGTTCGATGTCATCAACAAGACGCCGCACACCGCGCTGCTCATCCTCAGGTTGTGTTCGGCTCTCTTGCTTGCACCGCTGCCATTCCTCACGTTCCGCATCGGAAAGTTGTTGGGCGCAACGCCCGCCGTCGCGGCGGCCGCGTCGTTCTTGCCCGCGGGCCTTCCGCAACTCACCCACCTCGGCGGGTCGGTCAACAACGACGCGTTGACGATCACGCTGGGCGCCGCAGTTACGTGGCTCGCCCTCGAGTTCGTGACGCGACGCGCTGTGCGCGGTTGGGCCATCGGTCTGGGTGTCACGATGACCGCGTTGCTCTGGACCAAGGGCACTGCGCTGCCGATGCTCGTTGTTGTAGCGGCGGCATTTCTTTTGCGGGCCAAGCGTTTTGGTGTTCGCCGCACCATCGGCGATGCGCTAGTCGCGACACTGTGCATCCTGCCCGGGCTTGCTTGGTGGGTGGCAAACGTGGTCCGCTTCGGTACTTTGCAACCGGATGGCTACCCGAAGTCGTACTTAAACTTGTTGCCGCACGGCCACATCGCGGTTGCCCACTGGCTGCACGGATTCTTTCCCGGACTCACCCGGTCGTTCTTCGCGGACTTCGGTTGGCTCGAGGCACCGCCGCCAACTCTCGTCACCGTTCTTCTCACCCTCGCAGTGCTCGTGTTGATCGTGGTGGGCATCGTGCGCTGCGGGGAGCGGTGGGCGACCGCGTTGCTCGCGCAACTCAGTTGGATCATGGCGTTGATCGCGATCATGGACACGTCGTACTCGGCGTCGAATCGCATCGGTGCCATCCAGGGAGTGCAGGGTCGCTACCTATTCGTCGGTGTCGCCGCGATCGCGGCCATCCTTGGCGTCGCCGTCGGCCCAGGCCGGCCGGCCCTCGGGTGGATCTACGCGCTGTTGCCGGTGTTGGCGCTGATAACTGCGGCACTCGGCCTCGCTGCCGGCGTCGCGCACTTCTACGTCGGCAACGGATTTGCCGGTGAGGTCGGCACGCTGTCGGCCTGGAGTCCGCTGCGCTTGCGGGTGTTGGTACCCGTCGGTGTCCTTTGTGCCGCCGCCGCGCTGGCCGGAGCCTGGATCGCGGTCCGCACCCCCGCCGTCCGCCCAGCGTTGGCGCCCCCGCCGCCCACGTCGAGTGAAGGAGTTACCTAGTTCTCGGCGCTGGATACGACGTAATTCCTTCACTGGGCCACAAATCGAAGGCGACGCGCGTCTCAAGGGACTAATTGCTCAGGTCCGCGCTCGGCCTGCCCGATGCAGACAGAGCAGTTGCGCGAATTGCTCATGATCATGGGCGAATCATGCTTGAGTGGCATAGAACTGCTTTTTTACCACTTCGGCCCCAGGGGTGACATCGGTGCGGCGACGACTCCTCACGCTCTCGATGGTCGCCGTGGTCGTTCCTGGGGCGCTGCTCGCGCTGCCCGTGGTCTCGACCCCAACGGCTGCACCTCGCCCCGTGGCGTCGAACACCTTCTCCGTCGCGATCACCCCGGCGGCATTCGAGCTCGCGTCGCAACTTCAGCCGATGACCGTGGTGGCCCGCCAATCGACGTCCGACTTTCGAGCTCTTGGGCTGAGCTGGCGCACCGATAGCGGCGTCATCACGCTGAAGGCAGAGGTCCAGGTCAAAACCGGCAACACCTGGAGTGGGTGGCAGGAGCTCGACTCCAGCGACCCGGGCACTGATGCCACGGCCGATGGCGCCAACGCCCCGAGTGCCAACGTGACGCGCGATGGCACCGATCCGATGTGGGTCGATCACGGCGACGGCATCGCGGTGCGGTTGATTTCGGTGACTGGCGGCGAGCCGCAGGATCTGCGCCTCGACCTGATCGATCCCGGAACCTCACCGGCTGACGCGGCCGTCGGCAAGGGCGTTCCTTCAGGCACCGCGCTAGCAGCTGGCACGCAGCCACAGATCTTCACTCGCGCCGACTGGGGCGCGGACGAATCCGTGCGGTTGAGGTCGTGCCCGCAGGGGCCGCAATACACCGGCATGCCGAAGGTCGCGATCCTGCATCACACCGATACAACCAACAACTACGCGCCGCAGGACGTCCCGGCGATCATCCGCTCGATCTACGCCTACCACGTCGAAGCCGAAGACTGGTGCGACGTCGGGTACAACTTCCTGGTCGATCGCTTCGGTCGGATCTGGGAAGGGCGCTTCGGCGGCATCGACAAGGCCGTGCTCGGCGCACACTCCGGCGGGTTCAACACCAACACATTTGGCGTCGCTCTGATCGGCACGTTCAACACGGTGCGACCGCCGCAGGCGATGCTCGACGGGACCGCGCAGCTGATGGCGTGGAAACTTGCGCTCTCGTATGCCAATCCGGTCGGGACGGCGACACTGACCGCAGCGCCATTCAGCCAGGTCCGTTATCGCGCAGGCACGCAGGTCTCGTTCAACGTGATCTCCGGGCACCGCGACGCCGACCAAACAGCGTGCCCCGGCAATGCGGCGTATGCAACGCTCCCGCAGTTGAGGCAAGAGGTCTTGGCCGATATGGGCGCGGGCTTGGTGAATCCGGCCATAACCGTCCCGACCCCGCGCACCGTTTCGGCGAATGGAAGCGTGCATCTGGTCGCCGGCATGATTGCCGCTGGCAGCTGGCAAATCCTCGTGCAGGACTCCGGCGGCAACGAGGTCGCGACGTTGACCGGCTCCGGTTCGGCCATTGACACGACCTGGGGCATGACCAACGATGCGGGCGCTCCCGTACCCGCCGGGCAATACACGATCACGTTGAGCGGCACGCAGAATGGCCAAACCGCGCTGCCCTGGACGACGTCGCTCGTTGTCGGCGGTGTCTTCGGATCGCTCGACAATGCCACCACCGCGATCGGCAACGTCACGGTGACCGGTTGGGCCGCCCGCGGCGCGGACACGACGCCCGCGCAACTCGAGGTCACTATTGACGGCGCCGTCGCAGGCCCCGTCACCCCGTCGTTGCCGCGTCCCGACGTTGCTGCGGTATACCCGGCATACGGCGGCAACGTTGGGTTCACTGCCACCGAGGCAGCCACCCCTGGCTACCACTACCTCTGTGTTGTCGGCGACAACAGCGACCTCGGGATTCCCAACGCGCCGATCGGCGGCTGTCGCGGAGTCGTGGTGCCGGGCGTCGTCGCAGGGCACGCCGTCCCGACCGGCAACCTCGAGATCGCGTGGCCTGCACCCGGCGCGATTCAGGTCGGCGGTTGGGCCCTGGACGCCGATACCCCGGAGCCGATTCCGGTGCATGTCTATGTCGACGGGACCTTCCGGGGTGCCTACGTCGCCTCGGGCAACCGCCCCGATGTCGGCGCCGCGTACCCGGGCATGGGCAACGCCCATGGGTTCAGCGCTTTGGTCGGCCAGTTCTATGGCGGCGTGCACAAGGTCTGCGTCTACGCGATCAATGCCGGCGGCGGCGTCAACCCGGCGCTCGGCTGCGCCAACGTGACGTTGCCGGCAGGTAACCCGAAGGGTTCGCTCAACGTCGTGCAAGCGGCGCCGGGCGCGGTTGGCGTTGTGGGTTGGGCGCTCGACCCCGACACCTCGTCGCCGATCGCGACGCACGTCTACATCGATGGCCGCTGGACCACTGCGGTCACCGCGAATCTCGGGCGCCCCGACGTCGCGGCAGCCTTCCCTGGCTACGGGGCCCACCATGGCTTCGATGTCACTGTCCCGGTTTCCGGTGGCGGCACCCACCAGGTCTGCACCTACGCCATCAACGTCGGTAGAGGCTCGGCGAACCCGGTCTTCGGCTGCGCCACGTTCACGACACCGACCGGTGTGCCTTTTGGCGCGGTCGATCTCGCCCAGGGTCAAGCAGGTGGCGTGCACATCGCAGGGTGGAGCATCGACCCCGACACAAGCAGCCCGGTGCAGGTGCACGTCTACGTCGACGGCACGTGGACCGCGGCGGTGACGGCCAACGTCGACCGTCCCGATGTCGGTGCAACCCACCCCGGCTACGGGGACCTGCATGGCTTCGACGCGACCCTGCCATTGCACGCGGGCAAGCACACAGTCTGCATCTATGGCATCAACGTCGGGCCGGTCGCGGCGAACCGGAGTCTGGGCTGTCGAGCTGTCACGGTGTCTTAGTAGCTCCAGTGTCCTAGTAGCTCCAGTGTCTTAGTAGCTCCGGTGTCTTAGTGGTTACGGCGTCGCGATTGCGCGGCGGTAGGCGGCCAGTGTTTGCGCCGCACACCGCTCCCAGGTAAAGGTCGCGGCCCATGCGCGCCGCTCTTCGCGGCTTGCGTCGTCGGCTTCCAGCGTGATGCGCAGTGTCGCGGCCAAGGCATCGACGTCGCCTACTGGCACGTACTGCGCCAGCCCACCCGTGACCTCGCGCAGCACCGGGATATCGCTGGCGACAACGGGCACTCCGCATGCGAGTGCTTCCAACGCCGGCAACCCGAAACCCTCGTAACGCGAGGGCAAAACCAGCGCGGCCGCTCCTGCTGTCAAGGCGCGCAGGTCAGCTTCAGGTAAGTACCCGGGCCACACCACGTCGTCCGGGCTGAAGGCGACAGCACTCCACCCAGCCGCACCGGCGAGCACGAGCGGTGGCGTATCCGGCTCTTCGCGGCGCAACAACCTGTGCGCCGCAATGAGGACGGGCACATTCTTGCGCGGCTCGAGCGTGCCGACGAACAGCAAGTAGCGCGGTGGAATCCCATGTGCCTCAAGCCAACGCGCGGACGGCGGGGTGGTCGCCGCCCATGCCGGATCCACCCCGAGCGGTGTGACGACGATGCGATCGCGGGCGGTCTTGTAGACCTCGACGAGGTCGTCGGCTGCAGCCTGCGAGGGCGTGAGGATGGCCCGCGCGCATTCAAGTGCCCTCGGCACCAACCGCTGATAGGCCAGCGATGTGCGGTCGACCGTTTCTGGGTGCAAGACAAATCCGAGATCGTGGATCGTCACAACGCCGGCCGCATGGCGGGTCGGCGGCAGCACGAAATTTGTGCCATGGAAGACATCGACGGCACCGCTGAACATTTCCACCGGAGGCAGGCTGCTGCGACTCCACGCAACCCGCAGCAGTCGTGCCGGCGCGCGCCTCGAGCGCACTCGATATTCGGGGTGGTCGGCCTCGCTGGCCTCGCTGATGTCAAGTTGCATGCCCCGCAATTCGGACTGACCCCGCCAGGTAAAGGCGGTCAGGACGACGTCAAGCTCGGGCTCCTTGGCAAGGGCGGCGGCCAGGTGCGCAACGTAGTGGCCGATGCCGGTGCGGGTGCCAAGCAACGGGGTGGCGTCCAGCGCGACTCGCACCTGGAAATGTTCGCACACGGCGCGGTGACATGGGCGCTCGCGCGCGGTAACCCGGGCGCACGCGTTCGGTGACATACCATGGGACGTCGCCGAACGCCGGCGCCGCTCAGGGTGTTGAAGTCCAGCGCTCGCAAGAACGAGCGCTCGGCTTCAATGGTCGAGCGAGGCGGCCCCTATCTACCGGGAAGTGAGTCACCTGCCGTGACCCAGATGGCGGAGATGTGGCGCTATCGCGGGCTGATCGGCAACTTCGCGAGTCGCGAACTGAAGTCGAAGTACAAGCACAGCGTGCTCGGCTGGACCTGGTCGCTTATCAACCCGGCGGCGACCCTCGCCGTTTACACGCTGGTGTTCTCGACAATCTTCCGTGCGACGCCGCCGAAAGCGCACAACGGCATGACCACCTACGTCATTTACCTGTTCATCGCGCTCGTCGCGTGGAACTTCTTCAGCAACGTGGTCAACGGCAGCATGGCGGCGCTCATCGGGGCAGGTCCGCTCCTGAAGAAGATCTACTTCCCGCCGTACGCGCCGGTGATTGGCAACTCGTTCTCGGCGTTGGTGCAGACCTTCATCGAGGCAGGTGTGTTGCTCGTCGTCCTCTTCGGTGTAGGCAACCCGTCGTGGTCGATGTTGCTAACGCCAATCATCCTGTTGCTGCTGCTCGTTTTTGCCTCGGGTATCGGGCTGATGTTCGCCCTCTTTAATGTGTATTACCGCGACGTAAGCTATCTCGTGACCATCGTCATGCAATTGCTGTTCTACTCGACGCCGGTCATCTGGGCTCCGGCTCAGTTGCTGGTGAGAAAGCATGGGCACTTCGCGATTGAGGTTCTCTCGAAGAGTCCGATGTACCAGTACGTGGAGGGGTTCCGCGATGCCCTCTGGACGGGCACCATGCCGGGGCTGTCTCGGTGGTTGTGGATGGTTGTGTCGGCTGTCGTCAGCATCACGGTCGGGCTGTTCGTCTTCAATCGCGGTGCCCGCGACGTCGGTGAAGAACTGTGACCACGCTGCCCTCCGACGGTCGAGCCCCAGCGGTCGTCGTCAACCATGTCACCAAGGAGTTCAAGCTTTACAAGGATCGACGCACCAGCTTGAAAGAGCGCTTCACCAAGCGTCGTCCGAGCCGCTTCGACATGTTCACCGCACTCGATGACATCAACCTGGTCGTGCCCGCTGGCAGCACGTACGGCCTGATCGGCTCGAACGGCTCGGGTAAGTCGACGCTGCTGAAACTGATGGCGAACATTCACCGCCCGACGAGCGGCACCATTACACACGCCGGCCGTATCTCGGCGCTGCTCGAACTCGGCGCGGGCTTCCACCCCGAACTCTCCGGCCGTGACAACGTCTACCTCAATGGCTCGATCCTCGGCATGACCCGCAAGCAGGTCGACGCCGCGATGGACGCGATCATCGACTTCAGCGGCATCGAGGAGTTCATCGATACCCCGGTGAAG
>Ga0208717_1000492_pt1 | contig 13233 bp, 11 predicted proteins | sample NGESurF53shallow_FD_184489 | JGI IMG/M metagenome (GOLD analysis project Ga0208717, IMG submission 184489) | Arctic peat soil microbial communities from Barrow, Alaska - NGEE Surface sample F53-3 shallow (SPAdes) | ecosystem: Environmental > Terrestrial > Soil > Wetlands > Peat ... | reverse complement strand
TTCTGATCGGGGCGTCGTGCCAGTTCCGCTGTATCAGGCCAAGGCAGAGCTTTTCCGGACGCTCGGCCATCCGACCCGCATTCGGGTCCTGGAGCTCCTGCAGGACGGGCCGAAGGCAGTAAGCGAGTTGCTCGCGGAGCTCAACATCGAGCCGAGCAGCTTGTCGCAGCAGCTTGCCGTGCTCCGCCGGGCAGGGATCGTGGTCTCCTCTCGCCAGGGGACTGGAGTTGTCTACGAGCTCGCCGCGGCCGATGTCGCGGATCTCATGCGGGCAGCCCGTCGGTTCATCACCGATGTGCTTGCTGGGCAGGGCGAACTTCTCGCCGAGTTGCGTTCCGCCGACTTGTCGATGCGCTGACGCATGCGTGTTCTTGTGTCACGCGCTGGCGCCCTGCTGCCCAATCGTTGCGCCATTATCTGCACCATCCGCTAGCAGGACCACCGCTCATTGCCTTGGCGGTCGCCGTGCTGATCCTCATTGGAGTCCGGTGGCGCCCCGCGATACCGGTTTCGTTGGCTGTCGTTGCGCTGGTGACTGTCGTCGTCAACCTTGTCGGGCTCCATGTGGCTCGGCTCGGTTCACTGCCCACACGTCTCACTGCCCCGGATGCTGGCTTCTTTGACCGGCACCTGCTCACGGCCCTGATCCCCTCCGCACTTGCGGTCGCGGCGCTGGGCGCACTGGAGTCGCTGCTCTCGGCCACAGTCGCGGACGGCCTCACCGTCGATCAACCTCACGACCCGGACCGGGAGCTGTTCGGGCGAGGGATCGCGAACTTGATCGTGCCGTTGTTCGGTGGGGTGCCTGCCACCGGCGCGATAGCTCGTACCGCGGTCAACGCGCGGGCCGGTGCAACGTCGCGACTGTCGGCACTCACGCATGCCGTTGTGCTCGCCGCCGTGGTGCTGGTCGCGGCACCGCTGGTGGGCAAGATCCCTGTTGCCGCACTCGGAGGCGTGTTGCTCGCCACCTGCATTCAGATGGTCGAGGTCGGCTCACTGCTGGCAATCAGTCGTGCGACTCGAGCCGACGCGCTGACGTTGGTCGTCACCCTTGTCATCACTGTCGTGGCGAATCTCGTCACGGCTGTTGCGGTTGGGATTGCCATTGCAGTCTTCCTCGCGCTGCGGTCAATATCGCAAGCCGCTCGGCTCGATCAGGTGCCGCTCGAACCTGGCGATCATGACCAGGAGGAGCACGAGCTACTCGCCGAGCACATAGTCGCGTATCGCATCGACGGGCCGCTGTTTCTTGCGGCGGCGCACCGGTTTCTGCTCGAGCTCACCGAAGTCGCCTACGTGCGGATAGTGATCCTGCGCCTTTCACGAGTCACCTCGCTCGATGTCACAGGAGCGCAGGTCCTGGGTGATGCCACCAACCGCCTCGAGCGGCGAGGCATCACGGTTCTGCTCTCGGGAATTCGACCGGGCCACGACCAGATTCTGGCCACTCTCGGGATTGCGGAGACGCTCCGTGAGAGTGGCCGGGTCTTCGTCGACACACCTGCGGCGATCAGTTACGCCCACAACCTCGTGCACGCTGAACCACTGGTGGCCGCGACGCCAGCTCTTATCGCCGAGTGAGCCGGTGAAGGATTCGGTCGGGTTTTTTTCGCTGAAAGTGCGCCAAATTCCTTCACTCGGCGCGGTGCTAGTGCCGCGTTTCACGGCACAATTCGATCATGGACGACGAGTGCTTGCTGTGTGATCCGGACCGCGCGGATGCGTACTTCCCGCGGCGCAAGGTGTGGGAGGACGACTTGTGGCGGCTGTCGGTGGTGGAGGCCGGGCCGATTGCTGGGTTCGCGCATCTCGAGCCGCACCGGCACATCCCCTACCTGACCGATCTCGACGGACCCGAGGCGGCGACGCTCGGCGAGGTCTTGGCTCGCGTGACCGCGCGCTTCGGGACGCGACCGGGAGCGACAAGGTTTACGTCTACGTGTTCGGCGATCGCACGCCGCACCTGCACTTCAACCTCGCGCCGCACCAAGCCGGCGACGCGCTTCGCGGCGGACCGAGGTTGCTCGACCCGAGCCATCCCGACCTCGACGCGTCGCTGCACGACGAGGCCGCATCGAAGATCGGACAGGCCCTTGAGGGAGTTGCTGGTCAGGCGTAGCGTCCGAGGCTCGTGTCCGCCGCAACCCGGAGGTCAACCAATGGCTGAGTCCGTCATCTTGGAGTTCAAAGGCGCCGGCGAAAAGGAGTACAACGCAGTCAACGAGATCCTCGGCATCAACCTGGAGACCGGCGAGGGCGACTGGCCTGCGCCGCTGCTGAACCACACCGGTGCGATCACGTCAGACGGTGACCTCGTTGTGTACGAGATCTGGGAGTCAAAGGCAGCGCAAGAGGCGTTCATGGCCCGACTCGGCCCGGCCCTGCAAGAGGTCGGCATCGCCCCACCGGTTCGCCTCGAGTGGTTCGACGTCGTCGGGCACTACCACACGCACTCGCACTGAGATCTCGGCCCGACCGGCTTCCTTGAAGGGGGGCCGGTCGGCGTCCGTCCTGGCGGTGAAACCATGCAGGGGTGCCTGCTGACGACGTCCCGCCGCTAACGACGCACACCGCGTTCACGCAGTGGGAGTTCGCGCCGGTCGTGACGGTCGGCGTCATCGTCGCCGCAGTCCTCTACTTGGTTGGCGTGTGCGTGGTGAGACGCCGCCATCGCAATGGCCAGTGGCCGATCCGGTGGACGGTCTCATTCTTGGCCGGCGACGCCGTCATCGTGATCGCGACGCAGAGCAGCATCGGCGCCTACGACGACGTGCTGTTCTGGATCCACATGGTGCAGCACGTTCTGCTGCTCATGGTCGCGCCGCCGTTGCTCTTGCTCGGCCGCCCGGTCACTTTGCTGCTACACGCAACACACAATCCGGTACACACCACGGTCAAGCGCATCGTGCGGTCTGCACCGATCAGTGTGATCACCTTCCCGCTGCTCGGCGTCCTGCTCTATATCGCAACCGTGGTCGGCACCCACCTCACCGACTTCATGAACCTCACCCTTCAACACCCCGTCGCGCACGACCTCGAGCACGTGCTCTACCTCGTCGTCGGCTACCTGTACTTCCTGCCGCTCATCGGACGGGAGCCGATCCGGTGGCGCCTGTCGTTCACCACGCGGTTGTTCCTGCTCGTACTCGCGATGCCAGTCGACACGTTCACCGGTGTGGTGCTGACCCAGGCAAACCACGAACTGTTTCCTGCCTATGTCGGACGTCGAAACTGGGGGCCGAGTTTGGTCGCTGACCTCCATGCTGGTGGCGCCGCGATGTGGATCGGCGGCGACTTCGTGATGCTGGTCATGGTGCTGATTCTGTTCGCCGGCGCGGCCCGCTCGCGTCGTCCGCTCGACGGTGGTGCGTGGGTGGAGTCGGCGCGGCAGAATTCTTTGGCCGGGGGGGCGTTGGCCGGAGCGGCTCCGCTGGCACTGGACGACGACGAGGCTCAGCTTGCGGCCTACAACTCGTATCTGCAATCGCTCGGCGGCGACTCGCACATGCGGTCGCGCGGGGGCGACGATGCGACTTAGCCGCCCGCTGATCGCCGGTTTCGGTGTCGTCGGTTTGATCCTCGTGGCCGCCGCGATCGGACAGTTCGCCCCGACGTCCCCCAAGAAGCCGAGCCTGTCAATCGGGACGGCGTTGAACCAACCGCTGCCGGCCTCCGCGACGGCCATCAAGTTCACCGACGACAGCGGCAAGCAGCTGACGTTGGCCGCGTTCAAGGGGAAGGCAGTTGTCTTCACGCCTTTCATGACGCTGTGCCAGGAGACGTGTCCGCTCACGACGAGCAACTTGCAGCAGCTCGACAAGTCGGTCATCAAGGCGCACCAACAGAACAACGTGCAGGTGGTCCTGGTCACCATCGACCCCGCGCGTGACACCGTCGCTCGCTTGCACGCCTACCGGTCGGTTGCGCAGATCACCCAGCCCAACTGGACGCTGTTGACAGCTGCACCCGCCGACCTCACCGCTATGTGGAAGACGCTTGGCGTCGACGTCGAAAAGACCGCCGAGGGCAACCCGCCCGGCATCGACTGGATGACGGGTCAGCCGCTCACCTACGACATCACCCACACCGACGAGGTGTTCCTGCTTAACAAGTCGGGCAACGAGCGGTTCCTCATCGACGGGGCGCCCAATACCCAGGGCGTCGCACCACCGCCCGTTCTCGACAAGTTCCTCAATAACCAAGGTCAGGACAACCTCGCGCATCCCGACGCATCAACCTGGACCGTCGCCGACGCGACGACGTCCCTCGCCTGGGTCCTGGGCAAACACCTCCCCAAGGCCTAACGCTTTTCCGAAGTTGTCAAGCTGTGGACGCCCAAGATCGCGTCCACAGCTTGACAACTTTCGGGAACGGCGGCCCCGAACCACCCGCACGCTGGCCGGATGCCGAGACAGTCAGCACACCAGAGTCCGCTTCGCCTTACCGACATCGCCGAAACACAAGACATGGTGGTGAGCGGAATGCAACTGGCGAGCGCTGGATACGACGCTGACGCCAGTCGGCGTCGCGTGAACTCAGGCGAGTGGCAGAAGATTGGGCACGCCTTCGTCCTCCATAGCGGAGTCCCGTCTGGCGATCAGTTGGCATGGGCCGCTGTCTTGACCGCGCCGGGCCTGGTCGCGTTGACCTCCCGCAGCGCATCCAAGCGTTACGGCCTCCGCGGATTCGCCCCGGATGCCGTCGACATTTTGGTCCCGCGGTGCGACGGGACGCCGAAACGAATCGAGGGCGTCCACTGGCATCTGTCGCGGCGATTCGCCGAGCGCGACATCACGCCCAGCTTCGGACTTCCGATGGTGTCGCGGGGCAGGGCGATCATCGATGCTGCGGTGTGGACCCCCCAGCCACGAGTTGCGTGCGCACTCATGGTGGCCTCGGTTCAGCAGGGAGTCGTACCGACGGTCGCGCTAAAGCAGCACCTTGCCGCAGCTGGCGCCGTACGCCACGCCGGGATTCTTCGATCCATCGTCGCCGACATCGAGGGTGGTGCCGACTCGCTCTCGGAGATCGACTTCATCAAGCTCGCCCGCAAGGCGGGCTTGCCGCTGCCGATCCAGCAATCGATCCGGTACGACTCCGCCGGACGACGCCGCTACCTCGACGTGGACTTCGGCACGTTCGCGGTCGAAGTCGACGGCGGAGTGCACCTGCGCGCGCAGAACTACTGGGCCGACGCTCGACGCCAGAATGATCTCGTGATGAGCGGCGACCGCATCTTGCGGTTTCCCAGCTACGCGATCCGAGTCGACGAGGACGTCGTCATCGCTCAACTTCGCCGCGCACACCAGGTGTTCGGCTAAGTTGGCAACCCGTAGACGCTTTCTTGAGCGCCCACGGCTTGACAAGTTGGGGAGGCTGAGGCGCTATTGGCCGCGGTCTCCGTACCAGGCGGCGAGTTTGCCGCGCCGGCTGACGGCCCGCAGGCGACGTTCGGCCTCGACCCGCGCGGACGCGGTCGTGACGATCAGTAACGCGTCGCCGCGGCGCAACTCTGTCTCGTCGGTCGGCACAAAGCTCACACCGTCGCGGACGACGAGGGTGACCGCAGCGCCACGAGGTAGCCGCAACTCGAAGATCTCGACTCCGTGCAGCAGCGAGCCGGGCGGAATGCTCAGTTGCAGCACCTCCGCGTCGAGGTCCTCCAGAGGTGCTGCTTCTACGTCGATGTGCGTCGGCTCGGCCGCGACGACCAACCCCAGTCGGCGCGCGACCAGGGGCAGGGTCGGTCCCTGTACAAGGGTGAACACCACGACGAGCACGAACACAAGGCCGAACAACTCGCGGCTGCGGGGAACGCCCGCGGTCACGGGGACGGTGGCGAGCACGATCGGTACCGCACCCCGCAAGCCGCCCCACGAAAGAAATAGCCGCTCAGCACGACCGAACGCCGCAACGCGCACCCGCCGAATTCGCAGCGGTAGCAGGGAAACAGCGACTGAGATGGGTCGGGCCAGCAGAAGTAGTGCGGAACCAACGGCGATCGCGGGCAGAATCTCGCGGGGCAGCGCCGACGGAATCACCAGCACTCCGAGCATCACGAATAGCGAGATCTGCGCCAGCCACGCGATCCCTTCAGCGAAGCTGCGCGTTGCGGGCCGATGTGGCAACCGCGAGTTCCCGAGCAGCAGACCTGCCACGTACACCGCGAGGAAGCCCGACGCGTGGGCGAGTGCCGCGGTAGCGAATCCGGCGACGGCCAGCGCCAGTACAGCTAACGGATATAGGCCGGACGCCGGTAACGCCAGCCGGCGCAGCGCCAAAACGCCGAGCCATGCCACGCCGAAACCGATCGCTGCGCCGGCGACCAGTTCGTAGCACACCAACGCAATGACGAGGCCTGCGTTGGTCTGCGGATGGTGCGAGCTCAGGAGCACGACCGCGATGACGGCAGGCGCGTCGTTCAATCCTGACTCGACCTCGAGTACTCCGGCGAGTCGGCCAGGCAGTTTTAGCCTGCGCAGCATGGAAAAAACCGCCGCAGCATCGGTCGACGACACGATCGCACCGAGCAAGAACGCGAGGCGCCAACCGCCACCGAGCACGAGGTGCGCAACGAGTGCCGTGACGCTCATGCTGATCGCAACTCCGAGTGTTGAAAGCAGCGCGGCCGGCAGCACGGCCGGCAACACGTCGTCCCATCTCGTTGTGAGTCCGCCCTCGGCAAGGATCAGCACGAGCGCTGCGAGCCCGAGTGACTGTGCGCGCCGGGCGTCGTCGAAGTGCACGATGCTCTGCAGCGCGAGGCCGATCGCCAGATAGACCAGCAGGCCGGGCAGTCCGATGCGGGTCGCAAACCTGACCGCGACGATCGCGGCGAGCAACACGACGGCGCCAAGGAGCAGGGTCAGGTCGAGCTGGGCCGCGCCCACGAGGGCTCAGCCGTCCGCAGCAGTGCCGAAGTACCGCACCCCGCTCGGAGTGAGTGCGCCGTCGACGATCCGGTCGTGCGATTCGTGCGGCACTGCCCCCAGAACCTCGTCATCGTGGACGACGGCCAGCACGGTCTGCCCGGGCCGTACCCGAGTCAGTGCCCTGTCATACGAGCCACCCCCGCGGCCGAGGCGGTGTCCGCGTAGGTCGACCGCGAGCGCCGGAACGAGGATCACGCCGGCGTCGATGATCGCGTCGAGTCCGAGCGGGTGGCCGTCCGGCAGGTCCATCCAGCCGAGGTCCGCGTCGGGCAGCAGCGTCGGTGCGAGCGCCCGCACCCGCTGGTCCACCAGCCACTCGATCAAAGGGCCGGTGCCGGGCTCGGTCGCGAACGAGAGGTACAACGCGACCACCCGCAGCGGCGCGAGATCGCGGACGTTTGCGGCCCTGTGAGGGCGGTATTCGTCCACGCTGTCGCCAGCGGGTTCGATGGGAGTACCGGCGCGGGTCCGCGACTCGAATTCGGCCGCGAATACCTGCGCGAGGGTGGCGGCGATCTGTGCCCGGTCGGCGTCCGTGTAGCGGCTTCGACGCGCGAGCAATTCCCGGCGGAGGGACGTTTTCGCGGCGGCGACGTCCGAGATGCCCATCACCCATCCCCCTTCATGTCCCGTTTGACCGAATGTAGCTGTGGAGAAACGACTTATCCCCCGGCTGGAGGCTTCGCAGGAAAGGGTGTCCATGCGAGCATCGCATGGGAAGTTACGCCGCAAGTTAGCGACAGTGGTTGCCGAAGAGGGTGGCAACGGTTGCCGCAAAGCGTGGCGACGAACACCGGAGGTGCCGGCAGATGGCGTTGCGCACCCGGCTCTGTCTTGCCTTCGTACTGATCGTCTTGGTCCCGATCCTGGTCGGCGCAATCGCCGTGCTGATCGCCGTACCGCATATCTTGAAGAGCCAGATCGAGACCAGGCTGCGGACCGCGGGCGTCAGCGTGACCGACGTCCTGTCGGCGCGGTGCACGCAGGCGCAGCAGGCAGCACAGCTGCTCGGACTAGAGGTCGCCACCCTCGGCCCGCAGGCGGCAGTCACCCACATGGTCAGCAACCACACCGTCGACTACGCGGTCGTGTCCGGGTCCGGCGGCGCGACTGTCGCCAGCGCCGGGAAGCTCGCCGGCGCCCCCGCGCAGGTAGGGACGTCAAGCTTGAACAGCTGCGGGGACGCGAAGAACGCGAACGTCGCGATCTCCAGCCGCGCGGGCCTGGCTATCGCGGGCAGCCCGCAGCTGAGCCAAGTCGCTGTCGCGTATTCAGTGGGTTCGACGACGGCGACCAGCCTTCGTGCGGCGCTGTCTGGTTCGACCGCCGTCACGCTCACGGCCGGTGGCGCCCTGGTGTCGAGCACGCTGACGAATACGCAGGCGGCGAAGCAGACCGCCGCGGCGACAGCGCAGCCAGCGCAGCCGGCTACTACGAGCCCGAGAGTTTTTGACGAAGCCGGCCGGATCCTCGCGTTCGTGCCGCCATCCACGAATCAGCCCTACGGCGTCATCGTCAGCGAGCGAGTGCCCGACACGACCAACCTGACGCTTGTGCTGGCTGCGATCGTGTTCGTGACGATCCTGGCCGGCCTTGTCATGGGACGGCTGCTCGCGCGACTCATCTCGGGCCCGGTCGTTGAGCTGTCCGAAGCTGCCGCGCGGGCCGCGAGTGGTGACCTGGACATCGCGATTCCGGTGCGGAGCAGGGACGAGGTCGGGCAGCTGGCGACCGCGTTCAACCACATGACGCGTGAGTTGCAGACCTACATCCGGCAGCTTGAGAGCAGCCGTGACGAGTTGCGGCAAAACCTCGACCGGCTGGGCGCAACGCTCACCCACACGCACGACCTCGACGGGATTCTCGAGGTCGTCCTCGACACCGCGATCGGCAGCGCGCAGGCGACCGGCGGCGCGATCATGTTCCTCGACGGCGACGGCAATCTCGCCGTTCAGGTGCGTCGGGGCGAGGTCGCCGAGACTGTCGATGTGGGTACCGTCGTCCCGATCGGCAAGGGGATCTCGGGCCAGGTCGCCGCTACAGGTGAACCGGTGTGCGGGCGGGCCGGCGAAGGACCAGGACTGCGACGAGTGCCCAGCGAGCCGGACGCCGCGTCAGTGATCGCCGTCCCGCTTAAGCAGTCGGGCCGAATCGTTGGTGTGCTGAACCTTTATGACAAGGAGGGCGCGCGCGAGTTCACGTCGCATGACCTCGACACGATTCTCGCGTTCAGCACGCAGGCCGGGGTCGCGATCGACAACGTGCTACTGCATCAAGAGGCGCAGCGCCTGAGCCTCACCGATCCGCTGACCGGCCTGTGGAACTACCGCTACCTGACCATCGGTCTCGGTCACGAAATCGAGCGTGCGACGCGATTTAGTCGACCGCTCGCGGCATTGATGCTCGACCTCGACCGCTTCAAGTCGATCAACGACAAGTACGGGCACCAGGTCGGCGACGCGGTGCTGATCGAGTTGGCCGGCCGGATGCGCGCCGAGGTTCGTGAGGTCGACACGGTCTCGCGCTACGGCGGCGAGGAGTTCGTGATCGTGCTTCCTGAGACCGACGCGATCGGCGCCGCGCGTCTTGCCGCACGACTAGGCACCGTCATCCGGTCGACGCCGTTTTGCCTCGACCTCGGCGGGAACGGTCACGCGGTCGACCCGCAAACCGGCCTCGATGTGACCGCCTCGATCGGCGTCGCGGTGTTCCCCGAGCACGGCATGACGCCATCACGGTTGCTGCGCAGCGCTGACGACGCCTTGTACGCCGCGAAGGACGCGGGCCGTGACGGCTGGTGCTTTGCGCTGGCCACCGACGACGACGCGTCGAACCAGCAACGCCGAGTTCTCGTCGTCCCGGATACCGATATTGCGGTACCTGAAGGTGCGGATCGCCCCCGCCTCAGCGAGGGCTGAGCCCGGTTTGCCCGAGGACCGACCCAAAACGTTAGGGTTCGGTCATGGCGGAGCAGAAGGTCACCAAGGCCGTCATCCCGGCCGCCGGTCTCGGCACCCGCTTCCTGCCTGCCACGAAGGCGACGCCGAAAGAGATGTTGCCGGTCGTTGATAAGCCGGCGATCCAGTACGTCGTCGAGGAGGCCGTCGCTGCCGGGCTCGACGACATCTTGATGATCACGGGCCGCAGCAAGCGGGCGCTCGAGGACCACTTCGACCGCAACTACGAACTCGAAGAGACGCTTCGCGCCAAGGGGGACGCCGACCGGTTGTCGCTCGTACAAGAGGCGACGGATCTGGCGACGGTGCACTACGTGCGCCAGGGCGAACCCCGCGGTCTGGGGCATGCGGTGCTCGTCGCTGCGCAGCACGTCGGCAACGAGGCGTTTGCGGTTTTGCTAGGTGACGACTTGATCGACGAACGCGACCCACTGCTGTCGCGCATGGTCGAGGTGCAGGAGCGGCTCGGTGGCAGCGTCATCGCGCTGATCGAAGTAGATGCGTCGCAGATCCATCTGTATGGCTGCGCCGCGGTGACGGCGACCGACGAAGAAGACGTCGTCCTGGTCACCGATCTCGTCGAGAAGCCGAAGTCCAACGCGCCGAGCAACCTCGCGATCATCGGCCGGTACGTGATCGCGCCGGAGGTATTCGACGTGCTGCGCGAGACACCTCCCGGGGCTGGTGGCGAGATCCAGCTCACCGACGCGTTGCGGGTGCTCGCCGGCCGTTCTTCGCATGGTGGGCCAGTGCACGGCGTGTTGTTCCGCGGCCGCCGCTACGACACTGGTGACCGCGCCGAGTACCTGCGCGCGGTGATCACGCTGGCTGTCGATCGTGCCGACCTTGGTCCGGATTTGCTTGTCTGGCTAAGAAATTTCGTGAAGCAGCAGGACGCCGCTGCCGGGGACACTGCTTCCGGGGACACTGCTTCCGGGGATACTGCGAACGCATGAGGACCGTCGACGAACACCTGACTGCGGTGCTCGGGACGCTTGCGCCGCTGCCGCCGCTCGAAGTGAACCTGCTCGACGCGCACGGCTGCGCGCTCGCCGAAGACATCGTGGCCTGGCGGCCGTTGCCGGGCTTCGACAACTCGTCGATGGACGGTTACGCAGTGCGCTCCGTCGACGTCGCGTCGGCGACACCGGAGACTCCCGTCGAGTTACCTGTGATCGGCGACATCGCGGCCGGTAGCAGCGGGGTCTACTCGGTGAACACCGGGCTCGCGGTACGCATTATGACCGGCGCGCCGATTCCGGCCGGCGCCGATTGCGTGATCCCCGTCGAATGGACGGACGGCGGGGTGGCTCGCGTTCGCATCAACCACGCGCCGCCAGCGGGGCTGAGCATCCGACGCGAGGGCGAAGACGTCACCGCAGGCGAGACGGTGCTGACGAAAGGCGCCTCGCTCGGAGCGCCGCAGATCGGTCTCCTGGCCGCCATCGGGCGTGCTCGGGTCCTGATCCGCCCGCGCCCTCGGGTCGTCATTTTCTCTACCGGCAATGAACTTGTTGACGTCGGCGTCGAGCCAGGGCCGGCGCAGCTCACCGAATCGAACAGCTACGCACTATCTGCTGCCGCCCGTGAAGCCGGCGCAATTGCCTACCGGGTCGGCATCGTCCCTGATGACCCGACGAAACTCATGTCGCTCATAGAGGACCAGTTAGTGCGTGCCGACCTCGTCGTGACCACCGGCGGGGTGAGTGCGGGCGCCTACGACACGGTGAAAGCGGTGCTGTCGCGGCTCGGAACGGTCGAGTTCTTGAAGGTCGCGATGCAGCCGGGCATGCCGCAGGGCTTCGGCACGGTCGGCCCCGATTCGACACCGATTTTCACCCTGCCGGGCAATCCGGTGAGCGCCTACGTGTCGTTCGAAGTCTTCGTGCGGCCCGCGATTCGTCGCATGCTGGGCGTCCTGCCGCTTTACCGTCCGCTCGTTCGCGCGCGATTGGCGCAGCCGATCACGAAGACCGAGGGCAAGCGCGCGTACGTGCGGGCGCGTCTCGACGTCAACGACGGCGCATACGTCGTGACGCCGGTCGGTGGCATGGGCTCGCACCTGGTCGCCGACCTCGCGCTGGCGAACGCGTTCATCGTCGCGCCCGACCGTGTCTCTGAAATCCCGACCGGCGCGACCGTGTCGGTCATGATGCTCGAGCGGCGCCAGACGTGAAGCGCCTCACGCACCTCGACTCGAGCGGCGCCGCGCGCATGGTCGACGTCTCGGGCAAAGAAATCACCGCGCGGACGGCGACAGCGTCTGGTCGCGTTCTCGTGTCGGCGTCAGTCGTCGAGTTGCTGCGGGGAGGCGGGGTCCCCAAGGGCGATGCGCTCGCGGTCGCGCGGCTGGCCGGGATTCAAGGCGCGAAGCGCACCCCCGACCTCGTTCCGCTCGCGCACCCGATTGCGCTGCACGGAGTCACCGTCGAGCTGTCTGTTGAGGACGATTCGGTGCGCATCGTCGCGACCGCCCGCACGGCTGACCGCACCGGCGTCGAGATGGAAGCGCTGACCGCCGTGGCCGTCGCAGGGCTTGCGCTGATCGACATGGTGAAGGCGGTCGATCCCGGGGCCGTCATCACCGACATTCGCGTCGAGGAGAAGACCGGCGGCTCCGGCGGCACCTGGACCCGCCAAACCTGACCCACTGGTTCACTCTTTCGCGCGCTTTGCTCTGTTCCCATATCGGAACAGAGCAGGTCTGGCGCTATATGGGAACAGAGCAGGTCTGGCGCCATATGGGAACAGAGCAAAGCGCCCGGGGAAGCGCTCCTAGGTTGCCCTACGGCGGCGTCCGGCCGGCGATGCACTAGTTTCTCGTCATGCTGACCGTTCGCGAGCGTTGAGCGATGGCGCCGCCCACCCCGAGGGCGCTGGTCATCACCGCGTCCGACCGCGCGTCTGGCGGGATGTACGCCGACAAGGGCGGTCCGCTGATCATTGAGGCACTTCAGTCGATCGGGTTCGAGGCGGACGGCCCGATCGTGGTGCCCGACGGCGCTCCGGTCGAGGTCGCCTTACGGTCGGGCATCGAAGCCGGCTACGACGTCATCATCACCAGCGGGGGCACCGGTCTTGGCCCCCGCGACCACACCCCGCAGATGACCGCGCAGGTTCTCGACTACGAGGTGCCCGGCATCGCGGAAGCGATTCGCGCGACGGCACGGGTCGACGTCCCGACTGCTGTTCTTGGTCGTGGTCTTGCCGGTGTCGCCGGACGCACGCTGATCGTGAACCTGCCTGGCTCGGTGAGTGCGGTGCGCGACGGGATGGCGGTTTTGGCGCCGATCCTCCAACATGCTGTCGAGCAACTCGCGGGCAACAACCACGATGGCGGC
>Ga0208717_1000491_pt1 | contig 13254 bp, 12 predicted proteins | sample NGESurF53shallow_FD_184489 | JGI IMG/M metagenome (GOLD analysis project Ga0208717, IMG submission 184489) | Arctic peat soil microbial communities from Barrow, Alaska - NGEE Surface sample F53-3 shallow (SPAdes) | ecosystem: Environmental > Terrestrial > Soil > Wetlands > Peat ... | reverse complement strand
CCCGAGCAGGGAATCGACGAGACCCTCGCCCTCTACGCAGGCCCGCCGGCCGGGAAGTAATCACGCCGTCCCGCCAACCGCAAAACTGCGAAAGTCGAGTAATCATAAGAGGCACCTAAATGCCATGCACAGTTAATGCCGCTACCGGTGCTGCATCCACACGTTAGGCTCGGTGTAGGTGCGCAATCGGCTTCCCGGTCGATCTGCAGCGTGCTCAGTCCCTCCGGGATGACGTACTCGCCGGTCGACGGGAACGCCACACCGGTCCACGCCTGCCACTCCTCGACGGTGCCGGTCATGGTCTGCGATCGCGGCGCGGTGGCGATGATCCGCCCGCCGAGGCGCCAGTGCGTGCGCAGCCACGGGTCGAGCGGCGCCCCGTCCGGCCGCGTCCAGCGCGCGAACTCCTCGATCGGGGTCAGCGGGTACCGCGGCTTGAGGGTCGGCCGAACCGGGGCGACGACCCGCCTCCAGCCGGCCGTCGTCGCCCGCTCCCGCAGCGCCACCAGGAGCTCGGCCGCCACCCCCTGGCCGGTTCTGGCCGGGCTGACGATGCCCCCGCGGATCACCAGCGTGTCGGGCTCGTCGGCGCGCTCGCGGCCCTCGACCGCGCGCCTGAGCGTGTCCGTATAGCAGTCAGGAAGGTCGCTGATCTCTCCGCTCCACCGGCTCATCGCTCCAGGGGCGGGCATCGGAACGCTCAACGGCCAGGCTCATCCCGTCTTTGTATCTCATCCAGAGCGCGACCTCCTCATCGTCAAGCCGGCTAATCCTGGCGCGGGCCGGCCGCGCGAGCGCCCTGCCCGTCTCGACGGTGTGCGGCTGGCCGGCCGCGGCGAGGCTTGGTCTGACCAGGCAGGGGGCTCGCCTCTTGCACAACAAGCGGAGAGGAAGCGGTCTCATGACCACGAACTGGAACTGGCTCACGGGGGGCGTGAGTGACGACATGAGCGGCGACGGATGGATGCCGGCGCAGGTCTTCGCGGGACAGAAGCTGGTGGTCGTCGGGGGCAGCAGCGGGATGGGGAAGCAGACCGCCGCCGACGTGGTGGCCGCGGGCGGCAGCGCCGTGAGCATCGGCCAGAACCGCGACAAGGTGGGCGACACCGTCAAGGAGCTGTCCGCATCCGGCAAGGCCTACGGAATCACGGCGGACCTGTCGGACCGAATGGCGGCCGACGCGGCCTGCCATCAGCTGACGGACGACCACGCCGACGCGACCCTGCTCGTGAACGCGGCCGGGCTGTTCCTGCCCAAGCCGTTCCTCGACCACGACGGCGCCGACTACGACTCCTACCAGGAGCTCAACCGGGCGATCTTCTTCCTGACCCAGACGGTGGCCAAGGGGATGGTCGGCCATGGTCAGGGCGGGTCGATCGTGAACATCGGCAGCATGTGGGGGAGCCAGGCCATCGGGGCGACCCCGTCGTCGGCCTACTCGCTGGCCAAGGGCGGGCTGCACGCGCTCACCCACAACCTGGCGCTCGAGCTGGCGCCGCACCAGATCCGGGTCAACGCGGTCGCGCCGGCCGTGGTCGCGACCCCGATCTACGAGCGGTTTGTGCCCGAGGACCAGCTCGAGGCGACGCTGCACAGTTTCGACGCCCTCCACCCGCTGGGCCGGACCGGCACCGTCCGCGACATGGCCAACGCCATCACGTTCCTGCTGTCGCCCGCCACCAGCTGGGTCACCGGCGCCATCTGGAACGTCGACGGCGGCGTCATGGCCGGACGCAACTAACCCCCTTCTAGGCCGGCCAGCCGTACGGGTGACGTGCTAGCCGAGGGAGTCAGCCGGGCCCGTTCGGGAGAAAATGACGTGGATTTTCACCGGCGGGCCGGCTGGCTCCTCATCCATCCCACGATCCGAGTGCGCTATCGTCGAACTATGCAGCGTTCCCTGATGATGACGACGACGCCGGACCTCTCCGGCGTACGGCTGCTGCTGCCCTAACACCCGCCAGCCCTCCCGGAGCCAGACTCCGGGACTGCGGTCGCGGCTGCCTGACTCCCAGGGCTCCACACCCTGCGGAGTACCCCGTGAATGATGAAGCCAGGCTCGATCACCGCGACCTCAACCAGGACCTCGCGGTCTTCGCGACCGACCCGCTCGCGGGCGCCGGGCTGCCCCTGTGGCTGCCCGACGGCGCCGTGATCCGCGATGAGCTGCAGCGCCTCGCCAAAGACCTCGCCCGCGCCGACGGCTGCCAGAGCGTCTACTCCCCGGTGCTCGGGAAGCGGGCGCTGTTCGAGCGCTCCGGCCACTGGGCGAAGTTCAGCGACGACATGTTCCCGCCGATGCCGGTGGGCGGCGACGAATTGGTGCTGCGGCCGGCCAACTGCCCGCACCACGCGCTGATCTACGCCTCGACTCAGCGGTCCTACCGGGACCTGCCGGTCCGCCTCAACGAGCTCGGGGCGATGTTCCGGGCCGAGCGGTCCGGCGTGCTGTCCGGCCTGAGCCGGGTCCGGCAGATCAACCTGGACGACACCCACGTGTTCTGCCGCCCCGACCAGGTCGCGGCCGAGGCCGCCCGGGCGCTGCTGGCCGCGCTGCGCGCCCAGCAGATCCTCGGGCTCCCGGTCGACTACGTGCGGCTCTCGCGGCGCGACGACAGCCCCGCCTTCCTCGGCGATCACCGGCAGTGGGAGGCGGCCGAGGCGGCGCTGCGCTCAGCGGCCGAAGACGTCGGCCTCGCCGCTCGCGGCCTCCGCCTGGTCGAGGCCCCCGGCGAGGCGGCGTTCTACGGGCCCAAGCTCGACCTGCAGGTGCGCGACGGCCGAGGTCACGAGGAGACCATCGCCACCGTGCAGCTCGACTTCAACCAGCCCGAGCGGTTCGATCTGACCTATGACGCCGCCGACGGCGGCCGGGAACGGGTGATGATGATCCACCGCGGCACCGTCGGCTGTATGGAGCGGGTGGCGGCGGCGCTGCTCGAGCACTACCAGGGCCGGCTGCCGCTGTGGCTCGCCCCCGTCCAGGTGTGCGTGCTGCCGGTCGGCCCCGGGCACGACGCCGCCGCCCGCCGGCTGGCGGATGACCTGATCGCGGCCGGGCTGCGGCCGCGGCTGGAAACCGCCGGGTCGGTCGGCGCCCGGGTGCGCGCGAGCCGCCAGCGCCGCGACCACCTCATCGCCGTCATCGGCGACGCCGAACTGGCCGACGGCACCGTGCAGGTGACCGACATCGCGGGCGGCTTCCGAGGCTCGGTCAAAGCAGTCGACGTCCTCGACCGGGTGCGCAACGCCTACGAGAACCGGCTCGCGCACGTCGCCTGGGGGAAAGCGCCGGAGCCGGCGTCCTGACGGGCCAGTGGCTCGAGACCGCGATGTACCTTGCCGCCGCCGTCCTGCTCTCCGGGCTCTGCTTCCTCCGGATCCGCCGCGGCCGCCCGGCCCGAGGTGACTTCGGGCGCGGGCAACCGGCCTCCCTCAGAGCTGGCGGCGCCCCGCCGCCTCCCACCAGAAGGCCTGACTCGCCTGGCCAGGATGCGCGTAGCCGGCGGCCGGGCAACTCGCCCGTAGCCGTTCAATGCGCGCCTGCGTGCCAACCGAGTACAGCGGCCGCTCCACCTGGACGGGCGGCGGGATCCGGGTCCATCCGCGCCGCACCGTCCGTCTCAGGCACCAGGCAACGGATCGATGGCACCAGAGCGTCAAATCCACCCGATGCACCGCGATCAGCTTGGCGTGAGCCCGCCCGAAGCGAGCTTCGCGATATCCAGTTGCAACCATGATCGTGTCCCCCCTGGAGGCTCAGCGTCCGGCCTCAACCCCCCGTGGCGCCGAATCGCTCGGTTGTCACACGATCCGGCAGGTAGCCGAGACCCACCAGCGGCCGCCGCGGAGCTCCGTGATGAGCGCTGCGTCAATCCGGCGGCTGAAACCGGTCCAGCCCGACGGCTGGCTGCGGGTCAGCGGGTAGCTGACCTCTGCCCCGTCACGGTCGGTGCCAAGCTCGTCGCGCTAGATAACACCCGCTAAAAGTCATCATTTCGAACGGACCCTGCCATCCACTAGCTTCTCCACTGTGACCACCACCGTGCCGTTCCAATACCTGGCGCACCTCGTGACCGTCGCGCGATCACCGTCGAGGTGGACGCCGGTAGCGACCAGCTGATCCTCAACCAGGCGCTGGCGGCCGAAGCGGGCGCCGACCTAACCGCCGAGGGCGTGCGCAAGGTCGAAGGTGAGGACGAGACCGGCCACACGTTCGCCCGCTACTTCACCGCGCTGCTGGGCGATGTCAGCCTGGCCGCCGCCGCCCGGATCCGCCAGTCCGATCCCGAGGCCATGTTCCAGGAGATCATCTACGACGGCCTCATCGGCGACCGGTTCCTGCGGAACTTCATCGTCACCTACGACCTCCCAAGATCCCGCATGATCTTCGCCCCGCCAGCCACCTGACCCCGTCAGCCCCACCCGCCCCCACATCCCGGCTGCCCCGCAAGCCCTGCTGGCCCCTCTCTCACCGCGATCCAGCCCGCCACGCGCCTTGATCACGAAGGCATTTTTCCTGGCGAACGAAAAAACGCTTATAACTGCCATGATCCTTCGTGATCATGGTCGATCATGGACGACCCGCCCGCCCGCAGGTCTCACGTCAGCGAATCCGGCCGCGGATAGCGCGTCACGCGTGAGCGGTCCCGGATCGGCGTCGGCGGGGACCAGCGTCGTCGCCCCCCGTGTCTCGTACAGCAGGTAGCCGACCTGGCCGAGGTCGAAGACGCCCTGCCGGCGCAGCAGCGAGTACAGGTCCGCGGTCGTCAGGCCGGCCCGGGCGACCTCGCGCTCCCGGATCACGCCGGCCGCGACGAGGACCCGGGGCGGGTGGTCGACCGCGCGGGCGATCCGGCTGTGCCGCCGGGCCAGCGCGACCAGGCGATGCATCGCCAGCAGGGCGACCAGCGCGACCGCGCCGGTCAGGAACGACGTGTTCGACGCGGTGACGGTCCGGCCGATGACCGAGCCGATCGCGACCGCGACCGCGAAGTCGAACGCGCCGAGCTGAGCGAGCGTCCGCCGCTCGCCCAGCCGCAGGCCGGTGACCGCCACCGCGAACATCAACCCGGCCTTGGCCACCACCCAGCCGAGATCGCCCGCGCCGCCGATGAGCCGTGACATGACTGACTAGCCGGCGCTCGCCGGATACCGCTCGATCAGCTGGTCGGCGATGGCGTCGAGGTCCTTGCCGATGTAGTCCGGCTGCGGGCCGACCGCGAGGGGGGCGTTGCCCTCGCGCAGGATGAGCCCCGCCTGCCAGCCGGCCGCCCCGGCCCCGATCGTGTCCCAGACATGGCTCGCGACCAGGCAGATGTCACCCGGATCGAGGTTGAGCGCGGTCGCCACCGACTGGTACGCCTCCGGCGCGGGCTTGTGCCGGTGCACGGTCTCGTCGACGCTGAAGCGACGCTCGAACGGATCGATGATGCCGCCCCGGGTGAGCTGCCGCCCGGAGATCTCGAGCGTGTTGTCGGTGAGCGTGAACAGCCGGAAACCGTGATCGCGGAGGCGTCGCAGGGCGGCCGGGACCTCGTGATGCGGTGGCATCGAGGCAAACCGGCTGGTGAGCTCGGCCCCGTCGGCCTCGCTGATCGTGATGCCGCGGGTGGCGGCCAGCATCTGCAGCACGGCCGCGCCGATGTCGGTACCGTCGACGGTGAACATGTCGGCTCGTCGGGTGGTGGCCATGGCCGCCATCATCGGCGATGCCCGCGTCGGCGGGCAACGCAATAACGCGATCGCCAGCTAGATCTTCTTGATGCGGTCGATGCGCACGACCGGCTCTTCCGGGGTGTTGAGCGTGTGCGCCGACCCGTCCGGCACTGCCTCGGCCGCCTGCTGCGCCGCCGCGCTGGCGGCCAGGAACTCGATGTTCCTGGCCATCTCCTCCATCCGCTCGGCGGTCCAGCCCTCGATGTCCTGCGGCTGAATGTGCATGCGGATGGTCAGGCGGGCGATGGCCACCTGCCCCGTGAGGACCTGCAGGCGGGCGTAGGAGACGCTCCAGTCCTTTCCGCCGATGGCGGGCAGCGCCTCCTTGAGCGTGGCGCTGATCGACTCGAGCACGTTCAGGGTGGCGCCCGGTCGGTCCTGCCAGCGGAAGTACACGTGCAGCATGGGATACGGGCGCTCGACCACCGGCTCCATGTCTTCGTGGCTCAGCCGCCGCGACAGCAGCACGCGCAGCTTGTCGCATCCGGGCTGTTGCTGCAGGGTGGCCTCGAGCTCGGCCGCGCTGTCCGGCGCCGCCGCGGCTTCGCTGCCGGGCGGCTCGTGGACGAACAGCACCATCACCGCCGTTCCGTGCAGCAGCGCGTAGGTCAGGCCGCCGAGCTGGAAGTGCGGCCGGGCGGCGGCCACGTGGGCGAGGATGTCCGACTCGATGTTGCTCCTGGCGTCGGCGCAGATCGCCAGCACCCGCCAGGTTCGGGCGTCGGGCATTTCGTTGTCGACGGCCGCGCCGCTGACAAGATCAAGATCAGAGGTGAGCACCGACGCCGGCCGCTGCTTCCCACCATCCGCGGGAGGGCCCGCGGGAGGCCTCCCGAGAGTCCCTGCAGGAGGCGCGGCGGCGCCCGCAGGTCCTGCGACGACGTTAGCAACGGCCGACGGGGTTGCCTGAACGGCGACGACATGCCGGGCGTTCTCCGGCTCCTGCATGGTGGCGTGGATCTCGTCCAGAAAATCGGTCAGCCGGCGAATGTCGGTGCTGTTGCGCAGTGTCAGCCGGATGCGCGCCCAGTGCTTGTCGTCATGCCCGCTCACCGGCGCCGGCACCGGGAGCTGCGCGTCCAGGACGGTCAGCTTGTTCGCCGCCGCCTGCACCGCAATCGACACCGGATGGGCGGTGATGGTCAGGATCTCGTCGCGGGAGACGCCCACGAAGAGGTCGACCATCCTGGACACGCCGGTCGCGGGGGTGAGGCGTCCCGGCGCCAGGTCGAGCGGCTGGCTCTCGAGCCTGTCGCCGGCTGCGTGCCCGTTGCCGCCGTTGCGCTCGGCCGGCCACCACCGGTCGTCCGGCTTCCCCCGGAACACGATGAACGTGACCGCCTGGCGCAGCGTGCCCGTCCGGAGCAGCGCAAGCACGCTGCTCGATTCGGTCGGGAGCGCTCCGCGCCAGACCAGCAGCGGCAGCAGCTTCGGCGATACGGCTTCCTCGCGGCTGTCCGGGTCCGCCTTCTGCCAGACGATGTACCCGTACGCCTTTCTGCCGATCATCAGCGCCTCGGCCGTCGTGTCCCGCCAGTAGTCGCTGCGCAGCGCCTCGAAGTGCCGGTAGTCGGGGGTTTCCGTCGACAGGATGCGCCGCTTACCCAACCCGTGCCACTCGGTCGGCACCAGCGGCCAGTTCTGCATGGGCACCAGCAGGCAGACCTGTGCGACGACGCAGCCGACAGCCCAGTAATCGGCGGTCGCCCCGCGCGCCTCGAAGCCGAGCGCGATCGCGAGGGTGAGCGCGGGGAGCACCGAGGCGGCTATCAGCCAGTTGCCGATCGTGTACAGGCGGCCGCGCAAGGTCGATCGGTCGGGGCGCTCGATCCGGTCGGCCTGGGTGGTGGCGAACAGGGTGAGGACGATCGCCAGCACCTCGGGCACCGGCCCCATCGCCTTGGGATTGACGGCGTTCCAGCCGAGCAGGAATCCGAGGACGACGAGCATCAAGACCAGGCTCATGAACGCGGACGACCGTGCTGTGGCGAAATAATCGCGGTCCTCGACGGTCACATCGGCCGAGATGGTCGCCCGTTTGGGGATGGCGCGCTGCGGGACGTCCTCGATGATGTTGACCCGGCCGGTGATGGTCCGGGCGCTGACGACGCTGAGCTTGACATGCCGGGTCAGCGACGGCTTACCGGTAGTGAACGCCCGCCGGGCCGTTGCCAGAAACGCCAGGAACGGTTCGCCCCGCCAGTCCGGGTCCATTGCCACGTGCCGCAGCGCAGTGAGGAGAGCCTCTCTGGTCGGCGGGTCGGCGGGCGCATTCGCGGAATCGCCGCGCCGGTAGCCCACTTGATAATGGCGCAGGATATTGACGGCCTCGGCCGCGCTCACCCGGACCAGGTCCATGAACGGACGCACCAGCCCGGCCGGCCAGCGCCCGTCCTGCACGTGCTGCTGGGCCGCCGCGACCTGGTCGAGGGCGGCGCTCAGGTCCTGCAGGGGCAGCGGCGTGTGGACCGCCATGTCCAGCCAGGGCCCGTCCGGGTCGTCGGCGCCGCTGCCGCGGCGCCGGTCGATCGACACCCCGTCGGGCAGGTTGACCTGGATCTGGCGGTCAGCGTCGGCCGTCGCCATCAACACGGCGATTTCGAGCCGGCCGGCCGGCCGGATGATCCACGTCCGAGGCTTGAACAGCGAAGACGAGGAGACGTTGAGCTTGCGCGGCGGCACTCGCACCGACAGCACCGAGGGCGCGACGACGTAATCCATCAGGACGACGACGATGAGCGACTCGCGCAGCGCCAGCAGAACCTTGACCGCGCGGCGGGCCAGTTCGGCCGGGAGGGTGTCGTCGGTGGCACTCGGCGTCCGCGATCCCCGGCCCCCGGCCAGCGATTTGAGGCGTCGGCTGAAATAGCCCACGATCTCGACCAGCCTGTCCCTGGCCTCGGTCAGCCGGGGCGCATCGATGGCGCTGACCCAGTCGGCCTCCAGGCTTTCCTCGTCAGCGCCCTGCCGCAGGACCCGGTAGATAGCGGCCGACAGCAGCAGCCGCTGATCGCGGGTGGCGATCGGCAGTTCTCGCCGAGAGTCGGCCGGCATGTACGACACCGCCATCTTGGCGATGATCTCCGCCATCGCGGCCGAGATCTGATGCTGCAGATCGGCGGCGGGCATCATCGGCACCGGCTTGCCGGCGGCGTCGGTCACGGTGGCGAACAGATCGGGCTCGCGGGGGTCCTGGTCGGAGTCCGGGGGAGCGCTCGGATCATCGCGACGGATGTACGGCGGCAGGATCGCGACCGGCAGCCAGATGGGCCCGGTTCGGTTGCGGAAGGCCTCGTGGGTGACCTGACTCAGGTCCACGTCGATCTTGATCGTGGTTTCGATGGTGTCCGAGCGCGCGATATCGACTATTTCCGACGTGGCGCGGACCCATTCGTAGTTCGCCATCAGGAACAGCAGCTCACGCCCGCGCCGGGAGTCGTGTTCGTAATGGGCTTCCTGCCAGGTGAACTCCGCGGGCGTCACCGCCTTGACCTCGGCCAGCAGATCCGCCGCCAGCTCGACCAGGCTGTCTTCGGCGGCGCTATCGGCCGTTGCCTCGGCGAGCTCATCGTCTTCGACGGCATTGGCATGACTGAGCCGACTGAACCAGTTCATTGACCCCCCACCCCTGGGGTAACTACTGAACGGTCATTTTATTGCCTAATTCCGGTTATGGGAAGGATGTTGCAACTCGGGCTGCAGAAACGGAATCTGGCGGGCTACTAGCATCACCACTCCGAATACGAACATCAGCGCACCGCTGGTTCTGACCTCACTGTTTACGCATCGTGCTCGGGGTAGCCTAAATGCGCTGCTCCAGACCTCGGCGGCGGGCGGCGTTCGCGACGGGCGGGCGCCGGGACCTCGGGGGATCAGCGATGCACGTTTTCGCCGGGAAGGAGCCGGCCGCCGACGCTGGCGCGGGATCCGCGCCGAGCGCGCGGGCCAGGGACACCTACGAGCGCCACGCGAGCGGCCTGTACCGGCAGGCCGTGCTGACGCTGGGCGACCCGGGCGCGGCCGGGAGGATCGTCGCCGATGTCCTCACCGCTGAGTGCGCCCGATCGCAGGCACCCGATGACCACTCCGTTGGCCGCCGACTGGCGGTCTCGGTGTACTGGCGCTGCCAATGGACGGCCAGAGGCGAAGGCAACGAGGGCGTCAGGGAACGAGGGGCGCTGGCCCTGGTGCGCTTCGGCGGCCTGGACTACCGCCAGGCAAGCGAGGAGTTGGCCGTTACCCCGGCGGAGATGGCGGCCATCTTGTGCACGGCCCTGCGCGACCTGACCGCCGCGACCGACTGACGGTAGGGCGCAGCAGGCGTGCTGTCAGGCAGGGGCGAATCGCACCCGCAGCCCGAGTTTGCGCAGCACCCAGAGGAACCACAGGGTGGACGCGCCGGCCCCGGCGATGACGAGGGCGACGGTCGCGGCGGTCGAGAGCATCAGGAACGCGCTGGCGGGCAAGGTCACCATCAGCAGCCCCAGGCCCGTCGTGAGGAGCAGGAAGATTCCTGCCCAAAGCCAAGTCGCTCGCTGGAAGAAGCGGTGCAGGCCCGGGTTGCTGATGCCTGGCAGACGGAGCGCGACCACCTCCGCGGCCAGTCGGGCGATGAGCGGATCGGGGCCGCCCGCTGTTCGGGCGAACAGGATGCACATGGCCAGGTTGGCCAGCGGAACTTGCAGCAGGAAGAGCCAGAGTTGGCCGCTGGCGAGCACCACCGCGGTCTGCAGGGTGAGGACGATCGCGGAGATCGTCAGCAGGCCCGGCACCGATCCGGTCGCGAGCTTGCGGACGAGAACGGTCAGCCAGATTGCCGCGACGCCCGCCACCAGGCCGGCATCGCGGCCGAAGAGCCAGGCGGCGACCGCATAGGCGGCCAAGGGCAGTCCGATCGACTCGGTCAGGTTCCAGCCCGCGACCAGAAGCAGCCGCAGCGGTCGTGGGAGTTCTAGGTCCCCGGCCGCGCGGGTGGCCGCGGTGATCTCACCGAGGCCGGTGGCCCCGAGGGTCGCTGCGTCTGCCGTCATGGTCAGAAGTAGTGCCGTCGGCCGCCGACGGCGTGGCCGACCATGCCCAGCAGCGCGAGGGCGAGGCCGACCAGCAAGACGATGATGCCGATGGTCCAGAGGATCGCGATTTTGACGACGAATCCGATGATGAGAAGAACGATGCCGAGAATAATCACGAATAGCCCTCTTAATGCAGGTCGGACGACGTTTAGGTGTCCGTCAGCTGCCCGGCCGGATGCGCCTCAAACCCTCCGGGTTTACCAGTCTCCGAGCGGCGATCCGGCCGCCACCGCTATCAGCGAGCCCACGCGGATCCAGGCGGAAATCGACGCGTTTGCAGGTCGCGGTTAGGCTCGTTCATGGGGAGAAACGGCGGGAGGTGGGGATGAGGGTCGAGCCGGGCACGCTGCAGCGCCGCCTGGGCGAGGCGCTGTTCGCCCGGGTCGCGGGTCCCAACGGGTCCGCCAACCGGGCGCGATTCGCCACCCCGGGCCCGCGCTGGTTCGCCCCCGACCGCCCGATCCGGCGGGTGCACGGGGACGCCGCGATGTTCGCCGGCGGCCTGCGCGCGCTGCTGCTGCAGTCGCTCCACCCGCAGGCGATGATCGCGGTCGCGCAGCACTCCGACTACCGCAACGACCCGTGGGGCCGCCTCCAGCGGACGAGCACCTTCCTCGCCGCCACCACGTTCGGCGCCGCCGACGACGCGCAGCGCGCGGTCGACCACGTCCGCCGCGTCCATCAGTTCATCACCGGAACCGACCCCGACGGCCGCCCCTACCGGGCCGACGACCCGCACCTGCTCCGCTGGGTGCACGCGGCCGAGACCGACAGCTTCCTCCGCTGCCACCAGCGCTACGGCGCGCGGCCGCTCGACGCCGACGGCTGCGACGGCTACGTCGCCGACACCGCCAGGATCGCCGTCGCGCTCGGGGTGCACGACCCGCCGCAGACTCGCACGGAGCTGGCCGAGACGCTGGCCGCCTACCGGCCCGAGCTGCGGGCGACGCCCGAGGCCCTCGAGGCGGCCCGGTTCCTGGTCTGGAATCCTCCGCTGCCGCTGCTCGCCCGCGGCCCGTACACGCTGCTGGCGGCCACCGCGATCGCGGAACTGCCGGCCTGGGCACGGCGGGAGCTGCGGCTGCCCCGCCTGCCGGTCGCCGAGTCGGTGATCGTGCCGCCGGCCGGCCGCGCGATCGTCGGCACCATCCGCTGGGCGATGGCCGCCCGGCGCTAGCGAACCGCCAGCGGGGCGGCCGGGCTGGCCGCCGCCTCGGCTACCGCAGCCGGGTTACCACCGCATCCGCCTGCGCCAGCGTGATCGGCATCGTCAGGTCGCTCAGCGGCACGGTCTTGTACCCGCCGTCGAGGAAGATCAGCCGGTCCGTCATGCAGCTGCGCAGTTCGGGGTAGCGCGCCACGATCGCGTCCTGCTCGGCCCTGGACTGCTCCGACTGCTGCTGCGTCTGCTGCTGGAGCTGCGCCGCCCGCGCCGCCATGGCGGGCGCGATCTTCTCGTCGTAGGCCTTCTTCATCCGCTTGGCGAGCGCCCGCCCGGCGAACCCGAGCGCCACCCCCATCACCGCCCCGCCGATGTCGCCGTCCAGGCCCTCGCGCACGGCGTCGAAGCCGTCGCGGCGCGACGTATTGCGGCCGGAGCCGTTGCCGTCGGCGTTGTAATGGTCGTAGTTGCCGTCATCGGGCCCGTTGTAGCCCCCCATCTGGGCCGGCGGCGGGGACTGCCCCGGCTGCGGGAACCCCGGCTGCGGGAACTGCCCCGGCTGCGGGGACTGGCCGGCCTGCTGGGACCCGTCTGGCTGCTCGAACGGCTCTGGCTGCCCGAACGGCGCCGGCTGCCCAAACTGGCCCGGCTGCCCGAACGGCGCCGGCTGCCCGAACTGGCCGGGCTGCCCGAACTGGCCCGGCTGCTGGGACGGGGTCGGCTGCGGGAACCCCTGCTGGCTCGCCCCGTTCATGATGTCGAACATCTGGCGCGCGGTGTGCACCTGATCGCTGCTGCCGCACTGAGGACAGGGGGTAACCCCAATCTGGTAATCCACAAACCCATCATGCCCTGACCTTGGCCTTTTCTGAAGGAGGACTAGGCGGAGTCTCCCCGACTATTTCCAACGATTGCCAATCCTGATCACCAAATTCAAAAGCTCGCATTCATCCCGAACGGTCCCGGCTGCCTCTATCCCGTCTGCCAGCCACCGTCGACCCCTGGCAGCCCCGCCCGCCCGGCCCGGTCGATTCCCGCCCTGCCCCCACTCACTCACTCACTCACTCACCCACCACCCATCCGTTCCCGCCGGCCCCGTCCGTCCAGGGTCGCGCAAAAGATGGAGACTATTTTCCTGGCGGAAGAAATGCACGCGCAAAGCGGTCTTTTCTTCCATGATCTTCTATTCAGGACCCCCTTCTCCAGATAACAGCAAGAAGCGCGAGTCGCGGCCGAGATCCGGACTCGCCAGCCGTACCGACGACGGTGACGGCCCGTGCCGCTCGGGGATCCCCGAGCGGC
>Ga0208717_1000490_pt1 | contig 13263 bp, 12 predicted proteins | sample NGESurF53shallow_FD_184489 | JGI IMG/M metagenome (GOLD analysis project Ga0208717, IMG submission 184489) | Arctic peat soil microbial communities from Barrow, Alaska - NGEE Surface sample F53-3 shallow (SPAdes) | ecosystem: Environmental > Terrestrial > Soil > Wetlands > Peat ... | reverse complement strand
AAGACGGCAACGATCCGCATTGGCTCGGTGCCGGTGTTCTGCAGGCAGTGAACCGTGCGCGCCGGCAGCTGGATGCACGCTCCCGCGGACACCGGTCCGGAGAAGGCCCCGGCGTGCATCACGCCCTCGCCGTCGAGCACGTAGATCACCTCGTCGTAGGTGTGAAAGTGGTCAGGCGCGCGATCGGGCGGGATGTAGCCCACGAAATGGGTGGCCGAGCGCAGGCCGTTGTTGGGATCGGCGACGATCCAGAACTCTCGCCGCGTGGTGGCGGGCTGGAGCTCTGACTCGGCCAGCCGGCTCACCTGCGCGGGCGACGGCGGTCCCGGGCTGGGATCCGGCACGCGGACGGCCACCACCCGCAGCGGGGCGTCCGGCGCGCTCTCCAGCACGAACTTCGACTCCGGCGGCAGGTAGACGCCCACCTCGGGCTCGAGCGGATGCGACTGACCTCCGATGTGGATCGTCCCGCGCCCGTCCAGCACGAACAGTGTCTCCTCGACATCGCCGACGGAGATCGTCTGCGAGCGGCCGGCGGGGCACTCGAGCACCGCCTGCTCCAGCGCGTCGAATTCGGTCCGGGGGCCCACGGTGGGCCGAACGGTGAGACCGGTCCGCGCGTTATGGAAGGGCTCCACCTCGTCGGCGCGCACGACGGTCACGGTCGGCATCGGCGACTCCGGATGGGGGTGGCGAGCTTCACGTGTGTATGGCAAGAGGAGCGGGCGCATCCTCACCGCGGAGTCGCGCACCTTCGCACATTCGGGCCAGGACGGTCAACTACCTGCACTCGGGCGGCTCATTTCAGGCTCGCCTCCAGCGTGATCTCAGTGCCCGCCAGCGCCAGCGAGATCGGACACGTCGCCTTGGCCTGCTCGGCCAGCTCCGCGAACCGCGCGGCATCGACGCCAGGGACCTCGCCGACGGTGGTGACCGAGATCCGGGTGAGGCGAAAGCCCTCCGGGAGCTGCTCCAACCGGACCCGCACGGTCGTGCGCAGGTCGGTGGGGGGCGAGCCGGCCTCACTGAGGAGATCGGCCAGAGACATCGTGAAGCAGCCCGCCTCGGCAGCAGCGATCAGCTCCTCGGGGTTGGTCCCCCGCTCCACATCCTCCATGCGGTTACGCAGCGTGAACGCGCCCTCGTAGGCGCCGCTGCCCAACGCTATCCGGCCGCCCCCTTCGGGCACGGTACCTTGCCAACTGGCCTCCGCGTGGCGGCTAACCCGAACACTCAAGTTGAAAGACCCCCTCGGTCTGATTTTGTATGGCGATCAAACCATTGTCTCCCGACCCGTGCAAGCGAGGCCCGACGAATGACCGACGCGCTTAACCGAACCCTTGATATCGAGAGCGTCCGCCGGCGGTTCTCCTCGCTCCAGGATGGGTTCGCGTTCATGGACGCTCCGGGCGGCTCCCAGGTCCCCGACGAGGTGGGCGACGCGGTCGCGCGCGCGATGCGCGAGGCCAGCGCGAACCTCGGCGCCGGGTACGCCACCAGCTTCCGCGTCAAGGAGATCCTGGAGACCGCCGAGGCCCATGCCGCGCGTTTCCTGCACTGCGACCCGCACGAGATCACCTTCGGGGCCAACATGACCTCGCTGGACTTCACCTTGAGTCGGACGGCGGGCCGGGAGTTCGCCCCCGGCGACGAGATCCTCATCTCGTCGGCCGATCACGACGGCGGGGTCGCTCCGTGGCTGGAGTTGGCCCACGATCGCGACCTCGTGGTCAAGCACATCGAGCTGCATCCCGACACCGTGCTCGACTTCGATGATCTGGCGGCGCAGCTGTCAGACCGGACGCGGGTGGTGGCGTTCGCGTGGGCATCCAACGCGGTCGGCACGGTGGTGGACGCCGCCCGGGTCTGCGCGATGGCGCACGACGCCGGCGCGCTGGCCTGGGTCGACGCGGTCCACTACGCCGCCCACGAGCCGATCGACGTGCGGGCGATCGACGCCGACGTGCTCATCTGCTCGCCGTACAAGTTCTGCGGCCCCCACCTTGGCCTGGCCTACGGCAAGTCGCAGGTGACCGAGGCGTGGCGCCCGTACAAGGCCCGCCCGGCCCCGACCGATCCGCTCGGCCGTCGCTTCGTCACCGGAACGCTGCCCTATGAGCTGCTGGCCGGGTTCAACACCACGATCGATTACCTCGATTCGATTGGCGGCTTCCCGGCGATCATCCCCTACGAGCGCGCGCTGGCCGAGCGGTTCCTGGAGGGCATCTCGGATCGCGTCACCGTCTACGGCCTGCCGACGATGGCGGGGCGCGTACCCACGTTCCTGGTCAACGTGGACGGCGTGCCCGCGGCCGAGGTCGCGGCGCAGCTGGCGCAGCAGCAGGTGGGCGTGTGGGCGCACGACTCGTGGTACTCGCTGAACTTGTACAAGCGGCTCGGATACGAGCACGACGCGATCCGGATCGGCTTCATCCACTACAACACCGCCGAGGAGGTCGACCGGCTGATCGCCGGGCTGGAGAGCGCGACGGCGTAGCTGGCGGCTGCCGCTACCCCGCCGCGGCGCGCTCGGCGTCGAACAGCTCCACCAGCCGTGACCGCACCTCCCACAGCTTCGGCAGCTGCCGCTGGGCGACGAGCTTGCCGAGCACGTGCACCGGGGTGCCGGCGATACCGATGCTCTCCTCGCCGATCGCGCGGGCGACCACGCTGTAGTGGCGAAACCGCCACAGCCGGAGGCGCTCGTCGTAGTCGGTGAGGACCTCGGCGAGCTGGTGGAGCTCCTCGAACTCGGCGCGGCGGCGGTACAGGTCGGTCAGCGGCACGCCGGTGCGACTGAGCGCGTGGTCAAATGCGGCGCCGAGCGCTGGCGTGGCCCGGGCGAGATTGCGAAAGCCGGGTGAATCGAAGCCGCTGCCGTGGCCGAGCGCGCTGCGCACGACGTGGTAGTCCCAGGGATCGAGCAGATCGAGCATGTCGAGCGCCTCGGTGACCTGGCGCAGGCACAGCACCACCCGGCGCATCAGGCGCGTCGCCGCCAGCAGCGCGTCTCCATCGATCAACTCCGTCGTCGCCTGGAGCTCCCGATCGGCGAACTTCAGCCACAGCTCGGAGGACTGATGGACCGTCTGGAACAGCAGCTCGTCGCGATGGACCTGCTCCTCCGGGGTCTTCTGCAGCGCCAGCAGCTCGTCGGTGCGCAGGTAGCGCTCGTAGTCGCTGGCGCCCGGGCCGGGCAGGACCGGCCCGGTGTCCGCTTCGCTCATCGCTCACCTCCGGCGCTAAGTATCTGAGCCAGCGTAGCCAGGTTGATGTTCCCGCCCGACACGATGCAGACGATCGTGCCCGTCCCCGCGTCACCGGCCAACGCGGCCGCGGTGGCCAGCGCCCCGGCGCCCTCGGCGATCGTTCGGACGCGCTGCGCGAGTACCCGGACGGCGTGCTCGGCGGCGGGGATCGGCACCGACACCGCCGCGTCGACGACCTCAGTCAGCCGCGGCCACATCTGGTCGAGCACCCGGCGGCTGCCCGAGCCGTCGACGAACGACGGCTGGTAGGCGACGTCCTCGGGCTCGCCGGCCGCCAGCGCGGCATGCAGGGCGGCGCCGGTCGCCGGCTCGGCGGTGACGATCCGCGTGTCGGGCTTGAGCGCCTTGATCGCCGAGGCGATCCCGACGGTGAGCCCACCGCCGCCGACCGGTATGACCACCGTGTCGACGCCCGGCAGATCCTCGAGGATCTCCAGCCCGATCGTCCCGTTGCCGGCCATCACCGCCTCGTCGGCCACCGGGTGGACGAACAACCCCGCCTCGCCCTCGATCCGGCTGGTGACGATCGCTTGCCACCAGTCGTCGTAGGGCAGCTTGACCACCCGGCCGCCGAGCCGCTCGATCGCCGCCAGCTTGGTCTCGGGGGCGTGCTCGGGCACGGCGATTGTCGCCGGCAGACCGAGCTCGCGGGCGACCCAGGCGACGCCCTGGGCCATGTTGCCGGCGCTGGCGGTGAGCAGTCCCGCGGCGCGCAGCTCCGGCGCGGCGGCGCGGATGGCGTTGCCGGCGCCGCGGATCTTGAACGAGTTGATCGGTTGGAGCGACTCGAGCTTGACGTGGATCTCCGTGCCGGCGGGGATCGACTCGGCGTGCAGGCGGACGAGCGGCGTGCGCACCGCCAGGTCGGCGATCCGGTCGCGGGCGGCGCGGATCTGCTCGAGCGCGATCACAGCTCCACCTCGGTCCCGAGTCCGAGTCGCCGCGCCGTCGCCACCGCGAGCTGCGCGGCGGCGAGGTCCTCGACGCCAATCCCGAGCGACCGAAACAACGTGAGCTCTGCCGCGTCCGCGCGACCGGCGTGCGTACCGGCGAGCACCTCTCCCAGCTCGGCGCGGATGTGTCCGTCACCGGGGATCGCGCCCTGCTGGAGCGCGAGCCGGTACTCCCCCGCCTCGGCGCCGACCGACTCGCGGCTGTCACAGAACAGCGCGGCGGCGGCGACGATCTCGGTGGTGATCTCCATCGCGGTCGGGCTGCTGGCGCCGACCGCGTTGATGTGCGCGCCCGGCGCCAGCCACCCGTGCTCGAGCACCGGCTGCTTAGCGCTCGTCGCGGTGACGACGACGTCGGCTCCCTGCACCGCGTCGCGCGCGCTCGACGCGACCAGCGCCACCGGCATCCCGGGCGGCGCGGACGCCGCCAACGAGTGAGCGTGCTCGGCGGTGGGGGCGAACAGACGCACCTCGTCCCACGGGCGCACGCCGGCCAGCGCGCGCAGGTGCGACCGCCCCTGGACGCCGGCGCCGAGGATCGCCAGGACCCGAGCGTCCTCGCGGGCGAGCGCCCGGGTCGCCACTGCCGTCACCGCCGCGGTGCGGATCTCGGTCACCACCGAGGCGTTGAGGATCGCGATCGGGACCCCGGTCTCGCCGTCAAACAGCGTCACCGTCCCCTGATGGGTGTCGAGGCCGCGCGCCGGGTTGCCGGGCAGCAGGCAGATCGCCTTGAGCGCGAACACCCCGTCCGCATGAGCGGCCCCGTCCGCATGAGCGGCCCCGTCCGCATGAGCGGCCCCGTCCGCATGAGCGGCCCCGTCCGCGTGAGCGCCCGCGCCGGCGGCGGCGCCCGCGCCGGCGGCGTAGGCCGGCATCAGCCCCATGAAGCCGGGCGCGCCCGGCGGGGTGGTGACCGAGCGCAGCGGGTTGAACGCCTCACCGCGGGCCCGGGCGGCGAGGACCGACGCCATCGCCCGCTCGCACTGATCGGCGGGCAGCGCGGCCTCGACGTCCGCGTAGCTCAGGATGAGAACCCCCATCAGCCGAACGCCTCCGTCAATTGCTGTCGCTCCGCGGTGGTGAGCGGGCGCTCGATCGCCTCGCGGGCCGGCTCCAGGTGCGCCGGGCGCCCCGGACCGATGACGACCTGCCCGATCCGCTCGTCGCCCAGCAGCCACGCCAGCGCCGTGCCGGCCATCGACGTCCCGCGCGCCTGGGACATGGCCTCGAGCGCCTCGAGCGCGGTGAACGTGTGATCGGTGGCCAGCGCGAGGTAGGGCTCGGGGCGCTGGGTCATCCGCGATCCGCTCGGGTAGCCGGCGTCGCGGCGGTACTTGCCGGTGAGCCAGCCGCCGCACAGGGGGCTGTACACGCCGTAGGCGATGCCGGCGCGGTCAGACAGCGCCAGCACCGCGGCCTCGTCGCCGCGCTCGAGCAGCGAGTAGCCGTTCTGAATCGCGCGGGGCGCGGCGGTGTCGAGCGCCTGCTGGAGCTGGGTGGCGTCGAAGTTGCTGACGCCGTAGGCGCCGATCGCACCGTCGGCGCGCAGCCGCTCGAACGCGCCGAGGGCGTCGGGAAGCGGGACGTCGGGGTCGTACTCGTGAGCGAGATACAGCTCGACGTGCTCGACGCCGAGGCGCTCGCGGCTGGAATCGAGCTGGCGGGCGATTCGCTCGGGGGCGAGGCCGTGGTCAGCCCCGGCATCGCCGGTCATCGGGTTGAACGTCTTGGTGGTGAGCGTCGGCCGGACCCCGCGAGCGGCCATCCACGCCCCGATCGCCCGCTCGCTACGGCCGCCGCCGTACGCGTCGGCGGTGTCGAAATGGGTGATCCCGAGCTCCCAGGCGGCATCCATCAGCTCCCCGGCCTCGTCGCCCGACAGGCCCTGGCCGAAGAACGCCGGTGCCGAGCCGACGCCGCCGAAGTTGCCGCACCCCAGCGCGATCCGCGGCAGCGGCGGCACGCCATCAGCCAGCGGACGAGAATCGATGCTCAGCGGCGGGCTCACGATCCCGGTATTCGATCACAGCGGGGGTCGCGGCCCGCCCGCGCCCGTTCAGCCGGGCATTCCGATGACGGTCTCCTCGGTCTCGATCGGCTCGAGCTGGGCGATCTCGGCGCGGCGATGCTCCCAGAACGGCGGGATGCACATGTGGGTGCCGAGCTCGTCGACAGTCTCGTCGGCGAGGAAGCCGTCCGGCGTCGCGTAGCAGAGCTCCACCAGCAGGCCGCTCGGGCTGCGGCAGTACATGCTGAAGAAGTAGCCGCGGTCCTTGGCCTCTGAGGTGTCGGTGAAGCCAAGGCCGACGAGCCAGTCCTTGACCACCTGCTGGTTCTCGGGGGTGACGACGTCGAACGCGTGATGGTGGATCGTGCCCTCGCCGAACTGCCAGGTCCCCTGATGCAGGTCGGGCTCCTCGACGAGCTCGAGCATCCGCCCGAAGCCCTCGTCGGTGCCGATCCGGTACTGATGGTTGCCGCCCTCGTCCGGGAGCGGCTCGCCGTTCATGCCCTGAACGACGAAGTAGTCCATCGGGCCCTGCTCGCGAACCGAGGTGGTCGTGCCGTAGGCGCCGCGGATCGCGTGCTCGGCGGGCACATGAGCGTCGTAGGGCTCGCGCGAGTCGGGCTCAGGATCGCCGACCAGCTCGTACTCGATCCCGCACGGATGGCAGAAGTGCAGCCGCTCGGTCGCGAACCGCTCGATCCGCTCGTGATCGACGCCGGCATCGGTGAGCCGGTCAGCCCAGTAGCCGATCGAGTCCACCGGAACCGAGAGGTTGATGCTCTTGGCCTGGTTGGTGCCCCGCTTGCCCATCCAGCCCGCCTGGCGGTACGGGAACGCGGTGAGCAGCGTGCTCGCGTCCCCGGCGCGGTTGCCGTAGTACAAGTGGTAGATCGGAATCTCGCCGTCGAACAGCACGGTCTTCTTGACGCTCTTGAGTCCGAGCAGGCGGACGTGGAAGTCGTAGTCCTCCTGAGCCCCGCCGACGCAGAACGTGAGGTGGTGGGTACCGCGGATGAACCCCGGGTTCGGCATGTGCTGCTGCTCCTCTCTCGTGGACGCCCACCCGATCGTACTTGTGGACGCAACGGTCTTTGCGTCGCGGTGCGCCGAATGTCAACGAACGCTGCGCCCGTCGCCGGGACCGTGGCATCTAAGCCCGGATCCACTGATCCTGGGGTCGTCTCGCCGCCGGATGGCCGTCGCCATCCGCCATCGGCGTCGCCCATAGGGATCACCCTTATGGTGCTCCGCCGATGGCGCCTCGCTCGGCCCCCAACGCCGAGTCTCCGCCCAGTATCGGGGATCCAGGCTAAGCGAACCAGGAGTTCGTTTAGATGCCAAGGTCATGGTGCGAGCAAGCGCCGCAGCCCGGCGACGGCGCCGTTGTTGATGTGATGGGTGCGGTCGTCGTCGACCTTGAGCGTGACGCGCGCGCCGGCGGCGGCGAACGCGCGCGCCGTCCCCTCGGCGTCGACGGGGTCGATCCACTCGTCGTACCGGCTCGAGCCGAAGAACATCGCAGTACCGGCGATCCCCGGGGCCGGCGCCGCCCGCTCCCCGCGGGGGCCGAGCAGCGTCCCGGTGAGCACCGCCACGCCCGCCCATCCGCGGGGACGGCGCGCCGCCAGCTCGGCGATCAGGCACGCGCCCTGCGAGAACCCGGCGATGACGATCCGCTCGTCAGGCACCCCGGCCCGCGCCGGCACCGCGATCGCCGCCTCGATCGCCGCCAGGGCGTGGTCCACCTCTGGCTGGTTGGTGGCCACCGGGTCGAAGTACCGGCCGGGATACCACGTGCTGCCGGCGGCCACCGGCAGGACGTAGCCGGCGTCGGGCAGCGCCAGCCGGTGCACCACATCGAGCATCACCTGCTCGTCCTGGTCGCGGCCGTGGACGAGGACGCCGACGACGCGAGCCTGAGCAGACGGCACTCCGGCGAGCACCGGTGCGATCCGCAGGTGGGGGTTCACGTCAACCACGCAGCCACCCGGCGAAGTCTGCCCCGAACGTCACCCACGCCGCGCCGTCGCGGTTCAGCTGCACCGCCAGCTCCAGCAGCTGCCGCGCGCCCGCCCACCATTCGTCGTCGAGCATCAGGAACGGGTGCAGCACGACCGTCTGCACCTCCGCGCCGGGAGCCGGCGTGCGCACCGCCGCGGTGAGACGCTCCGCGACGCGGGCGGGCGCGGCGGGCTCGGTCGCATCGCCGCGCTCGCGCCGCAGCGAGCCGAATCGCTCCATCAGGTGATAGGCGTCGACCAGGTCCCAGGAGAACGGCACCGATGCCAGGCCATCGCGGCTCTCCGGCGCCGGGGCCGCCACGGCCGCCGCCGAATACCACGCGTAGCCCGCCGCGCGCAGCAGCGTCTCGGTCTGCCCGGTGAGGGTGCCCCCCGGCGGTCGGAACCCGCGGGGCCGCAGGCCGATCGCCGCGAACGCCGCCGTGGCGCGATCGAGCAGCTCGCGCTCCTCGTCCGGCCCGAGCTGTGCCCACGGCTCGTGGCGCCAGCCGTGAACGCCCACCTCATGGCCGCGGGCGGCGATCTCGTCCAGCGCATGCGGATTGAGCTCGCCGTTGATCGCCTCGACGAAGAACGTCGCGGTCAGGCCGCAGCCATCGAGCGTGTCGAGCAGTCGCGGCAGCGCCCGCGTGACCGACGCGTCCTCGCCGAGCGGCGTGTCCGCTGACCACGTCCCACGCTCCAGGGCGCTCGCCTCGCCGAGATTGTCAAACGTGAGCACGATCGCTCGCGGCCGCGCGTCCGGACCGAAGCCGGTGGTGGTGTTCATGTCACGTGTCCCCTGCGCCAACCGTTATCCGTCATGAGAACTGCCAGAACCGTCCTAGTATGTACGAGGATCATCGTACGAAAGAGCCCATGAGCCCAGATTCCCCACCCCAGACCCGCCATCTTCGCGCCACCCTGCTGTTGTCGTGCCTGGCGCAGTTCATGGTCATCCTCGATGTGTCGGTCGTCAACGTCGCCCTGCCGGCGATCCGCAACGGCCTGCACTTCACCGAGGTCGATCTGCAGTGGGTGGTCAACGCCTACACGGTGACGTTCGCCGGGTTCCTGCTGCTCGGGGGTCGCGCCGCCGACCTACTCGGCCGCCGGCGCGTCTTCGTCGCGGGTCTGGTGCTGTTCGCGGTGGCCTCGCTCGCCGGCGGCATCGCCGACAGCCGGACCGTGTTGATCGCCGCCCGGGCGATCCAGGGGCTGGGTGGCGCGGTGATCGCGCCGGCATCGCTGTCAATCCTCACCACGACGTTCGCCGAGGGTCCCGCCCGCAACCGCGCGGTCGGCATCTGGGGCGCGATGGGCGGCGCCGGGGGCGCGGCCGGCGTGCTCCTGGGGGGCATCCTCACCGATCTGCTGTCCTGGCGCTGGATCCTGTTCATCAACGTCCCGATCGGCCTGCTCGCCGCCTTTGCGGCCCGGCGGTTCATCCTGGAGAGCCGCGGCGCCAACCGCGCGAGGGACTTCGACCTGCGCGGCGCCCTGGCGGCGACCGTCGGCCTGTCGCTGCTCGTGCTGGGGATCGTGCGCACCGATCAGACCGGCTGGGGCGACACCTCGACGCTGATCATCGTCGGCGCCGGGATCGCGCTGCTGATCGCGTTCGTGGTCATCGAGGGCCGGCTCGCCAAGACGCCGCTGATGCCGCTGCGGATCTATCGATCCCGCACGCTCAGCGCCGCCAATGTCATCGTCCTGCTCGTTGGCGGCGCGACGTTCGGAATGTGGTTCTTCGTTTCGCTGTACCTCCAGCAGGTGCTCGGCTACTCGCCGATCCGGGCCGGCCTGGCGTTCCTGCCGATGACGCTGTGCATCGTGATCGGCTCAACCGCGGCGTCCCGGATCGTCGCCCGCGTCGGTGCCAAGCCGCTGCTGGTGGTGGGCATGATCCTGCTGACCGCCGGCCTGGCGTGGTTCAGCCAGATCTCGGCGCACGGCACGTACCTCGGCGACATGCTGTTCCCCTCCCTGCTGGCGGCGATCGGGATGGGACTGGCATTCGTCCCGGCCACGATCAGCGCCGTCGCCGGCGTCGCCCCGCAGGAGGCCGGACTCGCCTCGGGCCTGGTCAACACCGCGCGACTGTTCGGCGGCGCCCTGGGCCTGGCGATCCTGGCCGCGATCGCCACCTCGCGGACCAACAGCGACCTGCATCGCGGTGGGACCACGGCGCACACGGCCCTGACGAGTGGCTTCCAGCTGGCGTTCGTGGTCTCCGCCGTGTTCGCTCTGATCGGTGCACTCGTCGCCGCGTTCGGCCTGCCGCAGGTGCCCAAGCGGGTTCCGGCGCGAACCGGGACGATGGCACCGGCCGAGTCCGGCTAGTGCCCCACCCGGCGCTGGTCCGGGTAGTGCGGGACTAGCGCCCCGTCGGGCACCGAGTCACAATCAGGCAGGCGTGGCCCGCTGCTTCGTCACCCGTGAACTGCCCGGCCCGGCGCTCGATCGCCTCCGCGAGCGCCACGATGTCGAGGTCTGGCCCGAGCGCCTCCCGCCCCCCTACGAGAAGCTGCGACGACAGACCGCCGATGCCGACGGGCTGCTGTCACTGCTCACCGACCGGATCGACGCGGCGCTGATCGAGGGATCACCGCGCCTGAAGGCGATCGCCAACTACGCGGTCGGCTACGACAACATCGACCTCGCCGCCGCCGCCGCCCGCGACATTCCCGTTGGCAACACGCCGGATGTCCTCACCGACGCCACCGCCGATCTCACCTTCGCCCTGCTGCTGGCCGCCGCCCGCAAGCTGCCCGACGCGCTGCTGGCGACCCAGACCGATGACTGGTTGACGTGGGAGCCGGCGGCCCATCTCGGTCACGACGTGTACGGCGCGACCCTCGGGATCATCGGGATGGGGCGGATCGGGCGGGCGGTGGCCCGGCGGGCCGAGGGCTTTGCCATGACCGTGCTGCACACCGGCGCCGCTGGCGGGGTTCCGCTGCTCGAGCTCCTCAAGCGCTCTGACTTCGTCTCGATCCACTGTCCGCTCACGCCGGACACCCACCATCTGATCGACGGTGCGGCGCTGGCGATGATGCGTCCGAGCGCGATCCTGATCAACACCGCCCGCGGACCGATCGTCGATCAGGCGGCCCTGCTCGACGCGCTGCGCGACGGCGCGATCGCCGGCGCGGCGCTCGACGTCACCGATCCCGAGCCCCCGCCGGCCGGGGACCCAGTGCTGAGCGCTCCCCATCTGATCCTCGTCCCCCACATCGGCTCGGCGACCCGCACCGCCCGCGAGCGGATGGCGACGCTGGCGGTGGAGAACCTGCTCGCCGCGCTCGACGGCGCGCCGATGCCACATCCGGTCCACACCGCCGGCTGAGGCCGCCGATCGGGCAGCGGTCCCCCAGGACCGGTGCACTAGTGTGCGCCCGCGATGAACGTCGCGGTCGTCGATATCGGCTCGAACTCGACTCGCCTGCTGATCGCACAGCGCGACGCCGGCCGGGTGACCGCCGAGCTCATGCGCCGCAGCGCGGTGACCCGGCTCGGGGCCGGCGTCGACGCGGACGGGCGGCTGCGCGAGGACGCGATGCAGCGGGTGTTCAGCACCCTGGACGGCTACCGGGCGGAGATCGACGCGCATCGGTGCGACAGCGCCGTGGCGGTGCTCACCAGCGCGGTGCGCGATTCGGCCAACGGCGCCCAGTTCGCCGAGCAGGTGGGCGCCCGCTACGGCCTGGCGCCCCACGTCCTCTCGGGCGATGACGAGGCCCAGCTCACCTTTCGCGGCGCCACCAGCGAGCGCGACCCGGCGGATCTCAATCCGACGCTCGTGCTCGACATCGGGGGCGGCTCCACCGAGGTGGTGATCGGCGTCGGCGCCGAGGTCAGCTTCCACGTCTCGACGCAGGCCGGGGTCGTCCGCCAGACCGAGCGCCACCTCCATGACGACCCCCCGCCGCTCCACCAGCTCGATGAGCTCGCCGCCGACGTCCGCCGGATCCTGCGCGACGCCGTCCCGGAGTCCCGGCCCGCCGGCGTTGGGCGCGGCATCGCCGTCGCCGGTACGGCCACGTCGTTGGCGGCGATTGCCCAGCAGCTCGACCCCTACGACCCGGCCCGGGTCCACGGCTACCTGCTCACGGCGGCCGAATCTGACCGGATCCTCGCCGAGCTGGCGGCGATGACGCTGGCGCAGCGCCGCCAGGTGCCCGGCCTGCACCCGGACCGCGCCCCGACGATCGTCGCCGGCGTGGTCATCTTCCGCGAGGCGCTGACCATGTTCGGCCTCGAGGAGATCGAGATCTCCGAGCACGACATCCTCCGCGGTGCGGCGCTAGCCCTCGCGTAATCATTTGTCAACCGCCTCGGTTCGTTATCAGACACTCACTTAGTGAGGTTTGGGGCGAGAACTGGACGAATGTTCGATTGCGATTCATCAGACAGGGGAGCATGCTTTTTGTGGGGTGCGGGCCGCGCAAGCGACCCGTCACCTCCACATAGGTCCGGGCGAAGCCGCAGACATCGGCGCCTCCCGCCGTCCGGACCACACTAAACCGGCCCTTTCTGGTACGTACCCCTGCCCGTCCCGATGGGGCCAAACCTGGATCGGAAGCCGCCCGCCTTGCGCGGGCGGTTTTCGTTTCAGGGATCCGCGGAGGCCGGGGCCGGGGCCGGGGCCGGGGCCGGGGCCGGGGCCGGCTGAGTCTGGATCAGGCGAGGTTGGAGCGCCGCGGATAGGCGACGCTCGGGTCGGTAAGCACGTTGACGAGCGCCGGGCCCTGGGCCGCGAACGCGCGCTCGAGCGCCGGGCGCAGCTCCGCCGGCGTGCGGACCAGCTCGCCGTGGCCGCCGAGGGCCGCCACGACCTCGTCGTAGCGGGTCTCGGGACGCAGGTCGGCAGCGACCGAATACCCGTAGATGGCCTCCATCGGATGCTTCTCCAAGCCCCAGATGCCGTTATTGCCGACGATGCCGACGACCCCGACGCCGTGCCGGGCCAGCGTGTCGAACTCCATGCCCGAGAAGCCGAAGGCGCCGTCACCGAGCAGCAACAGGAC
>Ga0208717_1000488_pt1 | contig 13281 bp, 11 predicted proteins | sample NGESurF53shallow_FD_184489 | JGI IMG/M metagenome (GOLD analysis project Ga0208717, IMG submission 184489) | Arctic peat soil microbial communities from Barrow, Alaska - NGEE Surface sample F53-3 shallow (SPAdes) | ecosystem: Environmental > Terrestrial > Soil > Wetlands > Peat ... | reverse complement strand
CGACTCCGACTACGACAAGGAGAAGCTGCAGGAGCGGTTGGCCAAGCTGGCCGGCGGCGTTGCAGTCATCAAGGCGGGCGCGGCCACCGAGGTCGAGCTCAAGGAGCGCAAGCACCGCATCGAAGACGCGGTTCGCAATGCGAAGGCCGCCGTCGAAGAGGGCATCGTGGCCGGTGGTGGCGTCGCGCTGCTGCAGGCTGGTCGCACCGCATTCGAGAAGCTCAACCTCGAAGGTGACGAGGCCACTGGCGCTCGCATCGTCGAGATCGCCCTCGAGGCACCGCTCAAGCAGATCGCGATCAACGCTGGCCTCGAAGGCGGCGTCGTGGTCGAGAAGGTACGCAACCTCGAGCCCGGCTGGGGCCTGAACGCGGCCACCGGTGAGTACGTCGACCTGATCAAGGCCGGCATCATCGACCCCGCCAAGGTCACCCGCTCGGCGCTCCAGAACGCGGCATCGATCGCCGCATTGTTCCTCACCACCGAAGTTGTCATCGCTGAGAAGCCGGAGAAGAACCCGGCACCTCAGGGCGGTGGCGGCGGCGGGGACATGGACTTCTAAGTCCAACCTGCTCTAGTGAGAAGGGCGGCGTCCGGGAAAACCGGTCGTCGCCCTTCTGCATTGACGGCGGGGCTTTCGCCTGCCAGGCCTCAGACGGTGCCGAAGCTGGCCGCGATCTGACGCTCGGCTTCCGCGTAGCTGGTGCTGGCCTGGCCGAGCAGTTGGCTGATCCCCCCGAGCGCATCGCGTAGGCCCTCGGCGGACTTCTGCCACTCCGCCCACAGCACCTGGAACCGCTGCTGTGCAACACCGGCCCAATCGCTGCCGAGCGGCGCGAGCGAACCAGTCAGTGACCGCAGCTCACCCTCGATGCTTGCCGAGCCCGAGCTGACCCGCGACGACAGACTTGCCAGCTGCTCTGGTGTAACCCTGATGCCGCTCACGCCAACCTCCTGATACCGAGCCGACACCCAGTTGCGCGACTCGCCACGAAGAGTAGGTCGGACGTCGATGTGCTGGCGTCCGTTGTCCACAGGCCCACCGACCGCCGCAAACGGGTTGCGGCGGCGGCAGGCGGACGGCGACGCTTCGCTGGTCGACTCGCAGGCATTCCGGGCGTCCTCATTCACGGCCACTTCGACATCGGCGGACCGCCCGACGTCCCGTGGCTGCTTGCCAAAGCATGGCCGGCAGCGCAGTTGCATCTCGTGCGGGCTGGTCACATGGGCGGCGACGACACCACGAACCTGATGATCACCGCGCTCGACGCGTTCCGCTGAACCGACTTCCCATCCCGGGTGGCTCCACAAATGCCGCAAGTTGTCGAGCTGAGCAACCACCCGGGATGCGAAGTGGAGCCGCGGTCAGTTCCGGAGCCGGGGAAGTCGTGACCGCCGACTAGATTTCGTCGCCCGCCAGCACGTCGTCGGCGTCGATGATGCGATATGCGTAGCCCTGCTCGGCAAGGAATCGTTGGCGGTGCGCGGCGTAGTCCTGGTCGATGGTGTCGCGCGCGACCACTGCGTAGAAACGGGCAGTGCGACCGTCGTGCTTTGGCCGTAGCAATCGGCCGAGACGCTGTGCTTCTTCCTGGCGCGACCCGAACGATCCCGACACCTGAATCGCGACCGATGCCTCAGGCAAGTCGATCGAGAAGTTCGCCACTTTCGACACGACGAGCGTGGTGATCTCGCCCGTGCGGAACAGGTCGTAGAGTCGCTCGCGCTCCTTCACCGTCGTGTCGCCCTTAATGACCGGGACGCCGAGGCGCTCGCCCAATTCGTCGAGCTGGTCGAGATATTGGCCGATGACAAGCAACTGGTCGCCGACGTGGCGTGCAGCGAGCGCCTCGATCACTTTCATCTTCGTTTCGGTCGTCGCGGCGAGCCGGTAGCGCTCTTCAGGTTCAGCGGTCGCGTACAGCAGCCGCTCGTGCTCGGTGAGGGTGACGCGTACCTCCACGCAGTCGGCCGGCGCGATGTAGCCCTGCGCCTCGATGTCCTTCCAGGGTGCGTCGTAACGCTTCGGACCGATCAGGCTGAAGACATCGCCTTCGCGGCCGTCCTCGCGTACCAAAGTTGCGGTCAGCCCCAACCGGCGACGCGACTGAATGTCAGCAGTGAACCGAAAAATCGGTGCAGGCAGCAGGTGCACCTCGTCGTAAATGATGAGGCCCCAGTCGCGTTCGTCGAAGAGTTCGAGGTGCGCGTAGACGCCCTTGCGACGAGTCGTCATCACCTGATACGTCGCGATCGTCACGGGGCGAATTTCCTTCTTGGCACCGGAATATTCGCCGATCTCGTCTTCGGTGAGTGACGTGCGTTTGAGCAGTTCGTGACGCCACTGACGAGCTGCAACCGTGTTCGTCACAAGGATCAACGTGGTCGCTTGCGCCTTTGCCATGGCGGCCGCGCCGACGATCGTCTTGCCTGCGCCACACGGCAGAACCACGACGCCAGAGCCGCCATGCCAGAAGCCCTCGACCGCTTCGAGTTGGTAAGGCCGGATCGCCCAGCCGTCCTCGTGCAGTGCGATGGCGTGCGCCTCGCCATCGACGTAACCAGCGAGGTCTTCGGCCGGCCAGCCGAGCTTCAGCAACACCTGCTTGAGGTGGCCGCGCTCGCTCGGATGAATGACAACCGCATCGTCATCAAGCCGGACGCCGATCATGGGCGCAACCTTCGGGCTGCGCAGCACTTCTTCGAGAACAGCTCGGTCGACCGAGCGCAAAACCAACCCGTGAGCAGGGTCGTTGGTGAGTTGCAAGCGGCCGTAGCGCGCCATCGTCTCGGCGACGTCAATCAGCAGTGCGTGCGGCACGGCATAACGGCTGTACTTCAGCAGCGCGTCGACAACTTCTTCGGCGTCGTGGCCCGCCGCCCGCGCATTCCAGAGACCCAAAGGCGTGAGGCGGTAGGTATGCACGTGCTCTGGAGAACGCTCGAGTTCCGCGAACGGCGCGATCGCCCGACGGCACTCCCCGGCCAGCTCGTGCTCAACCTCAAGGAGAAGCGTCTTGTCGGATTGCACGATCAGGGGCCCGTCGGTCACTTGACCATTGTCCCAGGTGTCGGCTCGTCGGCGCGGTCGTCGGTGTCGGTGACAGTGGCGATCTCGCCGTCGGTTAGTTCGGCGACGCCGGTGATTCGGTGCACGGCAAACGTCCGCGGCTCGTCGCGCCGGTAGTCGAATGCAGTTAGGTATCCACCGGCCAGGCGTTGCGGCTCGATGATGCGATTGCTCGCCTGACCTTGGGCATTGAGGTAGCCGATCCAGACAGCCCGACCTGACCGCAACGCGTCTTGCAAAATCGCCAAGGTCTCGGTCGACGCCGAATGCGGCACGACGTCGGAAATCGCACCACCCACCACCATGCCGCGACTTGATGTCACCGCCCGGTCGCCTCCGCGAATCGCTTTGACCGCGACAGAAACAACCGATGCGGCAGGTGTCGCGAGCTCAGGGCGTCGTCGAAGCGGTCGAGGCCGCGACGGGGCTCGCCCTGAATCGGGACGGCGGAGCAGCAACGCCCCATCGGGGCTTTCCGCTGCGGGGGCGTAGCCGAGTTCGCGCAGCCGTTCGGCGACTCGCTCCGGCGCGAGCGGACTGACGAGAACCGACGGCGCCAACCGGCGCAGTCGCAAGCTCTCGACGCGGCGGTCGGCGAGCACCTCGTTCAGCAGCCCGTCGTCGTCGCAGCGAACGTAGGAACCGGCGAGCCCGATCCGGATCCGGCCGTGCCGGCGCGCAACGTCGTCGATGAGATAACTGAGTGGCTGCGGAACGGGAGTGCGTGACCGGGCGGCCAGCAACGCATGCAGGTCGGCCGCGCTACGTCCTGAATCAAGTGCACGCCTGATCGACGTGTCACTGAACCGAAAGACAGTCGCGCCACCGGTCGATTCGATGTCGGCGGTCATCGCGAGTTCGCGAGCGAGGTCGCTTTCCAGCGGCCCGGGCGCGACGGCGGTGAGGTCGGCCTGCAACAACACATGATCGAGCGGCCGCGGCAGCAGTTCGTCGAGCAGCGCCGCAGTGACCGCCGCAGGATCCTCACCTGCGGCCACCATCTCGGTGTCCGACCCGGTGGTTTCGGCGGTGGAGCCCGCAAACAACCCGGCGCACAGCGGGCGCGCGAAGGTCGCCAGTGCACCGCGGCCCGTCAGGCCAAGGAGTTCGGCCTCTTCGATCGTCCAGCCGGCGAGATCGTCGCGCAGCCGCCCACCGCGGCGCGGCCACGACCAGCGCAGCGACTCGTTGATCGACTCGGCACTCGGAGCTTCGCCCGCGCTGGCTCGAAGCAGGATCTCAAGAACCTCGCGGCGAACGATCGGTGCTAACGCCCGATCAAGGTCGGCGCCGAGCGCATTCGCAGCAGGTTGTGGCCGCTCGGGCGCGTCGGGCTCGGCGCTGGCGCGGATGAACGGCAGCTCGCGGCGACCGACCAATCCCGGAACCCGCGTCGTGACCAGCCACGCACTGACGAGAAGCACCCACCGGTCGGAGACCGACTTTGCCAGCCAGAGGTCATAGCCGGTGGTCGGCAGCCAGCTGTCAGCCGCCTCGCCGTCGGGGGCGATCAGGCCGGCGGCGTGTGCCACCTCAATGAGCAACGCGGCGCCCCGCTCGTCGAGCTCGAGGTCGCGCGCTGTGCGACGCAAATCCCGAACCCCAACCCCGCCAGCCCGCAACACACCAGGCGGCTCGACACCCCAGCGTTCGAGCAACGCTTCGACCAGTCGGACGACCGTGAAGGCCTGCCCGGCGGCGCTGCCGTCGACGTCCGCCTGCTTGTGCTTGGTGCTCTGAGCCACTGGTGGATCGAGTTCGACCGCACCGAACGCGCGCCCGCCGCGTACTTGCCAGGCGACCTCGCGCGGCAGTACGACGGTGAAGTCGTCGATGGCGATCAGGAGTGCGTGCGCGAGTAGCCAGCGCACAGGTGAATCGGCGCTGGCGGCGTCGACCGGACGTCGGGCGGCTGGGATTCGACCGGTGGGTGGGCCGACCGCGAGCAGATCGACGACCTCGCGCGCGGCCGCAGGTGCGCGGCCGAGCAACTCCGCGAGTTGCGCCGGATCTTCCAGCTCGTCGGCTATCGCGTCGACCGCCTGTGCCGCGGCCGCGATGCTGAGGGTTGGATCGCCGACATCCGTCAGGCCCAAATCGGCGAGCAGAGTGGCGAGCTGGCTGCGCGAAACGTGCTCGAGCAACGTCCGCAGGGGTGGACCGAGGGCTGCCGGTGCAGGCATCAGATCGCGGACAACGGGGAGCAGCCGCAGCTGGTCATCGCGACCCCACACGACCACCGCCTCCCGCAGGCGGTCGAGCGCGGGCGTGAGTTGAGCCGCTGTGACGCCGAGGAGTGCAGCCACCGCCCCGGTGTCGGTTTGGTCGGGGGACAACACCATCGCCTCGACGACCTGCAGGGCGCCGACGTCGAGGCGATCGAGGGCAATCTCGACAGATGCGCGCCCGGCAGCCCGAGTCGCCAGCACCTCGATGTCGGACGGAACGGGGTGCAACAGGTCGGGCCTGGCCATGAGTAGTCGCGCAAGATCGTCGTCAGGCTGCTCGCGCAACCAGTTGACGAGATCGACCTGGGCTGTGCTCATCCGGTCAACGTTACTGGCTTCTCACCTACTGCTGCGCCGTCGCGAGCAGTGGTGGGGACACAGCGACCTGATGAGCGCGACCTGTTAGTTGACGGTTACTCGGACGCTGAAGGTGACGTCGTTGCCGTCGAGCGCTTCGTAGGTACCGATGCCGGTCAGGTGCTGGAGGTCGCTGGGTACCTTGCTGCCCGCCGCCGGCCAGATGCCGGCCAGGTTGACGTAAGCAGCGGCGACAACGTTGTCGGGCATGCCCGACATCGCCGACTTGAACCCAGCGTCATTGCCCAGCGCGCCGGATGCCGCGGCGTCGTTGGTGACGACGACATTTGAACCGGACGCCGAGGCGGTGGCGGGGGTGCCGTTGGTCGTCAGCAGCTTGGCGAGCGCCTGCGCAGTCTTGAGTCCGCTGGCGACGTCGGCGGGTTCGGCGATGCCGGTGAACTTCGCCTTTGCGCCGTCGGCCGGAACGCTGTTGAGGCCGATCGCAACACCGTTGCCGATCAGGTTGACCGCATCGCCAGGCAAGTTAATGCCGAGCTGGGCGCTTGCGGCGTCGAGTTCGTCCTTGATGCCGAGCGTGGCGAGCGGCCCTGATTCGAGCGTGGTGAGTTCTTTGCTGATCGCGGCGCCGATTCCCGAAACTGCCACGCCAGCGACTGAGCCAGCAGGTAGCTGACCCAGCAGCGCACCGGCGTCCGCATTCTGGCTTTGGATTCCAGTCGTGTCACCGCCGACGAGCCGGCCGCTGATCTCGGCGTATCCGGACTGCAGGCTCAGGCCGACTACGAGGCGGCCCTTGACCTGGTTCGTGAGCCCTTGGGCGCCGCTCAGTTGCGAGAGCCCCCCCACGCCGCCAAGGGTGCCGAGAGCGCCGAGGCTGCCGAGTTGGCTTGCTGCGGCCTTGGCGACGTACTTGGATGCTGCACCTAGATCGGCCCACGCGGTCACGATGCGGTCGCCACCTAGCGTCGCGACGTCGGCGGCGTACTGGTTGCTCGCGGTAATGCTCGAGGTGCGCGCGGCCGCGACGGCTGCGTCGACCGCTGCCTGTGACGGACCGACGATCGCATAGTCATTCTCAATCGCGAACCCGGCGGCGCTCATGCCGCCGTCGCCCGTGTGGATCAACTTCGTGAGGCCAGCCTGCGCCTGTGTGGCGTCCTTCACCTGAAGGATGCCGACGGGCTGGATTTTGCCGCTCGCATCGGGATACGCCGCCAAAGCGACCCGATCGCCGAGCCACGGCTTGATGTCGGTGGCGTAGTCGATGTTGCTCGACGGCTGGTCGAACGCCTCGCTGAGCAGGGTGTCCTTGAGCTGGTCGGCGCTGGTGACGTGGGGGGCGTCGGGGAACTTCTGCTCGAAGCGCAGGGCCGCGATCTTTTCCGATGCAGCCGGGTCGAGGTCGATCTTTATGTAGGCAACGGACGACGAGGGCGCCCACTCATCGGGCTGGGCCCCTGAGCTCGCAAGCTTGTGGTAGCCGACGTATGCCACGCCGCCGCCAATGACGGCGAGCACCGCGACCAGGCTGACGACGATCGCCGCGAGGTTGCGGCGCGGTGGGCGTTCGATCGACCCACTGCTTAGCATGTCGCCGCCCGAGTTGCCCGAGCCGCTGGTGGCGTCGGAGCTACCCCAGCCTCCAGAGCCCGCGCCGCCCGACAGTAGCTCGCCGCTCAGGCCGCCATTGGCGTCGCCGTGCTGTTGTCCGTGCTCGCTGGTGTCCCCGTTTTCGCTCATCCGGCTATTCTCGGGCATCGCGACAGCGCTCTGTAGGGCCGATCAACACATTGGTGCAGAGGGAGCAGTGCCGCTAGCCTGGAATGTCCACAGTGTTTGCTCCCTCTTCTCCTTCGCGACTTTTCGAAAGGGCTTCCCGTGCCTACCGGCAAGGTCAAGTGGTACGACACCGACAAGGGCTTCGGCTTTGTCTCTCGCGACGACGGCGGTGACGTCTTCGTGCACGCTTCAGCGCTGCCCTCGGGTCTTGAGGCGCTGAAGCCGGGCAGCCGGGTGGAGTTCGGTGTGGCCGAAGGCAAGCGCGGCGAGCAGGCCCTGTCGATCCGCGTGCTCGATACGCCACCGTCGCTGGTTGCCTCCCAGGCCCAGGCGCAGCGCAAGAAGCCCGACGAGATGGTCGTCATCGTCGAGGACCTGATCAAGTTGCTCGACGGGATCTCCAACAGCCTGCGCCGCGACCGCTACCCCGACAAGGCGACCGGCCACAAGGTGGCCACCGTGCTGCGCGTAGTAGCGGACGACCTCGACCAGTAGTCCGAGGCTGTCCAAGCCGCCGACCCCTCACAGATGCATGTGTCTTCCTCAAAGAAGCAGCTCGCGCGGCGGTAATGACGAGTTTCTCTGACGAACGCGTGACCGGGGGAGGCTCAAAGACCTGCATCTGTGAGGACTCGGCTGCGGTCGAGGCAACCGGCGGCGGTAGCTCGGCGTTCTTGGCCCGAGGTGATCGGGATGCTGCGCCTTGCGGCCGGGATGTTCGGCGCTGCCGTTCTTGCGATGAGCGTGGCTGGGTGCGGAGCGCCCGTCACTGGGGCATCGCATCCGTCCGCTATCCCGACCGCAGTCACAGCCGCTAGTTCGCTGGCGCTTGAGAGTGAACCCGCCGAGAGCGCGTCGGCCGACAGCGCGCCGGTGGGTAGCCCGCCTCCCGTTGTCGTGCCGCCGCCGAAACCTGTCAGATCGCCACCGGCGGACGTCGGCTTCCTGGCGCAATTCACCCAGGTGTCGGCAACAACGTGGTGGGCAAGTGTCGTCGGCAACCTCGCCAATGAGACGTTCGTCGTACGGACCGTCGATGGTGGCCGGACCTGGCAGGACATCACGCCACCCGTTAGCGCGCTGGGCACGAACGATGACCCGATCAGCGACGTGCTCTCGGATCAGATCGCGTGGCTAGGAGCCGCAACTCAAGACTCTGAAGCGACGATCCCCTTGTACCGCACGAGCGACGGTGGCCAATCGTGGCAGCGAGTCGGCGCACTTCCACGGGACTGCACGCCGGAGTTCGTCGACGTGTCCAGCGGCTGGTGCTACGGATTGCAGGGCGCGATGGGCTCGATGGGTGTTGAGATTTACCGCACCCACGACGGCGGCTTGACCTGGCAGCTGCTTTCCCAGACAACCGGCGACGGCACTCCGAGCACGCCTGATGCGCTGCCGTTCGGGTGCGACAAGTCACTCACCTTCACGCCGCAGGCCGTCGGTTGGGCGTCGAGCTTCTGCGCGGGTGGTCATCCCTACTTAGACATCAGCACGGACGGCGGGGGGCACTGGCGTTCGGTCACCTCGCCACCGTTTCCCGCCTGGGCCGACCCGTTGCAGGGCGAGGGTCTCAGCGCGCCGGTAGTCGATGGCGAGGACCTCGCACTAGTAGACCTCGGCGGCAGCGTCGGCCCCGGTGACGCCGCGATCAACACCAGCTCGGATGACGGCAGGTCGTGGCACGTGCATCCGCTCCCCAGCCCGTCGCCCGGCCAGTACTGGGCTGTCGACCTCATCGACCCGACCCATTGGCGGGCCACCGACGGCGACGTCATCATCTCGACCGACGACGCGGGCGCGCACTGGAGTCGGTGGACGCCGCCGGTAAGCATGCGAGGGCAAGGTGCGTTGCCTTTGAACCTTGACTTCATTTCGCCCGAGATCGGTGCAGCGAGCGACGCCGCAGACCGCACTCCGTTGTGGTCGACCACTGACGGCGGCCACACGTGGACCAAGGTGGTGATCGACGCAGGTCCGTATGTCTTGCACTAGTTCAACGGTTGAACTGCATCACCTGAGTTCGGCGGTATAGAGCACGCCGGTGCGGCGGGACAGTGTTGGCCCGACCGCCGAGGCCTCACCGATCAGATCGTCGAGCGAGTCTTTGTCGAGGCTGGCTGCAAGCTCGTCGCGATTCGCAAGCCAGCCGTCGTACATGCGCTTGAGGTCCTCGTGCCAGTGTGGGATCTCCTGCCGGCTCACGACATCGAGCCCGCCCGCACGGATGATCGGTCCCCAGTCGGGAACGGCAGTTTGCCGGTCAGGGTCGTCGCTCTCGTCGGCCGTGAAGACGAATCGGCCGCCGGGTCGCAGGATCCGCGCCATCTCCGCGAAGACCTCGACCCGGTCAGCCGCGAAAAAAACGGCGTCGGCGCAGACTGCGCCGTCGGCGCTATCGGATTCAAGACCCGTTGCAGCGAGGTCGCCTACGACGAACGAAGCCCGGCCCGCGGGCACGAATTGTGGTGCGCGCGCGGCTGCCTCGGAGACCGCTACGGGCGACCAATCGACGCCGGTCAGTTGCGCGCCAGTCGCCCTCGCCAGCCACAGGCCGACCCCGGCACGACCGCACGCGAGATCCACCAGCCGCTGTCCCGGACCGACCCGCAATCCAGAGACGAACTGCCCAAGGGTCCACCAAGTCGTCATGCCCCACGCTTGGATCTCTTCGGGATATTCGTCGCCATACGCCTCGCGCGCGAGCCGCCAGAGCAACGCGTTCTTCGCCGTCGTTCCGTGTGCGCGATCGAAGGTCTCCGCAGTGAGATCGGGTGGCACTGGCGCAGTCGCGCCTCGGATCGGGCTCTCACTCACGCGCCGATTATCGCAGCGCGGCGGCCTCGATTGGTGGTACCAAGTCTTCGGCAGCCGCGCGGCTCAGCAACGCCGAGATCGCGGCGTAGCCCTCGTCGCCGAGGTTGACCGAGAATTCGTTGACATATAGGGCAATGTGGCGGGCTTGGACGTCGGGATCCATCTCGCTCGCATGCTCGGCAACAAACTGGGCGGACGCCGAGGGGTTGGCGAATGCGTGCTCAACAGAGGCCCGTGCAGCAGACGCCAACCCGCCGACGTCCAACTGTCGTTTGGCGAGAATTGCACCGAGCGGAATGGGCAGCCCGGTGTCGGACTCCCACCACGCGCCGAGATCAACCACGTTGGTCAGGCCGTAGTTGCTGTACGTGAAGCGCGCCTCGTGAATCACTAAGCCAGCGTCGAACTTGCCGTCGCGAACGGCGGGCATGATCTCGGGGAACGGCAGCACGCTGATCTCGCCGACGCCCTGATCGGCGGCCCACAACCGGAAGAGCAGGTAGGCCGTCGTCCGCTCGCCGGGAACGACGATCGATGCGCCGCGCAGGTCGGTGCGCCCGGCAGTCAGGACGAGGGGTCCGCACCCACGGCCTAGCGCGCCGCCACTGGGCAGGAGCGCGTACTGGTCGAGTAACCACGGCAACGCGGCGTACGACACCTTCACCACGTCGAACTCGCCACGCTCGGCCGCGCCGTTCGTGACGTCAACGTCGGCGAACGTGATGTCGACGGGTGGTGCGCCGGGGATCAGCCCGTGGGTCCACGCGTAGAACGCGAACGTGTCGTTGGGGCAGGGCGAGAAGGCGATCGAGAGTGGGTTCACGGCAGCGGCTCGTTCAGTAGCGTCGACATGGCATCTGCAAGAGCGCCGAAGGCGAGCGGAATGTTCCAGGTCGACCGGTCGCGACGTCCGATGATGTTGGAGACCGCGCGAATCTCAGCGAACGGGATGTCGTGGCCAGTGCGTTCATATGAACGTCGGGTCGCCTCGATCACGCCGTACCCCTCCATGGCCTCCGCCACCGCCCGCGGGTAGCGGGCAGCCAACTCATCAGCGCGCGCGTCGGTGCCCGTCATGCAGCACAGCGTCAACACGTCGCCGGCGAGCAACCGGTAGGGGCCCGAGGCAAGCCGCGCGCGATGCTCGAGGTTGCCCACTGCGTAGCCACTCTCGCCGGGCAGGCCGAGGTCGCGCAGTGTGCTGAATCCCTCGTCGGTCATGACGCCCTGATCCGCCGCGATCACCTGGTCGGCGAGCACGATGTCGCCGATCTCCGCACGCCCGTGAAATCCTCCGGCGATTCCTGCGCTGACGACCAGGTCGTATTCAGCGTCAACCGCGAGCAACGCCGCCGTGCTGAGAGCCGCCGCGACCGGACCAGGGCCGCCGTCGAAGACCTGCACCGAACCGGCCGCCGTGTCGACGGTCACGCCGCTGAGACCGGCGACTTCGATCGGGGTCGCGGGCCCGAGGTTGCGCACGACGGCATATCGCTCGGCAGCGACGGCGCAGATGACAAGAACGCTCACGCGTCGCTCGGCGCGGGTCGGCGGCGTTCCCGTAGCAACTCAATGCCGCGATCAGGGCTGACCCGAGTGCGAACAGCCTTCACGGTCGAGAACAGCACTACCGCGAGCACCGCGGAACCAAGCGCCAGACCCAGGCTGCCGTTCGACGGAAGCAGGATTGCAACGAATCCTCCGAGCACCCACGAGAGCTGGAGCACGGTCTCTGAGCGAGCGAAGGCGGAGGTGCGCACATGCTCGACGGCGTCGCGCTGGATCACGGAGTCGAGGCCGAGCTTCGACAGCGACCCGCTGACGGCGGCGACCAGAATGGCCAGCGCAGCGGTGCCAAGGCTGAACCAAATCGCGGTCATGACGCTGATCAGGGCCGCCGAACCGAGGCCGATGATGGCGAGGATCTCAGGCTGTCGTGGCTTCAACCACCCACCGAGTGTCGTACCAAGCACGCTGCCGAGCGCGGCGGCCGCCACGATGATGCCGAGGTCGGCCGTCGCGCGGAGCCCACCGAGGGGATGGCGCCGGACCAAGAAGGCAAGGAAGAGCGTCAAGAAGCCGCTGAATGCGCGAAGTCCCGCCGCGGCGCGCAGCATGGTGGTCATGCGAGGCCCGATTCCGCGAAGCGGCGGCAAGATCCGCCGATACGTCGACCGGGGGGTGGTCGCCTCGTGACGCGCGCCGTCGCCGGGTTCGGCCGCGACTCGGGCGCGTCCCGGCCGCCTCCGCAGCCGGACCTCGCCCTCGCTGGAGTCGACGCGCTCCGGCAGCCGGAACGCGAAGACGCTGCCGCCCAAATAGACAATTGCGCAAAGCCGCAGCGTCCATGACGGGGTGCCGGTGGCCCAACTCAGGGCCTGTCCTATTGGTGCGGCGACGGCTGCGGTCAGGACGCCCCACAAGGTGAGCCGGGCATTGCCTCGGACGAGGGTCACATTGGGCGGCAGCACGCGGGGCACGACCGCACTGCGTGACACCCCGTAGGCCTTTGAGCAGACGAGGGCGCCGAATGCGGCGGGGTAAAGGGCGAACGCGCCCTTGGATCCGAGCGCACCGGCCATTACCCAGGCCAGGAACGCGCGCAGGATCAGCGTTGCGGCCAGCGCGTACCGGCGGCCGTTGCGGAACCGGTCGAGCAGCGGACCGATGATCGGCGCGATGACAGCGAACGGCGCCATCGTGATGAGCAGGTAGAGCGCGACCCTGCTGCGTGCCTGGTCGACGGCCACCGAGAAGAACAAGGTGTTCGCGAGGGCGACCGTGAGCAGGGCGTCGCCTGCACTTTGAATGGCGTGCAGGTCGATCAGGCTTGCGAGGCCGCTCGCGTCGGCGCCCTCGGCGCGCGTCGAACGTCTGAACCAACGCCCAAGGGCGCCGCCGCCGGCGGCGACCACGTGAACGGCCGTGCGGCCGATGCTCTGGTGGTCGCCGTCGTCGGGAGGCCGGGTCGTGCGGGGGTCAGACACGGGCATCAGTCAACTACTCACAGGCCGCGCGCGCGATGCATGCGAGAATCATGGACTGTGACCGACACTTCGCTCGACA
>Ga0208717_1000487_pt1 | contig 13315 bp, 11 predicted proteins | sample NGESurF53shallow_FD_184489 | JGI IMG/M metagenome (GOLD analysis project Ga0208717, IMG submission 184489) | Arctic peat soil microbial communities from Barrow, Alaska - NGEE Surface sample F53-3 shallow (SPAdes) | ecosystem: Environmental > Terrestrial > Soil > Wetlands > Peat ... | reverse complement strand
CCGCGCAGCGCGAGCCTGCGCGAGCCGAGGTGGAGGTGCACCGCACGGTGTCCACCAACGTCCTGGGCACCCGCAATGTGCTGGAGGCCGCCGAGGCGGCGGGAGTGCCGCAGGTCGTCTGCGCGTCCACCGGCAAGGCGCTGCGTCCCTACTCACCCGACATCTACACCGCCTCCAAGCGGGCGGCGGAATGGGTCGCGTCGAGCGTGGCGGGGCGTGGTGAGCTGCTGGTCTCCGCGGGCAGGTTCACGCATGTCCTCGACAACTCGGTCATCTACCGGCGGCTGCTCGGCTGGGCTGAGGACGGCGTGATCCGCCTGCACAGCGCCAACATCGCGTTCTACGTGCAGTCAGCTCTCGAATCCGCGCAGCTGCTGCTGCTGGCCGGACTGGGCGCGCAGCGCGGCGAGTTCCGGGTATACGCCATCACTGACCTCGGCTGGCCGATCAGCCTTCTGGACGTGGCCCTCGGGGTGCTCATCAGCACCGGATCGCCGACGCCGATCTACTTCAGCGGATACGACCCGGGCTACGAGGAGGTTCCGTTCCCCGGCCTGTACGACCCGATGACCGCGGGGGACGTGAGCCCGCTGCTGAATGCTTTCGAGGCCGCGGCCGGGACCCCCGCGCCGTGTCCCATGGTGGACGCGTTCCGGCTGGAGATGGCGGCTAACCCCCGGCCCGCCAAGCTCCTCTCGGCCCTCGACGAGATCTGTGACCGCACGTCTGACTCGGATGTGGTCCGGGCCGGCCTCAATGAGATGTCCTGGGCACTGCTCGACGCCACGCTGCACGCCGTGCCGCGCCGGGCGCTGGGCCGGGCGGCGGCCCTCTCCGACCCGCACCAGGGCGTCATGTCCGCCGACCACCGCCGGGTTCTGGACGCGATCAGGGACAGCGCCGGTCTCACTGCCGGCAGCTGAACGGCCGGCCGGCTACCCCACGCTGCGGTACCGCACGCCGCCCTGGCGGTGTGCGGTACCGGCGAGTGCCCTCCCTGCACGCAGAGTGCCCCGCTACACAGTGCCCTGATCATGCGTGCCCGCCGGGTGCGGCTGGAGGATCTGGACGTCGAGTTCTCCCTCGAGGCGCCCGCTGAGTGCCTTGTTGAGCTCGGCGAGCGCAGGCCCGCGGGAGTGCTCGGCGAGCGCCTCCGCGCTGGTCCACTTCTCCACCATGACCAGCCGGTCGTCGCCCTCGTGCAGGGCGTACAGCACGCAGCCGTCATCGTGGGCGTGCACGTCGGCGATGGTCTTCTCCATCGCCGCGATGACCTCGGCGCGGTGCTCGGGCAGTGGGCGGATGGTGGCGATGACGACAACAGCGGTCATGGCAGAGGATCCTTTCCTGGACGGACACCGGGCCGCGTCGCGGCCGGAGCTTTTCCGAGCGGCCGCCAGGCCACGGCCGGCAGCAGCGGGCTGAGCAGCTTTTCCCTGAGCACGCCGCGGTACACGCCCGCCCCATAGGCCGCCTCGTCGGCGAGGTAGCCGAGCGAGAACGCCGCGGCGGGCAGCGGGGGCCGGATCCGCCGCCATTCCGCGAGGGGCGGCCCGGCCAGCAGCGACGCGACGGCCAGCCGGCGGCCCAGCCGGGTCCGGGCCGTCCGGCCGCCGGGCCGGGCCAGGCCGGCCACCGCGACCGGCAGCGCGTACTGGATGGTCCAGCGGCCCGCACCCAGCCAGGTCTGCAGCACCGAATCGGCCATCGGGCGCAGCACGCCCTTGGGTGGTACGTCCCAGCCGCGCAGCAGCCGGACCAGCTGCCCTGTGCCGGCCCCGTAGGCGGCGAGCGCGACTCCCGGCCTGCGCGCCAGCAGCGCGGCGACGGCCGCCGCCGGCCAGGCCTGCAGTACCAGCGGCGGCACCTTTCCCGGGTGCCTTCGCGCGAGCGGTGCCGCCGAGCATCCATAACGGAATTTCCGTCCCAGCACCCGTCCCCAGGTCGCGGGTTCCGCGTGGCTGATCGACGCGGCGGGATCGTAGCGGACCCGCCAGCCGGCTTCCGCCAGCCGCCACACCAGGTCCACGTCCTCGCCGTAGCGCAGTCCAGCGTCGAAGGGGCCAGCGCCCGAGGGGCCAGCGCCGGGGAGGCCGCTGCCGGGCGCGTCCGCGGCCAGCGCGGCCCGCCGGACCAGCAGGGCCGCGGTCGGCACGTAGGACAGCCGGGTCAGCGGCAGCACCCGGCCCTCCTGCGGGCCCATGTCGAGTGGTGCGCGGGCCCCCAGATAGCGGCCGGCCGAGCCGGGCTCCGTGCTGGGCCGGACCCGCGGGGCCACGGCGGCGACCAGCGGGTCCGCGAAATGCGCCGCCAGGGACGTGATCCATTCCGGCCCGGCCTCGCAGTCGCTGTCCAGGAACGCCACGAGCGGGGTCGACACCTGGGCCAGCCCGTCGTTGCGGGCCGGGCCAGGCCCCCCGGAGCGGGGGCGCCGGATCAGGGTCGCGCCATGACTGCGGCACAGGTCCGCGATCTCGGCGGCCTGCCGTGACCCGTCGTCCACCACGGTCACCGGGTAGCCCCGGCCCAGGGCAGCCAGGCAGCGATCCAGGTAGGCGGGCCGGTCGCGGGCCGGGATGACCACGGTGACGTCGGCCAGGCCATCGGGTCGCCCAGCCGGGTCGCCGCCGCCGGGCGGCCGGGGGTGGGCCATGCCGGTGTCGGTGAGCCGCCGGGCGAGCTTGCCCGCGGCGGCTGAGCCGATCGGCCCGCGCCGCAGCTCGGCGACCGCGCGCTGGCCAGCGGGGTTGAGCCGGAGCAGCCGCGGGGGCGATCCGCCGAACAGCACGTCCGTCCCGACGAACTGGGTCTGCGGGTCGAAGACGATGCTGAAGCCCGCGGGCAGCGGCGCCGGTCCCGGCCCCTGTCCTGGGCCGGCCACGGGCCGGATGACAGCGCGGGTCACAGGGCCAGCCCCCCGTCCACCGGGACCACCGCGCCGGTCATCCCGCTGCTGCCGTCCCCAGCCAGCCAGGCCAGGGCCGCGGCCACCTCCTCCGGGGCCAGCAGCCGGTCCAGCGGCTGCTGGGCCGCGAACGATCCGGCGCCGGGCAGCCCGTACAGGCGTGCGCTCTCCGCGAGGATGGGCGTGTCCGTGGAGCCGGGGCTCACCGCGTTGGCAGTTACACCGGTGCCGCGCAGTTCGGTGGCCAGCGCGCGGATCAGCCCGGCCACGCCAGCCTTGGCCGCGCAGTAAGCCGCCAGCATGGGCAGGCCCCGGGTCGCGGCGGCCGACGCGACGGCCAGGAACCGGCCGTGCCGCGGCTCCGGCCGGCGCAGCAGTGCCGGGATGGCCGCGCGGGCCAGCACCATCACCCCGCCGAGGTCGGTGCTCACCACCGCTTCCTCCTGCTCGACAGGCATCTCCCAGAGCGGCATCCCGCCCGCGATCACGCCGGCCACGGCGAGCGCGGCGTCCAGGCCGCCCCACCGGCGTTCGGCCTCGGCGACCGCGGCGGCCATGGCCGTGTGGTCGCGGGTATCGGCGGCGAGGCCCTGGACCTCACCCGGGCTGCCTGCCGCCTGGGCGACCACGGCGTCCAGGTCGGCCTGGGTGGCGAGGTGGTAGGGCAGCGCCGGGTCGTCGGCGCAGCGGTCGACGGCCAGCACGGACCAGCCCTCGACGGCGAGCGCGCGCACGGTAGCGGCCCCGATGCCCCGCGCCGCCCCCGTCACTAGCGCCACTCTCGGCTTGCTTTGCGCCTCCCGGGCCCCGCCCGCCTCCCCTTCGCCGCTCACTGGGACCTCCGCTCGCTCATGAAGGCTCCTCCGGCAGCGAGGGGTACCAGGCCGCGACTGCGGCGGCCAGGTCCGCGGCCAGCTGATCGAGCAGCCGTGCTCCCTCGGCCGCTGAGGCGCCGGCCGGGTCGCCGAGCACCCCGTTACTGCTGACCGCCCGGATTCCGCCGGCCCGCATCGCGGGCATCAGCCGGGACAGCGGGGCGGCGTTGCCGGCCTCGGCGAGCCCGGCCCGGACCCGGCCCGGAGTGAGGGCCAGTTGCAGCGAGGTCTCGGTCCGCCCGGCGTGGGCGTCCGGCAGGGGCAGATCCGGGCCGGGCCGCGGCACGGGCATCCAGAGCAGCACGTCGCGTGACTCGGCGCGGAGCAGGGCGACGGCCTGCCGCGCCGGGGCGGTGTTCCCGCCGTGCGCGGACACGAACACCAGGTGACCGAACGTCTCGGTGGCCGAGCGGCCCAGCTCGATCAGCACGAGCTCTACCGCGTCCTGGCCGATCGACAGCGTCCCGGCGAACCCCGCGTGCTCACCGCTGGAGCCGTAGCTGACCGGCGGGGCGACGACCACACCACGCCGCAGGACGGCGAGCCGCGCGGCCAGCGCGACCGCGATGTCGGTGTCGGTGGACAGCGGCAGGTGCGGCCCGTGCTGCTCCGTAGAGCCGACCGGGACGGCCAGCAGGGCGCCCGCGGCGCCCAGGCGGGCCGCCTCGGGCCAGGTGAGATCGGCGAGCAGAGTCATCAGCGCATCACCTTAGTGCTGGCCGCGTTCATAGTGCTGGCCGCGTTCATAGTGCTGGCCGCGTTCAGCGTGCTGGCTGCATTCACAGTGCTGGCTGCATTCACAGTGCTGGCTGCATTCACAAGGCCGCTCCCACGCGCTCGCCCTCGATCACCGCGGCGTGTGCGCGCCGTGGCGCCAGGCAGTCACCCACCCGGTGCACCTCGAACGGCGCCCTGTCCGGACCAGCACCGCCCGGGCCAGCACCGCGCAGCGCGTGCCACAGCTCGTCGGCGGGCCGGGGCGGGACCGCGCAGGCCACCCAGTCGCAGGCCAGCCGCTGGTGGACCCCGGTCGGGTGGTGCAGCAGCGTGAGTTCCAGGCGGCCCGCCTCGTCCTCGCGCGTGTCCAGCACCACCACGTCCGTGCGCTGCCGTACGCCCTGGGCGTGCGCCTTCCTGGTCCACAGCTCCAGGTCCAGGGTGAGGCCGAGATCCTGGCCGACCATCAGGGCGCTGGTGATGACTTCGACCGCGCAGCCGCGGTCCGCGAGCAGCTCCGCTACCGAGGTGGCCTGGTGGAAGCCGAGTTCATCCACCACGACCACGGTGCCTTCCGGCCGGGCGGACCCGTCGGCCACCTGGCGGACGTCTACCACCCTGGGGTGCCCGTGCGCCCAGGCCGGCCGGACCGGGACGGCCCCGGTGGCCAGGACGACCGCGTCCGGCTGCTCGGCGCGCAGGAATTCCTCGTGCACCGGATGGCTGGTCTCCACCCGCACGCCGGCCCGCCGCGCCTGGGCCGCCAGGTCGAGCGTGAGGTTGCCGAAGCCGGCGCGGCCCGGCATCCGCCCCGCGACCTCGGCCTGCCCGCCGGTGCGGGCGTCGCCCTCGAACAGGGTCACCCGGTGCCCGCGTTCCGCGGCCGTCACCGCGGCCTGAAGGCCACCGGGGCCGCCGCCGACCACGTACACGCGGCGCCCCACGCCGGGCCCCCGGCGCCGGGAAACGCCCGCGGGCTGGGACGGCCTGGAGTCCGCGCCGCGTTCAGCAGGCGTGGCGGGCGGGGGCAGTGGCACGGATTCCCGCCCGGCCCGGGGATTGGCGGTGCAGCCGAGCCAGCGGTTGCGCCCGACCCGGCCGGCGCACTCCTGGTTGCAGGACAGGCAAGTGCGGATCCCGGCCGTGGAGCCGGCCCGCGCCCTGGCCGTGAAGTCCGGGTCGGCGATCTGCCCGCGGACGACGGCGACCAGGTCGCACTGGCCGTCGGCCAGCGCCAGGTCGGCCTGCCGCGGGTCGGTGATCCGGCCCGCCCCGATCACCGGGATATCCACCGCGGCGCGGATCGCGGCCGCGACGTGCATGGCGTAGCCCGGGGCGGTGCGCATGCTGGCCACCACCATGTACAGCGTGGCGGTGGCCACCCCGAGCGTGGTGTTGATGTAGTCGACCGCTCCAGTGGCGCTGACCAGCCGTGCCACCTCGACCGCCTCGCTGAGGGTGGTGCCGCCCTCGATCAGCTCGTCGCCGCAGATCCGCACGCCGAGCACCAGGCCGGGGCCGATCGCCGCGCGCACGGCCGCCACGATCTCCAGCAGCAGCCGGGCCCGGTTGCGCAGCGGCCCGCCGTACCCGTCTGTGCGCCGGTTCGTGGCCGGGGACAGGAAGCCCCGGATGATCGAGGACTGTGAGCCCTGCAGCTCCACCCCGTCGAACCCGCCCTGCGCGCAGTGCCGCGCGACCCGGGCGTACCCGTCCACGATCTCCGCGATCTCAAACGGCTCGACCGGCTTGGGCACCTCGCGGAACAGCGGGTCGGGCACCGGGCTCGGCGCCAGGACGGGGAGCCGGGAGTACATCCCGGAGGACTGGCCGCCGTTGTGGTTCAGCTGGGCCAGGACCGGGACCCCGTGCGCGTGCACCGCGCCGGTGATCCGCCGGTAACCGGGGATCACCTCGGTCCGCCAGCCCTGGATCAGCTTCTCGTAGGGCTGATCCGAAGGGTGAGTGGAATGCTCTTCGGTGATGATCAGCCCGGCCCCGCCGGCCGCGCGCCGCGCGTAATAGGCAGCGTGCTGCTCCGTGGGCAGCCCGTCGCAGGCGTAGTTGGTCAGATGGGCGGCGAACACCACGCGGTTGGCCAGCGTCAGCGGGCCGACCCGCAGCGGGGTGAACAGGTGCGGGTACGGGCCACTACCCATCGGCTCAGTGCTCATCGGCTCAGCTCGCGAACACCGCGCTCAGCGCGGGCGCCACATCGGTGTAGGCCCGGACCCGGCGCAGCCGGCCGCGGCCCAGCCGGGCCAGTTCCCTGGCGAGCTCCTCGTCCTGCTCACCCGAGGTGTCCAGGAGCACGTCCAGCCGGGGCAGCCGGGCGGCGAGCGGCCGCGGGTCCGGGCCGGCGTTGTGCACGCAGTCGGACAGCAGCACCACCCGGGCGTCCCGGGCCGGCACCCGGGCCAGCTCGGTCGCGGCCACCTGCAGCGGGAACGCGATATTGGTCAGCCCCTTGGCCGGGATGCGGATCATCTGATCCAGCAACCGCTGGGCGGGCACGTGCTGGCCCAGGTGGCTGAGCACCGCCGCATCGGACCAGAACGCCACGACCGCCAGGTCGTCACGGTCCAGTTCCGCGGCGAGCGCGCCGACCGTGGCGGCCGCGGTCCGTATCCGCTCGCCGCGCATCGACCCGGACACGTCGACCAGCAGCACCACGCTGCGCCGGGTCCGGACCCGCTCGCGGACGATGATGTCGTCCTCCTCGGGCACCGGGTGCTCGACCAGCTGCTCTACTGTCCGGTCCAGGTCGATGTCGTCCGACCCGCCCCTATAGCGGACGCTGGCCAGCTCACCCACGCCGCGCCGGGCGCTGGTGTCGCGCCGCGGCCGGGGCACCGCGAGCTGGGCCGCGATCTGCCGGGCCCGGCGCAGCGTTTCCGGATCGGCCTGCATGTCACCGTCCACCACGTCCTGCAGCGTGCCCTGCTCGTCGGTCACCGCAGGGCCCCCGCTGCCGGACCGGGGCGCCCGGTGGCCGCCGCGCCCGCCGCCCGGCAGGACCAGGCCGCCGGCCCCGCCCCGGGCCGGCTCGAGCAGGACCGGCGCCTGGTCGAGCACCTTGGGGCGGCGGCGCAGCGGGCGCAGCTGCGACGCGGCGCGGTCGCGGCGCTGCTCCGCCGGCCGGGTCACCGGCGAGTCGGCCTCGACGGCTCTTCAACCAGGGGCGGCTGCGGCCGGGTTCAGGATGAAGTGGTCCTCCCAGATCTGCCGGAGCACGGCCTCGGGGGTGAGCTCCACGGTCTCGTCGAGGAAGATGCGCCCGGACAGCGCCACCACCATCGCGTCGAACACGGTGTCCGGGTACTTCTCGTCGTCCTCGCCGGTGATCCCGCGCAGCTCAACGAGCTGGCCCGCGATCAGGGTGGTGTCGATGGCTCCGCGCACGCTGCTGCCCTGGCGGACGTCCTGGTGCTCGCGGGTGGCGCGGGTCACCGCGACCGCGTCGGCGACCAGCCGGGTGTACAGCCCGGCGGGCAGGTCCGGCAGCGGGGCCCGGAGCGCGACGATGCCGCGCTCCGACTCGGCGTCCTGGTAGGTGATGGCCAGCCGGCACAGCCGGTCGTGCACCGAGGTGGACAGCCGGGTGGTGCCCACGTTGTCGTACGGGTTCATCGACGCGATGACCCGGAACGTGGGCTTGGCCGTGACCGTGCCCGCCCGGGGCACCGCCACCTGACGCTCGGCCATGGCGGTGAGCAGCGTGTTCAGGGTGTCCTCGGGAGCCCGGTTGAACTCCTCGATGTACAGGAACCCGCCTTCGCGCATGGCCTCCAGCAGCGGGCCGTCCACGAAGTTGTCCTCGCTGTAGTCCTCGCGCAGCACCCGGGCCGGGTTGTGGTGCCCGATCAGCCTGGCCGGGGTGAGGTCCGCGTTGCCCTCGACGAACACGAACGGGATGCCCCACTCGGCCGTGATCGCGCGGAGCAGCGTGCTCTTGCTGGTACCGGGCGGACCCTCCAGGATGATGTCCCGGCCGGCGGCGACGGCCGCGAGCGTGAGGGTCAGCTCACGCTCGCGGCCCACCAGGCGCTCCGCCACCCGCAGGTAGGTCCGCGCCAGGTCCGCGGTGGATGTTTCCGCGGTGCTTGTTTCCTCTGTCACTTTTCCTCAGTGGGTTGATGAGCTGCCCGTGGGCGAGCTGTCACTTGATGAGCGATCCGGCGTCGATGGGCAGCGTCACCCCGGTGACGTAGCGGGACTCGTCCGAGGCCAGCCACAGCACGGCGTTGGAGATGTCGACCGGCTCGACCCAGGGGATCGGCAGCGCGTTCAGCTCCTGGAACCGGCCGCCCAGCACCTCCTTGGTCCGCTGTTCCACTGGCAGGTCCGCGCCGAACAGCTCGTAGGTGGCCGCGTTCTGGATCATGTCGGTGTTGACGCTGGTCGGGTGCACGCTGTTGACCCGGATCATGTCCGGCGCCAGTTCCAGCGCCAGCGTCCGCATCAGGCCCACGACGCCGTGCTTGGCCGCCGTGTAGTGCCCGATGTTCGGGATGGCCATGAGCCCCGCGGTCGAGCTGGTCAGGATGATCGACCCGCCGCCGGCCGCGCGCAGGTGCGGGATCGCCGCCTTGGCCGCGTGCCACACGCCGGTCAGGTTGACGTCGATCATGTCCTGCCAGTGCGTCTCGTCGAGCTCCTCGAGGCTCCCGAAGCTGAAGATGCCGGCGTTCGCGGACACGATGTCCAGGCGCCCGAGCTGGGCGACGCCGTCGTCGAGCGCCGACTTGACCGCGTCGTAGTCGCGCACGTCGGCCTGGGTGGCCACGATCCGCCGGTCGAGGGCTTCGACCTCCTTGACCGTGTCGGCCAGGTCGTCCGGGGTCGACATGGCATAGGGCACGCTGCCGATCTGGCCGGTCAGGTCCACGGCGATGATGTCCGCGCCCTCCTGGGCCAGCCGGATGGCGTGGCTGCGGCCCTGGCCGCGCGCGGCGCCGGTGATGAAGGCGACCTTGCCTGCTACTCGTCCTGCCATGGGGATCTGCTCCTATCGGATCGTGTTGCCTGCGTCGACGGTGAACTCCAGGCCGGTGACGTACCGGGCCTCGTCCGAGGCCAGGAACAGCACCGCGTTGCTGATGTCCCGGGCCTCGACGGCCTCCACCGGGAGGGTGTTCACGAAGATCGGGCCCAGGTTCGGGTCCCGCTCGATCAGCGGGTTCAGGCCGCCGAGGCCTTCCACCATCGGCGTGTTGACCCCGGTCGGGTGCACCGTGTTGACCCGGATCTTGTGCTGGGCCAGCTCGTTGGCCATGGTGCGGGCGATGCCCACCACGCCGTGCTTGGCCGCGACGTACGGGGCCAGGAAAGGCAGCCCTTTGATGCCGGCGGTGGAGCTCGTGCAGATGATCGACCCGCCGCCCGCGGCGATCAGGTGCGGCGCGCAGGCCACCATGGTGTTCCACACGCCGGTCAGGTTGGTGTCGAGCGTGTCCTGCCACACCGCCGGGGTCACCTCGTCCCAGGACTGCACGGTGCAGATGCCCGCGTTCGCGCAGACGATGTCGAGGTGCCCGAGCTGCGCGACCCCGTCGTCCACTGCGGTCTTGAGCGCAGCGGCGTCGCGCACGTCGGCCTGGGCCACGATGATCCGGCGGTCCAGCGCCTCCACGTCCTTGACCGTCTGGGCCAGGTCGGCCTCGGTGGACATGCCGTAGCCCACCGTGTCGTAGTCGCGGCAGATGTCCACCGCGATGATGTCGGCGCCTTCCTCGGCGAGCCGGATCGCGTGCGAGCGGCCCTGACCGCGGCCCGCGCCGGTGATGAAGGCGACCTTGCCTGCTACTCGTCCAGCCACTGCTGAGCTCCTTTGCTCGTTACTGTGCCGCTCGAACTGTCCCGCTCGATTACTTGATGACGGCCCCGGCATCCACCGGCAGCGGGACGCCGGTGATGTAGCGGGCCTCGTCGGACGCCAGGAACAGCACCGCGTTGCTGATGTCGACCGCGTCCACCCAGGGGATGGGCAGCACGTTCATGGCCTGCGACGCGGGCTCGAAGTCGGCCCTGGTGGGGTGGTCCAGATCGGGCCGGAACAGCCGGTACGTCGCCTCGTTCTGGATCATCGGGGTGTCCACCTGGGTGGGGTGGATGCTGTTGACCCGGATCGAGTGCGGCGCCAGCTCCAGGGCCAGCGTGCGCATCAGCCCGACCACCCCGTGCTTGGCCGACACGTAGTGCGCGATGTTGGCGTAGGCCTGCAGCCCCGCGGCCGAGCTGGTCAGCACGATCGAACCGCCGCGACCGCCCGCGATCAGGTGCGGGATGGCGGCCTTGGCCGTGTGCCAGACGCCGGTCAGGTTGACGTCGATCATGTCCTGCCAGGTCTGCTCGGCGAGCTCCTCCGCCGCGCACGGCGAGGAGCCGATCCCGGCGTTGGCGCTGACGATGTCCAGCCGGCCCAGCTGGGCGACGCCGTCGTCCAGCGCCGCCTGCACTGCGCCGAAGTCCCGGACGTCGGCCTTCGCGGCGACGATCCGCCGGTCCAGCGCCTCGACCTCCTTGACCGTCTCGGCCAGGTCCTGCTCGGTAGCGCCGGCGTACGGCATCCCCGGCATGTCGGCGCAGACGTCGACCGCGATGATGTCCGCGCCCTCCTGCGCCAGCCGGATCGCGTGACTGCGGCCCTGGCCGCGGGCCGCCCCGGTGATGAAGGCGACCTTGCCTGCTACCCGTCCTGCCATGTCGTGCGCCTCACTTCTTGTTCGTGAAACCGGCGTCCACCGGCACCGTGATGCCGGTGACGTAGCGGCCGTCGTCGGAGACCAGCCAGAGGATGGCGTTGGAGATGTCCACCGGCTCGACCATGTCCACCGGCAGCGCGTTGGCCATGGCCTGGCCCATGGCCGGATCGGACTCCAGGAACTGCTGCATCACCTCGTTGACCACCATGGGCGTCCGGACACCGGTCGGGTGCACCGAGTTCACCCGGATGCTGTGCGGGGCCAGGGTGTTGGCGTACGAGCGCATCAGGCCGACGACACCGTGCTTGGACGCGGTGTAGCCCAGGCCGCCCCGGCTCGCCCCGCCGATGCCGTTGATGCCCGCGGTCGAGCTGGTCAGCACGATCGCGCCGCCCTGGCCGCGCTCGATCATGGACGGAATGGCCGTCTCGACGGTGTTGAACACGCCGGTCAGGTTGACGTCGATGACGTCCTGCCACGCCTGGTGGGGCTCCTCACCCAGCGCCATAGGCGCGATCCCGGCGTTGGCCAGCACGATGTCCACCGGGCCGAGTTCGGCCACGCCCGCGTCGAACGCTGCCTTCAGCCCGGCCTCGTCCCGCACGTCGGCCTCGCGGGCCACGATCCGCCGGTCCAGCGCCTCGACCTCCTTGACCGTCTCAGCCAGGTCGTCCGGCGTGGCCATCGGGTAAGCCACCGAGTCGATCTGCCGGCAGAGGTCCACCGCGATGATGTTGGCGCCCTCCTGGGCGAGCCGGATGGCATGGCTGCGGCCCTGGCCGCGGGCCGCGCCGGTGATGAAGGCCACTTTGCCCTCGAGCTTTCCTGCCACTGCTGTCCCTGCCTTTCTGGGGGTTAATCGCTCGGCCGGCTGGTCGCCGGCAGGTCTTCCGGGACGGCTCCCGGCCTGGGTGGGGCGCGGGCGCCGATGCGGTCCTCGTTGCGGCGCATGAGCCTTGGCCCGGGCCTGCGGCCAGGCGCTGGCTAACGCGCGGCGGGCTGTCTGCGGGGCGCCGGTACGGCCGGGGGTGGTTCCTCGCGCTCCAGGGCGGCGATGTCCAGCGCCCGGCGGCGGCCTTCCAGCACGGCCTCCGCCGCGGTCCGCGGGGCCACGCAGTCGCCCGCCCGGGAGACACCTGCGCCGGGCGGCCCCGGGGATTCAGCTGCCGAGTCGTGCAGCGCGGTCTCGGCCAGCCGGTGGCCGCAGTCGATGACCGCGGCGCAGCCGATCTCCCGCTGCTCCCCGGTCCAGGCGTCTTCCAGTAGTGCCCGGCCCTGGCCGGCCTGGCGCAGCAGCGACCGCAGCGCCCGGCTCACCCCGGCCCGCTGCAGCCGTGCGTTGGCGTCGGCCAGGTCGCCGGTCAGCGAGAGCAGCGTCCCGGCCACCGGGTCCGGGGTGACCAGGGTCACGCTGCGCCCGCCCGCGGCCAGCCATTCGGCCATCGCCACCCCGGCCGGGCCGCCGACGGGGTCGTCCACCACCACCGGGCCGTCCGGCACCGAGGGCAGTCCCCGGGTGAGCACGGTCAGCGGGTCCGCCGCGATCGCGGGGTCCAGCGTGCGGGGACGGGCAGCGGGCCGCGACCCGGTGGCGAGCAGCACCTCGGTGCCGGCGGCCCGGGCTGCGGCCACTCCGTCCGGGCCGATCTCGCTGCCGGTGTCGATGCGCACCCCCAGCCGGCGGCACTCGGCGTCGAGCCAGTCCGGCAGCCGGGCCAGCCGTTCCCGGCCCGGGGCGCGGGCCGCGGTGCGCAGCGCCCCGCCGGTCCGTTCGCCGCGCTCGGCGAGCCGGACCCGGTGGCCCCGCCCGGCCAGCACCCGGGCCGCTTCCAGGCCGGCCGGGCCGCCGCCCACGACGAGCACGTCCCGGGGCCGTGGGTCGCGGCCCTCCTCGGGCGGGTCCTCGGTCTCGTGGCCGCTGCGCGGGTCACCGACGCAGCTGACCAGGGGATTGCGCGGGTCACGCACCCGGCAGGCCTGGTTGCAGAGCAGGCAGGGCCGCACCTGTTCCGGGTGGCCCCGCCGCAGCTTGGCCACCAGGCCGGCGTCGGCGATCTGGGCCCGGGTCATCTCCACCAGGTCACAGACGCCGCCGTCCAGAGCATCCCGCGCGG
>Ga0208717_1000486_pt1 | contig 13342 bp, 16 predicted proteins | sample NGESurF53shallow_FD_184489 | JGI IMG/M metagenome (GOLD analysis project Ga0208717, IMG submission 184489) | Arctic peat soil microbial communities from Barrow, Alaska - NGEE Surface sample F53-3 shallow (SPAdes) | ecosystem: Environmental > Terrestrial > Soil > Wetlands > Peat ... | reverse complement strand
CTGGGGTGAGGGTCCGCGGAGGTCGGGATCAAGGTCGGGTTGACATAGCCACTGGCGCGCCCGTCTTGGTGGATCCCGGCTCTACCCTGTGCGGCTGTAGAACGGCGTATTCCCCGCTGCGTGGTCCGTCGTGTCGACGATATTCGCGATCTCCGGCGCGACCCTGCGCAGCATCACCTCGAACCCCTGGCGCAGGGTCACCTTTGATGCCGAGCATCCCTGGCACCCGCCGCTCATGGCGATGAAGAGGTTCCCGTCCCGGACGTCTACGATCGAGATCTGCCCGCCGTGGGCAGCGATGGAACGGTTGACTTCCCGGTCCAGGAGTTGCTGAACGACTGCCCGGCTCTCGGCGTCGGTCCGCTTTCGTGTGCCTGCGTTGGCAGTAGCCTCGAGGATGGCCGGTACTCCCGTGAGCAGTTGCGTCCGGAGACCCGTTCCGATCGCCGGTCTCAGCCCGGACCAAGAGGCGCCTGGTTCCTTCCCCACAGTCACCACGTTGCCGGCGATGAGCACGTAGGCAACGCCAGGAAGCGCGAACAACCGCTCGACGAGCGGCGACCCACGGGCGCGTTTCCGGTCGTCGAAGAAAAACGGGCCGCCGGGATGCACCGTCCGGCTCACGGTGAACTTGCACGTGTCAGGATCGACGAGCGAAGTCTCTGCCTGGATCGTGATCGCCGGATCGGTGGGCAGATCAAATTCAGACATGTTCCACGACTTTAGCTGCGTCGCGCTCACCGATGGCCCGCAGGTGTTCGAAGGAGTAGATGCCGGTACTGTGGCCGTCGCTCCAGCTGATGGTGATGGCATAGTTGCCGACGCTCGAGATCATGCGTGGAGTTATGTCCGGTGGCACACTCTTCGGATCCAAAAGCGCACGCCCGCTGGCCTCCTCGATGCAGGCGGCACAGTGGCAATCCAGCCGAAGGTCCCGGACATCGAAGTCGTCGCGGTGCCCATCCTGCCAGAGCACGGACAGCGTCCGCGCATCTCGCTGGCGGAAGCCGACCGAGGTCGTCCGAGAACCCGGCGGCCGAACGGCGCTCTCGGCCCAGGCTGGCTCTCCCTCGCCCGACTCCCACGTCCACGCGAATGGCCTCAGTACCATGGTCGGAAGACCCTGGAGTTGATCCGCGAGTGCCGTGGCGATCGCCTGGTAGGCCTGGGCTGCAACCGAGTTCGGCTTATCGAGGAGCATCGGACGCCCCTCGTCCCCGCCGGTGACGATGTCGGCGTCGAGGGGTATCGCGCCGAGGAACGGAACCCCGAGCTGCTCGCTCATCCGCGCGCCGCCGCCGCTGCGGAAGACATCCGTGTCCTTCCCGCAGTGCGGGCAGGTGAACGTGCTCATGTTCTCGATGATGCCGAGGATGGGGACGTGCAATGTCTCGAACATCCGGAGCCCGCGGCGGGCGATCTTGAGACTCACGTCCTGCGGCGTGGTTACGATGACCGCTCCGGACAGCGGGAGGCTCTGAGCCAGCGTCAGCTGGGTGTCACCAGTCCCCGGCGGGAGGTCGAAGATCAGGGCGTCCAACTGGCCCCATTGCACGCCGCCGATGAACAAGTTCAGGAACTTGCCCACCATCGGTCCACGCAGGATGGCGGGGTTGTCGTCTCCCCTCAGCATGCCCATCGATATCACTTTCAAGCCGTGGGGAGCGGGGGGGATGAGCTTTTGGTCCGGGGTCGCCTCCGGCTGTTGACCGGTGGGGAGTCCTAGCATGACCGGGATGCTCGGTCCGAAGACATCGGCGTCGACCAGCCCAATTTGGCCGCCGAACTGTTGCAGCGCGAGCGCAAGATTGACGCTGACCGTGGACTTGCCGACGCCCCCCTTTCCGCTGGCCACCGCTATGAGGTGCCGGATCCCCGGCAGCCGTTCAGGACCGGCGGATGGCTCTGCCGCGGCATCAGGCGCCTGGTGGACGCCAGGGTGCGAGTCCGGGGTCTGCATGGGTCACAAGCTCCTTCCGGCCGTTCCCGGCGGGGTGCCATGGCTGACACACCAGACTAAGTCTAGCAAGTATTGTCTTGTTTAAGTTTCCAAATCCGGCCATGCTTCTATGCTTGTGAACATGTTGAGCGCGGCCGAGCCCTCCCTCGCAGGCCTCAGCGTCTCGGCGCGGGAGGTGGTCCTCGCCCTCAAGAAGCGCGGGGAGGCCCGGGCCAGCGAGATCGCCGAGGCCCTCGGGATCACGCCGAGCGGCGTCCGCCAGCATCTCAGCGCCCTTCGGGCCGACGGGCTCGTCGCTTACCGCACGATTCACGCCGGCCCGGGGCGACCCAAGTTCGCGTACTTCCTGACCGAGCCGGCCGAGGCCCTGTTCCCGAAGACCTACCACGAGCTCACGAACGAGTTCCTCGAGCACCTCGAGGAGGAAGACCCCGAGCTACTCGTCCGCCTCTTCGAGCGCCGCCGGCAGCGACGCGTGGAGGCGACCCGCAAGCGCCTGGCCGGCAAGACCTTCGACGAGAAGGTTGCCGTGCTGGCGAGGATCCTGGACGAGGATGGCTACCTCGCCGACTTCGAGAGTCGGCCCGACGGCACCTACCTCATCAGAGAGCACAACTGCGCGATCTTGGGGGTCGCGGTCCGTTATGGACTCGCCTGCAGCTCCGAGCTCGAGTTCCTGCGGGAGGCTTTCCCCGACGCCGAAATCGACCGCGTCGCCCACAAGGTCGCGGGCGCCTACATGTGCTCCTACGAAGTACGACCCCGGCGGGGACGATCCCGAAAAGTTTCAGCCGCAAGACGGAAGGCCTGAAGGGCCACCCGCGCCTGTGCCGCTCGAATAATCGATTGAGTGGCTGACCTGCGCCATCGCCAGCAGCCTTTGATGCGGTGATGGTTGGCTGGCCGTGTTGCAGGTGCCGAGAACCTCGTCCATGTCGTGTGACCTGCATTGATACGGGTCTGTGCGGGAAGGGGCGTTGTCTGCGCGGTCCGGCATGATGGACGGTCATGTGCCTGCGGTTCGTCTACCTCCTCGTCGTCAGCGGGTTCTCCTGGCTGCGGTTGGCCGCCCGGGGGCGGGGCCTGGAAGGACACGGAACTCCTTCTGCTACGCCACCAGCTCCGCGTGCTCCAACGGCAGCAGGCACGCAAACCACGATTGACGCGGGCCGACCGGGCGCTGATCGCTGCGCTGGCACGTGTGATCCGCAAGGCGCGGCAGGCGGGATTGCGGCTGGTGGTGACTCCAGACACGGTGATGCGCTGGCATCGCGACTTGCTGCGCCGCCGGTGGGCCGCCAAGTCCCGCGCGGGATGCTCAGGTCGCCCTGTTATCCGACGCGGCATCCGTCGCCTGGTTCTCCGGCTGGCCAGGGAGAACCAGGCCTGGGGATACCGGAGAATCCACGGCGAACTCGCCGGCATGGGCATCCGGATCGCCCCCTCGACGGTGTGGAAGATCCTCACCAGGGCCGGAATCGACCCTGCGCCGCGACGGGCCGGGCCGACGTGGGCACAGTTCCTGCGCTCCCAGGCCGAAGCGATCATCGCTGCCGACTTCTTCACCGTCGACCTGCTGAACAGTGCGCAGGTGCACTGCCTGGCCGTCGTTGAACACGCCACCCGGCGGGTCCGCATCATAGGCTGCACTGCCCATCCAACCGCAGCATGGGTCACCCAGCAGGCGCGGAATCTTCTGATTGACCTTGACGGGCGTGCCGAGACGATCAAGTTCCTCCTCCGCGATCGCGACGCCAAGTTCGCTGCCGCCTTCGACGCGGTGCTCCAAAGCGTCGGCATCAGGACCATCAAGACTCCGGTGCGGGCACCTCGCGCGAACGCGATCATGGAACGGTGGATCGGCTCCTGCCGAGGGGAAATCCTGGATCGGACTCTTATCTGGAATCTGCCGCACCTGCGACGTGTCCTGGCCGAGTACGAAGATCACTACAACCGGCATCGACCACACCGGACGCGTCAACACGCCAGCCCGCTCAGAGGTCTCCCTGAGCCTGCGAACCTAGATCATCTCAACGTCCAGCGGCGCGATCGCCTTGGCGGCATCATCAATGAATACACGCAGGTCGCATGACGTGGATGAGGTTTTCGGCACCCGCAGGAAGGTGGCCATGCCGCGTCCGCGGAGTCGCCGGTCAGGGAGGCTTGGGGCCGGCACGGCGCTGGCGGACGGGCGGCGGTGGCACCACTTTCCCGGCGAGCGCGCGCGTGCGGGGGATCACGACAAGTCGCCCGTCGGCGGTGCGTACTGCGAAGGATTGGGCGTCATGCTCCTCGAGAATGCCCAGCACGTCGGCGATCTGCTCGCGGTCATCTGGGCCGGGCCGGCGCCAGCGGATCACGACCCGCTTGCCGACGTCGGCCGCGGTGAGCCGGACCTCGAGCCGGTAGCGCATGCCGGTCACCTGCTCCGGGGCGCGGGGCCTTGTGCCGCGCTGGGCCTGGCCACGGCGCCGTCAGCGGCTGGTGACGTAGCTGGCGACGTAGTCGGTGTCATAGGGCAGCGGGCCGGTCTTGGAAGCGCCGCCGGGCGATCCGAGCTGGTCGAAGAACCTGGCGTTCTCGGTGGTGAACTGCGCCCACTGGCCGGGCACGTCGTCTTCGCAGAAGATCGCCTCGACCGGGCATACCAGCTCGCAGGCGCCGCAGTCGACGCACTCGTCGGGGTGGATGTAGAGCATCCGCTCGCCTTTCGTAGATGCAGTCGACCGGGCATTCATCGACGCAGGTCTTGTCCTTGACGTCGATGCACGGCTCGGTGATCACGTATGTCATGGGCGGTTCCACCTCCCTCGGTGACCTGCCCTGTGCGCCGCGCGGGCTTGCATGGGGGGGCCTGGTCCACTGGCCAGGCGGCTTGCTAGCCGCCGATGTGCGACATCTCCACCTTCGGCTTCACCTGCTGGGTGCGGCCGGTCTGGCGGGTGCGCTGCTCGGAGTAACGGTCGGTGCGCCGGGTCCAGATGGAGCTGATCTGCTCACGCAGCGCCTGGTCGCTGGCGCCTGCGCGCAGCGGGCCGCGCAGGTCGTGCCCGGCGCCGGCGAACAGGCAGGTGTAGAGCTGGCCGTCGGCGGACAGCCGGGCGCGGGTGCAGCTGCGGCAGAACGGCTGGGTGACCGAGGCGATCACGCCGATCTCACCGGCGCCGTCACGGTAGTGGTAGCGGCTGGCGACCTCCCCGGGGTAGGCCGGCGCGACTGGCTCCAGGGGCCACTGGCCGCCGATCAGCGAGATGATCTCCGCAGCCGGGACGACCTCTTCCAGCCGCCAGCCGTTGGTCGTGCCGACGTCCATGTACTCGATGAACCGCAGCACGTGCCCGCTGCGCCGGAAATGCGCCGCCATCGGCAGGACCGACTGCTCGTTCACCCCGCGCCTGACCACCATGTTCACCTTCACCGGCGCCAGCCCGGCACCGGCAGCTGCGGCGATGGCTTCCAGCACCCGAGCGGCCGGGAACCCGGCGTCGTTGAGCGCCATGAACACCGTGTCGTCGAGGGAGTCCAGGCTGACGGTCACCCGGCGCAGGCCCGCCGCGGCCAGCGCCCGCGCTTTGCCGGCCAGCAGCGCCCCGTTGGTCGTGAGGGCGATGTCATCGATGCCGCCGACCCTGGCCAGCATCGCGACCAGCTTCTCCAGGTCGCGGCGCAGCAGCGGCTCGCCGCCGGTCAGCCGCAGCTTGCGGACGCCCAGGCCGCTGAAGACCTGGGCAAGCCGGGTCAGCTCCTCGAAGGTGAGCAGCTGCTCGCGGGGCAGGAACACGAAGTCGCGGCCGAATACCTCCCGGGGCATGCAGTAGGTGCAGCGGAACTGGCAGCGGTCGGTCACCGAGATCCGCAGGTCGCGCAGCGGCCGCGCCAGCGTGTCAGCCAGCGGCACTTCAGCGATGGCCATCACCACATCTCTGCGCCCGGGAACCCGGCGCCTGCCGGGTAGTTCCGCGGTCACCAGCCACCTTGGGCATCCCCCGGCGGCAAGCCGGAACTCCTGTTGCCATCGCCGTCCAGGCTAGCTGCTGACATGACCAGCGTCCCTACCCGGGCATGGATGATCCGGCAAGGACGAGCATGACAACGCCACAACAGGGCAGGACCCGCCCATGCGGTATGTGGAGCTGCGCCGGCACACCGACAACGAGGGTGATCTCCTTACACCACAGGGAGCGGCAGATGCCGAGGTGATCGGCCGGGACGGGCTGCACCCGCCTTACGCCGCGTTCGTTTCCACCGGCGCGGCCCGCGCCACCCAGATGCTGGAAATCTTGCGGCACGCGGCCGGCCAGGACGAAACACCGATCACCCCGGCGACGGGGTTGCGGTCATCGGTCGAGGATCGCTGGCGCCAAGCGGCCAAGGCAGCCGGGCAGGGCGCAGACCTGGATGCCATGCGGGCAATCGACCCGGACCTGGTCAAGCGGGAGTCTTTGCTGCTTGCCTCGGCGCTGCGGCAGGTGGTGGATGGGCTGCCCGAGGGCGGCCGGGCGCTGGTGGTGGGCCACAGCCCCACCAACGAGGCCGCCGTGCTTGGGCTCGCCGGCCGGGTCGTCCCGCCACTGGACAAGGGCAAAGGCGTTCTGCTGATCGAGGACGGCGGGGACTACCGGGTGGAGCCGCTGGACCAGCCACCCGCATCAACCGCAGATCGGTGACGGCCGGGGCACCTGTAGCCATAGCCACCCAAAAAGAGCCTGGGCAGCCAATGGCTGGTCCGACCGCGCGGCGGCACACGCAGATCATCCCGGTCTGAACGGCCACTTTCGCAAAGGCTGACGACCTCGCCGCCGCCCAGGCGGCTCGGCGTGTACCCTGACACCAGTGACCCAACACGGAGCGCGACCGCCCCGCCGACTAGCCTCCGAGGGCTTGTCCGTCCGCGTAGCCAGGCGCGCGCCGCGAGTTGCGGCGGCCTCGGCGGCCCGGCAGCGCTACGCTGGCGTCATGATCAGGCCATCCAGCGATGGCCGTCGCCTCACGGTGCACCTTGAGCCCGGCGGGCCATGCATAGCCGTCGCCGAGCACCAGCCAGATGGCCGCTGGCTCGTCAACGGCCGCGCGATGAGCCGCGAGCACGCCGGCATCGCGCTGGAGGCAGCTGTGACGGTCGCGGCGGCCAGGCGGCACCCGCACGGTGCCGCGCAGGTGCCTGTCGGGTTCCAAAAGTCGGCCTGCACCTGTGACCTGGGATGAAGGGCGAGACATGGCCGTGGGGCATGATGACCACTCGTGCCCCTTCGCCTGCTCTACCTGATCTTCGTCCGGCTCTGCAGCTGGCTGGTCCTGCTCGGCCGTTCGTCAGCCCTTAAGGATGTCGAGATGCTGGTACTGCGGCATGAGGTCGCCGTGCTACGGCGGGGCAGTCCGCGTCCTCGGCTGGACTGGGCCGACCGGGCGGTGCTGGCCGCGCTGATCCGGCAACTGCCCCGAGGGCTCCGGGCGCACCGGCTGGTCACGCCCGGCACCGTGCTGCGGTGGCATCGCCGCCTGGTCAGAAAGAAGTGGACCTACCCGAACCACACGGGACGACCGCCGGTCAGCGCCGAGATCACCGCGCTCATCGAGCAGCTCGCCACCGAGAACGCCTCGTGGGGATACCAGCGCATCCAGGGCGAGCTGCTCAAGCTCGGCCACCGGGTCGACGCGTCCACGATCCGCCATATCCCTCCGGCGCCGAAACGGCACACCGGCACGACATGGCGGCAGTTCCTGCACGCCCAGGCCGCGGCCATGCTGGCCACCGATTTCTTCCATGTGGACGGCGCAGTGACACTCCGGTGCCTGTACTGCCTGTTCGTCATCGAAGTCAGGAGCCGTTACGTCCACATCCTCGGAGTGACCGCTCACCCGGACGGCCCGTGGACCACCCAGCAGATCCGCAACTTGCTCATGGACCTGGGTGACCGGGCCGCGGACTTCCGGTTCCTGGTCCGCGGCCGCGCCGGGCAGTTCACCGGCTCCTTCGACGCGGCCCTGGCCAGCACCGGCATCACGGCAGCGAAGATCCCGCCCCGCAGTCCTCGCGCCAAACCTGGGTCTGTCAACTCAATGGCTCTGTCGCATTTCCGGTGGTGACGGTGCGTGGTGTCAGCCGAGCAGGATCCGGTGGCGCATTCTCTGAACTAAGGATCTTGGTCTTGGGTGGCCTGGCCCGCCTGCTAACGCTGTTCGGACGGCATGCCCAGGTCGACGGTGGTGGTTGGGGAGCGGCGGTCGATCTGGGCGAGCTTGTCGTTGGCGCCGGTGAGGCTGATGTTGAGTCCTTCGGCTTCACCGAGCCAGCCCTCGCGGTTGGCTTCTGCGATGCGGTCGATGAGGTTGTCGCGGATTTCGATGATTCGGGGCCGCTGAGCTGGGTCGGGCCAGTGCATCGAACATCTCAGGCAGGCGTTTTCATGTATGCACGGGGTGGAGTAGGCGCGGCCGCAGAGGCCGGTGGCGACTTTGCGTCGTTCGAAGTGGCCGAGGAATTCCTCCCATTCGGCGTCGGTGGGCACCCGGTACTCGTCGCTGGGCCGCAGGCCCCGCCGCCGGGCGAGGAACGCCAGGTGGGCCTTGATGGCCTCGTCGGGGTAGATCGCCTTGTAACCCAGAGTGACGTTGATGTCCCGGTGACCTGCAATGACCTGGGCGATGTGCGGTGGCAGCCCGTTCATGATCGCGTCGGTGATGAATACCCTCCGAAAATCGTGGGGGGTGTAGTTCAGCGGGCTGCCGTCGGCGGGATCGGCCAGTCCAGTGCCGGCGAGAGCGGTCTGGAGCATCTTGCGCAGGGTGCCGTGGCTGATCGCCCGGTTCTCGGTCCGGAAGCGGCGCTGGAACAGCAGCGGAGCTGGCGGCATCCAGGTGCATTCGTGCCGGTCAGATGCTGATTCCCCCGGTGGCGAACAGGGCAATCGCTGCGGCGGCCATGAGTGCCGCGGTGAGCCATCCGAGGACGCTGGCGGCGTTGCCGTTCACGTAGCCGCCCATGATGCGGCGGCTGCCCGATACTCGCATGACCACGACGAGGAAGGGTGCGGCGGCCACGCCGTTGATGACCGCCACGAAGACAAGCAACTTGACCGGGTTGACGTGCAGGAGGCTCAGCGCGGTGCCGCCGACCGTGCCCAGGGCGACGAGCTCAAAGGCGAAGCGCCCGGGGCCCGGGATCCTGGCACCAGTCTGGCATCCCTGCTGGCTAGGCGCTCAACGGCGCACTAGCCAGCGAGGGACGATCAGGTTTCACGCGAGAAATCCTCAAGGCGGTTCCACAATGTGCGGTACTGCTGGAGTGTCGTGCGCATCTCCTCGGTTCCCGCATCATCGCGCTGCCAGGCAGACAGCAGTGAATATTGCTGCTCCCTGACGGACACGACGAGCGTCTCGGCGCTGTCGCCGACGAGACCGGCCGCCAGCTCAACAGAGGAGCGCGGATCGTCGACGAACATGGCCTGGATTCCTTGCCAGCGTGTGCCCGGGCTTGTGCCGTCCCTGGCCACAGGCGCTGCCGGAGGTGACCCAGGCTCGGCGGCTGGGGACCTGGAGAAGGCGAAGGGTGGCTCAGGGGCTGACCCGGGTTCGGCGGCTGGGGACCTGGAGAAGGCGAAGGGCCTCTCAGCATCATCCCCCTCGGCGAGGCCCGGTTCCGCTGCGGCGCTGCCCACAGTGGTAACGCCCGGATACCCGGACGCAGCCGGGGCAGGTGACTGGGGATCGCCTTCTGGTATTGCACCGGCCGGATCCCAGCTGGGCCCTGGCATGTTCTGGTTATCCTCCGGCACTGCCTGGTGATCTCTGGCGGTCTCGCTTGGTGAGGTCATTGCGTCAGATCCCCGGCGTCCACTCCATTGGACTGCTGGCGGGTGGCGGCGGGATCGCCGGCGGCCGTGGCGTTGCGGGCTACTGCGGCGTACACATCCCCGTCCTTGGCAGTCGTGGCGTCCGCCGCGATAATCTGCCGGGGTTCGGTCGCCGCCGGTCCGGGCGCCGTGTCAGCCGGGTCGCCGAGGAGGTCGCTGAAGAGGGCACGGTAGTGGATCATGGCTAGCCGGAGGTCCTCCGTGGAGGCCGTGCCCGACGCGGCGCTCGCGCTGATCTGCTCCGCTGCCCGGTAGTGGTCAAGGGTGTCTGAGTGCTCGACGGACAGGTCGGCCAGAACCTGGTCTTGATGGTCCGTCGGGTAGCCGCGGTCAGTCATCACGGCGGCGACAAGCAACTGGCACCCTGTGACAGCGTCCGCTGGCGCGTCGACGAAGCGCTCCTGGAGAGCTGCCCACTGTGCCGAGTAGCTTGCGCGTGCGGAGTCTGTGAGCGGCTGGATGTCAAGATCCCGGACCCGGCGCTCGCGTTCCGCCAGCTCGGATTCCGCCTTGAGCTTGCTGTCGCGTTCACCGACCACCCGGTCGTATTCCGGGCCGAAGCGCTGCTGGAGCCGGCGGCGGCGCATGACCGCCAGCACGCCGATCACCAGGGCTGCGACCACGATGACGGCCACAACGATGGCCACGATGATCCCGGTTGACATGAAAACTACCTGCCTTCTCGCTAGAAACTGCTGCGCCGCTGGCCGGATTCTGGGCAGGGCGGGAGGATAGCGGCACACTGGTGCACGCCAAGAATGTGGTCATGAGCGTGGCGAGGTTGAACGTGGCGCCGTCGTCGCACCGATCCTCGTTCACGGAGTCCGGCTCCGGCCCGCGGACTTGACGGCGCTGGTGCGCGCTGTTGCGCCGCGAGTGGTGATCGGGGGCTGGACAGCGGCCCGCAGGAAAGACGGTCGATCGGGCCCCCCAGTTCCAGTGACGGCGTGCCCGGCGGTGTCGTGCGCCTCGACCAGGTCAGCAGGCCGATGACTGGCAAGACCGGGCGCACGGCGGCCTGCGGTCCGCCCCGGGGCAAGGTTGCCAGCCCATTCCCGGATCGGCTTGCAGCGCCTGGCAGGCACGCTGAGGGAGGCGCAGCCGGGGAGGGCAGGCCGGTGAGGTCAGCAACAGAACGCGCCCGTGCCTGCCACCGGATGTCTCTGAGCTGCGCATGCAGAACCGCCGTGCCTGAGAGATCCAGTTCACCACGCAGGCGCAGCAGGGTCACGTCGTCGTGATCATGGGCTGATAGGCGCGGGAGTGAGATCAGGCCGCACCCTGCGCGCCGCGGCTTCGCCGGCAGCGCACCAGCAGCAGCCACTGCCCGGTCACGCCGGGCGGCGCCGCGCCGCACGATAACCCGCTCATCGCTGGCAGCCAGCGGGGCCCGCTGGCGGATAGGTGCTGTCATGGTACCCCTACCTGGCTCACCTGGGGTTGTCAGGTACCGCCAGGGGTCCAGAGCAGCAGGAGTCGCGATCTCACGTTCAGCCAGGCCCAACGGAGGGCGACCGTCCCACTTGTAACAGTACGCCCGATTCGCCGGGAGGGGCAATCGCTGCGGCAGCCCAGGCAACCACGCGGCCAGCGGGTCATCGTCACCCCCGGCGGCGGGCTCGATACCGGCACCGGGCCGGGCCAGGCCTGGCCCGGCCCGGACTCCTGGCCAGGACGGGCAGCCAGCTGACCTTGGACCTGATCAACGCACCGGCAGGCCAGCGGCGGCCGTGCGGTGAGCGCCACCTCATGACCGGCACCGACGCCCGTCCCCAGCACCAGGGCAGGCCTGCCGGAGGCATGCCGTGCCGCCGTCGATGGCCGCACGGGTTCCCTGGGCTGGATGTCGCGAGGCGCATGCCAGCGCGAAGATCCTGAGCTGTTCTTCCCCATCGCCGCGGCGGGCCCGGCGCTGCAGCAGATCAGCGCCGCGAAGACGGCCTGCAGCCGCTGCACCGTCCGCGCACGCAAGAGTGCCGCCACGTCTAGCTGAGAGATCGCCAGCTCACGGCCAGCCTGGACGCGGTCGAGGCCGCCGAAAAGCACGGGCTCGAGCGCTCCCCGCTCCTTGCCGCTGAGCCCGCATGGATCGATGCAGCCGGCAACGCTCCCGGGCCATCGTTCCCCCGGGGGGCGGTTATGCCATATCAGAGATCGCGCAGGGCAGTTCACCGGCTCGTTCGACGCTGTGTTCACGGCGGAAGGCATCCGGATTCTCGGCAGCCCACCGCGGGCGCTGAGAGCGAACGCGATCTGCGAAAGGATCATCGGTACCCTGCGCCGGGAGCTCTTCGACCTGTTGCTGATCGTCAATGAGCACCATCTGCGCCGGGTGCTGACCGAATACCTTCAGCACTACAACACAGCCCGGCCGCACCGTGCCCTCGGTCAGCTCGCACCGGCTCAAGCTCACACCCGGCCACTGCAGATCAACCTCGCCGAGCACCGGATCCGCCGAAAACGAGTCCTCGGCGGCTTACCCACGAGTACCAGATCGCCGCATGACAGGCCCCCACGCTGCTACAAGATGGAGCAGGTCACCGCTACGATCGTGTATTCCAGGCCAGCTGACCTGCTTTCGGCCGGCCGGCGCAGCTGCGGGCCGTTGCCGGCCTGGCCGTCGCGCCTGGACGGGGCATTATCCGGTGGCGGCCGGGATGTCGGCGATCCGGCAGGGAATCTCGGTGTCTTGGTTCAGGTGGTAGCTGGCACACACCCGGTGGTAGCCATCCGCGATCTGCAGCAGGCGCCCCGCCGCCAGGTCTCCGCGCACGAGAAGCACCGGCGACAGCGGCTGCCCTTTGGCGACCTTCTTCATGTCCTTCGCGACCTCTGGGTCATCAACGGGGAGCAGCGGGAGGCCCGCCGCGCGCAGAATGTCCTTCGCGGCCTGAGTCACCGTCGGTGCCTGCGACAGCAGGCTGGCCAGCGCCTCCACCGTGCCCGGCCGGGCGAGCAGCCGCAGATACGAGCCGGCCGCCGGATAGTCCTGCGCAGCCGGGGCATCAGACCAGCTCAGCTTTCCCTTCTTCGCCATCACGCGTCCCCTTCCCCCCATCACTGATCACCGGCGGCGGCCAGGCAACCAGTCTCCACGGCCGCCCGGCGTGCCTCACCATGCAGCCGCCCTGCCGCCGGGCGGAGGGCCGCTACCCGGCCCGGGGCGCCTGGTGGCCGCCGGTATTGGCGGCGGCGTGCAGCGGCGCGGAGCCAAAGTCTACGGCCCGGGCTGCGGGCCCGGCCGGGGCTGGTTGCAGGCCTGCCCGGCGCCAGGCTGCCGCTGCCGTGTCCTGCCCGGGGCCGGGCCGGTGAGAGTGCCTGCGCCGTCGATGAAGGCCTGGGCCAGGTCGGACAGGCGGAGGTTGCGGGCCCTAGCCTGGTCTCGCAGGAGGGTGAATGCCTGGTCCATGTCCGCTGCGCACCGCCCTGGCGGCCGGCACCGTGTCAGTGATCGCCTGCCCCGTTGACTACTCCGCCAACCTCGAGCTCATTGAGTCCCTTGGCGAGCTGGACGACTCACTGTCATAGG